>RCNC010000265.1_pt1 | contig 31597 bp, 23 predicted proteins | sample 2041301 | NCBI WGS metagenome assembly RCNC01 (sample SAMN09708231, study PRJNA481090) | Marine sediment metagenome, whole genome shotgun sequencing project. | biome: marine sediment; feature: ocean; material: sediment; isolation source: Sewage treatment plant 13A marine sediment (STP13A) ... | reverse complement strand
AGGGTGTGGGCCGTCTTTGGCTGTTGCGTCAATCCGTTGAATTTCTTGTAGGCCTCGGTGACCAGGCAGGCCCTCTCGTGGTCGATGGTCCACTTTGTCTTTTGAAAGGTCTGCCGGAGCCGGTTGATTCGATCATAAGGCGACGGGGCTTCCTCGTTGCCGGAGACGCCCACGCCCCACTCCTGGTCGTGCGGTGTTACGCCGCAAGGGTTTGTCGTGACGACGGTGTCTGTTGAGGCCATGATATTCCTCCTGGTTTTTCTGTGAAGGGCTCCACAATTCCGGAAGGGGACGCTGTACCTGCCTTTTTGGACTTACAGCGTTAGATTAACGCCGTTCATGCATCATGTCAAGCTTTTTTCTTCGAATTTCCGTTTCCACCCGTCCGGGGCAAAAAAAGGAACTAAATCAGCGTCTTTGGGGGTTCAAAAGAGGACAAATGGCTCTCCACCAGGGAGTCCAGAATGTCTTCCGGGTGGTCGTGTACGTAGACGAGGATGGTGTTGTTGTAGAGGGACACGACCCCGTGAATGGCTGTCATGAGTTGGATGAAGTGGATTTGGGCGTCTTCCTTCCGGATGTTGCCGTAGGCGTCGGCAAGCTCCTCCAGTACTCTGATGATGAGATCCGGGACCTGCAAGGCCGTTGTCAGCTCCTTGCGGGCGAGCGGCTCCAGAGGTCCTCCCACGAAGTCCCTGTATTTGGGAATGTACAGGGTCAGCATGATGTCGTAGTAGTTGGACTGGTTGAGCCCGAAGCTGAGCCAGGCCTTCAAGACCGCTCTCAGCTTCTCGAAAGGTTCGTCCGTGCTCTTGGAGGCCCGCAGCATGTCATCGTACAGCAGTTCGAAGCCGCGGGTGAGTACGTGAAGATAGATCTCCTCTTTATTCTGAAAATAGTTGTACACGGTCGCGGCGGTCATGCCCAGGTGACGCCCCAGCCTCCTCATGGACAGGCCTTCGTAACCGCGTTCGGTGATGATATCCAGGGCTTTTTCCAGAATCCTCTGCTTCGCCGCCTCTACTTCCTCGGGCGTCCTGGCTGCTTTCGGCATCGATACCTCTCGCTGCTAGGGATTGATGACCACCTTGAAACAATCCGTGGTCTTCGATTGGGTTTCGAAGGCATCGCCGGCCTGATCCAGGGAGAAGCGGTGCGTGATGAGCGGTTTTCGGTCTATTTTCCCGGAGGCCAACAGCTCGATGCTTTCCAGAAAATCCTCGAGTCCATAGGCAAAGACCCCGTAGAGGGCATGGTTCTTCGTAACAAGGTCATTCAGATCGATCCGGGGGGTCTCCTCGTATAGAGACACAATCACCACTCTTCCCGTGTTCGGCGTGACCACCTCCAGAGCCTGTTGAGGCGTGACCGTCGCGCCCGCGCTCTCTATCACGAGATCCACGTGAGCCGTTGGCTTCGTGCTATAGAGCACCGGTTCGGAACCCGTCAACTCCAGCATCCTCTTCACGACGTCTTCCCTGGTCGCGTCGATCGTAAGATCCGCGCCCATTGCTTTGGCCACGGACAGCCGCCTTTCCGATACGTCCGAAACAAAGATCTGCTTCACGGGATACAAGGCCCTGAGAGCTTGAAGACACCCCAGACCAATCATGCCTGCACCGAGGATGAGCACCGTATCGGTTTCCTGTGGCTGCCCCCGCTTGACCGTGGCCAGGGAAACCGCCAGGGGCTCAACCGTCGCAGCTTCTTCGTAGGAAACGTGGTCGGGGATTTTGAAGAGTATGGGGACACCGACCAGCTCGGGGCCCACCCTCGCGTACTCTGCATACGCGGCCAGGGTCACCCCGACAACACGATCTCCCAAATCGAAGCCCTCTACGTTCGCACCCACCTCCACCACGTCCCCGGAGAACTCGTGACCAACGAGGGTGCCGCCTCCCTCGATGGCGAGACCCATCTCTTTGAACATGCCGGTCCTGTATGTGTGAAGGTCCGTGCCACAGATGCCGACCGCCCTGATCTTCACCAGCACGCCGTCGGGGCCTGCCTCCGGATCAGGGATATCCATGACGCGCACATCTCTGACACCATGAAACACAGCTGCCTTCATGCAGGGCTCCTTTCCTTACTCTGTGTGGGATGGGTAGAGCATATGCGATTAGATTAACGCTGTTCAGCTATGGTGGCAAGCTCTTTCGGAAATTGGGAAGCTTCGAGGGGGTGACACGCTTGGAGGCGAATTCGGGGAAAGCCACCGAATTCGTCCAAGGCAATTCCTTCTCCCCTCTGGAGGGTGTCGAAAAACACCTATTTGCCGTCATCCCTGCGAAGGCAGGGATCCCTAGGCTCCTGAAGCCACTGGATTCCCGCCTGCGCGGGAATGACGGAAAGGTGGAGATGCTCCATTTTTCAACACCCTCACCCTGGCCCTCTCCCTCAAGGGAGAGGGAATCCGGGATGCTGGGGGATTGCCGCGGGCGCTTCGCGCCCTCGCAATGTCCGGAGTTTGGAGGCTGTCATTCCTGCGAAGGCAGGAATCCCTCAGCACATTGAGCCAAGGGATTCCCGCCTGCGCGGGAGTGACGGCGAAAAAGTTTCTGACGCCTTCTTGCGAGTAAGGGCTACCGTGCGAGGCGGCCCGGGTGGCCGGGTTGTTCGCGGTTCCGGCCTGCGTCGTCCGGTTCGATGCTGCCGATCCCCACGACCTCGCGTTCGGCGAAGCGCCAACCCTCGTCCAGACGCACCAGACGGTCGACCCATCGGCCCCAGTAGTGCATCGGGTCGTTCGTATCCGCCATGCGATGAAAGGCATAGACGTAGGCCATGGATGTGGCCCGGTCGCCGTCGAGCTGGATGCTCACGTTGGAGAGGTGGTGGCTCGTGGCCGAGAAGCGGTCGAGAATCTTGCTCAAGCGAGCAGTGATCGCCTTCCTTCCCTGGAATTTGCCCCAGTAGTTTCCAATGCCGTCTTCCGAAAAACAGGCGGCCGCCCCTTCCGGGTCATTGGCGTCGATCCGATCTGCGTAGCGGACCATCAACTGCTCGATGGCTCGAAGGTCAAGCAGTTCCTGGATGGCCTTGTCCATGAATCCCTCCTTTCAGGCCAGAAGGCCTTGTTCCTCGAGTTCGCCGGCGACGTCCCCCAATCCGAGTTCCTCCAGCCGGGCCTTCCTCTGAAGACCCGTCCGGACGTCCCAGCCGCGGATTGCATAGTACTCGTCCTTCATTCCCTCGAATTGTTCCCGGTCGACCACCATTCCCTTTCTGGCAAAGGTCTCACCCTTCGGTCCGGGGACGATGGCGTCCGGGTTGCCGGCCGTATCGCCCTTCAGGGGGACGGTGAAGTTGAACTCCTCCAGGGAATCATCCTCTCTTCCCCGCCAGCCTTCGCGGATCAGGATGGCCCGCTGAAGGTTGAAGGTCCTCTCGCCTATCCTGCAGAGGCCTTCCTCGTCCATTTCCCTTCCGGTCACGGCCGTGCAGAGCCGGCTCTCCAGGGTCGGGTCCCCCACTCCGTCGTGGGTGAAGGGAGAATAGATGACCGGCCACGTGAAGTCGCACAGGATGAGATTCTCTTTCGCGTACTGACGGTCCTGGATCCTGGCCGCGGCGAGGGCCTTTCCCTCGTAGGTGGAGAAGTCGCCGGCGATTTCACTCCCCCAGAAGCGCTTGGCAATGTCCCGGACCACCTGAGAGGTAACCCCGTCCTCCTTGGGCCCCTGGGTCTGGTCGATGGCCCACCTCATGAGGAGCGTTGAGATTTCGTGGAGCTGCTGAATGGGCAGCCTCGGCTCCATGGCATAGAAGAGCCCGGTGGTGAGGTACATCCTTGCGCCGTAGAAGGGGATCTGGTCGTTCTTGCTCGCATAGTCCGTAATCAGCTTCTCGCCTGCACTCCCCAGAGTCTTGCTCGCCCTGAGCGGACCCTCTGCCAGCACATCCCCGAAGCCCTCCCGGAGAGAGATCATCCGCAAGAGGGTCTCGACGAACTCCAGGCTCCCGATCTTGGAGAAGGGGAGACCGGTTCCCTCCTCGGTGAGAAGCCCTGCCTTGTAGCATCGGACGAGCCACATGATGATCGGCTCGACGACGTGGGTGTCGAGGCCATAGTCGTCACAGAGTTTGTTCGCCTCGAAGGGGACATCGCTCGTCTTCCCGTAGTAGCGGTTCGCCCGGACGATGTAGAAGAAGGAAGAGCCGCACATGAACTTTCCCTTCCTGCCGCCCTCGTCCTCGTAATTTATGCGGATGCAGTTTTTCCCTGTGCAGCCGTAACAGACGTCTTTCTTCGTCCTCCCGGCCGGTATGATTTCATGATGAGGGGCTACGGCGTCGTAGTATTCGCTGTCCAGGCCGCTCATCATCCCCAGGAACTTCTTTCCGATCTCCTTGACCTTGTCCGGGGCGGCCACGGCGACCCTCTGATTTCCGGTGACCGCGACGGCCTTGAGGTTCTTCGCGCCCATCACCGCGGCCAGTCCGCTCGAGCCGCTCGCGTCCCGGTCCGCAAGGAGATTCGCAAACCGGACCCGGTTCTCACCCGCCGGGCCTATGGCCACGACCCGCGCAGTGTTCCCGAGTTGCCGGTTCAACTCTTCCCGGCAGGCGATCGCCCCCTTGCCCATCAGGTGATCTGCCGGCCTCAACCCCACTTTGTCAGGACGGATCCACAGATAGACGGGCCTCTCGGCCTTGCCGTGGACAACCAGTGCGTCGTAGCCTGCCATCTTGAGCCGGGCGCCCCAGTCCCCGCCCAGGTTGCAGTAGGAGAAGAGGTTGTGAAGGGGGGACTTGCCGCAGACCTGCCAGCGGGAACCGCAGAAGCCGGTCGTGGCCGTCACGGGTCCGGTCACGAAGATCAGGCGGTTCTCCGGATCAAAGGGGTCGGTTCCCGGTGGGACTTCATCCCAGTAGATCTTGGCGGCGATCCCCCGTCCGCCCAGGAAGAGGTCGGAGTAACGCTCCGTGGGGACCCGTTCCGTTCCGCCCGTGGAGAGGTCCACCCGCAGGATGTTTCCTGCATAGCCTGACGAATACGTCATCCGGACCCACCTCCTGGCTGCCTGAGTGGTCAAGACCATAAATACGGTGACGCACCGAGGATGCCGAGGCGCCCGGCCGGCAAGGCGCGAGGAGAGCGAATACCGGGAGTATTTAACCGACGAGCAACACAGCCGGCCGGGATGGATCGGCATCCGAATGCCATCGTATTTATGGTCTTGGCCACTAAGCCGCCCCTTGTTGTTCTCCGGGGGCCAGTCTATTGGAAAAAGGAAGGGAGGGTCAAACGCAGGGGCAGACTCGAACCTTCTGTTGAATTCCCGTGGCATCTTTGACATTCTAGCGTGATCGATCACCAGAAGCTCATCTTGATCCGTCGAATACGGACGCGGGCGAAAGGGGCGTGATGGGGCAGGCATCGGAGGCAACCCGGGAAATTCTGTGGAACATATCGCACACATGGATTCTCTATTTGCTTCTGGTTGTTTCTCTGGCGGTCTTTGCTCTTGGTGCCTGTCGGCGAATACAGTCCTGGAAGAAAGGGAAGGGTGACCAGGAGAGATTCTCGGACCTGTCCAAACGCTTCTTCCTGATGGTCAGGGAAGTGCTGCTCCAGAACCGGGTGCGTCAATCCGGATTCCCGGCACTGTTTCACTCCTTCATCTTCTATTCCTTCCTGGTTCTCGTCCTGACGACCGCGGTCATCGCCCTTGATGTCGACTTCGGCACATCCCTTTTCAGGGGCTACCTGTATCTCACCCTTACGGTCGCCGCCGAGATGGCCGGTGTTCTCATTCTCTTCGGCGTGCTGATGGCTTGCTGGAGGCGCTACGCAAAGCGGCCCGAAACCCTGGAGACCACCTTTGCCGATACGTGGGCATTGCTGTTGCTGGCGATAATCGTCGTCACCGGTTTTGCCGCCGAGGGAATCCGCATCGGCGTTGCCGGAGACAGTTGGCAGGGGTTCTCGCCCGTTGGTTCCGCGGTCTCCTTCCTCTTCTCAGGGGTCGATCCGGGTACCGGACCTGCACTGCACGCGGTCGTGTGGTGGATACACACAGGTCTTGTCTTTCTCTGGATCGCGACGATCCCTTACACAAAGTTTGTCCACATCCTCACGCTGCCCACGAACGCTTTTCTCTCGAAGCTGAAACCTGCGGGTGCCCTCGAAAGGGTCGACCTGGACGCCCTGATCGAAAGCGATGATTCAGATGAAGAAGACTTCAACATCGGGATCGACACGACAGGTGACTTCACATGGAAACAGCGACTGGACCTCGATGCGTGCGTCTCGTGCGGCAGGTGTGAGGAAGTCTGCCCTGCTTTTCTGGCGAAACAGCCCTTGTCTCCAAAGAAGTTTATTGCAGGCATGAAGGAACTGGTCAGAAAAGAGGAAGGACGGGGCGACACGTCGGATGGGGCCACGGAAATCGTTGGCAGTGCGTTCGATCAGGGATTTGTGTGGTACTGCCTGACGTGTATGGCCTGCACGCGGGCCTGCCCGGCCTTCATCCCCCACGTGGACACACTGGTGGAGGTCCGGCGGAACGAGATCAGCATGAAGGGAAGGGCGGACGCGGATGTGAGCCGCGTCATTCGGTCCATGGAGGTCAATGGAAATCCCTTCGGGTCTCAGATCAAGCGGGTCGATTGGGTGAAGAGCCTCGGTGTCCCGGTTGCAGAGGAGGGCAGCGCGTGCGAGGTTCTCTACTGGATCGGCTGCCTGACGACCTTTGACGAGGACAAACAGGCGATTGCCAGGGATCTTGTTCGCATTCTCGAAAGGTGCGACGTGGATTTCCGGGTCCTCGGCAAGGCGGAAGCGTGCTGCGGGGACCCTGCACGGGTGTGCGGTGCCGAGCATCCCTTTCAGACCATCGCCAAGAAGCAGGTCGAGGAATTGAACAATCGCGAATTCGGGACGCTCCTTGTCTCGTGTCCGCACTGTTACAACGTGCTCAAGAACGAGTATCCCCAGTTCGGCGGGAAGTATCGTGTGGTCCACCACAGCGAGTTCCTGCTGGACCTTGTACAGGCAGGGAAACTGAAACCGGGGAACGAAGATCAAGGGGTAACGGTGTACCACGACCCGTGCTATCTCGGCAGGTACCAGGGGATCTACGACGCCCCGAGGCAGGTGACCAGGGCCGCCCTGAACGGCAGGCTCGCGGAGATGGAGAACTGCAGGGAAAAGAGCCGGTGTTGCGGGGGCGGAGGGGGTCACTTCTGGATGGATCCCCGGGAGGGCGAGCGGATCAACGTGCTCAGGATCGAGGAGGCGCGTCTCGCAAAGGCGAGCACCGTTGCCACGTCCTGCCCCTATTGCCTGCACATGCTTCGTGACGCAGTGAAGATAAAGCGCCTGGACAAAGAAATCCGCATCCAGGACATCACCAGCCTGCTCTCCTAGTGCTCCGCTTCACAATTCGGGGACAGCCACCGAATTCGGGGAGAACCCCTTGATCTTACAGGCTGGAAATCGGTGGCTGTCCCCGAATTTCACACTCATCCAGCATGTCTGCCGGCGATGGTACCAAAGATTACAGCCGACCCTACGGTGGCGCCCCTCAGTAGCCCGAATTCCATTCAATCCGTCGGGTGAAAGTAAGCTTTGTAGCGCATGGACTTCGAAATTGTGAAGGTGAACTCAGAATAGTTGCCGAACGTGTCTTTGTTGTTCTTGATCACGGAGCCTTTATAGTTCCATTCGTAGACGGGTGACGTGTCGAGCACTTTGGTAAAAGAAAACACCTTCGTGTTGTAGAAGTAAGTCTGATTGAGATAGGAAACAGTCACCGTTGGATTCTTGAACGTCTGCGCGAAAAATGGATCGAGTTCCTGCCTGCTGTTCTTCGAAGTTTGGGGAAAACTCACATGGATGATGTCTTTGATAGTATATTTCTTTAACGTATCTGTCTGTTCAATTATCATTTTAGGGTGGTATTCTTTGCGGAAGCCCCAGTATAGATCTCCGATAAATACGCCAAACAAGTAATCAAGGTAGAGCACGGGTACGTACGAGCACAGCTGCTGCTCCTTCTTGTGCGTGTAAATGACTGGAAAGTAGAACATGATCTCCTCATACGAAGGCGAATCAAAATCGCTATTCAGAGGATGGACATTGTTCCCCTTGGATCCCTGCAACAGGAACGGATGCATGCCCTCAATCTTCTTCACAGTTGGGTATTTCTCAGCCATGACCTTGTCAGAGGGTATGGACATCGTCCGCGGCAAGAACTTCTCAAGTTCTTCCCTGGGGAAATAAGCTGCCGCCATGTTCGCATGGTAGATTCCAGTGAGAATTGGGTCGTGCGGGTCTTGCTTCATGAACGATATGAATTTCTTCATATTTACTCCGTTTATATCCATTTGATTATAGCTTCATTTCTCAAGGGTATGCGTTGGTACGTATTCTTTGGATAGCCGATGCTCATGGAATCATACAGGTCACACCCCCCGGGGATCAGGCGTCCGACAGCTTCCCGCGCCGGGGGATGCATCATGGTAGCTGCAGTAAGAAATCCGTTCCACACGGTTCTAATGCCATACGGTATCGCTGACAGTTCAAGATAGACCTGACGAATTGTACTCTGCTCCCGGGCAATGTAGTAATCTGTAAGGAAGCCGGGGCCAAAGAGGATGACGAGGTGCGGTGCTCCCCGGAATATGGGGTCTTCCCCCTTTTCCCATAGATCGACAAGAAGATCCGAATCGGTTCCGTAGTAGTCCCACGGATAGGGGAGTTCCAGATTCGGTTCCTTGTTGTCCTTCATGAAGTCAATAACCGCCTGACCGAGACGCCTGATCTCCTCCTTATCGCTGATCACAAGCCATTGCGGAAGCTGGCTGTTATGACCGGAAGGACCGTATCTGGCCACATTGATTATTTCTTCTATTGTTTCACGCGGTATCTCTCTGTCAATGTAAGCCCTGTGCGTACGCCTGCCCATCAGGAGTTGGGCCATTTGTTCTCTGCTCACGTTGAGCTCCGGACGGATCTGCACGCAATCCTCCGGCCTCTGCTCACCGGGCGATGCAATTAGGCCGTGGGATGAACCATGAAGTGTCAGCGCGCCCACAGGGCAGACAGCCATGCAATGGCCGCAATTGATGCATCGTTCTTCAGCCGACCGCACCTCGATTTCTTTTGGGGTGGGAAGAGAACCCTTTGTCTTCATTTCCAGTAAACGGAAAGGGCATTCCTCCAGACAGTTCCCGCAATGAGTACATTTTTCAGCATCTACAGTTATCAAGCCCATGTTCTTCATTCCCCTTTCATTATTCAAGAATCATTTCCGTCAAGAGATTATAGGTAGACCAAAAACCCGAGTCAAAGTGAAGATCACGAAGAAGGCCAGGCATCGGCAATCTCCTGCGCCTTTTTCTAACTTGACACACTACTGCTTTACACCTACCCTGATTCCGTTCGAGACAAAATCCCTCTCAGGAGCAGCAGACTATGAAGAATAGAACAGACGACTATCTCAGTGCCCTCAGCGATCTGCGCCACATTGGCAGATGGTTTGGAAGAAAGATGGGGGATCGACTGCAAGGCCGAGAATACATCTTCACTCGTGAGGACTTCCTGGATCTCTCAAAGGGAATCCGTTACTCGAACTGGTTGAGCCCCCGTGTTGCCCATAAGAAGTGGTATCAGAAGACGGTGGATGGCATGTTCGGCCCTGTTGAGAACCCGAAGATCCGATCCAGAATTATCCCGCTGAATGCTCAGGTGAAGAAATCCAAGAACGCCGTAGTACCTCATCAATTGATTGATGATTTCATTGACAGTGCCGGCTTCATTATTATTCTTGATGAGTGCCTGTGTCGCAAGGGTATGGAGTGCAAGGATTATCCTGTCGACCTTGGCTGTATCATGTTCGGAGAGGGAGCACGGACGTTACTGAAAGGAAACCATGGCAGGGTAGTAACCGCTGAGGAAGCCAAGAAACACGTCCGAGAGGCGGAGAAGCATGGCCTCGTCCCCATCGCGGCCCATGCCAAGGCAGAGGAACAGGTCATGGGAATCCCGGAGGAACAACATCATAAGTTCATAGAGCTCTGCCTATGCTGTCCTTGCTGCTGCGTCGCCATGAAGAACCTGAAATATTATCCTCCGGATATCTATCGCCACAATTTCATAAATGTCGGCTTCGTTGCCAAGGCGCTTCCTTCCTGCAAAGGATGCAACAAATGCGTCTCGGCTTGTCCCGCAGGCGCGATCAAGAAGAATGGCAATAAGGTCTGGGTGCAAGAAGACATATGCGTAGGCTGCGGAGTATGTCAGCATGCCTGCGAACATGACGCCATCCGGCTTGTTCAAATCGGCAAACCCAAGGGCGACCTTGTGGATTATTTTGACGGGCTCAGACTGGACGTGAGCTGAATGCGAGGCGAGCGAAACATGCTCCCGCGAAGGCGGGGGCCCCGAGAGAGCAGTGTGTACGTCTCTGCTGAAGCAATAGGGGGGCTGTTTACTCGGGCATGAGGTCGTTCAGCCGTTCCACGGCGTCGAGGTACTCCTCGATCATTTCCTGAATAACCAGTCGGACAGGCTTGATCGCGCTGACCGAGCCCACGATTTGTCCGGCGGGACTGAACCCCACGGACTGGGCCCGGGCAGCGTACATGTGTCCCCGCACCACCGCGTCTGAAGTCACCATGTACTGCAAGGGAAGGCCCAGCGGGTCGGGCGTGTCGTTTGCGTCCCAGGCATCGGTCCAGTCGTTCCTGAGGACGCGGCACGGTTTTCCGGTCCAGGCGCGTGTGCGGACCGTGTCGCGGCTGGTGGCCTTCAGATAGGTTTCCTTCTGCGCGGGCGGCCAATCGGACTCCGCGGTGGTGAGCCAGATGGTGCCTGTCCAGACACCGGCCGCCCCCATGGCCATGGCGGCCGCCATCTGACGCCCGGTGCCGATCCCCCCGGCAGCGAGCACGGGCACCGGATCGGCCGCGTCGATCACTTCGGGCCAGACCACGATGCTGCCCACGTCACCCGTGTGGCCGCCGCCTTCCGAGCCCTGGCAGATGATGATGTCGAGGCCGGCCTCCTTGTGCGCGAGGGCGTGTTTCACGCTGCCGCACAGGGCTGCGACCATTCGCCCGGAATCCTGGATCTCCTTGACCACGTCCGCCGGGGGCGTGCCGAGTGCGTTCGCAACGAGACGCACCTTGTCGTGCCCGAGAGTGATCTCCACGAGGGGCCAGGCCGTGGTTTCGGTCCAGCCCAGAAGCTCCTGGACCGGATGTCCCTCCGGGAGCTCGGGAACGCCCGCTTCAGCCAGGAGCTTCTTTGCGAAATCGCGGTGCTCCTGAGGGATCGAGGCGCTGAGCGCCTTCTCGAGTTCCTCGGCAGACATGTCTTCGCCCTTGCCCTGGTACTTGCTCGGGATGACGACGTCGACCGCATAGGGCTGATCGCCTACGTGTGCGTCGATCCACTTCAGGTTGGCTTTCAGTTCATCCGGCGAGAATCCGACCGCACCCAGAACACCGAGCCCCCCGGCTCTGCTGACCGCGGCCACCACGTCACGGCAGTGGCTGAAGGCAAAGATGGGGTACTCGATCCCGAGCTTGTCGCAGATTTCGGTTCGCATCTTGGACCCTCGCTGCGTTCGTATACTACGTTTCTGCTCATTCTTAACTCGCCCGACTCCCTGCCCCTGGATTCCCGCTTTCGCGGGAATGACGGCCAACTGTGCCGGGGGATTGCCGCGGGCGCTGCCGCGCCCTCGCAATATTCGACAATTGGGAATTAATTGGGGAATTAATTGGGGACAGCCACCGAATAGCATGTTTCCCTCGTTCGGTGTTATTCGGTGGCTGTCCCCGATTTGTAAGTGGTTGTTAAGTGGACAGAAGTTCTGTGAGTCTTTCGATCAGTGGGGGGATCACCTGCCTGTAGTCGCCCACGATGCCGAACCTGGCGAACTTGAAGATCTGAGCGTTCTCGTCCAGGTTGATGGCGACGATGTTCCTCGCGCCCGAGCAGCCGGCCATGTGCTGGATGGCCCCGGAGAGTGCCACCGCGAAGTACAGGTTCGGTCCGATGATCTTCCCGGTCAGTCCCACCTGACTCTGTTCGGATATCAGTCCGGCGTCCACCGCGCCCCTCGTGCCGCCCACCCCGGCTCCCAACGCCCTAGCAAGGCCCTTTGTGATGTACTCCTCGAACTCCTCGGTCGAGTCGATCCCCCTTCCCCCACCCACGACGATCTCCGCGTTCTCGATGCTCGGGCCCTCGGATTCCTCCAGGACTCGTTCGATGCGCTTCGCCTTGACTTCGGAGGCGTCACCGCCTGCGGGGACGTTCACGATTTCCCCCTGGCGTCTTTCGTCCCCTTTGAAGGGCTCCATGGCCCGGCGCCTGATGGTGGCCAGTTGCGGCCCACCGTCTTTCAGAGCGTAGGTGGCCAGCGCGTTGCCTCCGGAAACCGGTTTCTTTACGATCAGGTTCCTGGTCTCCGGGTCTATGGCCAGGCCCACGCAGTCCATCACGAGCCCTGCCTTCAGGCGGAAAGCCAGCCGGGGGGCCAGATCCCTGCCCGTGATGGTCTGCCCCAGGAGCAGGATCGCCGGTGCGGCCGTCTCCGTGCAGAGCCTTTCCAGGATCGCAGTGAAGGATGCCCCTTCAAAGAACTCTGTGGGTGCGTCCTGAACAACGTAGACCCGGTCGGCGCCGCAGGCGATTGCGTCCCGCGCACAGTCGTCCGCCTTCCTGTCGATCAGGACGGCCGCGCATTCCTCGCCCCTCGCGTCCGCGAGCCTTCTGCCGATGCCGAGCAGTTCCAGGGTGACAGGGGCAAGCTTGCCTTCGCTGATCTCACCGTAGATGAATACCCCCTTGTGATCCGCCATCGGAAACCTCTCTCACGTTAAAGGATCTTCTCGCTTCTCAGCCTGTCGGCGAGCATGACAGCCGCCTGGTCCAACCCTTCTGCGGTGATGAACTCGCAAACCCCTTCGAATTCGGGGAGGGCCAGTTCCTGCAAGACCGTCTTGGCCCCTGAGGCCCCGACCACCGCGGTGTCGGCCTCGAGGTCGGACGCGGACCAGACCGGGATCTTCCGTTTCTTTGCCTTGATGATACCGGGAAGGGGGGCGATCCTGGGCGTCAGGGCCTCGTCACTGGCAACGGTGAGCACACAGGGAACGGGCAATTCCAGCAGATCGTACCCGTTTTCGATGATGCACCTTGCCCGCACGCACCCGTCACCCGGTTCGATTCTTGTCACGAAGGTGGCCGCAGGCAACCCCAGGATCTCGGCGATGCCCAGGCCGACCTGGCCGGCGTCCCAGTCCGCGGCCTGCAGGCCGCAGAGGATCAGGTCGTATTCGCCCACCTTCCGGATCGCCATTGCGAGACTGTGCGCGGTGGACCAGCTGTCACCCCCGGCAAAGGCCGGGTCGTCCAGGAGGATCGCCTCGTCCGCGCCCATGGCCAGCGTCTGCTTGAGGTCGCGAATGACGCTGTCCGCGGGCCGGGTGGCCAGGCTGATGGTGGTCAGTCTTCCACCGACCTGGTCCTTGAGCTGAAGCCCGGCTTCCACGGCGTTCTCGTCAAAGGGGCTGATCACGAGGGGCACGTCCTCGGGCAGGGTGATCCGCTTCCCATCGTTGTCCACTCCGTAAGCGGACGCCGGGGTGTCGGGATAGGGTACCTGTTTGACGCACGCGATGATGTTCATGAAAGGTCACTCCGGTTTTTGGGGCAACGTGGACTGTACGGTCCGAAAATGGGACTAACTTTTCCAACAGATATTTACATGCTTTTTGGAACCCTGTCAAGAAAAACAAATCTGGAAACGAGTTCGCCCCTCTGCAAGACAAGCATCTATTTTCAATACAAATATATTGACACGTGCCTCTTCATGGTTTATGGTCTTCGGAGGGAAACAGTAGAGGCCGGCCACTCGCTTTCTCAGCAGTCTCAGATAATGAGATAGTGGATAATCTGTAAAATCGGATAGTAAAAGGGCTGCTCCGTATGGAAGAAGCAAGCAGGGCAATGACCATATCCGAACTCTCCAGCCTTTCGGATCTCCCCCTGTCCACGATCAAGTTTTATATCCGCGAGAGCCTCGTCCCCGGACCGAAAAAGACCAGGGGCACCCGGGCATACTATGACGCAGGGCACCTTCACCGGCTCAGGCTCATCAAGAAGATTCAGGCCGAAGGGAACCTGCCCCTCTCCAAGATCAAAGAGATCATCGGCATGATCGAGGACGGTGAAAGGACGAGGGGAAAAGACAGGGCCGAAGACAGCACGGCCGTCAAGGATGGGATCGTCACCTCCGCGATTCAGGTGTTTCGTGAAAAGGGGTACGAAAAAGCCACGATCGCCGACATGGTGGCCACCGCCCGCATCGGGCGGAGCACCTTCTACAAGCACTTCCGGGACAAGAAGGGTCTGTTCATCGAGTGTGTGAAGCAGATCATATTCAAGGAAATGAAGAAGGGTGAGCCGGACGAAGTGGACGAGATCCATGACGAAGAGGACATCCTGCGCGTCTTCGATCGCCACGCGAAAGCGTATTACAACGTGAACCCGCTCTGGATCGACATGGTCAACCAGCTCCGGGCGGCGGCCATCAACGAGCCTCAGGAGTTCGCGGGCGAGCTGGACGAGGTGATTCATCTGAAGATCAGCCTGCTGAAGCGGGGGCTCGAGAAGGGGATTCAACGCGGGTTGTTTCGGGAAATAAACCCCACGCTCATGGCCGTCATGCTCCTCGGATTGCAGGACTATCACGATTATCTTTCCAGGGACACGGATGGAAAATCCCTGGAAGAGAGGTACGACGAGGCGACCGACATCATTCTCTACGGGATCCTCAAGAGACGAACCGAGGATCACTGAGGGTTCGCGCATATTCACATCGTCACTTCACTTGCGGACATTGCGAGGGAGCGACAGCGACCGAAGCAATCTCCTGGCTTCGTCTGCCGTTACCATTGAAGCCGGGGGATTGCTTCGCTAACGCTCGCAATATTCGCCGATGGGGATGATATGTTCTTTCGTAACGAAGCTTGTCAATCGGACCATAGAGGGAGACGGAAATGGATTTTGCGTTGACGCCGGAACAAGAGCAGTTTGCCCGGGAGTTCAACGAATACCTGGACAAACACCTGACGCCCGAGGTCAGGGCCGAGTCAGAGAGCTTCATGAACATGAACAAGGACACGGACCCCGGTAAGTTCGAGCGGGGTGAGTACGGAGGGCCGAAGTCGAAGGAGTTTATCCGCCGGATGGGAGCCGACGGGTGGCTGGGCGTGGGCTGGCCCAAGGAGTACGGGGGACAGGGCCGTTCGGTGATGGAGCAGCACATCTTCTACGAGGCCATCTGGACCCGCCGGGCGCCATTTCCCGTGCTGACCCTGAATGCTGTCGGTCCCACCATCATGAAATTAGGTTCCGAGGAACAGAAGAAAGAGTTCCTGCCAAGAATTCTGAAGGGGGAGCTGGAAATCGCGATTGGTTACACCGAACCGGACGCCGGGACCGACCTCGCCTCCCTCAAGACGGTTGCGGTCAAGGACGGCGATTCGTATGTGATCAACGGAAACAAGGTGTTCACCAGTATCGCGCACATTGCCGACTACTTCTGGGTCGCGGTGCGGACCGACCCGGACCCGAAGAAGAAGCACAAGGGACTGTCCATCCTCCTGATCGACATGGACACACCGGGCATAAACATCGACCCCATCTACACCATGGGCGGACACCGCGTGAACAGTGTCTACTTGAAGAACGTGGTGGTGCCCCGGACCTGTCTCGTGGGAGAGGAGAACAAGGGGTGGGGCCTGATCGTAGGTCAACTCGAGCACGAGCGGTTCTCCCTGTCTCCTTCCTCACCGATGAGGCGGCGGATCGACGAGACCATCGAGTGGGCAAAGGAGACGCACGTCGACGGGGCACCGGTCATTGATCACCCCGGGGTCAGAGAGAAGCTGGCCGAGCTCCTGGCGGATGTGGACATACTCAAGCTCCTCAACTACCAGGTCGTGGACAACATGACCAAGGGCAAGATTTTCTGGGCCGAGTCCTCGGCCGTCAAGGTGTTCGGAAGCGAGCTGAACATCCGGATCAACAACACCCTCCTGGACATCATGGGGCTCTACGGCCAGCTCCGGCAGGGTGACGAGCGGGCGCCCCTGAACGGGCTCGCGGAGAGCCACTTCCGGGACGACCTGTTCTTTGTGTTCGGTGGCGGTGCAAACGAGATCCAGCGAGACATCATTGCCATGGTGGGACTGGGGCTGCCGAAGTCGCGCTAGACGAACCCTGGATGCCAATGGATTCCCGCCGGAGCCTGCCCCCGCAATCTTTAGGCGGGGGCGGGAATGACGACGAGATGCACGAGGAAAGGGAACGTACATGGATTTTTCATTCGATGATGAACAGGAACTGTTCAAGAGGTCCGCACGGAAGTTCTTCGAAACCTACTGCGACAAATCCGTGGTGAGCGAGCTCGAGGCGAGCGAATCCGGCTTCTCCCAGGAGCTGTGGCAGGCAATGGCCGAGCTGGGATGGATGGGGGCGATCATTCCCTCGGAATACGACGGTCTCGAACTGAGCCTTCTCGATCTGGGCGTGCTCTTCGAGGAGATCGGGCGCGCAGCCATGCCGGGCCCCATGCTCTCGTCCACCATGGGAACCCTCGCCGTCCTGGCGGCGGGAACGGACGAGCAGAAGCAGTCCTTCCTGCCGAAGATTGCGGCAGGGGGATGTGTGATGACCGCGGCCATCGAGGAGCCGGCGGTCAACTACGACATGAAGTGTATTTCCGTGCAAGCCTCCTCCGAAGGGGACCGGTATCAGATCAACGGCACCAAACGGTTCGTCCCCTATGCCACGGTCGCGAATCTTTTTCTGGTGGCGGCCCGGACCGGGGGAGCGCCCGGCGAGGAAAAGGGCGTCACGCTCTTTCTCGTGGACCGGCAAGCCCCGGGGTTCCTTTTTTCCCCGATGAAGACCCTTGCCGCGGACAGGCAGTTCCAGGTGGATATTGACGGAGTCACCGTGCCGTCCGGGAACTTGCTGGGCGAGCCGGGCGAGGCCTGCTCCCTGCTCGATGACCTGCAGAAGAAGACCGCGGCCCTCCAGTGCGTGGAGATGGTGGGAGGGGCGCAGAAAGAGCTGGAGATGACCTCGGAGTACATCAAGGTCCGGAACCAGTTCGACCGCCCCATCGGATCCTTCCAGTCCGTTCAGCACCGTGCAGCGGACATGTACACAGATGTGCTGGGTGCGCGGCTTGCGGCCTACCGGGCCCTCTGGTGCCTGAGCCAGGGGATGCCGGCGGACCGGGAGGTCTCGGTGGCCAAGTACTTCACGAACAAGGCCTGCCAGCGGGTGGCTTTCAGTGCCCAGCAGCTGCACGGCGGGATCGGTTTCACCCTGGAATACGATCTGCACTTCTACTATCGCAGAGCCAAAGCCTTTGAGCTGAAATTCGGCCCCCAGGCCCTGCACCTGAGAAAACTCGGGGCAGCGCTCTGAAGAGGGGACCGTGGTGACCGTGCCCCTGTACTTTGCCGACTACGTCGTGACCGAGTACGGCATTGCGAGTCTCATGGGCAAGGACTGCCGGCAGCGCGCCCTCACGGCCGGCGAAGCGTTGGATTGATCTTCTTGGCTTGCCGACCCTCGTGGGATGTGACTGTTAATCACCGGGTCGGCGGTTCGGGGGGAGCAATTGATTCTCGGACAGGAATCGCAATGTCTGCCCGGTCACGAAGCGATGGCCTTCTTCATTCAGGTGTATTCCATCTCGAAACAGCCTCTTCTTTCGAAACAGTCCCTTCTTGCCAGAATACTGGCCTTCGAATTCCGGATATAGATCCAAACAAGGGATCCCGTGTTTTTTGCACAAGGCAAGCAATTTGCGTTGGGGTTTCACAACATAGTCATAGTCCCCGCGGTTGCTTCCATACCTGAGCTGGGATTCGAGAGGAAACACTATGATGGCCAGCTTTCCGTTGTGTTCATCCAACATACCCATGAGATCCAACAGATAATCTTCGTAATCGAGCCATGGAGCGTCCTTCCATGCTATATGGAAGTCCACGGTGCTTTCCCAGCTGAATCTGCCCTTTGATTTGGCCCTGCGCTGTTCCATCTCATGAAGAATCCCAAGGCGTAACCGCGTCAACAAATAGCTTCGACTGATCACACTGTCCCAGACGGAATCAACCTCCAAGGAGCGTTCAGCCTCTCTGGTCCAAAGCATCCTTGCATTCTCATCGAAGCGGTGCAGGAATCGATGATTGTCATTGAGGCAATATAGCCAAACGACCAGATCAGGGGTCGTGTCTTTCAGATACTTCTTGTAGAAGAGCACTTCCTGATAACTTGTGTACCCGGGCACGGATGCGTTAATGACTTCGAATGGACCGGTTGGTTCCAGAGAATCTCTCGTATATTTCACAAACCCGTCACTGTCCCACGGGATGGAATCCCCCAGGAACATGATACGATATACTTCCTTTGGTTTGGGAACCGTAATCTCTCCATGCCGTACGGACCGGTTGTTGAATCGCTCCCTGTCTGGATTCAAGCGATAGCCCAATTCTTCGTCATAGATCACCCAGTTCGATGTGCCCAAATTCGAGTAAGGGACTCCTACGAGATCATGGGTGAGTCCTGTGAAGGCCCGGGGAAAGCCCTCGCGATAGACCCTGTAGGAGATTTCGGCAATGGAAAACAGGAAGAGAAACACCAGCAGATTGACCGCAATCAGAAGAGACCATTTGGCGAGTCTTTTTCTCTTCGGGGGCTTGCCGCTCATGTCTGCCACTCCGTGCGTTGTGGGCCACCGAGACCCCAGACAGCCACTTCCGCCAGTGGATCCCCGCCCTCGCCTTCGCGTCAGATGTCCCGCCTCCCGGCTTCCCGAATCATCCCGGGCTCCATCAGGTGGAACATGGAAGGCACTGCACCTGTTGTCTGGCCCGCGTCCACGACCAAGGTGTGGCCGGAGATGTAGCGCGCCTCATCACTCGCCAGATACAGCAGCGCGTTTGCGATGTCGATCGGCAAGCCTGCGATGCCAAGGGGCGACATGAACTTGATCGCTTCCTCGGTGCCTTCGAAATTCGTGGGATCACTCGTCACCACGTCCGCTGTCATGGGGGTCACGATGTTGCCGGGGGCAACGGCATTGACCCGTATGTGTTTCTGGCCGAGCTCGGACGCCACCGATTTGGTCAGGCCGACGACGCCGTGCTTGGCGGCAGTGTATGCGTGTGAGCCCAGGCCGCCCGCGACCCCGGCCGTGCTCGCAAGGGAGATGATGGACCCGGACTCCTGGGGGATCATGACCCGCGCGGCGTGCTTCATCCCGAGGAAGACCCCTCGCAGAAGGACGGCGATCGTGAAGTCCCAGGCCTCGGCCGAGGTGTCCTTGATGGACCCGATGACGCCTAGGATGCCTGCGTTGTTTACCATGCAGTCGAGACGGCCAAATTCGCTGACAGCAAGGTCGACGGCCGCTGCCACGTCTTCTTCCCGGGTCACGTCGGTCCGGATGAATCGTGCCGCCGGGCCCAGTTCGCTCACCAGGGCCTCGCCGGCCTCTACCTGAAGGTCGGAGACGACCACGGAGGCCCCCTCCTCTACGAAACGCCGGGCAGCGCCCTCGCCGATACCGCACGCGCCGCCGGTGATGACCGCTACCTTGTCTTTCAATCTGTCACCCATTTCAAAGCCCCCTGTTGTCTCTCGAGTTGTTTGCTGAGCCCCTTTCTATACCATCTCCACCCCTCTAAATCCACCGGGCGGGTGGCTATCCCCGAACTCCCATGGAGTATTGCTACTTCGCTGTCATTCCCGCGAAAGCGGGAATCCAGGGGCTTCAGGAGCTTAGGGATTCCCGCCTGCGAGGGAATGACGACGCCTGTGAGCGCGTCGAACAATTGTGGATATTGCGAGCCGAAGGCGTGGCAATCCCCCAGTTGAGGGAGGCGGCCTAGGGGTGGTTTTGTATGCCCAGGGCTTGATGCATGGCCCTTGCGTCGAGGCGATCCCCGCTGAGGATTTTCCTGGACCAATCCCTGGTTTTTTCATCGGTGTGCCTCTCGGAGGCGTCCTCGAGGATGGCACGGGCCTCCGCATCTTCCATCGAGCCGAGCATGAGGATGCCGATGAACCTGACCCGGGGATCCTCGGCCTGGAGAAGGCCTCCAAGCTCCCTGGCGGAAGCCTCCCCGCCCAACCTCCTCACCTCGTCTGCGGCCGTGTAGACGACGAGCGGGCTCGGATCGTCGAGGCCCCGCAGGAGGATCTCCCGTCCGGCCTCTCCCGCCTGTTTGCTCGCCGCAGTGACGGCCCGCGCCCTCACTTCGGCCGAGGCATCGCTCGCGGCCATCTCGCCGACGAGTTGGTTCACTGCCGGGTCCGCGGCTTCGGAGATGAAGCCGATCGCTTCCATTCGGACCCGGGGGTCCGGATCTCTCAAGCAGCTTTCGAGAGCGCTGTGATCGAGTCTCTTGCCCGCTCCGAAAGCACCCAGGTCCTGGAGGATGGAGAGCCTCATTTCCGGCTCCTCTGCGATGACCTTTGCGACGCTTTCTTCGAATCCCTCCCAGGCCAGAAGGGCGTGAATCAGCCTGCGCCTGGCCGTGCGGCTCTTGCTCTTGTCCTGGAGGAAGCGATCAAGAGTTTCTTTCTCGTCTTTTCCGATCAGCAATCTCAGGTCGTTCAGGCGAACCAGGGCCTCGGCCGATGCTTCCTGCACGAGATCCACCCGGCTTCCGAGTCCCTGGAGCAGGAAATCAAGGTATTCCTTCTTTTCATCCTGCGTGCGAAAAGAAGCGAATTCCTGATAGCTCGCCAGGAAAGTCGTGGCTTCCCCGGCGGCCTTCGGGTCGAGTTCCTTGATGCCTTGCCCGTTCCCGGCCGCTGTATACGCAACGCCTTTCGAGCGATAGTCTTTCCATCGGGAGTACGCAGGAATGTCGTCCAGAAAGAGGAGCACGCTCTTTCCCTCGTGGTAGGAGGGCTGGTCGGAGGGGAAGAGGAGTTCCTGCGCTACCCAGAGTTTTTTCCCCTCCGTATCCCCTTTGAGCCATTCCTTGATTCGGATTCTTGCTGTCGAGACCCGGTCCGGCCCCGGGGGGATCACCTCTTCGACCTTACCCTGGACGGCAAGGTCGCAGGAACGGAGAAGCTCCAGGATGGTTTCCTCGTCCTCTGGTTGCTCGGCAAACAACGTGGCCGGCACGAGAAGGGCCAGGATCGCAATCGCGAGCGAAAGTCCTCCTTCTCTGCCAGCCCTAGCCCGATGAAAAAGTGGCTGGAGGCTGTTCAAAAAGTTCCAGAAGTTCGAGATGCAAGGCAGGCGAAATCCCGAGGAATGAGGCGTACTTCCTGTACGTTGAATGACGAGGGATAAAGCCGAACGCCGCAGATGGGACTTTTTGGGCAGCCTCCTAGGGCGCCGACGGCGCGTCATAGACTCCATTTCCGTCCACGTCGATGAACAGGGGGTTCGTGAAGGAGAGCGAGAGGATTCCCGCCTCACCCAGGTTGCCGTCCAACAGGTCCGACAGGGTCGGGTTGGTTTCCGAGGGAATATCGTTCGGCACAACAGGGAACAGAGGGTGCGATATTCCGTCAGTGCCCCTCACCAGAGCCACGACCCACGTGTCCTGGGACAGGGGACCCAGGGCGTAGTCCACCTCGGCCTCGCTGCGACGGGCTCCCGGAATCCCAGGATGATCATTCACCTCCGTTACCGTGAAGTCAACCCCTTCGGTCAGCACCACGTCCGGCGAGGCCTGGTACTGCGGGGGCGTGAAGGCGTTGCCGTCGTCATCGTAGGGAACCGGAATGTTGTTTATGTAGAGCTCGACCGTGTCGAACTCGACCCAGACCGGGCTTTGCATCTCCAGGTGGAGGGTCGCGTTCCCGTCGGTGGTGCTGATGATCGTGGGGAGTCCCAGGGCAAGGCCGCCGGTCTGGCCGGTGCTCGCTGCGTGAACGGTCACCCTCAGAAAGGGAGAAAATCCTCCTACGGTCCTTCCCTCCTTCACGCTCTGGGTCATCTCGTCCTCATCGATGAACTCCGGGTTGTCGGTGGAGGATGCGATGAAGTTCCTGAAGGTGCCCGCCTGGGCCATGTTCCTGTGATGGGTGTCGGAATCGCTCGTGCCGACGTAGATCAGTCCCTGGTTCAAGAGATTGAACCAGTCTCCGAGGTTCTCGTTGAAGAAGGTGTCGATCTGGGACCGGTCGTTCCCGATCAGGAGCTCGAGTCCGTCGAAGTCCGGGTCGAAGAGGTTCGATATGCCCGGATCGAGCCTGAAAGGACCCGGAGCCACGTTGGAGACGGGGGGCACAGCCGCCGTATCGATGCCGAGCAGGTTCAGGCCTGCCCCGCCGCCCGAGTTGAAGTGATTGATCTGGACCACCTCTTGGCCCGGATCGTCATACGCGAGCTGATAGATCTCACCCGGGGAGAGACAATAAGCGCCCAGGGTCCTGTAGTCCTGGCCCGGAAGGGCCTCGCGCGCCCAGTCGAGGGCGCCGTTGCTCCTTCTAGCCGGATCAATGGTCAGGGGCCAGGCGTTGTAGTGCCCGTAGTCCTGCGGCGTGATCTCCTGGCCGGCGGAGGTGGAGATGAGGTCGGCGGCGTCCAGGTCGTGGATGGTGGGCCAGAGGTCTGTCAGGAACTCGTGGTCCGTGGCAACGAGATAATCCACCCCTTCGGCCAGGAAGGTGGTCACCCGCACGTCCAGGGGAACGATCGCGTCCGGACTGTTCATCATGTGGACATGGAAATCACCGGAGATAAACCCGGATGTGTCGACGACACGGGCGATCTGCGCCGTACTCGTGGTGAGCGTCCCTGCGGAGATCCCGACCGTTTCGTTGAAGAGGCTGTACTCCGGGCCTCGGGAGACGAATACTTCGTACTGCCCGGGTTCGATCGGGATCTCGCCCGAGTCCCCGTCAGGCCCCATGAAGATGACCTTTGCGATCCCGAAGACGCCTTCACCCCGGTCGTCGTCAAAGACCGTGCCCTTGAAATCCAGCAGGCCGAGCAGGCTCTGCATATTCGACAGGGGCGGGCTGGGATCGAACCCCACAACGCTCGCTTTGGCCGGACTGGGTGCTGCCGTCTCTTCTATGGCCGTCACCCGCAGTCTTCCTGTTTCCGGCAGGGTCAGAGTCACCCCGGTGAGCGCGCCCTGGCTTACGCTCACCAGCGTCTCGTTCGGCGTGCTCGAGCCCGAGTCATAGGGGTAGCCCTCCTTGGCCACCATGAGCTTGTAGTTCCCAGGGGGTAGATTGCCCTGGAAGTGCCCGTCCCCGTCCGTTTCAAAGGCTGAGACCACGTCATACCTTGCGCCGAACTGGCCCGGCGTTCTCACAACCGCCACCGTAGCCCCCTGCAACGGATTGCCGGCAACGGTCACGGTGCCCTCGAGTACGCCCGTGTCTGCACCCACGATGTCGAGCCGGGCATCCTTGATGGAAGCTACATCCTTTCCCACGGCAAGGTATCGCACGTACGAGAAGACTCTTCCGGGAAGGATGTAGACCTTTGGGGGGATCCCGAGGAGGAGCACGCCCACAACGCTCTGACCCAGGCTCGTGGCCACGACACCCGTTTCGCTGAAGGCGGACGAGTCGTTGATGATCAGGGGAATGTAACCATAGGCAAGACCGCTCGCCGAGCCCTCTCCCCGGAAGGCGATGAAGTCGATGCTGAGCCTTGCCAGGGGTTCCCCGAAGCCGAGGCCGGGAACGAACTGGTTCATCTCACCCGCGGCCCCAACGAGGTAGTCTCCGAAATAGAGTCCCTGGAGACCGGATCCCACGTTCTTCACAGATGTCTTTATTTTTACATAGTTGTCGCCCGGGTTGAGCTCGTAGTTCGTCACGATCTCCACCGGGATGTCCACGTCGTCGGCCGACGCCGGAACGCTCAGGGGAATGCCGCCGCTCTCCGCCTTGATCAGCTGGCTGGCGTTGATGTAGTCCAGGGAGTCGTCCACGCCGGTGGCCCTCACGATTGCTGGACCGCCGTTGGACCCGTCGTTGATCACCTGTATGTCGGTTGGGTGGAACGTGGCCTCGATGTTGATCATCTCACTCATGGCCATGAACTGGTCGTTGCCCGGCTCCCCCGGGGCCCTCACCAGGTCGGCGTCGATGATGTGTCCGCCGAATGGTGCCACGAAGCCGACCGGGTCTCTCCCCACATCCGAGACGATTACCCTGATCTTGTCGTTCTCGAGGAGGAAATCGCCGATCCTTCCCCTGGCCAGGGGTCCCCCGATGAGGTCTTCCGCATCCAGAATCCTTCTCGCCGCCGCCGGGGCGCCGCTGACGACTTCAAAGGAAGTCGAAGCAGAGGCAGACTGCCCGAGGATGTCGCTGACGGAAGCTTCCAGCAGGTGTTCCCTGACCTCGAGACCGGTCAGCACGGCAGTGGCCCCGCCCGGGGTGACCGTGAACATCGTGGTGATGTCTCCGCCATTCAGGGAGGCGCTGAAGGTCGTCTCATCGACAGGGATGGATCCTTTGAACCCTATGATCACATCCACGTCCGAGCCTTCCGCCCAGTTCGAGCCGCTGGGTGGGGCCACGATGACGACCTGCGTGCAAGCCGAGAACAGAAGAACCCAGACGATCGCTACAACTGACCATGCCTTCATTTCACACCCCCGCAGATGAATCATTATATGACTTCAATAGTTTGATTCCGGTCGAGGCGGTCGAGTTTCTGGGCGGGACCGGAATTCCTACCGTACTGGTATAATACTATTGAAACGAAGATCGTCCTGTCAAAACAAAAAAGATCATGGAAAGCAATGCTTTCGGCACGGAAAGTGTGGTATGACACCTGAAAACCAATCCGTAACGGGTACTCACAAAACCTGGGGGATCGTTGATGAACCGTTTCAAGGACAAGGTGGCCATCGTGACGGGGGGCGCGTCCGGGATCGGCCGGGAGCTGTGCCGGCAACTGGGTGGACACGGGGCCACGGTCATCGTGGCCGACGTCAACCGGGAAGGGGCCGAAGCTGCGGCGTCTTCGATCGCCGGCTCGACGGCGGGGCGGGCCAGGGCGGCCCATCTGGATGTGACGGATGCCGAGGAGGTGCGCAAGCTGATCCGGGACACGGCGGCCGAGTTCGGACGACTCGACTACATGTTCAACAACGCGGGCATCGCCATCGGGGGTGACGCGCGGGACATGGACTGGGAACACTGGCGCCGAATACTGGATATCAACTTGATGGGCGTCATCTACGGTTCCCGGGCCGCCTACTCGGTCATGGTTGAACAGGGCTTCGGCCACATCGTCAACACCGCCTCCGGGGCCGGGCTGTTTCCCATCGCCAACAGCACCCCCTACGTCACGACAAAGCACGGAGTGGTTGGGTTGTCCCGCTCGCTCAGGGCGGAAGGCGCTGAACTGGGCGTCAAGGTGAGCGTGGTCTGTCCCGCCATGGTAGACACCCCGATCTTCGAGGCCGCCACCTACCCCAACCTGGACAGGAAGAAGTTCCTGGCCAACATTCCGAGATTCCTGTTGAACGACGTGAAGGACGCAGTGAAGGCGATACTGCGCGGCGTGTCCCGTAACCAGGGGATCATCATCGACTCCTGGTACGGCCGGTTCATGTGGTGGACCTATCGGTATCTGCCGGCCCTCACCCGACTGGGCAATCGTTTCGCGGCCAGAGACACGCGCAAGAGATTTCGCCATAACCGTGAGGATAACGGGCAGCAGGCCGAAACAGGCTGAGAAGAAGGGGGGAGAATCATGGCAAAACTTCATGGTGGACAGCTGGTCGTCAAGGCCCTTCAGCGGGAAGGCGTCAAGTACATCTTCAGCCTGAGCGGAGGGCATCTGCTCCGCATATACGATGCCACGATAGATGCCGGGATCAGGATCATCGACACGCGCCACGAGCAGGCGGCCGGGCATATGGCGGAGGGGTGGTCCCTCGCGACGGGCGAGATGGGGGTCTGCGCGGTGACGGCCGGGCCCGGGCTGACCGATGCCGTGACGGCCGTGGCCAACGCCAAGATGTCCAACAGCCCCATGCTGGTCCTTGGGGGTCGAAGCGCCCTGTTTGAGAACGATATCGGGGCGCTGCAGGACCTGGATCAAATGGCCCTGATGACCCCGATAACCAAATGGGCCGCCAAATGCCACGAAGCCAAACGCATACCCGAGTATATCTCCATGGCCTACCGTCACGCCTTGAGCGGTCGACCGGGACCGGCCTACCTGGAGCTTCCCTTTGATGTCCTCTCCCAGGAAGTGGAGGAATCAGATGCTGTCTTTCCAGAGAACTACCGCCCCAAATACCGGGCGGCCGGGCAGCCGGAGGCGATCGAGGAGGCGGCCGAGGTGCTGGCAAAGGCGGAACGGCCCCTCATCATTTGCGGCGCCGGGGGTCTTTGGGCCAATGCAGGTGAGGCCTTGACCGCCTTTGCGGAAAAGACCGGCATCCCGGTGATGACCCGATCCTACGGGAATGGGTTGGTGCCGGATTCCAACCGGTTGACCATCACCGGCGCCATGATGGCCACCATGGGGCCCATGAGCCAGGCCGATGTGATTCTGTTGCTTGGAAGCCGCATCAACTTCAGCATGTTGTACGGTCGGTACTTTGGGCCCGGGGTGAAGATCATACAGGTGGACATCGAGCCCACCGAGCTCGGTTTCAACCGAGGCCCGGACGTGGGCATTCACGGGGACATCAGGGTGGTGCTGGAACAGCTGACGCAAGCTGTCTCCGCCACACCGGATCGCGCCTGGGGGGCTGATGCCGTCAAGATGGTCAAGGAGGCTACGGCGATGAGCCTGGAGGCCATCGACCTGGACGCCGTTCCCATTCACCCGCAGCGACTGGTGTGCGACATACGGGACGTGGTGGGCGGTGAGGGTGTCTACGTCTGCGACGGGGGCGACATCCACTTGTTTGGCGTCGAGACCTTTCCGGCCGAACGGCCCGGCAGCCTGCTCGCCACCGGGCTCGCCTTCGGGTGTCTGGGCGTGGGCTTGCCCTTCGCCCTCGCCCAGAAGCTGGCCAATCCGGATCGAACCGTCATCCTGCTTTCCGGGGACGGGACCTTTGGTTTGAATGGTATGGAGTTCGACACGGCCGTGCGACACGGGATACCGGTTGTTTGCGTCATCGGCAACGATCAGGCCTGGGGGATGATCAAGCACGGGCAGGAAGACATGTTCGGCAAGGACAGGGTTCTCGGTTGCGAACTGGGTCCGGTTCGCTATGACCTGATGGTCCGTGATCTGGGCGGACACGGTGAGTTTGTCGAGCGGCCGGAGGACATCAAGCCCGCGGTCGAAAGGGCGATCGCTTCGGGTAAGCCGGCCTGTGTGAATGTGTTGACCGATCCGACGATACCGCATCCGGTTTCCAAAATGGCGGCCGAGATGTTCGGGGCATACTAGCCCGAACATTTCATGAAATGTTCGGACGAATCGGCTTCTTGATGTTGCGGGGGGCAGTGCCATGGAATATTTCAAGGACAAGATCGCCATCGTCACGGGTGGGGCTTCCGGAATGGGCCGGGCCGTGTGTGAGCAGATGGGGCGGCACGGTGCGACGATGGTGGTGGCGGACATCAATCACGAGGGGGCGAAGGAGGTTGCCGAGTCGATCGTTGCCGCCGGCGGGAACGCGCGGGCCGTCCATCTGGATGTTACGCAGCAGGGGGACGTGTATGCCCTGGTCAACGAGACCGCCCGGGAACACGGACGGCTCGACCTGATCTTCAACAACGCCGGCATCGGTATCCTGGGCGACGAGCGGGACAAGACCCTGGATCACTGGAAGAAGATCATCGACGTGAACCTCCTCGGCGTACTTCACGGCACGACCGCGGCCTATCCGCTGATGGTTGCGCAGGGCTTCGGCCAGATCGTCAACATGGCCTCCATGGCGGGTTACATCCCATCTCCGATGGATGCAGCTTACGGCACGACCAAACACGCCGTCGTCGGGCTCTCGGTTTCGCTCCGGGATGAGGCGGCGGACCTGGGCGTCAAGGTGAGTGCTGTCTGCCCGGGATTTATCAAGACGCCCATCATCTTCAACACACCGCTACTCAATGTGAATGTCACCCGAGAGGAGATCGAGGAGAACCTGCCGGACTGGCTGTTCATGGACGAGAAGAAGGCCGGGACAGCGATCCTCAAGGGCATTGCCCGCAACCGGGCCATGATCGTCTTTCCCTTCCACGCCCGGTTCGCCTGGTGGCTGATGCGGCTCTGCCCGCCCCTGTTCGACCGGATCGGCCGGCTGCAGATCAAGGCTTTTCGAAAAAACCGCATCGAGAGCGGGGTGAACTGACCCCAAGCGACCTGTGACAGGGGGTCACTTAGGGGACGTTGTTTAATTTGTTAACTTACGAAAGACGTTAATAGAGTAAACAACGTCCCCTATTTTGTGGTTCTGGAACGATTAGCGAAAGGAAAAGGAGGGGCTGTCATGGACTTTGAACTTCCCGAAGAGTACAGGATCCTGCGAGACAATCTCCGACGGTTTACAGACCGTGAGCTCATCCCCATCAACGAGGAGCTGGAGCGGACCAAGAAGATACCGGACAGGATCATCGATCAAATGAAAGAAATGGGCCTGTTCGGAATCCTGACGCCCGAGGAGTTTGGCGGGATGGGTATGAGCATTGTGGGCTGCTGCATTATCCAGGAGGAGTTGTCCCGGGCCAACCTCTGCTACCCCATGTACATCAGCGGCAACATCGGGATCGGCACGATGGGCATCGTGCATTTCGGTAATGAAGAACAGAAGAAGAAGTACTTGCCCACCATGGCCTCCGGAGACCTGCTCAGCTGCTTTGCGCTCACCGAGCCCAACGCGGGTTCGGATGCCGCGGGCATAGAGGCCAGGGCGGAAAGGAAGGGTGACAAGTATGTGGTCAACGGACTCAAGCATTACATCACCAAAGGCGACATCTCGGACGTCTTCACCGTTGTCACCGTCACGGACAAGAGCAAGAAACACAAGGGGATGAGCGCATTCATCGTGGAAAAGGATACGCCGGGGTTTTCCATCGGCAAGATCCAGCATTCCATGGGGACGGACATCTGCCGGCAGTGCGAGCTCGTGTTCGAGGACTGCGAGGTGCCGGCAGACAATCTGCTTGGGGAAGAAGGCCAGGGGTACCAGATCGCCATGCGCGTTCTGGAAGAGGGAAGGCTGAGCCAGGGCGCCCGCTCGATCGGGATCGCGCGCCGCCTCATTGAACTCTGCCGTGCACACACACAGATCCGGGTACAGTTCGGCAAGGCCATTGCCGAGTTCCAGGCCGTCCAGTGGATGCTTGCGGACATGGCCACCGAGTTGTATGCCATGAAGACCATGGTCTATGACGCTGCCTGGCGTCTGGATCAGGGGACCCGCAGCCGGGCGAGGGCAGGCATGGTGAAGCTCTTCTGCACGGAGGCGATCGGAAGGATTGCGGATCGAGCCGTGCAGATCCACGGCGGCATGGGGTACATGGAGGAGGGGTCCATCGAATCTGTATACCGCGAGGTTCGCGGGATGCGGATCTATGAGGGAACAAGCGAGATACAGCGTCTTATCATCGCAAGGGACGTGCTGAAGAACGGACTGAAGTGCCTGGATTACGATTAGCCCGATCACAGTTCCTTGCCGGAACGAACCGGATCGAGCTTCCCTGACGCAATTCACTCCTGAAGGGATTCCAAACCATGCACCGTTTCACACCTATAGACGAAGCCACACACCCGGCGGGCAATTCCCGCACATACTGGAACGAATCCTTCTACATGAATTTCTTTGATGACGATAAGGAACTGGGCGGGGCCACCCGCATCGGGTTTCACCCGAATCAGGGTGTCGGCGATGGGTTTGTGCTGCTCTTCCTCCCGGATGGCGGCATCGGCTTTATTCGAACGTTTGATCGTTTTCCCAACCATCTAACATGCAATGCGGTCGGCAACGTCCGGCATGAATGCCTGGAACCTTTCGAAAAATGGCGGATATCGTTTGACGGCCCCATGTTCTATTTTGAGAACCCTGCGGAGGTGGGCGATTTTTCGCAGACCATGCTGATAGACCTTCCTCGACGGCAACTCCGCCTTGAACTCGAATTCAAGGGCATGCACGATCTTTTTGACTTTCACCAGTCCATCTCGCGCCGGCTGGCACCCGCAAAAAGGCTCTTGGGCAAACTCAGGCCGGATTATCTTCTGAACCATATGGGGCCTGCCTTGCACAAACTGCGCCTGTTGCCCGCCATGGGCCGTGCCCATCATTACGAGCAGGCCGGCCGCATCTGCGGGGTCCTCCGGATCGACGATGACGTATTCGATTTCAGTGGCCACGGTCAGCGGGATCATTCATGGGGGGTGCGCGACATGCGGGTCCCGACCAACTGGCGATGGTTTTCCTGTCAGTTCGGTGAAGATCTCTGTTTCAATGCAACACGGGTGGAAACCCTCGCGTTTCGCGCTTATGGGGGTTATGTATACAACGAAGGTCGCTCCGAGATGCTGCGAAGCTGGTCATACGATGTTGACTGGGACACGACACGGCGCTGGGCCCGGCGTCTCAGGCTCGATCTGGAGACCGACTCCGGCCGCCGGTTTGAAATCCAAGGCGAGGCAAAGATCAATGTGCCCATCATTGCGCCTATCGAAGAAACGGTTGTCGTCGTCAACGAGGCCTGCATGCGATACCGGTGGCAGGACCGCACGACTTTAGGCATTTCTGAATTCATGGGTCATCTGCGATGAGCACCAAAGCGCGGGGGTCTCAATCACTCCCTTGTTAGCCCCATCAAAACCGGCTAGAATCCCGTTGCAAAAGAATCACCCCACGAGATTGGGATCCGGATCTGTGGATCCCGGCAGGAGGTAGGTCGGATGCTTACGAAGGCGTACATCCCCTACAAGGGCTACTACAGTACCCCCTTTGCCAGATGGCAGGGGGCGATGGCCAATGAGCACGCCGTCGTCCTGGGAGCAAACACCTCGAAGCGATGGTTCGCCCAGAAGGACTGGGACCCGAAGATGTTCGACTACGTCTTTCTCGGGATGACGGTGGGGCAACCCCAGTGGTTCTACGGAGCACCCTGGGCGGCCGCGCTCATGGGCGCGGAGGAGACACCCGGAGTGACGATGAGTCACGCGTGCGCCACCTCCACGGTCTGCGTCTATCAGGCGGGCATGTGCATCGAGACGGGGCTTCACGACAACGTCTACGTCCTGGCGGCGGATCGTTGCTCCAACGGGCCCCACACCGTCTGGCCGAACCCGAACGGGCCGGGTGGGGAGGTGATTCACGAGAACTGGAACATGGACAATTTCAACCGGGATCCCTGGGCCGGGCAAGCCATGATCCGCACGGCTGAGAACGTCGCGCAGGAGGCAGGCATCACCCGGGAGGAGTGTGACGCGGCGACCCTGAGGAAGTACGAACAGTACAGGGAATCGCTCGACGACGATCGCGCCTTCCAGAAGCGGTACATGTTCCCGGCCGAGGTGAGGGTGTCCAGAAAGAAGACGGTCCTCGTCGAAGAGGACGAAGGCATAACACCGACCACGGCAGAGGGCCTGGCACGGCTCAAGCCGGTCGTGCCGGACGGGGTCATCTCCTT
>RCNC010000273.1_pt1 | contig 31613 bp, 16 predicted proteins | sample 2041301 | NCBI WGS metagenome assembly RCNC01 (sample SAMN09708231, study PRJNA481090) | Marine sediment metagenome, whole genome shotgun sequencing project. | biome: marine sediment; feature: ocean; material: sediment; isolation source: Sewage treatment plant 13A marine sediment (STP13A) ... | reverse complement strand
TAGGTGTTGATCAGCGTCGCCGACATGTTGGTGACAAAGGGCACCGTGCCTGACGGGGGAGCGCAGGTCAGGATGGCAGAGACCGTCCCCGGAGATCCTCCCGCTTCCCCGATCCGGATATCCGCCCCGGAATTCTGTCCGGCGAGACGGCGCCAGGGCCCGTGAGCAGGGATCGGGGGAGGGGTGATCCCCGGCTTGAGAACGTTTTGATGGGCATGGAGGATGCGGGCCCTCCAGCGATAGAGGGACCCTTCAGCAAGGCCGGGGATGGTTATGGTCAGCGTGCGGCTCCCGGTGGAGATCCCTTCCCATGAGGTGGAGGTAATGGTTTCACAGCCGGGGTCACCAAAATTCACCCCGGGGCCGCAGTATTCCACTTGCAGTTTTGCCCGGCCCAGGCCCTCGGGGTGGGTGGCAACCATCCGCACCTGAAAGTCGTCAACATCGTGAGAGATACCCCAGGGCTGAACAGGGGTGTCGTCGCCGTTGCCGCGCAGCTGGCGGGCGATGACCGGCCGGCCATCACTGTTGCCGTGATAGACCAGGGCCACACCTTCGTTCGTATTCCCGCTGTCGTATTGGGACGCCCCGACGATAACATCGGCGAAGCCGTCGCCGTTGACGTCGCCGGCGCCGGAGACGCTGTGGCCCATGTAGGCATAGGCCTGATCGTGTTCCAACCCGGTTGCGGGAAGGATTGAGATGCCGGAAGCACTGCCATGATAGATAAAGGCGACACCTTCCTCCGTCTCTCCGGAGGCGTAACTGCCGGCCCCGACGATCACGTCGGTGAAGCCGTCACCGTTCACATCGCCCGCACCGGAGACGCTGTGGCCCATGTAAGCGTATGGATAGGACGAGGAGACCAGTGTTGCGGCAATGGTCGATATACCTGAAGGGCCGCCGTGGTAGACAAAGGCCGCGCCGGCATCAGGCTGTGTGTCGTCGTAGTGATACGCCCCGACGATCACATCACCGTAGCCATCGCCATTGACGTCGCCGGCGCCGGAGACACCGGTGCCCATCTGTGCGTATGGCTGGTCCGACTCCACAATCGCCGCCGCGGTGGTGGAAATGCCGGCCGGGCCGCCGTGATAGATGAAGGCGCCACCTTCTCCAGCCTGTCCGTTGGTGTAACTGGTGACCCCGACGATCAGGTCGGCGTAGCCATCCCTGTTCACATCACCGGCACCGGAGACAGAGTAGCCCAGGATGAAGCCGGGCTGGTCCGGCTCCACCATTGCCGCCGGCGTGGTGGAGATACCGGAAGCGCTGCCGTGATACACGTAAGCCACACCCTCGTCGGTCTCACCATTGTCGTACGTGGGAGCCGAGACGATCAGATCGGCGAAGCCGTCACCGTTCAGGTCGCCGGCGCCGGAAACGCTCCAGCCCATCAGCGCTAAATCCTGGTCCGACTGCACCATGGCAGCGGCGGTGGATGAAATCCCTGAAGGGCTGCCGTGATAGACAAAGAACGCACCCTCGTCCGTCTGTCCGTCATCGTAATTTATTGCCCCGGCCACAACATCGGCATAGCCGTCGCCGTTGACATCACCGGCCCCGGAAACGCTCCAGCCCAGGTAGGCATACCCTTGATCTGATTCCACCATCGCTGCCGCGGTGGCTGACAGACCGTCAGCGCTGCCGTGATAGACAAAGGCCGCGCCCTCGTCGGGCTCCCCGTTGTCGTAGCCAAAGGCGCCGACGATCACATCACCACAGCCGTCGCCGTTCACATCGCCCGCATCGGAGACACTCCAGCCCAGCAGGGCGGCGTCCTGGTCCGATTCCATCATGGCTGCAACCGTGGGGGAAATGCCGGAGGCGCCGCCATGAAACACAAAGGCTGCCCCCTCTCCGGACTCTCCGTTGGTGTAGTTGGAGGCCCCGACAATCACATCGGCATAGCCGTCGCCATTTACATCCCCGGCTCCGGCGACGCTGTTGCCCATCCCCACCCCGGTGAGGTTGGATTCGACCCTGGCCGACGGGGTTAAGTACATCATCATTACAGTGGAGGGGCCACCATAGTAGATAAGTCCAGCACCCTCGCCCGTCTCTCCGTTGTCGTAACCCGGAGCCCCGGCAATCACATCGGCATAGCCATCGCCGTTCACATCCCCGGCGCCGGAAACGCTCACCAGCCCGGCACCCACCTGGTCGGATTCCATCATTGCATCCGGTCCAGTGGCGATACCCCAAAGGCTTCCGAAAAAGACAAAGGCGATACCCGGGTTGACGCCTCCCAGGGTGGACGACACCACAACATCGGCAATGCCATCGCCATTCACATCACCCGCATCGGACACATGCCTGCCGAGATACGCATTTTCCACGTTGATGTCCAGGATGGCTGACACTGTGGTAGGAATTCCGGTGGCGCTGCCATAATAGACAAGGGCTGCACCCTCGCGATACGAGCCGTTGCTATAGAACTTTGATCCGACGATGACATCGTCGTAACCGTCGGCATTCACATCCCCGGCTCCGGAGACGCTTTCGCCCATATAGGCGTTCGCCTGGCCGGATACCACGGTGGTTGCCGGGGTGGTGGGGATACCGGCGGCGCCGCCGTGGTAGACAAAAGCCCCTCCCTCGCCGCTGTAGCCATCAGCGCCAACGATCACATCGGCGTAGCCGTCCTCATTTACATCCCCGGCGCCGGAGACGCTTGTGCCGAATCGGGGGTTCCCCGACAGGTCGGGATCCAGCGTGGTCGCCGCAACAGTCGATATTCCGGTGGGGCTGCCATGAAAGATATAAGCTCTTCCTCCACCAGGGCTGTACATTTTGGCCCCGACGATCACATCGGCATACCCGTCGCCGTTCACATCGCCGGCCCCGGAGACGCTGCAGCCCATCAGCGCCCAGTAGCGGTTGGATTCCACCATCGCCGCTGCGGTGGTTGACAGTCCAGTTGCGCTGCCGTGATAGACAAATGCCGCCCCCTCGTTCTCGGTTCCATTGTCGTAGCGGGAAGCTCCGACGATCACATCTGCGTACCCGTCGCCATTGACATCCCCAGCGCCGGATACGCTGTCCCCCATTGATGCTTCCACCTGATCGGATTCCACAATGGTGTCCGCCGTGGACGTGAGAATGGGGTCGATGGTCAGCGGATAGGCGGCATCAAGATCACTGATCAGGATCTGGATCGTGCCGGGATCCGGTACGTCAAGCGTGGCCAGTACATCCCTGCCCTCCGCGTCAACTACGTAGAGGTCTGAATATTTCAGCTTCCTGCCGCCAGGACTGGAAAGCAGGACATGATCCCCTTCCATCTCGGCTCTTGCCGCCGAGACCTCCAACGTCAACCGAAGTTCACCGGCTCCGCTGGGCCTGGACGGAAGCACAAAACCGTGCTCCAGGCCGTTCGGACTGTTGACAAACCACTCGGTGAGCCCACCCCGTCTGATCTCCACCCGGTTTCCCGAATTGAGCATGGAGGGATTCACCAGCAGATCACAATCACTCACATCCTCCGACCCACGGGTCAGACCGACCAGCGTGAGATGGAGCAACTCCGAACCGTCCGAGCCAATTCGGTCCATGACGCCGATACCGCACGTGTCGAAATAGATCCGCAGATTGTTGGCCCGGTTCGGGGCCTGCAGCCCTTGGCCATTCCAGGACGCGTGGTACTCTCTATCCAAAATGTGCTGCTGCGCCAGGCCCAGCCAACCCCTGTCCGCTTCTGGTCCGGAAGGGCCGCAGTTGGAATCGTCACGCGCTGCGTCTGCCGTTGGTCCGAGGCAGAGTAAAAGAAGAAAAATAAAAGCACTCACTGTCAGGTGTTTCAGGACTCTCTCTTTCATTGTCTGAATCTCCTTTTCTTTGCTGCGCGGGTTGCCGTTCAGGTATATGACGCCCGGCAACGCGGAATCCCCTCACCCCCATCCGCTCCTGGATTTGACTTTAATTTTCCTGAAATCTATATTTCCCATAACCGATGTATCTATTTGATCTTGGAGCAATTTCATGATGCCCGTTACGCCAGACTCAGATGAAACCGAAAACGAGAACCGGACGGTTGACCGAACCGACGATCAACCTACCGATGAATACGACGAATTGCGTCGCCGGCTTTCCCAGGCAGTGAGGAAGGTCTGCCCCCGCTGGTTGGCGGACGAGAGTGACGATCTCGTCCAGAAGGCCCTGATGCGTCTGATGAGACAGCGGAAGAAAAGTGAGGGGAACGGGGAGTACGGTGCGTCTTATCTATGGCGGGTAGCATATAGCGTCATGGTGGATGAGATCCGAGCCCGCCGGCGGAGAGGAGAAGTTGCCTTGGAGGACCAGGCCGAATCGTACCTGGCGGCGGGTCACAGTGCCGACCCCGAACGGGCGAGTCATTCCGGCCAGATCGGGGCGGCCATCCGCGACTGTCTCTCGTCCCTGGTCCGGCCACGCCGTCTTGCCGTGACCCTCTACCTGCAGGAGCACACTGTTCCCGAGATCGGCGTGCTGCTGGGGTGGGGTACCAAGAGGTCGGAAAATCTGGTCTACCGGGGCCTCGATAATTTGCGGAAGTGCTTGACATCCAAAGGGCTGAACAATGAATCCCCAGGATACTGACAACGAGATTCGCCGGCTGCGAGAGGCTTTTGCATCGCTGGCCCGCGATGCCGGGCCGACTGAAGGCTGTCCGGATCCGGATCGGATCTGGATGGCCGTGCGGGTCGAGCTTTCCCCGGGAGAGGTGCGTGAACTGGTCGAACACACGGTGGCCTGTCCCGTCTGCGCCGAGGCGTGGGCTCTGGCGCGGGAACTGAATATCGAATCTGCGCCGGCAGCGAAAACCGACGGAACGCTGATCGCGCGGTCCACGGTGAGCCGGCGATCCGCCTGGCGCTGGGGCTCGATCATTGCCGCCGCGGCGGTGATCATGCTGGTGACCGTGTTCTCTATCCAGTTCGATCAGTCACCCGAGAATCTGCCGGGGACTCCCGGATTCGATTCACCCCGATATCGTGAAGGGGGCGAGGCCACTATTCGCTCTCTGGTCCCTGCGGACAGATCGCTGCCAAGAGAACGCTTCGAACTGGCCTGGTCTCCCGGCCCGCCCGGCACCCGGTATCAGCTGGAGATCGCCACGGCAGATTTGGATCTGGTTCTCAAGGCTCGGGGACTGGAAGAGGCCGGTTTCCTGGTGGACGAAAATACCCTTCAACCATTTCCACCCGGCACCCGGCTCCTCTGGCAGGTTGAGGCGGCACACCCCGACGGCACGCGCCTGACTTCGGAAACCTTTGTTGCCGTCCTGCAGTGAGGTTTGGGGAGAAGGTCTCAGATCATGATGATTCGAACGCCGGCAGCTCATTGCTTCGTTTTCACACTGCTGGCGTTGTGCTGGTCGATAGCCATCCCGCTGTCCGCCGATCCACCCGATCCCTTCGCGGAGTGTGAGGCGCTGGTTCGCGCGGCACCTGATTCCCTCGAATCCTATCTCTGTTTCGAGACCACGGCCCAGCGGCTCGGCATGATCGATGAGGCGGTGAATCGCCTGGAGGTTATCCTTTCCCTTGACCCGCAGAACCACCGGGCACGGTATCGTCTCGCCCTGCTGCTGCGTCGGATTCCCGGAAATCAGGAGCGTACCATCGAGCTGCTGCGGCAAGCGGTGGACGGCCTGGTGGCTGAGGGGGAAATTCTCGCCGCGCTCAATTCCCTATATGGCATTGCTGAATCCCTGACCAGGCAGGGCCGCCATGAAGAAGCTGACACCCTGCTCCGACGGGTTGAGCGGGAGGCGAAGGAGAGCGGTGACGACCACCTGATGGCCCGGGCGTATTTCTACCAGGGAGAGATCCTCTACCTCAGACAAAACCTCGGCCAGGCCTGGCGGCTGTACAAGAAGGCTGAAGCCACTGCCGGCCCTGACGGACCGCTGATGCTGAGGATTCTCGCCCATGGCCGCCTGGCCAAGGTCGCCTGGGCTTTGGACCAGCAACAGGAGGCGATGGACGCCTACCGCCGGCAACTACAGTTATGCCGGGAGCTCGGCAATCAGCGTTTTGAAGCCACCGCCCTGGGCAACATGGCCCTGATCGGGATGAACATGATCGGTTTTGGCCAGATCGATCGTGAGGAAGTGCTGAGACTGGTGAATGAGGCTCTCGACACCTGCCTCGCCTCAGGCTATCGAATCGGCGAATCCCGATGTCATGTTTTCCTCGGGCGTCTGACCTCCGGTGACGAAGCCCTGAATCATCATCAGCAGGCTCTGGATATCGCCAGGGAAATAAACCACGAGATCAAGATCATCGAGGCGCTTCGGGGCCTGGCCCTCCACCTGGTGCGGTCGGACCCCGGCAATCCGGAGGAGGCTCTCGAACTGCTGGACGAAACCCTCCAGCGCTCCCATGATCTTGGTTCGGAACCGAATATGGTCACTTCGCTGACCTACCGGGCCGGTGCCCACTGGATCGCCGGCCACCGGCAGGAGGCAATCGCCGATGGCCTGGAGGCGATCGGAATCATCGAAACGATGTTCGACCGTCCGCAGGAAGAGCAGTTTCGAACAAGCTTCCTCAGCGCCTGGGGCGGCCGGTATTACGCGCTTGCCGGGAACGTTCTGGAGCCTGCCGGATCACCGCCTTCGCCGGAAGACCTGGAACTGTCATTCGTCACCATGGAGCGTCTAAGAGCTCGCGTACTGTTGGAGTCACTGGAAACGGCCAGGGCGCCGGCAGCTGAACTCGAAGAGACCCCGGCCCTGAAGCACTACCGGGAGGTACTGGGGGAAATCAGCAGCACGCAACGCCTGCTGCTCAATCCTGCCCTGCGCGGTTTGGCGAGGCAGGAGAAACTGGACGAGCTGGAGCGGCTGGAGCAGTTGGAGACCGCTCTCCGCGTGGAAACGGCCGGCGACATTGCCGGGCAATCAATGCCTGCCCGGCTGTCATTTCCCACCCTCGACGAACTGTACGGCGCGCTTGCCGAGGATGAGGCGATCCTCTACTTCCAGGTCAACGTGGCTGAGCCGATCTGGCTCTCCGAAGGCGGCGCCTGGCTACACGTCCACACCCGGGAGGGGTCAACGGTCCACCCGCTCCCGTCGCTCCCCAGGCTTCGTTCGGCGGTGAGACTTTTTCTCGGGCTGTTCAACCGTCGTGACGGGTCGGAAGCCGAAGGGGCAGTTCAGCTTTACAACGATCTGCTGCAGGATGCGCTCATCGATCTGCCTTCACCGGTCAAGCGGCTGATCATCGTGCCTGACGGTATTCTCCACCGGCTACCCTTTGGTGCATTGCGCCAGGAAAAGGGCGCTACGCCGCTGGCCATGCGCTACCAGATTTCGCTGGCACCCTCGGCAGCCATTTGGCTGCGTTGGCGGCAGCATCCACCGGGAAATTTCGCGATCCCGGCCCTGGCCCTGGTTGATCCGGAGCTTCCGATGCACGATTTGAATCAAGGATTCGGGGTGGCGGAGGACCGGGCTTGGTCCCTGACCGCGGGAGAGCGTTTGGGGCGGCTCCCCCGCGCTCGCGAGGAAGCCCAATCCATCGTACGCTACCTGGGCGGGCAGAGCCGGATACTGGTGGGAGCAGAAGCCACCGAACAGTTCATCAAGCAGAGTAACCTACAGCAGTATTCCGTGCTTCATTTTGCCGCACACGCTGTGTTGGATGATGTCTATGGCACTGGTTCGGCGGTGATCCTGGCTCCGGGATCCGATGAAGAAGACGGCCTGCTGCAGGGCCGAGAAGTGGCGTCCCTGGACCTGGACGGGCAGGTCGTCGTACTGGCGGCCTGTCGCAGCGCGTCGGGGGTGCTGTTGCGGGGGGAGGGAGTGATGGGCCTGGCCCGCGCCTTTTTCCAGGCCGGGGCACATACCGTAGTGGGAAGCCTGTGGCCGCTGCGGGATGATGAGGCCGCTGAACTGTTCGAAGCGTTTTACCGGCACCTCGGCCGGCAGAAGAGTGTCGGCGAAGCGCTCGGTGAGGCGGTAAGGGAGTCCATTGAGTCTGGGGCGCCGCCCGCTGTCTGGGCCGGTCTGGTGGTGCTGGGCAACGGAGACATCGTGCCCTTGCCTGAAGGCAGGCAGGGGTTTCACTTGCACTGGTGGCAGCTGATTTTCCCGTTACTCCTGGTCGCCGGTGCTGTCCTGCTCCTCTCTTTCCTCCGGCAGCGGCGGATTAATTTGTTTTAAAAAGGGGACAGGTAACTATTTAACGAGGGGTTGCCTGATATCGTTAACTAGTTACCTGTCCCCTTTTTAAAATTCTATTTTTATTCCACCAGCCAGAGGGTCAGTTGGGGGAAGTAGGTGATGAGGATCAGGCCGAGGATCGAGATGATGAGGAAGGGGAGGGCGGCGATGTAGAGGCGGACGATGGGCTTTTTGAAGCGGAAGCTGGAAATGAAGAGGTTCAGCCCCACCGGGGGGGTGGAGTAGCCGATCTCCAGGTTGGTGAGGAAGATCACCCCCAGGTGCACCGGGTTGACGCCGTATTCCAGGGCGATGGGTGCGATCAGCGGCACCACCACCACCAGCGCGGAAAAGATATCGAGCATGGCGCCCACGATGAGCAGGAATATGTTGAGCACCAGCAGGAACATGATCTTCCCCGAGACGTGGGACTGCATGGTCTCCAGGATCTGGAAGGGCACTTCGGCATCGATGAGGTAGTTGGTGTAGGCCAGGGCCGCGCCGAGGATGATCAGAATCCCGCCCACCAGTACCATGCACTCGCGGAAAATGCGGGGCATGTCCCGGAGTTTCACGTCACGGTAGAGCACCACTTCAACCAGCAGTACCAGGAACGCGGTGAGGGCCGCCGCCTCGCTCACCGCCAGCCAGCCACTGAAGATGCTGCCCAGCACGATCACCGGCAGGGGCAGTTCCCACTTGGCCTCCCAGAGCGCCGCCCCGGCCTCCTTCCAGTTGAAGGGTGTGCGTTCGGTGCGGCCCCGCGCGCCGGTGATCACGCCGTAGACCCCGATCAGCGACACCATCAGGATGCCGGGCACCAGGCCGCCGCGGAACATGTCGTCCACGCTGACCGATGCGACGATGGCGTAAAGGATCAGCGGGATGCTGGGCGGAAAGAGCAGCCCCCGGCTGCCCGAGGTGGTGATCAGGCCCAGGGAAAACCGCTCGCTGTAGCGTTCGGCGATCAGCGCCGGGTAGAGCAGGCCGCCGAGGGCGATGATGGTCACCCCCGAAGCGCCGGTGAGGGCGGTGAAGGCGGCGCAGGTGATCAGCGCCACCAGGGCCAGGCCGCCCGGCATCCAGCCCATCAGTGCCCGGGAGACCCGCAGCAGCCGCTGGGGGCTGCCGCTTTCCGCCATCAGGTATCCGGAAAAGGCGAACAGCGGGATGCTGATCAGGATCGGCATGTTGGCCATGCGGTACATCTCGATGATCACCAGCTGGGAGTCCAGCTCCGCCAGGGTGAAGCTGGCCAGCGCGCTGGTGGCGATGACCACGAAGAGCGGCACGCCGGCAATGGCCAGCAGCACCACGATGATGCCGAGGAGGATGGTCATGCCGTGTCCTCCCCGAAGGTCTCATCCGCGTCGTCTCTCCAGGCGCTGCGTGCCGAGGTGAAAGCGAAAATGAAGAAGCGGACGGTGATGATGACAAAGGCGGCGGGCAGAATCAGCTGGACGATCCAGGTGGGGATATCGAGGAACACGTTTCCACCGAACTCCATCTCGTCCCGCACGAACCGCACCGCCGCCCAGGACAGCACGGCACAGATGACAGCGGAGAATAGGTTGGTCAGTGCGGCGAGAACCGCCTTGCCGCGGGGCGGCAGCAACTGGGGCAGGACGTCGATCTTGATGTGCCGGCCGTCACGGGTGGCCATGGCGGCGCCCAGCATCCCGGTCCAGAGCACCATGTGGCGCAGGAAGGGATCGGCCCAGAGAATGCTGACTTCAAAGGCGTTGCGCAGGACGATCTGGCCGAAGGCCATCAGGATCATGGCCACCATCAGGGTAGTCATCAGGCCGGACTCCAACTGGTGCAGGATCCGGAACAGGCCCCGGTCGGTTGTCCCGCGCTCGCTCATTCGCCTCCCTGCGCCTGGCGGTATTCCTCAAGGTAGCCAATGACCAGGCCATGAAATTCAGCCGAGTAGTCCTTCCCGCGGAGTTTCTTTTCCACCTGGCTGCTGAGTTCCCTGAACTGCTGCAACCCTTCCTTGGTGGGCTGGATCACGCGGATCCCCTCCTTTTTGAAGACCTCAATCGCCTCCTTGTCCTCCTTGCGTGTTTCCCGGGAGAGGCGGTCGATGTGCTTCTCGCAGATGTCCTTGACCATCTGCTGCAGGTTTGCGGGCATTTTACCGAAACTTTTCTTCGTCACCAGCAGGCCGCCGGTGGAATAGGTCAACGGCAGGTCGGTCATGGTCTCCAGCCGGGTGAACCACTGCAGGGCGATCACCCCCAGGGGGGTGTTGAAGGCGGTGTCCAGCAGGCCGGTCTGCAGGCCGGTGAGCACATCGCCCACGTCGACGCTCACCGGGTTGACCCGGGCCTCTTTGAAAACGGTGCTCATGATCGGGTCATTGCCCCACATCCAGGGTTTGGCCTTGCGCAAGTCCTCCACGCTGCGGATCTCCTTGCGTGAGAAACAGTAGGTGAAGCCCAACTGGGGCCAGCCAAGAATCACATAGCCCTTCTTGCCGAATTCCTCCTCCAGCCGCGGCTGGAGTTTGTCCAGCACGTAATTGAACTCCTGGTGGGTCTGGAAGAGCAGCGGCAGCCCCATGGCCCGCAGGTCGGGATATATTTCGGTGAGGCCGCTGCCGGTGAACGCACTGCCGTGCACCTGGCCCACCCGGATCTTGCGGATCACATCCGACTCGCTGCCCAGCACGCCGCCCGGGTAGACCTTGAACTTCACCTTTTGCCCGGTCTTCTCATACACCTCGGCATTCATCTCGTGAAAGATGTCCATCCAGGTGCTGCCGTCCGGGGCGAGGGTGGCCACTTTGATCGTGTGTTCAGCTTTGCCCAGCCTTTTTGTCGCTGCGTCGGCCCGGGTCCCGGTCAGCAGGACGGCGAGGGCGAGACAGGCGATCAGGGTCAAGCGGATGGCCGGACACCGGCACTGCCTGGTCATATTCGAACCTCCATGGATGCGCCGGTTCCGGTTCGGCCGGCGGCGGCGCGAAATCGTGTCAGAAATAGTCTTCGGAGTATTCCAGCAGGGTCCGGGCCTTGACCCGGGCCACCTCGTTCATCAGCCGGCTCTCCGGATAGTTCTCCACCGGTGCCTCGAGCACCTGGTTGAGCAGCGATTCATACAGTTCCTGGTCGAACACCTGCCGGGCGTAGTACTGGGCGTAGAGCACCCTGGTCATCAGGAACTCGTCCCCGCTGAACTCCAGCGCCCGCTCGAAGTGGGCCCGCGACTCCTCCGGCTTGCCGCCAAAGGCTTCGGGTTTGACCCCGTGGTAGATACCGAAAAAAAGGTGCGGCCCACCGAAGAAATACCCCTCGTCAAGTTCGAGGAGCCGTTCCATCAACAACACCAGCTTCGGCTGCTCGGCGATGGCCGCCATTGAATTACTGTTGGCCGTGATCCATCCGGCGAGGCAGGTGCCGGCGAGAAAGACGTCGGGGACGTCCTTCTGTTTGATGGCGGGCAAAATCGTCTCGAACTCCCGGCTGGGCCCGCGCAGGGCACCGGCGATGTCCGGCCGGGTCTGGTCCAGCAGGCGCAGGCTGTAGTCCCGCGAGCGCTCGTAGAGGTGAACCAGCCGCTCCGGCTCCTCCTCGGGAACAAAGGCCGAGGCATATGAGGAATAGGAACGGGCGGCGGTGCGCAGCAGGGCCGTATCGTCGGGCGAGGAGAGCAGCAGCCCGTCCATCAGCAGTATGTAGGCCGGCAACGCCTCCTGCACCATGCGCACGTCGGGCTGGCTGGCAATGGCATCGCTCAACCCGTCAAAGGTGGAACCCATCATCTTGGCCGGCAGCTTTTTGGTCAGGCCGCAGCCGCTGAGGGTCACCGCGGCCAGGCAGACCAGCAGCACCGTTGCCGGGTTCCGCACGATTTTTTTCCAGCCGCCGGCCGGGCGGGGCTCCATCATCCCGAATTCCTTTCCCTGATCACTGAAATCTCGTGGAATGGGTGATCACGATCATTATACCTGACCGGGGAAGGCGGCCATAGAGGGACACGCCGCCCCGGTCAGGACAGGTTCTGGGGCAGCGGGGCACCGGCTTTGCGGTAGCACTCGGCCAGCTCGTTCTTCAGGGCGGCTGTGGCTTTTGACTTGGCTGTCCCGGGCCCCTCCCACTGCACCCTGAGAATCGGCTCGGTCTGCGAGGGGCGGATGGTGAGCACTTCATCCATCATTTTCGAGAAGTGCTTGATCGATTCGGTGCAGCGGAACTGCAGTCTGGGCCCCAGGTCGGGAACGCTGGTCTTGAATCGCGACTGCACCTCGCGCAGCAGGTCAACCCGGTGCTCTTCGGGCAGGGAAAACCGCTTGGACCAGACCTTGGTGGAACCATCGTCCACTTCACCCAGAACGCCTTCGGCCAGCTCCCGGAAGTTCTTCCCCGAGTCGTAGATCGACTGCACCAGGTGGAGGCTGGCCAGCAGGGCATCGTCCACCGCCACGTGGCGGAAGCGCTCGTCCCCGTCCAGCGGGGTGAAGAGGAAGTGGCCGGAGGTCTCACCGCCGAAGTGCAGCCGCTCTTCGAGGATGGTCTCCTTGAACTGCGGGTTGCCGGGCTCGCGGATGATGCAGAGGCCGTCTTTCAGGTTGCCGGCGATCCAGCGGATCACCGACAGCGGCAGCTGGGTGTCGGCGGCAAACCGCGCCTCGCCCTCACCCAGCACCTGCTGCACCAGGAAGAGGGTGGTCAGTTCGGGCCCGAAATACATCCGGCCGTTGCCGTCCACCACGCTGAGGCGGTCGCCGTCACCGTCAAAGGCCAGGCCGATGATCGCCGACTCCTGGTACGAGGAGACCGTGCTGGCCAGGTTGATCATATTCCGTTTCCGCGAAGGGTCGGGGGAATGGGCGGAGAAGGAGCGGTCCGGTGAGCAGTACAGCTTGTGGGTGTAGAGGCCGAGGTCACGCTCGTAGACCTTGACCGCCCTGGGCCCGATCAGGCCATGGCCGCCGTCGATGACCACCGTGGCCAGCACCGTGCGGTCCATGGTGCTGCGCATCCGGTCGAGCATGCGGTCGACGATCAGGTTGTACTGGGGGTTGATGTTGTGCAACTGCCTGGTGCCCGGGGTGGCCGAGATGCGCCAGTTGTCGTTGAGCGCGTCCATGGCCAGCGACTTCAACTGGTCGCCGCACAGCGGCCGGCGATTGACCACGATTTTCATCCCGTTCTCGTGCTTCTCGCAATGGGAGGCGGTGATCATCACCGACCCGGCCACCTCCATGTCGTCGACGAGAAAATTGGCCAGGTAGGTCACCGGGGTGGGGGTCATGCCCAGGTCGAGGACGTGGACGCCGGTCTCGTTCACCGCCTTGATCAGCGCTTTTTTCAGCGGTTCGGTGCTCTCGCGGTTGTCACCGCTCACCGCCAGATACTGTCCTTCCTCCAGACGGGAGCCCAGAGCCCGCCCCAGCCGGCGCATGTAGTGCGGCCCGAAATACTTTGAATCGCCCCTCAGGTCGTAGAGCCGCAGGGTTCGCTCGAAACCGATCATCAGGTTGAGAAAGAGGTAGTCCTTGCTGCCCAGCCGGTAGTCGAGCTTGAAGGCGTCCGAACCATTTTCGCTGGTCATTCCTGCCCCCCTGAAACCGTAGATGCCTTGATTGTCGCGGCCGTCAAGAGTTGGTGCGTTTAAACGCGTTCGGGTCGAGCCCCAACTGCTTGAGACGGGTTTGCAGTGTGCTGCGGGTGATGCCCAGCAACTGGGCGGCGCGAGTCTGTGTGCCGCGGGCGTGGGCCAGCGCCATGGAGATGATTGCCCGTTCGAGGCCCAGCGGGGCCTGCTGAAACGCCTCCTCGGAGAAGGGTGAATCGGCCTGCCCGTTGAGCAGGGTGAAGAGCGCCCGGCGCAGCGGATTCATCTCCTCTTCGCTGTTGCCGGCCTGCCCCGGGTGTCCGTCCTCGAATTCGAGAACCGCGTGGCGGTCGATGGCCGGTTGGGTCCAGCGAACCGTCAGGTCGCGGGAGAGTCTGCGGAAATCGGTAAGCTTGCGGCTGTGCAACCGGTTGACCAGCAGTTCCACGGCGGAGGGGGAGAGCGATTTGAGGGGGATGCCCAGCTCGTCGGCCCACTCCTCGAACAACTGCTGGAAAATGTTGGCCACAGCCCGCGGCCGGTTGCCCGGTGATAGCCGCGAGAGCGGGCCGCGGCCCAGTTGCCGTGGTGCCGATGGCCCCGGGGGCTCCGGGGACAGGTTACGTCGGTCGCGCTGGCAGACCAGGCACTCCAGGCGTCGGACAGCGGAACCGCTGCGCTCGGGCGGCACCTCCACCACCTGGCACCCTTTGAGACTGTAAGCCCAATACAGAACTTCAGGATCGGGGTCACCGGGGGTGATCAGCACCACAAAGGAGCGGCCACGGCGGGCGAATGACTCCGCCTGCTCCACCGTCTCTTCGTCGGGTTCCTGGGCATCCACCACCACCAGTGGGAGTCGGGCCCGCACTCCAGGGATTGAGAGCCGCAGAGTCCCCCCCTTGTCCCGGCGGAGGGTCAGTCTCGTGTCGTCGGGCAACAGGCCGAGGAGAGCATCCACCCTCTCGTCGGCATCATCCTGTGGCAGTGCCGCTTCTGGCATGGTCATCTGAAATTGTGTTCGAAAGTTTCCGTCAGCTGAAGGCTACCCCAAACGGTCCCCCTGACCGCACTCACCGACACTTCCCCCGGGGAACGAATAACCTGGTCGAAGTGGAGGAATACGTAGCTGATCATAGCATGGATGGGATACACTGCAAACCCCGTGAATGCTGGATTTGACATGAACCGGCGCTTCGGATAAATTGGGGCTCCTCCACCCGGCGAAGCTGAATTTCCAAGTGATTGAAACGCAACCGATAGCGGTTTTACCGGTGGGATATTTTGCCGGAAGCGCCGATCACAAAGGTGGAAAATTTACAGGTGAGATTCGATGTATGACCTCTCGTTCGTCCGTGAAAACGTCGAGGCCCTGATCGCCAAGATCGGGACCCGGGGTGAAGAGTTGAACCTGGATGAGTTCATCCAGTGCGACGGCGAACGGCGCCACCTGCTGAAAGAGGTGGAGAGCCGCAAGCAGGAGCGGAACGTGCGGTCGAAGGAGATCGGCGCCCTGCGCAAGCAGGGGCAGGACGCCTCCGCGGCCCAGGCCGAGGTGCGGCAGCTCTCCGATTCGATCAAGGAGAGCGACAAGCGGCTGAAGGAGTGTGAAGCCACCCTGCAGCGGATCATCGAGCGGATCCCCAACCTGCCCCACGGCTCGGTGCCGCTGGGCGCCAATGAAAACGACAACCCGGTGGAGCGGGTGGTGGGGGACAAGCCGCTGATGGATTTCCCGGTCAAAGCCCACGACGATCTGGGTGTGGCCCTGGGCATCTTCGACTTCAAGCGCGCGGCCCGGATGACCGGTAGCCGCTTCTCGCTGCTCTTCGGGGCCGGGGCCCGGCTGGAGCGTGCGCTGACCAGCCTGATGCTGGACATGCAGACCAAGGAGAATGGCTACCTCGAGGTGATGCCGCCCTTCATCGTCAATGCGGACAGCCTTTTCGCCACCGGCCAATTGCCCAAGTTCGCCGAGGACCTGTTCAAACTGGAAAAGCTGGAGGGGCAGGATTACTACCTGATTCCCACCGCCGAGGTGCCGGTGACCAACATCCACGCCGGTGAACGGCTGAACGGCGCTGATCTGCCCATCCGTTACGCGGCCTTCACCGCCTGTTTCCGCAGCGAGGCCGGCTCCTGGGGCAAGGATACCAAGGGGCTGATCCGCCAGCACCAGTTCAACAAGGTGGAACTGGTCAGCTTTGTCGAACCTGACGATTCCTACGACGAGCTGGAGCGGCTCACCGGTCATGCCGAAGCAGTGCTCCAGCGGCTGGGCCTGCACTACCGGGTGGTGAGCCTCTGCACCGGCGACCTCGGCTTCTCGGCAGCCAAGACCTACGACCTGGAGGTCTGGGTACCCAGCCAGAACGCCTACCGCGAGATCTCCTCCTGCTCCAATTTCGAGGATTTTCAGGCCCGGCGAGCCGGGATTCGCTTCAAGCCCGAGGGCGGCGGCAAGGCCGAATACGTCCACACCCTCAACGGATCGGGCCTGGCAGTGGGCCGTACCATGGTGGCGCTGCTCGAGCAGTACCAACAGGCCGACGGCAGTGTGCGAATTCCCGAAGCGTTGCAGCCATACATGGACGGGATGGACCTCCTCGCTCTCTGAACCGGAAATCCTTGACAAGCCGAACCTCTTTCCCTAGACTCACCACGTTTTGAGGCGTGACACGGAGGGATGGCCGAGTGGTCGAAGGCGGCGGTCTTGAAAACCGTTGAACGCAAGTTCCGTGGGTTCGAATCCTACTCCCTCCGCCAGCCTTGACACGTGACCGGGGGAGTGGTCGCGGCGCGACCGGACCGCGGAGCGTGAAACATATATGGAGAGGTGCTGGAGTGGCTGAACAGGGCTGCCTGCTAAGCAGTTGTAGGGGAAACCTTACCGGGGGTTCGAATCCCCCCCTCTCCGCCAGCCCCACCAATTCGAACCCTCGCCTTGCTTGTCCAGCAGGGCGAGGGTTTTGAATATGGCTTCGCCCTGGTCGGACGGAGCATCGTCCGCACCGGGGGTGAGTTAATTGAATCCGGGGTTGATTTTCAGGCAGCGCTGTGTCCGATTTCGCCTCCAAACCAAGGATCACTCCGGAGACCCCAGCTCCTCAGCCCGCTGCGTGGCCCGGCCGGCCTCATCGTACTTTCCCTGCTCTGACAGTACCATGGCCAGCACGCCGTAATTGTCCCCGTTGTCTGGATCAAGGCGAATGGCTTCGCGAATCGCCACCTCCGCCTCGGCCCATTTCCCCAGTTCGATATAGGCTTCGCCGAGGAACAACCGGAGGACCGGATCCAGGGGATCGAGACGAGCCGCTGATTGGTACACTTCAGCAGCCTCGGCCGGTTTCCCCTGGATCATCAGAACGTCGCCCAGGGCCATGTGAATCTCCGGGTTTTCCTTGTCCTCCTGCAGGGCCTGACGGAAGTAGGCCGCCGCCTGTTCAGGAGGGGCTTCGGCCAGCAGGCGGTAGCCCTCGATCAGGGTGTCGTCCATGCCCTCGCCGGTAATCCAGACCTCATCGTCCATTTCCGGCGGACCGCCGCCCTCCCGTTCCGCTTCGATGCTGGCCCTGATCTGCTCCAGGAGTTCCGGCGGAATATCCTCCTCGAATTCGGGATCGATGGAGATCATGATCTCGTCATCGGACGGCTGCGGGTCCTGCTGTCGAGGGACATCCGTCCGGGTGACTGCCTGTTGGGGCTCGCTTTCCCCGGCCGGCTGCTTTTCCGGCACGGTCGCCCGCTCCGGGCTTTCACCAGTTGTCCGGATGCCATCCACGGGTTCGGCCACGGGGGGATCTTCGGCAGCCGGCTCCGTGGAAGTGATGTCACCGCCTGCGGTCATCCCTGATACCGTCTCTTCACCGGGGCCGGTGGGCACGGCGGTTCCGCCAAACGGCTTGGGTGGCGCTCCCTCCAGCGCACCCGACACCGCATCTTGCAGCGGCAGGACCACCTCCCGGATGTATCGGTCACCGGCTTCCTGGAGGGCCGCGAGCACGTTCGTTTTGTCCCGTGAACCATGCGCTGTCGGCGCATAGACATCGATGGTGATTGTCACCAGGATCTTGGCGCAGGGCAGGGCGAGGTAGGCCCGGGCGCCGCCGCGGTATGGTTCGTTGGACCAGCTCGGATCTTCCGTGCCCTTTTGGGACCACGATCCCAGGCAGGAATTCGGTCCGAACACCGCGCTGCTGACCTGCTGATCCCCGCAGACCTGATCCTCGCTCAGGGCTTTGCCGTACGCCGTTCGCAGGTCGGCCTCACCGTGCGGCCCCTGGAAGGCAAAGGCGATATGCCACTCTGTGGTGAACTGGATGCGGGGCCTGGCCGCCTCTGCTGATGACTCGCCATCCGCCCCATCTGGGGCGGGAACCCAGGACTGGATCTCCAGCACGCCATCGTTTTTCTCCACGGTGTAGCTCCAGCTCAGGATATTTCCCTGATCCGCCAGCTCTGTGCTTTGGGCCGATTCGAGAAAAAAGGGAAAAGAGGGAATGGCCTGCCGAACGGCATTTGCCATTCGGGTCTTGTCGCAATCGCCCGATTCCGGCGGTGCCGCCGTAACTGTGACCGCGGTACCGGTGATGAACAATCCGCAGAGCAGGGTCAGCAGAAGGCCTTTGGTCCTCTTCATAAGAGCACTCCCCATTGGTAAATGACGTACTATCCTCCGCCGACCGCCACGGCCTGCGAGTTGAGCAAGAAGGTTTCGACCTGTTCGCTGTTGGCCCGTCGCTGCAACTCCTCGATCCGGCGCCTGATGTCCTCGGGCGGATCATCCTTGAGCAGTCCGGTGGGCTGCCACTGCTTCAGGTACATTGCATCGATGAGTGTCCGCGAGGGGTGCGTGGTTGTGGGCGATGATTGACCCGCCGCAGCCTTCATCCCTTCGGCGTTGGCAATCGCCATCCACCAGTCCGCCTCGGGCGGGATCTGTTTGAGCACCATCGTCTGCTGGTCGCGACTCATGCGGTTCCAGACGGCGGCCTGGGAGAGGATGATCTCCTTCATCTTCAGCTCGATCACCTCCTGCCGGGCCACGTCCCGCTCGATCCGGGCCTCCTTGGCCGCGAGCTGGAGGTCCTTGATGGCCGTGGCCTGGTCCATGATGGTCTTGCGGATCGCCACCTTGAAAAATGCCTCGCTGCGGCCGATGTTCTCCACCATGGCCAGATCCAGTGGTATCTTGTCCCCCTTGAGCGTACCAAAAACCTCGTGCAGCGGCAGCCCCTCTTTTCGGGTGATCCACTGGTCGAACAGCTTGATCCAGGCCGGGCCGTCCATCATCACCAGCTGCTTCTTGCCCCGGACCTTGATTGGTGTCGTGGGCAGGCCGAGTTCCTTCATTCCGCCAGGCGTTTTCAGGATCTGCTTGGCGACCTCCACGAGAACCCGTTCAGCACCGTCCCATTTCATCTCGTTGACCTTCTCCCGGGTCATGGCCTTCAGCTTCATCCGACCGAGAGGTGACGAGACGAGCATGGCGAATAACGGACCGCGGATGGCGTACTTGCCGGCCAGGACCTTCTGGTACGCTTTCATGTCCCGCGGGTTTTTAGGCAGGTGCTGTTGTACGTAGCCCAGGTTGCCGATCACCGCGTCGAAAGCCATCCACGGCTCCAGCGGCACCTTTCCGTACAGCTCGTCGTACTTCGACATCGGTTCGTTGACCAGCTCCAGCGAATCACCGTCCCTGCGGGTCGGGGCGTTCTTCAGGTACCCCCCCAGGCGTACGGACAGGTTGTGGCGGAAGAGGTTGCCCCGGTCCAGGTAGCGTTCACCGTCGCTGGCGTTGCGGATCAACTGGTCGATGGTGCTCTTGATCCCCTTGGCCAGCTCGTTCCGTAGTGCGGGGTTCTTGATATCGTGGAGGAAACGGGGTACCGATTCTCCGGTGGGGAAAAACTCCGGGGCGGGATCAACCATGACGCTCATGTCGAACCCGTCCAGATCGATCCTGCCTGTGTACTCCTGGTAGAAGCTCATGAAATCATCGCGCAGCTTTGCACGGGCCGCCTCGGGCATGTCCTTGGCCACCAGGAAAGTGAAATCGATGTCGCTGTCGACCTTCTTGTACGCGGCCGAGTGCTTGTCCCCGGCCGAACCGATGTAGAGGATCGAAACGATGTCATCGCTGTTGGTCCGTTTGTCATTGCTGTTACTCTTTTTCAGCATGAATTCGACCTGGGCCATGGCCAGCAGTTCACGCCGCAAGTTGTCCACCTTGATGCTCAGCGGGTCGTTCTTGTTCAACCCGAGTTTCATGACCCGCTCTTTCCAGCCCAGGCCCTTGAAGAACGCCTTCAGCGTTATCAACCGTTGTTTTGGTGTGTTCAATGTCGGAGCGAGCTCGCCGGTGAACAAGTTGTCGTAGCGCTCCTGCAGCTTCTCCTTGGTCAGGGGTGCACCATTGTCGTCCAGAGCCTGCCTGGCCTCGGCATGGTCTTTGGTTGCCGCCTTGATGGTCGCCGGATCCGCATTCACCAGCTTCTTGGCCTTGATTTTTTCACGTGCGGCCTTGCTCTTGCTGACACAGTCAAAGAAGGTCCAGTACTCGGACACCGATCGCCGTGCCTGCTGACGCTGGCTCCAGAGGGAGTTGTCCACCACCCGGGGCTTGAAACGCGCGGCGGTGTTGACCAGCAGGGTGGCCGACTCGGACATCAATGACCGGCCGTTCTTCATCTGCGCCTGGCCGGTGTTGACCAGGGCATTGGCGATGAAATCGGCCCAGGCCGTGTCCAGGCCGAAATAGCCTTGCAGGATGCTTTTGCGAACGATGTCCTGCTGCACCACCTGGATAACGACGATGGTGCCCAGCCCGGAGGTGGCGCGGGCCATGGTCTGCCATTCGCGCTGGACAAGGGCACCTTCGACGAAATCGGCAAAGGGGTTGAACTGGCGCCAGACAAAATCGGAGAATCCGCTGGCCGGCAGCGGCCGGGTCCAGATGGACTTGACCGCTCCCGCCTCCATGGTGGTGGGGGATGGCGTTCTGGCCCGGATGGGCAGAACGCTGCCGATACTCTGGCCCATGAACTCGAAAAGCGCGGTGTGGATACCCATGTTGCCCATATGGGTCGCCACTTCCATGCCGGCTTCGACGGTCTTCTGCCAGACCAGCTCCTTGCGCAGCGCTTCCACATTGGCCAGTGGCTGGACCTTGGGATTCCACTCGGCCGCCTGGTAGTAGCATTCCAGCGCGCCGTCGTAGTCCCAGACCATCAACTTGTCGGCCCCCTGCATCTGGAAGATCAGTGCCTGCTTTTCAGAGACGTCGATCATCATCCGGGCGCGGTTTCGCACCTTCATGCGCTGCAGCTCGGCCAGTTTTTCCGGGTCGTCCAGGTGTTTGGGGATCTCCTTTTCGATCAGGTCCATGCGCCGCTGGCAGGCCAGCCGGTCGCGTACCAGGCTCCACTGCAGGAAATCGGGATGATCTTCCTCAAAGGCGAGATACCAGGCGTACTTGCGGGGGAGGTTTTTGTTCAGCTTTCCCAGACTAAAGTCGACCATCCGCAGCGCCCGGTGCAGCCCCTCGAGTTCCTGGATCTGCGCCTCTCGGTTTTTGATATAGGCATGGGTGGCGCTGAAGTGGTCTCCGCCCAGTTCGGTGTCCTGGAGCGCCACACGGACAAAATCCATTGGGTTGGTGGTCAGCCGCTTCAGATGATTGAAATGTCCGGACGCCTCGGCGCCGATCTTGGAATTGAAGGCCCGGTTCATGTCGGCCAGGGTCAGCTCCGCATGCCGGATGGCCATCTCCAGCTCCCGGTCCATCTGCCGGATGATGTCCGTCTCGAAACAGGCTTCCAGGCGATCGAAAGCCCCGCTGGTGCTTTCGTGGAAGATGCGGTTCTCGTCCAGCGTGGCCAGGGCCGGGTCAGAGAGAATACGGGCGGCCAGCCCGCCCATTTCATCGTCGTCCAGGTCCCCCATCCGTTTCCAGGCGGCGATGCCCTCCCTTGATTTCTTGCGGCATTCCTTCAGCTGGTGCGTGGTTTCGGCGGATATGGTGCCGAAGATTTCGGTGCCGAAGTACCCCTCCGAATAGAAGTTGACCACACGCTTTGTGCCGTCGAGGGTGGCACCCAGAGCGGACAGACCCCCGGCCAGTACGTACTTGAGCGAGAAGATGAGGGCCTGGGCGGAAGCGTCTTTGAATTCTTCGGCCAGTTCGAGGTTCTTTGTTTTCTTGTGTACGCCGTAGACGCCGGCCAGGTAGCTGTCCTGCTCCATGATGGAGGCTTCGCTTTCGGCCTGCATCACCATCAACGCCTGGACGCCCATGTCGATGTAGACGTCGCGCAGCTGCCGCTGACGCGGGCGCAGCTTCTTCATGCCGTCCGCTGTGTCCAGGGACTGCGTTCGGACCAGCTCCGTCCTCACTTCGCCAAGCCGGCGCTGCACCCGCATCAGGCGCATGCTGTTGATCAGCTGCTGGGCGTTGAGGATGTGCAGCAGGTCATCGCGATACAGATCGTAGCGCAGTTTCTTCAGACTGAAGGTGTCCCAGTGAATGACGAAGTTGAAGCTGCGCGCCTCGTCCAGGGCCGATTCCGTGGATCGGGCCAGACAGCGGGCACGACGGTTGAGGCTGGCGATCAGCGTGGCTTCCTCGCCCTCGGTAAAGCTCTCGTAGATCGGGCTGATCCCCCGGAAATACGCGGTTTCGATCTGGCGCAGTTCCCGGGCCAGCTGGGCGTGTTCCTTCAGATACTTCAGGATCTTCTTCTCGTCGTCCGAGGCCTCGGTGTCCAGATTGTCCTGGACAAAGGATTCGAACTCGGCGACCTTGCCCGCATACCTGGAGCGTGCATCCTCGGCCGCGTGAATACCCTCCAGCAGCGGCATGCGCCGGGCCAGGTTCTGGGGGTCGTTGGGATTCTGAAACACGCTGGGTGTGGTCTTGTTCGCCTGTTCCTTCTCCATCTGCTCAAAGGCCCAGTTCCTGGCCCCGCCGGGAAGGACCAGGTCCAGGGGGGGGCACAGTTTCTCGAAAGGATCACGCACCTCGAACGCGTCGGCCAGGGTGCCGTGGCCGCCATCCGAGTTGTAGACGGTGAGTTTACGCAGGCCGGTTTCGGCCATGGTACCGAGTTCGACGGTGGCCACCCACTGGATGGCCGTGGACTGCGGATCGTCATTCCGGCCGAAATAGGTGGGATGCTTGATCTCGATGTCCGGTCCCAGGGAGATCCGGCACCCGGTCTCCACGTTCTCCGCGACGATGAAGATGCCCAGTTCATCCCCGGGATAGGCGTAGTCGGGCCAGATGCTCGCAATGCTGATCGACGGAGGCGTCAGCGGTCGGCCATGGTCCACCGGGGTGATGCCCTCGGGGATCTCATCCACGGATACACCACGGTAGGAACCGTGAAGTCCGATGCTCTTGATCGGGGGGTCTCGCTTGCTCAATGGACGCAGGGCCTCGATCAGGGCGTAGCTGTCGGTGAAGGGCCCGGCCATATGATCATATGAATAGGTGAACGTCCCGCCGATGCCGTCTCCGACCAGGAAGGTGTTGTTTGCTTCGTTCGGTATGGAGGTGATCATCAACCACAGGTCGTCCTTTTTCAGTCCGCCGTAGGTGGAGTGTCCCGTGGCATGGACGAGATACTGTTCGCGGAAGGTTTTGCGTGGCGTGATGTTCCTGTCCATGCGGTGCAGAACGGCGATGGTGCCGGGTACGCTGTAGTGCATGCCCCGTGACTCGAGGGTGAATTCCGGATTGGGACCTCGATCCAGACGCAGATGGTACGGGAGACCGCGGAATTTTGCGGTGATGGTCTCCTTGGGCGGCGCCAGGGGATTGTATGAGTAGGCGATATCGGTCAGGTCGCCGATGAGGACCCGCAACGCCTGGGGCCAGGAGGTGAAGATCTCGTCACTGCCTTCCCGCGGCAACAGGATCTTCTTCTCCGCCGGCTCGTCGCTCTGGCCGGCCCAGATGACCCCTCTCTTGCTCAGCGGCAGCTCGTATTCATACCTGGTGCCCACGTGAAGCCACTGGCCCTCCACGGCGTAGATGACCCAGTCCTCCAGCCGTTTGTCGCCCTTGCGCGGTTGCAGGGGATAGGCTTCGTCGCCGTAATCCTTTGGATCCTCCGGCATCATGTTGGCTTCGACACGCGGCTGGACATCCATACGAACATTGCTGTGCACGGGGGGCCAGAGATTGACCAGATCGACGCCATGACGCTTCATCACACTGGACATGGTGAAGCTGTCGTAAAATGGGCCCTCGACCTTGTCCAGCTTGTAGGCGATGGTCCCGCCCCAGCCATCGGCCAGCCGGACTGAGTAGCCGGTGGGGATACCGATGCCGGGAGCGTGGTCCACACACATCCACATGTCATGGGGGACCGGGCCCTTGGTGCTGCTGTACTCCAAAGCGTGCACGAGCCACTGGCGCCGGCTGAATACGCTGCGCGGGGTGATGTTATGCCGGCCCAGCAGTTCCCATTCCTCTATCCAGTCATATTCGAGCGCCTTGTAGAAGGTGTTGTTCAGCGCCATCGCCGAAGCCATCTCCTCGTCGAAGCCCACTGTCAGCCGAAGCTTGTATTCCTTTTTTCTGAACACGCCCATGATATACCGGGCCGGGCCGCCGGCCGCCGGAGGCGCGAATTTCAGTTGCACCTTGCTCAGGTGATCGCAGAAATCCTTCACGGCCTCCTCGTGGGACATGTAGCCGCGGGCGACCAGTTCCTTGTCGAGAGGCTCTTCGGAGGTGCCGCCGCCGATTTCATTTTTTTGCATCCAGACGGCATCGAATTCACTGCGCGGCCCGATGCGCAGCCAGCCCGGATCGGTCACGTATATGACATATTCCGTGGCCCGGGCCTGGGCCGCCTCGCGGGTCTCGGGCAGGCCGGCCCGCTCGCCTTTCGTGTCGGCGGCCAGGGTCAGCGTGGGGATCAGGAGAAATATTGCTACTGCGGTCGTGATGAATCGCATCATGATCACTCCCTTGTGAAGCGGGTTGTTTTTCGGGCTAGCGATCGCGCTTGATGATGTGATAACCGAAGGCGGTTTCGATGACCTCGGAAACGCCTCCAGGCTGCAGCTCGAATGCGGCGGCTTCAAAGGTACTGTCCAACTGACCGCGGGAAATGAACCCCAGTGAGCCGCCGTAGAGCGCTGAAGGGCAGTCGGAATGTTCGGCGGCCACGCTGGCGAAATCAGTGTCCGTTTCCCGGCATCTGGCCAGAAGCTCTTCGGCCAGGGTGCGAGCTGCCTGTTGGTCGCGGTCCGTTCGGGCCCGCACCGCTCCCTGAAAGGTCACCAGAATGTGCGAGACCGCGATCTCCTCGAACTCCAGTCTCGTGATGACATGAAAACCACAGGCGGTCTCCACCACGTCGGAAATCTGGCCCAGGCCCATGCTGTAGGCTGCTTCCTCCAGTTCCCGCGCCAGTTCACCGCGTTCGAGCGCGCCGAGAATCCCGCCGCGGGAGGCGGAGGGACCATCCGAGTGCTCGCGGGCCAGGGCCTGGAAGTCGGCTCCGGTCTGGCGGGCCTGGCCGCACAGCTCGGCGGCGAGTTCTCTCGCCTCTTCTTTTGTCCGCTTGATGTTTTCCGGCGCCCCGAGAGCACCCTTGTAGGAAACCAGAATCTGCGCTGCGGCGACCCGGATGGGCGTCTCTGCCGGTGGCTGGGGCAGCCGCTCCGGATCCGCGTTCCGCAGTGTCACATCGCCCCGGTTGCAGCTGCAGCCTCGGTCACCGCAACTGACGATCAGGCTTGCCATGAGGAGGAGTGCCAACCAGGCCGTGGTTCTTTTCACCATGGTTTCGACCTTTCGTCATCCCTGCTGGCGCAGTGAGAGAGACGACAGTTTCATGGGTTGCGGGAGTTTGACGATCGCCTTTGGTAAAATATTACTCCAGATCGCGAAAGCGAGGCAAGCAGCTTGAAAGCATTGATGAAACTCACGCCGGTCCCTCGCGCGCGGCAGGGTTGCCCGAAAGCTGTGCTGCTCATTTCAGCAGATCTGTGATCGCGGCACACATTGAGGCTGACAGTGAAACAATCATGATCCGTTTCAGGGCCAGGACGGGATCGTCGCTCCTGGGGCATTTTGCACGATGGTGAGCAGCAGGCCGACGACGATGGTCGAGATCAGGTGGATGGATACCACGTGGAGGAAATAGTTGGGGAGAAGACGGCGGCACCACGCCGAGGCTTGGTGCCACCCGATCTGCCCGCAAGAATCTGGATAGTTGAGCCTGCGTCTGCGCGACGAGATGTTGAGCTGGAAGCGCAGCGGTGTGACAGATTTCACCCATCGATTCGACGCGATCGGTGAAATCTGAGGAAATTCAACAGCTGCGATCAATCAGATGCCCAATGTGATTAGTGTTCGTATTCACCCGACACACACCGGCAGGTCAAGCTGAGAAGTCGCAGCTGTTGGGCTTTGGGGGCCAGTATCTGTTATAGTGCCCGTCGTTTGATGGGCTTTCGTTCGATTGTAACGGTGATCTCGGGTGTGGTTCGAATTGGTCCTGTCCGGGTCCGCCAGCCATCAATCACCTTTCTGATACCGGTTCCCGACTGCGGGCCCGGAGAAACGGCAAGCCAGCGATCCGGGGCTTGCCGTTTTCATGTTCGACGAACCCGGCAGGACAAGGAGTGAGATGAACACCGACCAGGATCGCGATGCCGTTCGTGTCCGCTTTGCACCGAGCCCCACCGGGCACCTCCATGTGGGGGGCGCCCGAACCGCGCTCTTCAACTACCTCTTTGCCCGGAAGCACGGCGGCACATTTATCCTGCGTATCGAGGACACTGACCGTGAGCGCTCTTCCGAGGAGATGACAGCCGGCATCATCGACGGCCTGGCCTGGCTGGGCCTCGACCCCGACGAGGGGCCGATCTTCCAGTCGGACCGCGGTGCGCTCTATGAACAGTTTGCCAACAGACTGCTCGAAGCGGGATACGCCTACCACTGTTACGCCCCCAAGGAGCTGATCGAGGAAGAGAGGAATGCGGCGCAGAAGGCCGGCACCTCCTACAACGCCCGCTTTGCCCGCCAGTGGAACGCCGACAATGCCGACAGCCGCAAGGCCGAGGGTGTAAGGCCGGTGCTCCGTTTCAGAGTCCCCGAGGGTGAGACGGTGGTGGAGGACCGCATCGTCGGCACGGTGAAGTTCAATAACGAGGAGATCGAGGATTTCATCCTGCTCCGCTCCGACGGCTCGCCCACCTACCACATCAGCGTGGTGGCCGACGACGCCGACCTGAACGTGACCCACGTGATCCGCGGGGTGGACCACCTGACCAACACCTCCAAGCAGGTGCTGCTCTACCAGGCGGCCGGTATGCAGCCGCCGGTGTTCGCCCACCTGCCGCTGATCCTCGGCGAGGACCGCAAACGGCTCTCCAAGCGCCATGGGGCCACCTCGGTGCTGGAGTTCCAGCGCGAGGGTTTCCTCCCCGAAACCATGTTCAACTTCCTCGCCTTGCTCTGCTGGTCCCCCGGGGAGGACCGCGAGATCTTCAGCCGCGAGGAGGCCATCGAGCTATTCGATCTGGGTGACGTCACCTCCTCCGATGCGGTCTTCGACATGAAGAAGCTGGAGTGGATGAACGGCCAGTATTTCAGCGCCATGAGCGGCGAGCAGCTGATCCCCCTGGTCAAACCGGTGCTGGAAGAAGAGGGGTTGTGGGACGATTCCCTGGGAGGGGACAGGCGGGTCTGGTTTGCCGGCCTGCTGGAGATGCTGGCCGAGCGCTCCCGCCGCCTGGGTGATTTTGCGGCCCAGGCACGGCCCTATCTCTCCGACGACTTCGACTACGACGCCAAGGCGCGCAAAAAGCACCTGAAGCACGAGGGTCTGGCCGGTCACCTGGCCGTCTGGGCCGATGAACTGGAAAATAGCGCCACCGATGCTTTCACACCGGAAGAGACCGAACAGCTGCTGAGAAACGTGGCTGATCGCCTGGAAATCAAGGCGGCGATCCTGATCCACGCCTCCCGGGTGGCCGTTGTGGGGCAGGCCGTTTCTCCCGGTATTTTCGACGTTTTGGAGAAGATCGGCCGGGACCGCACCGTCCAGCGGCTTCGCCGACTGGTGGAAATGCTGGAGGCCTGAGGTCATCGGCCCTCGTCTTCCAGCTCTGCCCATGTCGATTGGTCCATCTCATTTATTGTGCGGTCAGGCTATTAATTTTCTGATAAATACGATCATCTGATGGTTTATTCTTCCTTGACCAAACACGGCATCTACCCTATATTTCTTGTCAATGCAGTATCGTAAGGCGTGTATCGGAACCCGCCTGTTGGGCCGCGCCTGGTTTCCGGAAGCCCCCCAGGGCTAACTCCATGCATCGAGACACTATCGGAGGTTCAGATGTTGAGACGTTGTTTTCTACTCGTGGCCGTAGTGATTCTTGCCGTTTCCACCAGCGTAGCGGCCGGAGTGACTCCTGACGACGGATTGCGGTCCATCGTCCGCATCTCCATTGACCAGAAGGGTGAAATGGAGAAGATCCTTGCTCTCGATGATCTGGACATCGCTGCCGGAGTCAAGGGCCAGTGGATTGACCTGGTGGTCCACCCCAGCCGGATCGATTCGCTCCGCCTCCGGGGGCTCAATGTCACTGTCCGCATAGCCGACACGGGCAAGGCGCTTCGGGATCAGATGGGCGGCGACCGGATCGCTTTTGGCGACTATTACACCTACGCTCAGTCCGTTGCGGCGTTCCAGACCCTGGCTGCCACATATCCGTCGTTGACCAAGCTGGAAACCATCGGGTACAGCATTGAGGGCCGTGCGATCTTCGCTTTCAAGATCTCGGATGACGCGGCCACCGAAGACCCGGCGGAGGGTGAGGTCCTGTTCTCCGGTGTTCATCACGCGCGGGAGCCCATCGGGGAAACACTTTGCCGTGAACATGCCACCAAGCTGCTGGAGAATTACGGGGTGGATCCAGACGACACGCGGCGGGTGGATGAAACCGAGATCTGGTATGTCCCGGTGGTCAACCCCGACGGTTACGTCTACAACGAGACATATTCCAGCGGTATGTGGCGCAAGAACCGGCGGAACAACGGCGACGGCACCTACGGTGTCGATCTCAACCGCAACTATGGCTACGAGTGGGGCTATGACAACAGTGGTTCCAGTCCCTACACCAGTGACGAGACTTACCGCGGGACGGCCGGCTTCTCCGAACCGGAGACCCAGGCGATGCGCGATTTCTGCAACGCCCACGAGTTTGCCGTTGCTTTCAATTATCACAGCTACGGCAATCTGCTGATTTACCCCTGGGGCTATGACACCATCTACTCCCCGGACCACGACACCTTCGTGTCCATGACCGACGTCATGGTCGGTTGGAGCGGCTATTCCCCAGGCACGGCCTGGGAACTGCTCTACCCGGTCAATGGCAGTTCCGACGACTGGATGTACGGCGAGCAGGGAACCAAGCCGAAAACCCTGGCCATCACCCCCGAAGCAGGTGAGTCCTTCTGGCAGGACGACCAGATCCCCAACCACCTCAACGAAAACCTGCCGATGATGGACTACGTGGTTGATCTGACCGGCAGTGCGGTGCTCGCCTACACCTCTCACGAGATCCTCGACGCCGACGGGCGTCTGGACGCCGGCGAGACCTCGCAGATGACGGTGACCCTGGGCAACCAGGGATTTGCCGAGGTGACCAACGTGCAGGTAACGCTCTCCGAGAGCGATCCCTACATCACCCTGGTGGACGCATCCGGTTCATACGGCACCATCGGTTCGTTCGGCAGTGGCACCAACAGCGGCGACACCTTCACGGTCCAGGCTGCTCCCGGGACGCCGGTGGGCCACCCGGCCGCCATTTCGATGCAGATCACCGGTGACGGCGGCTTCACCGCCACCGACAGTTTCACCCTCTCCGTGGGCCTGCCCCCGGTGCTGCTGGTGGACGACGACGAAGGTGACACCTACGAGGGCTACTTCGAGACGGCGATCATAAACGCCGGCTACAGCTACGACCTCTGGACGGTGGCCAGCCAGGGCAGCCCCACGGCCGGCGACCTGCTGCAGTACAGTGCGGTGGTCTGGCTCACCGGTGACGACTGGGGATCAACCCTGACCAGCGCCGACCAGTCAGCTCTCGGTTCCTTCCTGGACAGCGGCCGCTCGCTGTTCATCAGCGGCCAGGACATCGGCTACGACATCGGGTCCTCGTCCTTCTATGGCACCTACCTCAAGGCCAGCTATGTCACCGACGATTTCAACGACACCACCCTGCTAGGCGTGGGCGGCGACCTGATCAGTGACGGTCTGGATCTGAGCATCAGCGGCGGCGACGGGGCCAACAACCAGACCTATCCTTCCCAGATCAACGCCGCCGGCGGATCCACGGCCTGCTGGACCTATGACGGGTCAGCGGTGGGTTCCGTGCGCTACGACGGTGACTACAAACTGCTTTACATGGCCTTCGGCTTCGAAGCCGTGGACAACCAGACCGACCGGGATGCGGTGATGACCCGGGTGCTCGACTGGTTCATCGGCACCACGCCGCCCACCGACACGCTGGGCGCCGGGCTGACCTGTCTGCCCGACTCCGGCACGCTGCCATTCGTTTCGCAGTTCACGGCCGAACTGACCAACCTCACCACGGAGAACCGTCGGGCCGCTGCCAGGATCGACGTGCTGATCGCCAACGGGACGCCGTATACCAACTGGCGCGCCGGCTGGACCAATCTCAGTTCGGGCGAGGTGTTCAGCACGGTCTGGAACCAGAACTTCCCGGGCCTCGGGTCCCTGGTGGGCCTGAACGTGTTTACACTCGTCGCAGAGGACGTGACGCCGGCACCCTACAACCAGCCGCCGTTTGCCGCCTCTGGGGACACCGACACCGGTGCCTGCAGCATCACCGCTGCCGCACCATAGAGGCCGGCAAGGACAAACCCGTGATGGCGTGAAATCTGCTGTATCCGGCAAGCACTGGTGCAGCTGATTTCACTGCCGGAACGGGTTTTTCACCGGAGGCCTGATTTGTTGACCTGGCGGGCGTTTATGGCGATTTTTCGCTTGACAACAGGGGGCAATCTGATTTAATAATTGCGACTTCGCCGGGGCGACTCGGCGGAAAAAGTGGTGGGATGTCGTCCAACGGCAGGACACAAGATTCTGGTTCTTGTTATCGGGGTTCGAATCCCTGCATCCCAGCCATACCCGGCTTCGGCCGATCTTTGAAAACGTGCGGCGCTATCGTCTAGGGGCTAGGACAGGTGATTCTCAGTCATCAGACCGGGGTTCGATTCCCCGTAGCGCTGCCAAGCAATCATCAAGGGTCAGGTTTAATCGCCTGACCCTTTTAGTTTATCCTTCCAACAGAGTGCCACGTGTAGACTCCCATTCTTGTCTGGACATCCCTGAACCGGATGGCGTATCTTCCTCTCTTTACAGGAGACGAGGATGAATCAGAACGAACACAATACGGTGCAGGTGGATATCAGCGATCAACTCGACCTCCGCATCCTCGACATAGCTTCCGACGGTCGGGGTGTGGCCCGGCTTGACGATGGCCGGGTAGTGCTCATCGAGGACGTGGTCGACTGCGAGCTGGTGCGGGCCCGGGTCACCGCGGTGCGCAAGAAACTCCTGGAGGCCGAACTGGTTGAAGTGATCGAACCGTCCATCCACCGGGCGGATCCGCCCTGCCCGATCTACGGCCCCTGCGGCGGCTGCCGCTACCAGCACATCGACTATCCCCATCAGCTGGAACTGAAGACCAAGCAGGTGGAGGACGCCCTGCAGCGCATCGGCGGTCTTGGCGATATCGTGGTTGAACCCACGGTGGCCTGTCCCTTGCCCTATGGCTACCGCAACAAGATCGCCCTCCATTCCATGGGGAAGCGGCAGGGTGAGCAGTATCTCGGTTT
>RCNC010000264.1_pt1 | contig 31624 bp, 24 predicted proteins | sample 2041301 | NCBI WGS metagenome assembly RCNC01 (sample SAMN09708231, study PRJNA481090) | Marine sediment metagenome, whole genome shotgun sequencing project. | biome: marine sediment; feature: ocean; material: sediment; isolation source: Sewage treatment plant 13A marine sediment (STP13A) ... | reverse complement strand
CACGGTGTAGATTCTCAGCCCCTATAATGGCAGAAATATCACCTGTCTTAAGAACTCCTGTCAGGGAAAGCATGAAAACAAGCTCTGTTGCGACATTAAAACCGGGGCAGCCGGCATAAAGGTCAATAACGATTGCATTTGGACAGTACTGCTTAATAAGCTCAAAGGGATATCTGACCAGAGGGCCCGGATCATATTTGTCATCCCCGACATTTGTTGCACCGATGAGAATTTTGATTCGGGAAGGGTCGAAATCGGATGTATCAAGAAGATCTTGAAGGGCAATGACTCCAATTCTTTCATCAGGCGCGGCCGCCATTCTTGTACGGATGCCGATTCTTTCTTCAATGGTTTTGTTGTTTACGGGAATACCGCCTTTAAATGAAATTTTTTTCTTTGAATAAATTGAATTATCTACAAGAGTACCGCCATTCCATGCACCCTGTGCGATTATTTCCAGGATAGAATCAGGGACCAAGATGTTTCCTCCTAATTTAAAAAATCAACGCTTGCAGTAAGCATTTTTGGTTTGCCTTTGGAAGGGGCTGTCATACAACAAGCTAAAAGTGTCTAAATATACTGAATGAAGTATAGACAAAGCAGGTTTTCATGTCAAACAAGAAAATGCTGAGGTCTGATGTTGGGCAATATGGGGTGGGCAAAAGGAATCTAAAGATGTTTAAAGCTGTAATAGAATTTCAGGACTTTTTCTACATAATTCTGAGTTTCTTTGAACGGAGGAATAGTTTTGTAAAGATCGACAACAGTAGGGCCGGCGTTATAAGCCGCAAGGGACAGAGACAATTCTCCATTAAAGCGTTTAAGAAGCTTTTTGAAATATCGTGCGCCTCCCATTATATTTTCCAGAGGGTCAAAGGGATCTGCTATCTGAAGGGCCTTAAGGTTTTTAGGCATGATTTGCATAAGCCCCAATGCGCCCTTTTTTGAAACAGCTCGCGGATTAAAGCCGGACTCGGCTTTGATTATCGCTTTAAGAAGGGGAAAAGAAACACCGTGCTGTTGTGAAGCTTTGGTAATATATCGGTCATATCTTTCTGATGAATATGTGCCTGAAAACATTCTCGATCTTTCCCGAATATATACCCGATAATCGCCGTCAGAGGATGTAGGAACGTTCGTAAAATGCGCTACCCCTTCCTTGTCTATGTACATATAGATATCAGCACATAACGGCAAAGCCGACATAAATAAAAAGCAAAATACGAAGAAGATACTGATAGAAATCAGTTTAATGCTTTTTCTCATTCTCACTTGATAATTTCCCGGTTTCCATTCATTTCTTAAAAGACAATGTTGACGTTTTTCGTAAAAAGTTTTTGAATCATTGCCGGATGGCTAAGTAAAAAGGCTCATATACAAGGCGTAGTGGTTTTTTAGGAACGAGGCAATACATGTAGTATGCCGAGTATCTGAAAAACCGCTGCAATGCAGTAGATGGAACTTTTTATGACGCCATTAATATTTAGTTTAACCTAATTATTAAATAAAATCAAGTAAAAACATACACTTTTAATCTAATGTTAACAACTTCGATTCGATTTTTCCCGATTGTAATATTCTTCACATCAGGAAACATAAAAAAAGTTAAACATCTTATTTTATTTTTCGGATAATTCTGGTAGGGTATTAATTCCGTCATATTTTAGATTATTAAAAACCTTATGTACATAAATGAAAAGAAAAATCATATAATTAGCAATAATAAAGTATTAACTTCTCTAAAGAAGACATATCGGAGATTTTTAAAAATCAGAGGTCACCCCAATGAAATAGCCCTTGGTTTAGCCTTGGGGCTTTTTGTTGGAATGACACCTTCCATGGGTTTTCATACTGCAATTGCAGTTTTTTTCGCGGCGCTTTTCAAGTGGAATAAGATATCGGCCGCCGTAGGCGTGTGGATTACAAATCCACTGACAGCACCTGTTATATACGGCGTCAATTATTTCATAGGTGCAAAACTTATGGGATTGCAGAAAGTCTATTTGCTCTCAGAGGCTCATGGGTTTGCAAAAATTTATAAAATAATGCTCAAAGCCCCGGAGATTTTTTGGGCCTTGACCATCGGCGGCATCGTTCTGGGGCTGCCTTTAGCTGTTGCAGGTTACTACTTTTCCTATTCGGTTGTTCAGAAGTACCAGGACGATATTAAAGAAAAGCTGGTAAAATCGAAAGAGAAGTTAGCTCAAAAAAAAGAGCTAAGAAGAAAGAAAAAACAAAAAAAAGATGCCGCTGCCATCAACATTGAAATTACTGATAAAAAATAGTTGTAGCCGTTCACGGCTTGAAACTTGAAATTGGAAAGTAGAAATTCGGAAGAGATGACCCAGGCTTCGCCTTTGACTACGCTGGGCAAGGCCCAGGCACAACCGAGGACTGTGAACAGACAACTTTGAACTGTTACAAAGCATTAAGGCCAAATTTCCAGTTTCTATTTTCAACGTTCCGTAAACGCTTGCAAATAGTTTTTACACTAATTGAAGCTGTTAACCCGGAACAAAGCTTTCTGAGTTTTATGAAGATCACAATCATATATGACAACGTAGCCTGGGATACAAGGCTTGAAGCAGACTGGGGATTTGCATGCCTTGTAGAGGCTTCAGGAAAAACCATACTATTTGACACGGGCGCAAAGGGAAATATTCTGCTTGGCAATATGGAAAAGCTGGGCATTGATCCAGGAAAAGTTGACGAAATTTTTGTCTCCCACTCACATTGGGACCATGTAGGCGGAATTTCCGATTTTCTTATAAAAAATCCTGTTAAGGTATATATTCCTGCTTCTTGCCCCAACCGCGGATTTGCAGGCCAAGGGATCAGAATAAAAAAGGCCTTGCGGGTTCACAAAAATATTTTTTCAACAGGTGAGCTCGGGGGTATTGAGCAGTCTCTTGTGATTAAACAAAATGACAACATTAGCGTAATTGCCGGCTGCTCTCATCCTGGTGTCCGTGAAATTCTAAAGGCAGCCTCACTACATGGAAAAGTCAACACGATTATAGGAGGGTTACACGGCTTTGACGAGTTTGATTTAATCGACAATATAGAAATGATCTGTCCGGTACATTGCACACAATACATTCAAAAAATCAAGGCGCTATACCCGGAAAAATATATGGAAGGGGGAGCCGGCAGAGTCATTCAGTTATAAGTGATTTTTCACCATTGACATAGCGGGTTACATAGAGAATAAATTGTTTTTTTCAATTTTTAAAACCACATTTTTTGTGGTAAATTTGTACTTTCTACGACGCCATCAAATACTACAAGTCTTAAAAAAAGGAAGAAAATCATGATATACGCCTTTGAACAGGAGCAACTTGATAAGACCGAAGATATCTTGGAAAAAAACCTGATCGAAAACGGTGTTCAAAGTGCTATAGTGCTTGATATGGCAGGCCATATTATTGCCAGTTGCAAAAGCAAGGGGTGTACACATGATATATATTCGCTTGCAGCTCTGGCGGCAGGTAATTTTGGCGCAGTGAGTGCAATGGCACAGATCGTTGGAGAAGAAGAATTTTCATTGCTTTTTCACAAAGGAGAGGATGAAAATTTGCATTTCAGTAAAATAAGTGAAGAGTTATTGCTGATCACAACATTCGGAAATGAAGTATCTCTGGGATTTCTACGTATGAAAATCAGTGAATCTCTTAATGTAATACGTGGTATTTTTTAGCGACCCAGTTTAAAACCGTATCACCTGAATGCTCATTTTGGCATGTTTTTCAATAGGCTAAATTAATACAAAAAAAGTTACATTACATCCTGTTTTAAAACAAGAAAATATAACTTTCCCGTGTGTTGCATATGACCTGCAGCAATCCGGGCATACTTTCCGTTTCCCAAGAATAAATCCACACGCCCCGGACCCCGTATGGCTCCGCCGGTATCCTGACTCGAAACAAACCGGGAAAAATCCGTCCATTCATGAATTTGCCCATCGGCATTTATCAGTGGTTTTTTTGTTTCAATAAAGGCAAGAGAAGGAAGAGTAAATATTCGCCTGTCCAGGGCTATCGACCGTCCCGGAGTCAATTTGACATTAAGGCAACCCAAAGGGCCATCTTCTTCAAGCTTAAAAAATACATAACTGGGATTATAATTTAATACATCCTCGATTTCTTCAGGATGATTATTTAAATACTCTCGGATCTTCTGCATGGACATTTCTGATCTGGGTATTTTATCCGTATCAATCAACAGTTTGCCGATGCTGCGATAGGGTTGGCCATTTTTACCATGATAATGAACATTAATCGTATCCCCTGTATCAAGGTATATCCTGCCTGATCCCTGAATTTGCAGGAATAAGAGGTCAACAGGGTCTTTAAGCCATGCCAGTTGTCGGGATTTCCCATCCAATATCATTCCCTGTGATATTTCCCTTCGATCGTAATAAGGCACAACAGTTCGATTTGTGAGTCGGCCGGTAATTTTCTCACCCTTAAACTTCTCAGAAAAAGGTGCAAGATCAATTTCTATAAGATCGTCGGGAAGGGTTAGAACAGGAATGTTAAATTCAGCATCCCGATTTAGACTTCCTTCCAATAAAGGTTCGTAATACCCCGTAAATAGAACTTCTCCCCGGCTGTCGCGCCCGGCGGACTGGTAAACCAGGTAATTGGACTTAATAAAGTATTCCAAATCTTTTTTTGACGGTCTTGTCTGTATAAAGCTAAGAAAATATTCAAACGATCTGATCATATGGGAGGCTGTATAATAATCATCTGCGAATTTAAAAGTTCTGTCGGAAGAAATTTTCTTCAGATATTCAATGCTCTTAAGGATGCTATGCTCCAGTCCGTCATACAACATATCATCGCTGAATCCGGGATGGGATGATGGAGAAAGCTTGATTAACGGGTATTGTACTTTAGCGGCACATCCTGCAAAAAAGATGGAAAGCAGTGTAATCATAAAAATGACCGAAATAGTATTGCGAAAATATGAGTGATTCATAATTTTAAAAATGGGGTACGACTGAACACAGATTCTACGAGACCTTTGAAAAATAGATGGCTAAGATATTTTTCGTTCAAACATCCCGCTTTTTCCACCTGATTTTTTAAGAAGGCAAATGTCGGAAATGGTCATCCCCCTGTCATACGATTTGCACATATCATATACCGTGAGGGCAGCGATTGACACAGCTGTCAGGGCTTCCATTTCAACACCTGTTTGACTGAAAATTTTAACAAATGATTCGATCCTGAAAGAACACGCATCGTTATCCGGATAAAAATCAACAGCAATATGGGTGATGTTTAGCGGGTGACACATGGGAATAAGATCCGAAGTTTTTTTTGCTGCCATAACTCCCGCAATTCTAGCAGCCTCAAGGACATTGCCTTTTTTAACTTTATGATTGAGTATCATTTCAAATGTTTCCTGATTCATAGAAACGATACCCTGTGCAACAGCAATGCGCTCAGACGGCTTTTTATCCGTTACATCCACCATTCGCACATGTCCTTTTTTGTCTATGTGTGTAAACGAAGACTTAGTATCCATAAAAAAATTCCTCTCCCCTCTCTTATCGCAAATCTCGAAGGATAGGGGAGGACTTGCTGGGCAAGCATTGGTGCTCTATAAAAATTTCACTATACAGCAGTAAGCATCATATAGCAGTGGGAAAAACGGCCGCTTTCCGGGATAAAGCAAAGAAGTTTCTGGCCCTTTTTTAACTTACCGGAATGGAAGAGTTCTTCCATTATAATGTAAATGGAAGCGCTTCCTGTGTTGCCTTTTTTGGTAAGGTTTGTAAACCATCTTTCATACGGAATCTCGAAATCGATATTTTTCATCCCATTGTAAAATTTATCCCTAAAATACCCTGAAGAATAATGAGGAAGGAACCAGTCTATCTCTTCAGGTTTAATTTTACGTTTCTTTACCACGCTTGCAAGAGCTTTATCCATTGCTGTTTTTACTATTTCCTGAGCAAGCAGCTTTATATCCTGCTTTATTAAAAATTTGTATGGCTCAGCTGCAGGATCGATTGATTCAGTTTCTCTCCAACCGGTCATTGTTCCATCCTCATTTTTTACGCCACCTGCATACATACAGGTTTCAAGCTGTCCTGCATACGAAATATTTTCTATCCAGTCTATTTTTAGTGAAATACGATCTTTGTTTTTTTCGCCTGAAAGAAATACAGCACCTGCACCATCTGAAAGCATCCATCTTAAAAATTCTGCATCAAATGCTCCTACCGGTTTTTTTTCAAGGTCGGTATCTGGAGCTACATCGGCAGCAAAAAAATTTGCTCTTGAATATGATGAGGCAAGATCGGAACCGACTGCCACTGCATTTTTTGTGCTGCCTGTCGCAACATTCATATAGGCATATTTTAGTGCAGTCATTCCACAAATACATATACCCGAAGTTGTTACCGCGTCACATGGGGGTAATTTAAGTTCACCTAACACCATAAGGGCATGACCAGGAAATAAAAGATCGGGGGTAGTCGTTCCACAACTCAAACATTCAATATCATCAAGGGAAAAATTTTCGTAAGGATTGAGTTTCCGAACCGCCTCCGCAGCAAGCTGGGCATTTGTGTGCGTCAGTCTTCCCGTTGTTCGATCAATGGCATAGTGGCGGGTTTCAATCTTATTATTTCTGAGCATGATCCTTTTTGTTCTCGAGGGGATATCGTTTATCCTGCCCAGCACATCCTCAATCTGGTCGTTATTTACGGGGTCATGGGGCAAAAATGCAGTTATATCATTAATATAAACGTTCATTACTCAATCCTTATTATAAAACCTGATGCATTCGGCTCTTTACCAATGCATCCATATTAATCTTGCCTGATAATTTATTACCTTGTCTTTCATTGTCAATGTTTTAATGCGTTTTGAGAAAAATATTCAACCGCCTCTTTTATGTTTTTCCTGTTGACGATACGGGCAACAAAGGAAACAAGTGTCGCCAGAGGAGCAATTAGAAAAATAGCAACTAGCAGATAATAAAGAAAAAGGCGAACCCTGAAGCTCCTATTCGGGTCACCCGGACCACCTTTTTGCAGAATAAAATTTGACCAGATTTTAAATACTTTCAGAATTCTTTTTTCAAAGATAATATAAGAAGGAAGTACGCAGATAGCCCCATGTTCATTTAATACCGTCTGGTCTATGTCTATTTTATCTTTTGATAGCCCTTTTAAGAGAATATGGCCGAACCGTTCAGCTTCTTTAATGTCCGTTTCCGATACCCCAGGACGGGGAAGAATTTTTAAGCAGCGATCTTTTTTCCCGGTGAACATCCAATAGGCTATGGTAGCAATGCCGACCAGATTTTTAGCCTTATCCATTAAAACAATATTTCCGGCAATTCTGCCCCCCATATCATATATCCGGGTTTTTACTTTTTCCTGTGCCAGCAGCCACATATTGCGGCATCCAATAACGGTAACCACGGGTCGGTTCTTTATGACTTTCTGAGCCTCGGGGGATTGCAGAAAAGCGGCTACGGGTATGGAGGGAGACATATACCATACTGTATATGCCAGAACAATGAGATCAAAATTATCGTCTGCATTGAAGTGAAAAGGTTCAAGTTCGCAAGGAATTTCCTGGAATGATTCGGGAAAAACATCACAAAACTGCTGACTGGTCCAGGGAAAGGGAAACTTTCTTTTTGGCCTTAACTCTTCAAAAACCAGTGATATATCCTGACTCTTTTCCACAGGTGACAGAACTGATTTGACAATTTCAGTTAATTGACCTGTCTGAGAAAAATATAAAACTAAAATCTTCTTCATCTTTTTATCGGTTTATCAGCGTCCGCGATTTTTTAGCTGATTTTCCAGCTATGTGGGAAATCAGCAAGTAAAATAACTGTTCAATTTAAAGCAAATTCATTTTTAACAAATCGATAAATAAACTACAAATAAAAAAATAAATCAATAAAAAAGAATAGTGGTTTTGAAATTGCCTTATATGAAAAACTTTTCACACTTATCTGGTATTTATTTCACACTAATTACAAACTGATATTCCTTTCAGACTGTTAACTGTCTGATTTTATTCCGACATACAAAACAGAGCCTTTTTGGCCCGCTTCTTGCTATAATTTACTTCATATGCAGTAATCGATCCAGTGTCCATATGGAGGTAATAATGAAGAAGGTTTTTATTAAAGATGCCGGTATTCAATTATTGTTAGATAAGTACAAGAAAAAATTCCGAATTTCAGAAAATGTGAAATATTATTCCCAAAAAGATTATCCGATTGCTGAAAAAAAGTTTATAAAATACGCCTTAAATAAAGGTAAAGTATAAGCAGGGAACAACACATATGTTGATAAAGACAGATAAGTCTGAACTCGAAATATCAAAAGAAACCAATATCTATTTAGGGTCTCTGGGTGTCGGCCAGATTTTTAAAGACTGGACTGAGCTTGATGATAATGCAAAGGCTCAGTTAGAAAAGATACAGGGTCAGGCTGAGAAGCTGATCAGACAAACAAAGGAAATTTTAACAGGATAAAAATGTGGTTTTTCTAAAAGTAATAGATGGATTATCCTTGCGTGTGTGTTACAAATGTAGCTAGCACACACCAGTACAAATGCAGGATTGGAAGACTCCACGCTCAACCTGGGTGATGGCTCGACCGAACACTGCGATGCCTTGAAAATAATTCAAGGCGAAATGGGTAGGACTGGAAACGGTTCTGCCCATTTTTTTTCCAAAGCAGGAAATTCAATTGATTACAGACTTGCATTGATAGAAACAATATTATATTTAGTAACATACTTTGTAGCTACTCACGCAGTCAGGCTGAAACTGTTAAGGCTGAAGGGTTCACCCATGCTTCGCCTCCGGCTACGCAGGGCAAGGAAAAGCACGATTGCCGTACTTTGGCGGGATGTGATTCTTGCATCAAACGTGGCTTTTAAATGCGCTTTTTCCTAACAGTCTTCGGTCTTCATCCTATACGCCTGAGTAGTTACCATATTTTGCTTTGAACCTTGGATTTTCTTTAGATTGCTTTTCATAGAGCTTTTCGGTCATAGTGGTCATGGAGGTAATCGATGATCAAAATACTGCTGAAGTATAAACAAAAAGTGCTGAAAACATTTGAAACCGATAAAAATAAAATCACTATTGGCAGGCTTGATAGCAATGATATTCATATTAATAATCCTGCAGTTTCCAAACAACATGCACAGATTGTTAAGAATCAAGATAATTATTTAATTGAAGACCTGAAAAGTACCAACGGTATATATCTCAACAAAGTCAGGATTTTCATAAAGTATCTGAAGGATAATGATGTAATAAATATTGGGAAATACACACTGGTGGTCAACATTAAAACAGAAAGTGACAAAAATGCAACCCACAGCCCAAAGGGGCATATTATGATGCTTAATATTGAAAGGCTCAGATAGTTGAAGCATTCAATTTTCAGACTTTTAAGGACCAGCGAACACGGCATTATGGCCGTGCTGGCTGTCTTTGTGGGTCTGGCCGGCGGTTTTGGTGCTGTCGGATTTCGATATCTAATAAATTTTTTTCAGTCACTTGCATACGGATCTGATGGCAATCTGCTCGATATAGTAAGATCAATCCCCTGGTATTGGAGGATATTAATTCCCACCCTTGGCGGACTGCTAGTAGGCCCGTTGGCTTATTTTTTTGCCAGAGAAGCCAAAGGACACGGTGTCCCTGAAGTTATGGAAGCCGTTGCCCTTAAAAGCGGGCTCATCAGAAAACGGCTTGTTGTTATAAAGTCTTTAGCTTCAGCCATCTGCATAGGCACCGGAGGTTCCGTTGGAAGGGAAGGCCCGATAGTACAGATAGGGTCCGCCATAGGATCAACCATAGGACAAATTCTTAAAGTTTCTGCTGACAGAATGCGTACCCTGGTCGGCTGCGGGGCGGCCGCCGGCATCGCAGCCACTTTCAATGCCCCCATAGCAGGTTCCATGTTTGCCCTTGAAATCATTCTCGGGGATTTTGGTCTTGCAACATTCAGCCCCATTGTTATTTCCTCCGTTATTGCTACGGCCGTATCCCGCCATTTTTTAGGCGATGCCCCTGCATTTATCGTTCCTGCATACGAGCTTGTCAGTACCTGGGAATTTCCGCTATATGTTTTACTGGGTCTTTTTTGTGCTTTAGTAGCCGTTACATTTACAAAAACGCTTTACCGAATGGAAGATATTTTCGACGGGCTGAAATTTCCGGAATACTTAAAGGCGGTCATAGGTGGTGTAATACTGGGAGGTATAAGCCTTCTTTTTCCCCAGATTCTTGGCGTAGGGTATGGCGCCATCGATCTGTCCCTTGCTCAGTCATATGCCTGGTGGCTTATGCTTGTTCTGGCTCTGTGCAAAATCTTTGCCACATCTATTACCATTGGCTCCGGAGGCTCCGGTGGCATATTTGCGCCGTCACTTTTTGTCGGTGCCATGGCAGGAGGCTTTTTTGGTGCAATAGTTCACAATTTTCTTCCTTCGGTAACAGCATCCCCCGGAGCTTACAGTATCGTCGGCATGGGGGCTGTCGTCAGCGCAACAACCCATGGACCTCTGACAGCATTATTAATGCTCTTTGAAATGACCGGCGATTACAAAATCATCCTTCCTTTGATGATTACATGTATTATAAGCAACATTGTCGGCAGACAGTTTTTAAAAGAATCTATTTATACTTTAAAATTAATGCGGAGGGGAATAAACCTGGAGGAAGGAAAAGAGGTCAATGTATTAAAAGCAATTAAAGTAAGTGAAGTGATGAATACCGAAGTGGAAACCATTACCGAGGCTTTAGGCCTGGAAAAACTGGCTGAGATAATCTTCAAAAGTAAATATAACAGCTTTCCGGTTGTCAGTGACGGAAACAAACTGACAGGTATTCTTTCCTACTTTGATTATAACGAAGCAATATTTGACGAGAACCTGAAGGGGCTGGTAGTAGCCAAAGATATTGCAACTTTAGATGTTGTTACCATATCAATGGATGATAATCTTTATAATGCCCTGGAAAAAATTACTTTTAAAGATTTTTCTATCATTCCCGTTGTATCCCCGGATGATCCCACGAAACTGACGGGTGTCCTGACCCGCAGGGATATCATGGGCGCGTATAATAAGGCTGTGATTAAGAAATCGCTATACAGCGAATGACCCACTTTGATGAACTCGTAAAAAGCTTGATTTAGACGGTTTCGTAAAAAGTTCAAATTCCACCGCTAAAAAGCAACGGGATAAAAAGGCGTGCTAATTTTGTAATCATGAAGCGCACTGATCGTACGTTGAATGATTACGAAATGTGCAACAACGTAGAAGTTGGATTTTTTACATGACCGTCAACTTAAGTTCCGCACCCTTTAAAGAAACTATTCGTATCGAAATTTTTTCTTAAGTTAATCATTTTTTTATAAAAACATCATTAAAGGTTTTTTCAGAACCGTTACAAATCTATTCTGTTCAAGAAGATACCTATCTATTGAAACTTGTTCGTTATTTTTAACCCAATAAATATTTTTCTTTGTACGGTTGAGCTATTAGAGCAATTTTCCAATCTTACTCTCCACGGCGTCAATAATCGCGCGGTTCTTTACCAGTTCAATGGCCGGGGTGGACTGATCAGGCATATAACTGTCCTTGTAGGCTGCCTTTACATCCAGTCTGATTCTTTCAAATGCCGATCCGGTTCCCTTCCCCAATTTGAACTGCCCCAATTGATCCCGGGTCAAAGAGATCGCTTCGGCTGCCAGCATACATTCAATCCCGATAACCCTGGCAGTATTTTCAATAATCATTTTTGCCTTCCTGGCCGCCCAGGGCGCCATACTTACATGATCTTCCTGGTTACTCTTTGTAGGGACATTATCGACACTGGCCGGAAAACTTAATGTTTTGTTTTCCGAAACAAGGGCGGACGCGGAACAGGCAATGATTCCATAACCATAATTTAGTCCTGCCGGTTCTCCCGCCAAATTAGGGGGAAGGCCATAGCTTAAAGTGGGATCCATCAGGTTGAAAATCCGACGTTCTGAAATGTTTGCCAATTCCGCCATGGACATACTTAAAATATCCATGGCAAATACGATCGGTTCACCATGAAAATTCCCACCACTCAAAAATTCAAGTTCTCCTGTTTCATTCCAAAAAACCAGAGGATTATCTGTTGCTGCGTTTATTTCCTTTTCCAGAATTGATTTAATGTAATCCATATTGTCACGGATGGCGCCTTGTACCTGCGGCAGGCATCTTAAAGAGTAGACATCCTGCACGCGGGGTTTGTATTCATGATGCAGCACATCGTGTTTTAGTATAACCTTACGGGCCTCTTCCGTTGTCCTTTCGCTTCCTTCAAGAAGCTTCCTGATATTCCCGGCACAGTCAATCTGTCCTTTTTGCCTGCGGACTTTGTGTATCCTTTCATCAAAGGCGGCCATTTCCGCACGCACTGCCTCAAGGCTTAATCCCGCTGAAATTTCCGCGTTCCGAACCAGTCCGGACGCGTCATGAAAATTCAACGCGGCCATCCCGGCAAACATGGTGGTTCCGTTTATGAGTGCAAGGCAGTCTTTTGCCTTGAGTTGAAATTCTACCGGTGAGATTCCTGCTTTTTTCAACGCATCCGGAGCTATCATACGCTTCCCTTCATAGTAAGCCTCAGCCGCGGGATGTCCCACCAGGACGGATACCATATGTGCCAGTGGAGCCAGATCCCCACTGGCCCCCACCGAGCCCAGTATCGGGATCACCGGATGTACTCTTTTGTTCAGCATGTCTGTCAGCCGATCTAAAACCTCTAACCTTAAACCTGAAACTCCCTGGCAAAACGCGTTTAGTCGCACCACCATGGTGGCTCTTACGATATCTTCGTCTGCCGGTTCCCCGACCCCTCCGCAATGGGACAAAACAATATTATTTTGAAAAATATCGTTTTCTTCCATATTGATGTTGAAATATTTAAGCTTTCCCACGCCGGTGTTGAATCCATAGGTGGGAGGGGCCGTGGACGTCATCCAGTTTTCTTCGATATACTTTCTCACACGGATGATTTCGTCTTTGCTTTCTTTGGCGATTTCCACAATCGCGTTTTCTCTTGCCACCTTCACCACATCATCAATTGTCATTGTACTTCCATCAAGAATTACTTTTTCCATTATAGACCTTTCTTATAAAATTATTCCCGGCTTTTAAGCCATTCCTCTATTAATCGTCCAATTACCCCAAAGGCTTTTTTCCTGGATTTTACGGATATCCCGGTATCGATAATCAAGGCGCATTTTTTATTGAGCTCATCTATGGCAGTCCTGATTATTTCTTCTTTTTTATCGATAAGTGAACCCGTCTGTTCTCGAATGAATTTTTCTGTAATTCTTAGTTCAATCGGTTCGGGCGCGACTGCACCCGCAACCAGCTTTACAACATCACTTTCACTGTTTTTACTTTTTGGTAAGCCCAGCAAAGCCATGTTGAATACAGGAAAATCAACAGAAGCCCTTGCGCTCTGTTTGACAAACTTTATCCAGGCGCCTTCAGGCAAAAAAGGGAGAATAAATCCGGTAATAAAATACTCACCTTTTCCCATTCTCCCGTTATTCTCCACATGTTCACGGATAACTTCCTTCAAAGGTTTTTGATAAAACCCCTTTTTATCATAGCATTCCACCATGGTATCTATGACCATTAATACCGGGGCCAGGTCGGAATGATAAATAGCCCGGCATGTTTTTGAGCGGGGAACCTGGTGGCAGACTTCACCACCGGTTTTAAAGCATGATGAGATACTTTTTCTCCAATCGTCGGATTGATTAAAATAGATACATCTTCTGTCCTGGAGAATATTACCGCCAATTGTCCCCACATTTCTGATCTGCGGGGATGCTACAAATCGTGAAGCTTTGCTGATTACCGGAAAATTTTCCAGGATATGCTTGTCTTCAGAAAGCGACGCCAAGGTATTCATGGCGCCGACAAATAAACCCTGATCACGTTTTTCAATCTTTCTTAAATAAGGTATTTCATTAATCCCGATGATAAGCCCCGGCTTTTTTAAACCATATTTCATCAAAGGGATAAAATCCGTCCCACCTGCGAGAAAAACGGAATCATCTCTTTTAAGGAAAAGAGTAACCGCCTGTTCAAGAGATCCCGGCGCAATATATTCAAATTGGTTTATAATCTTCATCAACCATACTTTCTATAAGTGGTTTCAAAACCTCCCCTGATTCTGATTTTACACGAATCCGTTCTTTTTTGTCTATCCCGACCGGTATCCCGCCGGAACGATGATTTCAGATAAGGGAAGTGAATTTATTTTTAATCCCAGCGCGTTTGAAACAGCGTTCACAATGGCCGGTGCCACAGGAACCGTTGACAGTTCTCCCACGCTTTTGGCCCCGAAAGGGCCTGTGGGTTCATAACCCTTTGCGATGTATACATGAGTCTTGGGCATATCCATGGACAAAGGGAGTTTATAGTGTAAAAGATCTGAGGATATGGGTTTTAATGCCCGTTTGTCGATTTCAACTTTTTCCATCATGGCATAACCGAACCCCATACCAATGCCGCCTTCCACTTGACCGGCCACAATTTCCGGATTTATGGCCGTACCCGCGTCAACGGCTTCGATGATATGTTTTACTTTCACCGTATTTGCCTGTTTATCCAACGCGACTTTTGCCCAGCAGACTGCAAATGGCGGCGGACTTTCCTTAGCCTTGAAACTCGCGCTTCCCATCAACACGGTTCCTTTTAATCCAAAAGCAAGCTTTTGGACACACTCTTTAAATGTTAGTATTTTTTCTTCATTTCCAAACAATATGGCGATCTTGCCTTTTTCACAGGTAATTTTGTCAGGCGTTACTTCATATTTTTTGATCAGCGCCTGTTTGAGATTATCCTGTAAATTTTTAGCCGCTTTTAGAACTGCATTCCCGCTGACATACATCTGACTGCTCGCAAAAGTACCGGTATCATAAGGGGTATTCTGTGTATCCGCCGCGGTTACTGCAACATCCGGCATTTCTATTCCCAATTCTTCCGCGACCACCTGGCTCAATGTTGTTTCACTGCCCTGACCGATATCAGCAGACCCGGTGACCAGACGTACTGAACCGTCATCGTTGGCCAGGATAATACATGAACTCATCCCTTCTTTGGATGAAGGACCGGATGTGTGACATCCGAACGCAACCCCCCAGGCTTCCACAATTTGAGAATTGTCCGAAACAAGCCCCTTTTCTTCCCTATCAATTTTATCTTTAATTTTTTCAGCGCCTCGAATACACTCTTCAACCGCACAGCTCATTACCGGGACGCTGCCCGGCGGGAATGAATCCCCCACCCGAACATGATTGATCAGCCGGAAATGAACCGGATCGATGTTTAATTTTTTGGCAATACTGTTAAACATGACTTCTCTGGCAAATGTAACTTGCGGGTTACCATATCCCCGCATGGCACCCGCCACAGGAGCGTTGGTATACACCGTATAACCTTCATATAAATAATGCGGGGCAAGATACTGCATCTTTCGGCTGGCCGCAGCCGCAACAACCGGACCGTGACCTGAATAGGGACCGGTGTTAAAATAAATTTTTGCGTGAAATGCCTGTAATCTTCCGTCTTTTGTCACACCAATTTTCAAATAAACATCCGACTCATGGCGTACCGTGGAAGCATACATATCCTCTTCCCGCGAATTGATCATTCTCACCGGTCGGTTCACCTGTTTCGAGAGCAGCGCGCCGACATGCTGGTTGTGAAGCTGCTGCCTGGATCCGAATCCACCGCCCATAATGGGTTTGATGATACGAATGTTGTTTTCCCTGATATGGAGCAGTTCTGATAATATTCTTCTTTCCTGGAAAGGGGTTTGAGAAGTGCTCCAAATGGTAAGTTTACCCTCCAACGTATAATAACAGATACAACTTGTGGTTTCCATGGCGACATGCTGAACCGTAGGCGTATGGAAACTGTCTTCAAAAACACGGTCTGATTTTTTAAATCCTTGTTTTATATCTCCCTGTTCGGCGGTAATTATTTTCACAACATTGCCTTTGGTCAGGTTCGGATGAATGGAAACCGCGTTTTTCGCCAGGGCGTCTTTGACAGTAAAGACAGGGGGAAAAATTTCATACTCCACTTTTATCTTTTCAAAGGCCTCATAGCATGCATCCGGCGTTTCCGCGACCACGGCGGCAATCCTGTCTCCCGCGTACAGCGGATGATCGGTTAAGATTCTTTCATCTTTCACCAGAAGTGGAGATGGCGGATTCCCTGAACAGTTAAAAAGTATATCAGGCACATCATCCGGCAAGAGGATTCCCAGTACACCGGTTATTTTCATGGCATCTGTTTTATCAATATGCACAACCCGGGCATGGGCATGGGGACTACGTAAAATCGCTCCAGTCATCATATTGGGAAGAGAAATGTCACTGGTATAAACCGCTTGTCCGGTGACTTTCAGAAATGATTCATGGCGGGGTAGTGATTTTCCTGCAATCTTAAAATCTACCATAGCTTTAATGTAATTCCAATATCGATTTTAATGGTCTTGTAAAAAGTCCCAATTAGACTGTTTTGTTGAAATGTTCCAATGTTTATTTTAACTCTTTTTCGTGTTTATTTTTTCAGCAGCGATCTTAACCGCATCAATAATTTTTGTATACCCGGTACACCGACACGCGTTACCGGAGAGGGCTTCTCGTATCTCTTCATCACCTGGTGTTCCATTTTTATCAAGCAAAGCTTTTGTGGTCAATATCATGCCCGGTGTACAATATCCGCACTGGACCGCATGTGCTTCAACAAACGCTTCCTGGACCGGATGCAGGCGGTCTTTTGAGCATAAGCCTTCTATGGTTGTTATTCTTTTTTGGCCCACTTGGGCCGCCAGCATTAAACAGGCGTTTATTGGTTTCCCATCCAGCAAAACAGTACATGAACCGCAGTGCCCGTTTTCACAGCTTTGCTTTGTACCCTTAAACCCCAACCTTTCCCGTAAAACATCCAGCAGGGTTTCATTGGTCCTCACAAGCTGGTTATATATCCTGCCATTCACTTCGAGTTCAATCTGTATCATTTTTGTGTCCACTTCCTGAAGACCTCCCGCATAGACAGTGAGATAATATGGGAACTTAAATAAATAGAAGTGATTTCAAAACCTTCAATCGCACTCAAGTTCAAGGCGGAGCAAAAAAAACAGCCACATGAATATATTGCATATTACAAAGATTGATATCCGCCCAGGCGGATTGCTTCAACAGCGAAATCGGGCCTGAGAGGGGATTGAAATCACTTCTAGTCCGCTTGCCGTATTTTGTCAGATTTATATAAAATTACAACCATAAAATATGCGAAAAAATAGTAAAGAACCCACGACCGAAGAACGTGGCATTAACTTACTCTTCGAATGGGCCTAAAAAGATCGCGGTTTATGCAGGGGTTGGGGACATTCGTTTATATCAAATTTGAATAGTGAATAGCGACAAGTATTTTAATGAATGGGCGGTTGAAGGGTTATTTCTTTAATCGATCTTCAATCAGGCTTCAATCAGGCTGTGTTTTCTTCTTCGGCAATCAATTTCACCGAATCTTCCATGGGTATTTCCTGGACTTTTTTAAGTTTGCGTTCAATGGCGCGGGTCCTTACTTCCGCATTGTCTATTGTGTTGCTGGCTTCCTGGAGTTTCTTTTTTGTTTTTGCCAGAACATCACCGAATTTGCCGAATTCGGTTTTTACCACACCCAGCAATTCCCATACTTGGCTTGAACGCTTTTCTATGGCCAGTGTCCTGAATCCCATATAAAGGCTGTTGAGCAGTGCGGCCAGTGTGGTCGGTCCGGTAACAACGATGCGGTATTCACGCTGGAGCATATCGCACAAACCAGGGCGGCGGAGCACCTCTGCATACAATCCCTCAACAGGTAGAAACATAATGCCGAAATCAGTGGTATTCGGGGGATCAATATACTTTTCCCTGATTTGTTTTGCTTCGGCCTTTATGCGTATTTCCAGACTTTTTACCGCTTTTTCGGCCAGCTCCTTGTCCGCATTCTCCTGTGCATCAATCAGACGCTGGTAATCTTCCTGGGGAAATTTGGAATCTATCGGCATCCAGACGACTTTTTCCTTGTCTGAATCCTGTCCGGGAAGTTTTATGGCAAACTCGACTCTTTCATTGCTATTGGGTTTCGTGGCAACATTCACAGCATACTGATCCGAAGTTAAAATCTGTTCAAGAATATTGCCCAGTTGGATTTCACCCCATGTGCCTCTGGTTTTCACATTGGTTAACACTTTCTTTAAATCACCGACCCCGGTGGCAAGGGTGCGCATTTCTCCAAGCCCCTTGTACACCTGTTCAAGACGTTCGCTGACCTGTTTAAAAGATTCACCAAGACGCTTTTCCAGGGTAGATTGCAGTTTTTCATCAACCGTAGCCCGCATCTGTTCCAGTTTTTTGCTGTTATCCTCCTGCAACGCGCGAAGCTGATTTTCCATGCTTAAGCGCATTGTCTCTAATTTTTTTTCGTTGAGCTTGGTCATATCTCCAAGCTGTTTGGAAAAAGAATCGAGCTGGCCTTTTTGCATACCGGCGTTTTCCGTCATCCGTTTTAGCAATGAATCACTGAAATCCTTTAAGGATTTGCTGAGTTCCTCGCGCGCGGTTTTCGCACTGCCAGCTGTTTCTTCCCTGTTCCTGGAGATCTCGTCTTTTATGACAAGTTCGGTTTGCTGATGCCTGTTTTCAAGGGATGACAAACTTTCTTTCAGTTTAGCTATAGTCTCATCCGATTTGCGGTTAATTAGAATAACGAGAAGGATAATTGAAAAAACTGAGAGCAGGCCAACAAGCAATAATAATGTTTCATTCATTAACATTAAATAGTCCTTTTTTATTTTTGTTTATCACGAATTGCCACGGCAATTTCATTTAATTATTTGATCCACTAAACATTAAAATCCACCCAATCCACCCAATCCACCCAATCCACCCAATCCACAAATTTATTACCAGTGATATTCTGTGTCCTTCCGTGGTGAAAAACTATACGGAAACGCACCTTTCGAGTCAAGAAATAATCCTTTGCGTTATCCGCTGCTTTATGTCCAAATAATTGGTATTATCATGGAACTTCTCCTTGATAATAAAAGGCGGATCATGTATTTTGCATTCTGTATCGCATATTGTTCATAATGATAAGGAGACAGCTATGTCAAAACAGGGATATTGGGCGGATAATTATATAAAAAATAAACGTTCGGCTTTAGATGCGATTAAATTAATAAAACCCGGCCGGAGAGTCTTCATCGGTTCTTCATGTGGAGAACCGCAATATCTTGTCAGGGCACTTTCTGAAGCTTCAAGCCGATTGACTGATATCGAAATCGTTCGTTTGCTTTCCCTGGAAAGCACGCCATTGACTCTGATTGCAAATAAAACCATGGATCATGCATTAAATATCAGGTCTTTTTACCTGGGCTCCGCCAAACCAAAAGGGCTGGCAAGAAATATGCGCTTTATAACCCCAATGAACCTTTCAGCTATTCCCCGTCTCTTTAGAAGCAGAATGCTGCCTATAAATGTAGCCCTGATTCAGGTTTCACCACCTGATGATTTCGGATGGATGAGTCTTGGAATTTCTGTGGATATAACACAAGCAGCCGCTTTGTCCGCTGACCTTGTTATTGCTCAGGTTAATTCCAGGATGCCAAGAGTGCTTGGCCAAAGCTTTATCCATGTAAATGATGCGGATGTTTTTGTTGAACATGATGAAGAGCTGCTCACAATAGGTGAAGCGCCTGAGCTGGAGTCCGCAAACACAATCGGCAGCATCATCGCAAGGCTCATTGAAGATGGTTCTACAATCCAGATAGGTCTTGGCACGACCCACCAGGCAGTCCTCACAGGCATGTCGGACAAGAATGATCTGGGCATTCATACACAGTACCTTACAGACGACATCATGCACCTTGTATCAAGAGGTGTTGTAACAAACCGTAAAAAAGGATTTAACGAAGGAAAGCTAGTGGCAAGCAGCGCCATCGGCACAAAGGGGCTCTATGAATTTATGGATGACAACCCGGCTCTTGACTTTCACCCTTCGGATTATGTGAACGATCCGGGAATTATTTCTCGCCACAACAGGATGGTTTCACTGAACGTGGCATTGGCTATGGACCTGACCGGGCAGGTTGCTGCAGATGCTTTGCCGCATAACTATTTTTCCGGGATGACCGGCATGCTCGACTTTGTCAGAGGGGCCGCCCTGGCAGAAGGAGGTAAATCGATCATTATGCTCATATCAACTTCGAGAGATGGTAAGAAAAGCCGCATTGTTCCGACGCTTGATACTGCTGTTGTTGTTCCAAGAGGTGATGCCCATTATGTGGTTACGGAATTCGGAGCGGTGAATCTTTTCGGAAAAAGCTTACAGGAGCGAGCACGGGCTATGATAAGTATCGCACATCCTGACTTTCGGAATGAACTTTTTTATGAGGCCAAAAAAATAGGGTTGCTAAGTGAAGCACGAACTTTAAAGGAATCGATTAAACACGGTGTTTATCCGTTTAAGCTTGAGGAAATCAGGGAGATCGACGGAGAAGAGGTAACCATTCGTCCTGCAAAACCGGTGGATGAAAGAAGGATACAGGAGCATTTTTATAACCAGGATAAAACCGATATTGTTTCAAGATTTTTCCATGAAAAAAGAAGTTTTGTGCGTGACGAGGCGGAGGGTGTCTCCCAGATAGACTATATCAAAGATCTGACCATTGTGGCGGTTGTCGGGGAATTCGGATTTGGAACGGTTGTTGGTGTCGGAGAGTACCTTCTCGAGCCGTCAAGAAATATCGCAGAAGTTGCTTTTTCCATAAGCAAAGAATTTCAGGGGAAGGGGCTCGGGAAAATCTTAATAAAAAAGCTTTGCATGGCAGCACGGGAAAACGGAATTGCAGGCCTGGTTGCATACACCTCGCCCGGGAACAAAGGCATGATAAAGCTGTTTAATACCCTGCCTTATAAAACAAAGACCTTTTTTGACGGTGACATGCTTTCGTTGACTTGCCGTTTTGATGAGGTGAAGTCTTGAAGGCGTCGTTCCAAGACTCATCTACTGCGCTGGTACGGTTTTTCAGGAACTCGACATGCTATATGTATTGTATCGTCCCTGAAAAACCACTACGCCTTGTATATGAGCCTTGAAACGACGCCATCCGGCGCTTCAAAGATTTTTTACTAATGCATCAAATTTGAAGGGTTTAAAAAAATAGGACGTTAAAATTGAATCTAATTTAATTTTAAAATGATATTTAATTCTGATAGTCTATTGACAAATCAAAGCTGCCAATATATTAAAGATGGTTGACAAAATACAGGGCAGACCAGCTTGCAATTTCAGCCCTGCACTTGTTAACTTATCGTTTTTATAGAAAGTATCAGTTCGTTATTTTCATATTCCCTTATAACAACAATTCTACCGACGTAGATTTTAATAAAAAAATAGCTTAACGAAGGGGGGGTGAATTTAATTTTAAATCCGGGCATAACGGTTTTGCCCATTTGACGTTAACAGATGAGAATTGAAGTTAAGAAAGCTTCAATTAATAATTTTTCCATCTAAAGGAGGTAACATTGGGCTTTGAATTTTATAAAGAATCTTATACGGGAAGCATAAAGGAAATTTCCATAGGAGACGGTGGCAAAGCAGTCACTGTCGGTGGTGAGACATGCTATCCTTTTTATCAGTTTGAAGGTGAAATGCCCAACAAACCCAGGATTGCAATGGAAATTTGGGACATGGAGCCTGAGGATTGGGCGGAATCTGCTCTCAGCCATTTCAAGGATGTCATTTCAGATCCTGCGGCCTGGGCAAAAAAATGTGTTGATGAGTTCGGAGCTGAAATGATTGTATTACAGCTTAAAAGCATCGATCCTAACGGTGAAGACGCAAGCCCTGAAGCTGCTGCGGCAACCGTGAAAAAAGTCAGTGAGGCAATAGACGTTCCGCTGATTGTGTGGGGCTGTGCCAGCCCTCAAAAGGATGAGGATGTTTTGAAAAAAGTGGCTGAAGAATGCCAGAATGTGAAGCTGACCATTGGTCCTGTGGAGGATAAAAATCACAAGGGGATTGGGGCTGCTGCAATGGGGTATGGCCATACAATTATTTCGTCTTCACCCATCGATGTGAACATTGCCAAACAGGTTAACATTCTTCTTGAAAACCTGGGGATGCCCATGGATAAAATAATTGTTGATCCGACCACAGGCGGTTTGGGTTACGGGCTGGAATATTCATATTCGGTTATGGAACGGTTGAGAATGGCTGCTCTGTCCCAGGGTGATGATAAACTCCAGTTTCCCATCATTAACAACCTTGGCAACGAAATCTGGAAATGCAAGGAAGCCAAACAGCCGGTCGATGAAATGCCGATATTGGGTGATCCCGAAAGGCGGGGAATACTTATGGAAGCAGTAGGTGCTGTAAGCTACCTGATGGGAGGTTCGGATATTCTTATTATGAGGCATCCAGAATCTATTCGAATGGTCAGGGCTTTCATCGATCTGGTTTCAGAAGGCGGGGCGGCTGGTGATGTTGCTCCAATCAAAAAGGATCTGGATGATGTTGACATTGACTATGCATCCCTTGCACCGGAGCTGGACCTGACAATAGAAGAAGATAAGGCCCAAAAGGCTCCGCCGGCGAAGAAAGAAGCTCCTCCGGCTAAAAAGGCTGCACCTGCAAAAGCTGCCGCGCCTGCAAAACCGGCGGAACCGGCAAAAGAAGCTGCACCTGCGGAACCGGCAAAAGAAGCAGTAGCCGAAAAAGCCGAAGATGATGCAAAGGCCAAAGCAGAGGCAGAAGCCAAAGCAAAAGCCGATGCTGAAGCAAAGGCAAAGGCAGATGTCGAAGTCAAAGCTAAAGCAGAAGGGGAAGCAAAGGCCAAAGCAGAGGTAGAAGCCAAAGCTAAATCTGATGCTGAAGCAAAGGCTAAAGCTAAAGAAGTTGCAAAGCGTGAGTCCGAAGAAGACGCCATAAGACAGAAGAGAGCAAAAGAACAGGAAGAACGAATGGCAAAGGGTACCACAACCGAGGATAAAAAGGTTACAATGACAGCAGCCAAGACCCAGAAATCTGCTTTATCTAAATTTAAGAATATTAGGAGATAATGTGTCTTAGCCATCATTGATATCGAAAGTTTAAAAATATACCGTTTGCAATTTATAGAGCATGTTGAGAACACATTAAAATGTTTCATCAGTTAAATAGGGATTAATTTAATCATTAATAATTTAATAATAAGAGGAGGAACCTCTAATGGCAGAAGAAAAAGCAAGGGAAGCCAAACCGGTAAAGGCAAAAAAACTGGCTGATCCGGTTGCATCTTCCATAGATGTAGCATCACAGGAAATGATAGCACGCTCCCATGAACTCGGGGTTGAAACAATATTTGACAGAGCGCTGACCATGAAACAATGTGCTATAGGAGTACAGGGCACATGCTGTAAAAACTGTTCCATGGGACCATGTCGTTTGCCTCTTCCCAAAGCAGGGATTGAAGGAGAAGACACAAGAAAAGGCCTTTGCGGCGCAACAGCCAACACTATCGCAGCAAGAAACTTTATAAGAATGATAGCCGGCGGAGCAGCAGCCCACTCTGATCATGGGCGCTGTGTTGCAGAAGTCTTTTTGTCTGCGGCACGAAAAGAAACGGAAGCTTATAAAATCAAAGATTTTGATAAACTTCTTGAGGTCGCTAAATATCTAAATGTTGCCACCACTGTTGAGGTGGACGGAGAAGAGCTGGACAGGGATATTGATGAAATCGCAGTTGAGACAGCCGAAGTTGCGCTGGGAGAATGGGGCAAACCTGAAGGAGAGCTCCTGACCTTGAAAAAGGCGCCCAAGGCACGTTATGAACTCTGGAAAAAAATGGGCGTGCTTCCGAGAAATATAGACAGGGAGATCGTAGAGATCATGCACCGCACCCATATGGGCGTTGACCAGGATTATAAAAACCTGATGAAACAGGGTACCAGGGCGGCCATTGCTGACGGATGGGGCGGGTCTATGCTTGCCACCGATATGCAGGATATTCTCTTTGGTACTCCCTATCCGCTCCAGTCCGAGGCCAACCTCGGCGTTATGAAAGAAGATCATGTAAATATCGTTATTCACGGTCATGAGCCTGTTTTGTCGGAAATGATCATTGCTGTGGCACAAAAGCAGGAGCTGATCGATTATGCCAAATCAAAGGGTGCAAACGGTATCCAACTCTCAGGGATCTGTTGTACAGCCAATGAAATGCTCCAGCGCCACGGCGTACCGTTGTGCGGAACATTTTTGCAGCAGGAGCTTGCCATCATAACCGGCGCAGTCGATGCCATGGTGGTGGATATCCAATGTATCATGCAGAATATTGCAAATGTTGCAAATTGTTTCCATACCAAGATAATTACTACCCATCCTATTGCCAGAATGGAGCAGGAAACCGTTATCCATATCGAGTTTGACGAACACCATGCCATAGAAGACGCTGAGCGGATCGTTAAAATGGCTTGTGACAATTTTGTAAATCGTGGTGCAGAGGTTATGATTCCTAAGCACAAAGCACCTATCGTGGCCGGCTTCAGTGTTGAATCCACCGAGTATCATCTTGGGGGATCGTTTCGCGGCACTTACTATACCCTCAACGACAACATAATAAACGGACGCGTCCGGGGTGTTGCAGGCGTGGTAGGGTGCAATAACGCCAGAACAAAACACAATCGTGATCATATAGCCATTTGTAAGGAGCTGATCAAAAATGATGTGCTTGTTCTTACAACCGGATGTACGGCAATAGCCTGTGCCATGGAAGGACTGCTTGTGCCAGAAGCCGCTGCAGTACATGCCGGCGTAGGACTTGCCGAGGTTTGCGAAACTGTCGGTATTCCTCCCATCTTACATTTGGGTTCTTGTGTGGACAACAGCCGGATTCTTCTGGCTGCAACCGAAGTTGTTAAAGCGGGCGGACTTGGAAATGATATTTCCGATCTGCCGGTTGCAGGAAGTGCTCCTGAATGGATGAGTGAAAAGGCTATCAGTATCGGCCATTATTTTGTCTCATCCGGTGTTTATACGGTTTTTAGTAACCTGCCCACAACGGGTGCTCCGGTGTTCAACGATTATATCTGTAAAGAGTTTGAAAAACTTTACGGCGGCATGTGGGATGCTGAACAGGATCCTATTAAACATGCCCATATGATGATTGCCCATATCGATAAAAAGCGCAAAGCACTCGGTATCGACAAGGCCAGGGAAAGGGTCATGATGGATTTTGCTGCACGCCAGGCTCTTTAGGTATAATCAGGATCATGTATTGTGAATTATCATTTAATATAAAATCCTCAACGAAGGAGGAACGAAATGTCAAGATTAATAGCATTTGCTGCCATTCAGGGCGGCTATAAAGTTGTTGCACAGGCCGAAGGAGCATTACAGAAAGCTCTTGAAACCTATAGTGCGGATACCAAAATAGCGTTTCCCAATACCGGCTATTTCCTGCCGGTAATATATTCACTTTTTGGAATCAAGGTTGAAACCCTTGAAGATATGCAGGAACCCCTGGAGATTGCCCGGGGTCTTCTTCCCGCCCATATCAAAGGCAAAAACTGGCTTCCTTTCCTCGGACCTCTTCTGGACGCAGGAATGGCAGGCATCATATCTTATGAAGTTATAGAGGCGCTCAGATATCTTAACGAGCCTGATTTTTATCTCCATGCAGAAGATCCGGATATCGAAGCTGGAAAAATCTGGCTTGGAGCTGCTGATGACACAATATTCAGGAAAAGAGGGGTCGAATTTGTTGACGGCTCTGCCCCTGGCTTTGCGGCAATAGTAGGTTCCGCTCCAGATGTTGAAACAGCCAAGATGATCGTTGAAGATTATCAGAAAAGAGGTCTTTACATTTTCTGTGCGGCAAACCACAATGGAACAACCGTTATTGAACAGCTTATTGAAGCCGGTATTCAAATAGGCTGGAATACCAGGATTGTACCTTTCGGGCCGGACATCTCTTCAGCAGTATTTGCAGTCGGTTTTGCAAACAGGGTTGCAATGGCCTTTGGTGGCGTTCAGCCAGGTGATTATAGAAAGATTCTCATGTACAACAAGGAAAGGGTGTTTGCATTTGTCAACGCCCTGGGCGATGTGGGAACTGAGTGGGGTGTTGCCGCTGCCGGTGTAGTAAACTGGGGTTTTCCGACAATAGCCGACACCGACATTACCGAGATCCTTCCCACGGGTATCTGTACATACGAGCATGTTGTCGCTCCAGTTGCCCATGCTGAAATGTGTGCAAAATCGGTTGAAGTCCGTGGTCTCAAAACCCTTGTTTCCGATATCGAGATCCCATGTTCATTCGGTCCGGCCTATGAGGGCGAGCGTGTAAGGGGTGCAGACCTTTTCTGCCAGACGGGCGGAGGTAAAACCCAGTGCACCGAGCTTTGCAAGATGGCTGATATGAACGATATCGATGACGGCAAGGTGGAAATAGTAGGAAAGGACATCGGTGATCTCAAGGAAGGCGACACAATGCCTCTGGGTATTTATGTCCAGGTTGCAGGCCGTGAATTTCAGACAGACTTCGAACCGATTATCGAACGTCAGATTCACCATCTGGTTAATTACATTCAGGGTGTTATGCATATCGGCCAGAGAGACATTTCATGGATCAGGGTGGGTAAGGCTGCTGTGGAAAAAGGGTTTACCTTGAAAGATATCGGTGTTGTATTACATGCCAAGTTCCACCAGGATTTTGGCAATATCCTGGACAAGGTGCAGATAACCCTTTACACCAAGAAAAAAGACGTGGATGACCTTACCAAACGTGCACGGGCTGAATACAAGAAAAGGGATGAACGTGTTGAAAACATGACCGACGAAGGTGTTGAAATTTTCTATTCCTGCACATTATGCCAGTCATTTGCTCCCAACCATGTATGCTCGGTCAGCCCCGAAAGAACCGGGCTTTGTGGTGCATACAACTGGATGGATTGTAAGGCGTCGTACGAAATTAACCCCACCGGGCCGAACCAGCCCATAGAAAAAGGGGAATGCCTCGATCCTGTCCTGGGACAGTGGAAAGGGGTGAATGAGTTCGTACAGAAAGCTTCCAGAGGGGCGGTAGATCATTATAATTTCTACTCCATGGTTATCGATCCCATGACAACATGTGGGTGCTGCGAGTGCATTGCTGCAATGCTGCCATCCTGCAATGGTGTTATGACGGTTGGCAGGGATTATGCCGGGGAAACCCCATGCGGGATGAAGTTTACAACCCTTGCCGGTGTTATGGGCGGAGGGGCGCAATCCCCTGGATTTGTCGGCCATTCAAAATACAATATTACCCAGGGCAAGTTCATCACGGGTGATGGCGGACTATCCCGCATGGTCTGGATGCCCAAGATACTGAAGGAAGAGATCAAGGAACGGATAGATAAGCGTGGTAAAGATATAGGCGTTCCTGATCTTTATGACATGATCGCAGACGAGACAGTGGGAGTTACAGAGGAAGAGATCCTTCCGTGGCTCGAAAAAAAGGGACATCCTGCCCTTAAAATGGACTCGCTGATTGGATAGTAAACTGATAAAGTTACGGGTTGAATGTTATGTATTGATAAAAACACGCAACCCGTAACTTAAAACACGCAACACGATATAAGGAGACTAAAATGGCATTAACCGGTATTCAGATTTTCAAACTCCTGCCGAAAACCAACTGTAAGGAATGCGGCGTTCCCACGTGCCTTGCTTTTGCCATGAACTTGGCATCAGGCAAGGCTGAGCTCGACGCCTGCCCCTATGTATCAGACGAGGCAAAGGAGCAACTTGCAGAGGCTTCCGCACCACCGATCCGTCCAGTTGTAGTGGGGAAAGGTGTCCGTAAGTTTACAACCGGCGGAGAAACAGTACAGTACCGACATGAAAAAACATTCTACAATCAAACGGCCCTGGCCGCCATGGTAAGGTCGGACATTTCAGACAGCGATCTTGAAGCAAAGCTAAAGGTGTGGAATGCCTTTCAGTTTGAACGGGTTGGTCTGAACTTAAGGCCTGAGCTTGTTGCTTTAAAGGACGCTAATGGGGATAAAGACGCTTTTGCAAATAAGGCAAAAACAATTGCTGAAACATCGGAGTTTAACCTGGTACTTATGTCGGAAAACGCTGATGTAATGAAGGCCGGCATCGAGGCCAGCAAGTTCAAGAGGCCTTTGATATATGCTGCCACAGAAGCCAATGCTGATGATTTTGGCGCTCTGGCAAAAGATAACGATTTGCCCCTTGCAGTAAAGGCCGATTCAGTTGAAGGTCTTGTTCCTTTAACTGATAAATTAACAGCAATGGGACTAAAAGACCTTGTGATTGATCCTGGATCAAGGGAGATAAAACAATCCTTAGAGGATCAGATGATAATCCGGCGTGCGTCGCTTAAGGACTTAAACAGGGCTGTTGGCTTTCCAACTATTACATTCCCGTGCGAAATGGCTTCGAACCTGGAAATGGAAACCCTGATTGCAGGAATGCATATTGCAAAATATGGCGGCATTTCGGTTCTTTCCGATTTTACCGGGGAAAGTATTTTTCCGCTTCTTCTCGAACGGTTGAACATTTTCACCGATCCTCAGAGACCAATGATGGTTACGGAAGGGATCTATGAAATCGGCAATCCTGATGAGAATTCACCGGTGCTGGTTACCACCAATTTTGCTTTAACTTATTTTATCGTATCCGGTGAAATTGAAGGAAGCAGGGTTCCGTCATGGCTGCTTATCAAGGATTCCGAAGGTCTGTCCGTTATGACGGCATGGGCGGCCGGAAAATTTGCCGGTGATGATGTGGGCATGTTCGTGAAGAAAAGCGGCATAATGGATAAGGTCAAACATACCGAACTTATCATTCCGGGTTATGCTGCGGCAATAGCCGGGGATGTAGAAGAGGAACTGCCCGGCTGGAAGATTACGGTAGGCCCAAGGGAGGCAGCTCATATAGCCGGATTCTTAAAAGCAATGTAAAATCAAGCATCAATCAGAGAGACCTTTCAAAAATGCTCAATTTTGTCTAACTTCAAGAAAGGCGAAAATTTTAACCACAGGTATATATTGAATATTTCGAGGATTAAAATTTGAGCCTGACGCAGAAATTGGGCAGATAAGCGCAGACTTCGAAAGGGAGTGGTTTTCAAAGGTCTCTCAGAAAGGGAGGTTGTATGTTACTTATCGGTGAAAGTTTAAACGTAATATCGACAAAGATCGGCAGAGCTTATAAGGAGCGTGATCCTAAGCCGATCCAGGAGGAGGCCCTTTTTCAGAAAGAAAAAGGTATGGATTTTATCGACATCAACCTCGGTCCTGCTAAAAAAGATGGTCATGAGCTTATGCCCTGGGTTGTGCAGACAGTTCAGGAAGTTGTTGATGATATCCCGCTGGCATTAGATACATCCAATATCGGTGCCATTGAGGCTGCGCTCAAAGTTTGCAAGGAAGTACCTGGTAAACCGCACATTGTCAACTCCATTATGTGCAGACCTGAGCGGTATGAAAAGATGGTTCCTTTAGCCGCTGAATATAATGCTGATTTCATTGCCCTGCTGTGGGGTCCTGAAGGGTTGCCTCGAGATGAAAATGAGCGGGCGGCTCTTGCTGTTGAGCTTTTGTATTTTGCCAATGAAGCAGGTATTCCTAACGAAAAGATCTGGGTGGACGGAATCGTTACTCCTGTGAATATTCAACAGCCACAAAGCATCAGCCTGATGGAATTTCAGGGAATGATCCAGGATATTGCCCCGGGTGCAAAGAGTACTTGCGGTCTGTCGAACATTTCCAACGGTCCTCCGGATAACCTGCGGCCCATACTCAACCAGACATTTATGGTTATGCTCCAGAAATATGGCATGCATTCAGTGATAGCCGATCCTCTTGATGATCAATTAATAGATATTGCAAAAGGAAACCGTCAGGATATCGTGGATTTGATTTACGGTATCATAGACGGCAATGAACCTGACATGGCCGGTCTTTCAAAGGAAATGCAGGATTACGCAAAGACAGTCAATGTAATCCTGGGCAAGTCTTTGTATTCCGATTCGTGGCTTGAAATTTAATTGTATTGAGAGATTAATCTTTTGAAGCTTGCTTCGTAAAAATGGGGAATATCCTTTTAGGATATACCTCAACAGTTCTGCTGATTACTAAAAAAGCCTTAACCTAAAAGTTGAGGCTTTTTTTTGTCATTTTATGCTAAATAAAGAAGAAAAAAAAATAATGGGGCTGACCATAGGGTCTCACAGCCTGGTCCATTTGTTTGAAGGAGTATTGCCCCCGCTGATTCCCCTGATGATAACCCAGTTTAACACAGACTACTTTCATCTCGGTCTGGTTGTGACGGTATTTTCATATGCCTTCGGGTTGGGTTCTCTTCCTGCCGGTATTATAGCCGATAGACTGGGGCCGCGTCGCTTGATATCGATGTATCTTTTTGGCGCGGGTTTATTCGCTATCCTGGTTTGGCCCATCCAAACGCTATGGACTTACGGAATCATTATGGGATTCATCGGCCTGTGCTGCAGCACTTACCATCCTGCAGCAAACACGCTGATTTCCCTGACTATGACTAATAAAGGCAGTTCCTTTGGTGTTCATGGCATTGCCGGCAGTCTGGGGGTTGCCAGTGTGCCGCTGTTATCTGCCTGGATCGGTTCGATTTTCGGATGGCGTACACCCCATGTTCTTTACGGGATAATGGGAATTTTTTTGGGTGTTTATTCTCTAAGTGTTGCCGAGCATCATGCCAAACCAATTGGCGAATCGGACAAAAAGACTCAATTTGTAGGACTCGATAGAAAGGCTCTTTTTACAATCTGTATTTTTTTCCTGTCGGCAACAGCGCTGGGGATGACCTATAAGGGGATAATGACCTTTTTACCCACCTACATGGGAACTCGGGTGGAATTATCTTTCATGAACCTTAACAGCGTAACTCTTGGCGGCACAATAGCGACTCTGGCACTGGTATCCGGTGCGTTAGGCCAGTACTTTGCCGGTCGCCTTGTGGACAGGCATAGTGCTGAAAAACTCTATCTTGGAGCTGTCATTATTGCTATGGTCTGTGTATTTATTATGGCAGTCAGTACCAATGCATTGCTGGTGGTCGTTACTGTTATTTATGCTTTCTTCTATTTTTCGACACAGCCTATCCAGAATTTGCTGGTATCTCGTTACCTGCCTCCACACAGGCAGGGATTAGGGTACGGTATCCTTTTTTTTCTTACCTTTGGTGTCGGGTCCACTGCTGCTGCCGTATCCGGATATATTGCCGATCGATTGGATCTTGAGGCGGTATTCATATTTATGGGCGTATGCTTTATGATGTCAGCAGCCATGGTTATGCTTCTTGTGCTGAGATCCGGTGATCGCCGGTAATTAAAGACAAAACCCACAGTTTTGTATTTGGGCCAGTGTTGATGAAGTCGTAAAAAGTCCAATTCAGACGGTTTCGTAAAAAGTTCAAATTCAAGGCGTGCAAATTTTGTAATCATGAGGCGTACTTTTCGTACGTTGAATGATTACGAAATGCAGCAC
>RCNC010000263.1_pt1 | contig 31694 bp, 29 predicted proteins | sample 2041301 | NCBI WGS metagenome assembly RCNC01 (sample SAMN09708231, study PRJNA481090) | Marine sediment metagenome, whole genome shotgun sequencing project. | biome: marine sediment; feature: ocean; material: sediment; isolation source: Sewage treatment plant 13A marine sediment (STP13A) ... | reverse complement strand
ACGAAAAACTCGTCGCCGCCATATCGATAAGCCGTATCAGATTTTCGAACGATGTCCAAAAGCAGCTTTCCAACGATTCGTAGAATATTGTCCCCTTCCAGGTGTCCCAACTGGTCGTTACAGTCTTTGAAATGATCCAGGTCAAAACAGATGAGGCTCAAGGATCGTTGGTACCTCAAGGCGCGTCCTATTTCTTTTGAAAGGGTTGAATAAAAATGACGTTGATTGTAAAGCCCGGTTAACGCGTCGGTTATGGAGAGTCGGCGTAGTTTCTTTTCAATCTTCTTCTGGGGGCTCAAGTCGTGAAAAAACCCCACACTGCCGACCTCTTCATTGTTCTTGTAGATTAAGGCAGCGGAAAGACGGATTGGAATCTTCTGTCCGGTCTCTGTTTTAATCTCAATGCTATAGCCTTCTAGGTACCCTTTTTCTCCATATGTGTCGGAATAGAGATGTCTTTTTATATCTCTGGCAATTTCTGGGGATGGGTAAATGTCAATGATGTTTCTTTTGCCGATGGTTTCCTCGGCACTATGACCGGTCAACGCTTCGGCTGCCCGGTTAAAAATGGTGATCAATCCGGATCGATTGATGGCAATAACACCATCCGGGCATAGAGCCACCAGGTTGACAAGAAATTCTTTTTCGTTTGCTTCAATGTGTTGTAGAGAAACGAGCCCCTCTCGCATATAACGCCTCCATGTCATCGTATCAAGTCAGCCGGAAAGATACTTGCTCAGCTCTTCCTTGGGTATCTGTTCGTGCTGCAACAGCTCTGCAACGGGCACGATTTCAAGTTCCAATGTTATTCTTTTTGTTTTGATACAATACATTTATAAAGAAAGCCGTTGATTTTATCCAGAGCTGTAATGATAAATGAACAAGCAGCTAGACCGCATGTTTGCCTTGTTGATATCGGAGAGAAATGGATGTGTTTGCCGGCAAGCAACAATGCTGCGTCAAAAAAGCACCGAAAAGGATTTTATTGAATTATCACCGATGATGTCAAATAAAAATAATCTGGGCGGGTTACGCGGCTCTATTAATTTGCTTTGCAGGCATGATGGCATCCGGTTCAAAGTTCAGGGTGGCGAAATAATCTTCTGTGCGTTCTTCCCTTCGAATCAACTCAACGGTACCATCTGAACCAAGCAGGAGCTCTTTTGGTCGCAGGCGACCATTATAGTTGAATCCCATGGAAAGGCCATGTGCGCCGGTATCGTGTATGCAAAGAATGTCCTTCGCATCGATATCCGGCAGGCGTCGCTGAATGGCGAACTTGTCATTGTTTTCACAAAGGGACCCCACAACATCGACCTTTTTATCGCTGCCGGTTGCATTTTTCCCGAGAATGTCGATGTGGTGATAGGAGCCGTATATGGCGGGACGCATGAGGGCTGACATAGAAGCATCCACGCCGATATGGGTGCGGTAAATATCTTTTCGGTTTATGGCGCGCGTCACCAGCACACCGTGTGGTCCTGTTATGTATCGACCGCTTTCCATGTAGAGCCTGGGCGTATAACCGTTTCTGTCTTTGAATTTAACAAAAAGCCTGGTGATGGCCGCGGCCATCTCTTTCAAATTCAAAGATGCTTCCGAAGGGTGATAAGGAATTCCCAGCCCACCCCCCATATTGACAAATTCAAATTGTTGGCCAAGATTTTCTGACAGCATTTCCACGGTTTCCAGCAGCATCTGGACCGTATCGATCATGTAGGTATGGTTCAATTCATTGGATGCCAGCATGGTGTGAATACCCAGCTTTTTAGCACCCCGTTGAATGGCCATCTGATACGCCCGGCACAGCTGGGTGGAACTGACTCCGTATTTGGATTCGAGAGGATCGCCAATAATGCTATTTCCGGTTCTTTTTGCTCCAGGGTTGTATCGAAAGCTGATCAGTTCCGGCATCTGTGGGACTTTGGAGATCAGGGAGATATCATCGAGGTTTAAGATGCATCCACCGCTGGATGCCGCCTCTTCAAATTCTGCGGTGCTGGTGTTGTTGGATGTAAAAACGATATCTTCTCCACCCGCCCCGATTTCACGGCTAAGCAGTAGTTCAGGAATTGAACTGCAATCAAAACCGAACCCGAGATCTTTTAATATCCTCAGTATGCGGGGGTTGGGAAGCGCTTTCACGGCATAATATTCCCTAAAAAAGTCGATGTCTGAAAAAGCGTTTATCAGACTATTACCGGTTTCCTGAATGCCTTTCGCGTCATACAGGTGGAATGGAGTGCCAAAATGACTGGCAATATCCGTTAACACCGGGAAAAGCCGGTCCTTAAATGATTCCGACATGGGCATGCCTTTATCTCTCCTCTCTGATCAATTTCCATGATACTGCCGGGTGTTTCGGCTAGGTTTGAACCGCTTTTTGATTTGCATGGGTGTAACTAAAACAAGGTTGATTTAATGCGATCCATGGCAGTCGCGACATTCTCATAATTGTTGAAAGCACTGATTCTGATAAATCCCTCACCACAGGTTCCAAACCCCGCACCTGGTGTGCAGACGACACCGGCTTTTTTCAGAAGCAGGTCAAAAAATTCCCAGGAATCTCGCTGGCAGTCTACCCAAATATAAGGAGAATTGACACCGCCGATACACGTGAACCCCATTTCCGTTATTTCTTTCAATACCAGCGCTGCATTCTTTAGATAATAGTCAATCAACTTGCGCGTTTGCCGTCTTCCCTCCGGACTGTAAACAGCCTCGGCGGCTTTTTGCACGGGATACGAAACGCTATTGAATTTTGTTGTATGCCGGCGGTTCCACAGGTCGTTTAGCGAATGGGGATCACCACTTTCGGTATACCCGGTACAGTCTTTGGGTACGACGGTATAGGCGCAACGAGTACCGGTAAATCCAGCTGTTTTAGAAAAACTCCTGAACTCGATAGCAACTTCCCGGGCACCCTCGATTTCAAATATAGATCTGGGAAAGGCATCATCACGAATAAATGCCTCATAGGCAGCATCGTATAATATCAACGCACGGTTCTCTCTTGCATAATCGACCCATTGACGCAGTTGGCTTTTGGTGATCATTGCGCCGGTAGGATTGTTTGGGTAGCATAGATAGATTAAATCCACAGGTGTTGAAGGCAGCTGGGGGATAAACCCGTTTTCCTGGCGGCCTTCCAGGTAGGTGATGCCTTCATATCGGCCGTCATGATAGCGCCCGGTCCTCCCGGCCATAACATTGGTGTCGACATATACTGGATAAACCGGGTCCGGTATTGCAATCGCTATCTTCTGGGAAAAGATTTCTTGAATATTGCCGGTATCACATTTGGCACCGTCACTGACAAAAATTTCATCTGCCTGGATATCTGCACCATATTTCTGAAAGTCCTCTTTAGCGATGATTTCCCGCAAAAAAGGATAACCCTGTTCAGGGCCATATCCGCGAAAGGTATGGTCCTGTGCCATCTCATCGATTGCCTGATGAAAAGCCTGGATGCAGGCTTCAGGCAGTGCCCGGGTCACATCGCCAATTCCAAGTTTGATAAGTGTCGTTTCCGGGTTTTCTGCCTGGTGTCGATTGACACGTCTGTTGATTTCAGCAAACAGGTAAGACGACTGCAGTTTTTGATAGTTTTCGTTAATTCGAATCATGTGTCACCTCATTTTTAATATGGTTTTAGCTTTTTTCTTTTCCGATGTGTACGGAAGATCACTGTTTATCGGAGCTGTGCGGGATAAGATAGAATCAGATGATATCGTGGGCATCTATTGGAATTCTCGCTGTTTCCTTAAAAGTAGACATGACAATGGTGGTATGCGTTGTTCTCACGGCTGCTATCTTGAGGATTTTGTCCTGGATCAGTTTTCCCAGCTCCGCTACATCGGAAATACGAACTTTCACCAAAAAACCATCTTCACCTGTTATATGATGGACTTCCTGGACTTCGGGAATGCCTGAGAGTTGTTTGCCTGTCCGCGCCACACTTTCTCCGGCACTTATAAGGATGGTAATAAAGGCAACCAGGTTCCGTTTAAATTTTTCCGGGTTTAGCCGGACCTCATATCCGTCGATAAATCCCATTTTCTCAAGCTTCCGAATTCGCTCAAAAACAGCCGACGGAGCCATGTCCACTTGTCTTGCAACTTCTACATTTGGAATTCGTGCTTTTTCCTGCAAAATCTTCAGTATTTTTAAGCTAATTTCGTCAAACATTCGCTTACCTCTTTTGATTTTGATAAAATATTCTTTAAATAAGTGTTTGTCAAGAACATTGATCAGATTGGTGCCGTTGTTCACCGTGCCAGGATTTAAACGAGATGGAGCGGTCTGTTTTGCCATTAAGCACAGTCGGTACGGGCATGCGATTTCTGCAGTTGACTCTTTAATATTTATATAGTATTATCAAGATATTAAATAAGTAAAACAACAGACACCTGACGACGCTTTCTTGACTGACCGAATGCATAGACTGATGAAAACCAGCACTGGATGAATGCAGATGAAATTTTTCAAGAGCAAAGAAACTCGTGGTAACCTGATGGTATGTTACGAAGATAGCGATATCGCCAAAGCAACCTTAAAGCTTGCTCAAAAATATGCCAAAGAGTGGCATGTTGCCATAGATGTTGTTTCCACCTTTAAAAGGGAAGAACCACTGGCGACAGACGAGATCAAACGGATGGAGGATGAATTCCACACTCGGATTAAAGAACAATTCATAAACAATGACATCCAGTATCATACGCACCTGCTTGTGGACATCTATTCATCCGGAGAACAACTCGTGAAGTTTTCTGAAGGAAAAGACTATGAGTTCCTTTTTATCGGGATATCGAAAAGGTCAAAGGTCGGAAAGCTTTTGTTTGGCTCTACGGCGCAATATATCATTTTAAATGCACCTTTTCCTGTAATAACTGTTAACGGATTGGGCCGATAAATTGAAGAACCTCGCAGCAAGCTACGAGGACTTTTCGACCGTAAGGAAGTCTGTCTAATTTAGATTCGCTTGCTAACCCCGCAGCATGCGAAGCACAGCCGAACGGCAGAACCTACGGGGCAATGCACTCACTGTTTCGGTTCGGAGGTGAATATGAAAGGTTCTTATCCAATACTTCTCGTCGAAGATAACCCGATTTCCCGGAAGATGCTGGAAAAAATTCTCATTAATGAAGGTTTCAAGGTTACCTCGGTGGAAAATGGAAAGGAGGCTCTGGCTCTTTTTAGAGAGCATTTTTTTCCGATTGTGTTAACTGACTGGTTGATGTCGGAAATGGACGGATCGGAGCTGTGTAAAGCTATCCGGAATGAAAAACAAGAGGGATATGTCTACATTGTACTACTGACAGCGAAGGATTCCAAGGATGACATTATTTCAGGTCTTGAATCAGGTGCCGATGATTATTTGACAAAACCGGCTAATCGTGCCGAGCTGCTTGCACGTTTGAAGAATGGGCTTCGAATTCTGGACTTGGAAAAATCATTGAAAAGTGCCAATGAAGAGATTCGGATTCTTTCCATTACAGACCCCCTGACAGGTATCTATAATCGGGGATATCTCAACGAAAGATTACCTCAGGAAATCAAACGGTCTCTTCGGTACAAACGTCCTCTCTCCTTAATTTTATGCGATATAGATCATTTCAAATCGGTTAACGACAAATTCGGTCATGTGGCAGGAGATACCATATTGAAAGGTTTTGTTGGTTGTATATCAGCGTCCATAAGGGACCAGATTGATTGGTCGGCACGGTATGGCGGCGAAGAATTCCTGGTTGTGTTGCCTGAAACTGATTTTTTAGGTGCAAGACATCTTGCCGAACGACTACGGGCGGTAGTATCCGAAAAGTACCACACCATTGGTGACGAGGAGGTACGTATTACCGCTATCTTTGGTGTTTCCGGGTTTTCTCCAGATACGCTCAAAAAAAACCTGTTGGTTGATGATATGTTGAATCATGTGGATAAATATCTTTACAAAGCCAAGAACGGCGGGCGAAACAGGGTCGAGGGAGCGCAGCTGCAATAGTGTGTGCATTCCCCGCGATCACAGGCGTTTTTATAAATATGTTCCGAATGAGCCTCACGGCTCCAGGAATAAGCGGGACGTTATTGTGATAAATACATAATTTGTCTGTAGTGTCAGGTTAGGATTGCTTTCTTTTCATTAAGTGTATATGAAGCAGCGATTGAGGCATTGCTTCAGCATGTCAGGATTCGCGGTCCCGTTGACGGGGTCGTGGCGAGCGTGTGTATCTGAATGTTCCAGAGACCAAAACAGATACGATTTTCCACTGGTAAGGAAAGCACATCATGGACTCGTTCGATACGGCATTTCATTCTCCCCACCTTCGAATATTATCTGATGATCAACGCCGCACCCTCTACCGGGCAGCATTGGCCTGTTTGCAACGAACGGGTGTTGAGGTTCACAATCAGGAAGCAAGACAGCTTCTATATGATGCTGGTGCTAAAATCGATGATCAGCGTGTTCGTATCCCCTCTTACATTATTGAAACCACATTGGCCGACGCACCCAACGCCTTTACGATTTATGGTCAAGAACAACGATGGGATATGTCAATTGAATCAGGGCAGGTCAGATTTGGACCAGGCCCGACCTGTACCTATTTTATGGATCCTGATACCGGGGAGAGGCGTAAAGCACAAAGGGGTGACCCGGCTTTAACCGCTCGGGTTTGTGACGCTTTGGACAACATCGATTATGTTATGTCCCTTGGGCTGGTAGACAATGTCACAGCCTCTTTGGCATCTGTGCACGAGTTTGCACAAATGATTACACATACAGGCAAGCCCGTTCTGGGCTGGGCCTTCAAGAAAGATCATCTCGAAGATATCTATAAAATTGCCTGTGCCGTTTCAGGAAGTGAGGAGGCGTTTCAGCAGCAGCCGAATTTCGGCTTCTTTTCTACCTGGCAGGCACCATTGACACACACCGACGAAGATATGGCCAACTGTTTGTGGGCTGTGGAAAAAAACATACCGGTCATTTATTTAGGTGGTGGTACGGCCGGGCTGAGTGCGCCTGTTACAGGCGCCGGTGTCCTGGTGTCCAACCTGGCCTGCATGCTGAGTGGCCTGGCCATATTTCAACTGAAGAAACCGGGCACCCCTGTCTGCCTTGGGTCGATTCCAGTACCCATGGACCTTCGAACGGCACGTGTGGCCTATGGCGGGCCAGAATTAAGTTTATACTCCGCAGCTATTTCGGAGATCAACCAATTTTTGGGTGTTCCCTATATGGGGACCGCCGGTGCTTCGGAATCCAAGGAAATGGATCTTCAGGCTGCCATAGAAAGTACGCTGCAGGTAATCCTGTCACAGTTGAGCAAGGCCAATATGGTGCATGATGTTGGATTTCTCGACTGTGCCGACATGGGTTCACTGGAAATGCTGGTGATGACAGATGAGATCATTTCCCAGGCAAAGCGGGTTGCCAGGGGTATTGCCGTTAACGATGAAACCCTGATGCTTGATCTCATCGATAAAGTCGGGCCCGGGGGCAGTTTTATTGCAACACCGGAAACAGCCAGGCGATGTCGGGAGGAAATCTATACTTCCGATCTGATGGATCGAAACGCATGGACAACCTGGCAGGAAAATGGCGCAGAGACGATGCTGGAGCGAGTACAAAAAAAACTTGCTGAGATTTTATCCCGCCCGCCCTCAATTCAACTGTCTGCTGACGTGCTCGATCGTATATCAGAGATAATCAAGGCCGCTGAACAAAGAGAAGCTGCTTTTGTATTTGAAAAAACAGGATAAGAAGGAGAGGCCATGTTTTCATATCGCGATAGGGGTCTTCGCAACATCCGGGCACGCAAGGAACATCGGTGCTATGGCATGGGACTGGGCATTATAATTCTTGATGATGTATATCCCGGGTTTCCCGGCGATGTGAGAAATGCCAGCGCCTATCCGTTTCCCATTCAATTCGAAATTGCTGAAGACGTGGATATCAAGGCGCTGGTGGTGGAAGAAGACAAGACGCCCTGCCTGGAACCGATTCAAAGGGCTGCCAAGAAACTGGAACAAATGGGTTGTCGGGCCATCGCTGCTGAGTGCGGCTATTTTGCCTTTTTTCAGAAGGAAATAGCCGGGCATGTGGATGTGCCGGTTTTTATGTCCAGCCTCTTGCAGGTCCCCTGGGCACAGCAGCTCGTGGGCCCTGACAAGCTCGTAGGGATTCTGGTGGCCGAGAAGATGTACCTTAGCGATGCCCACCTTTCAGCCGTTAATGTCGCGATTGGCAGCAACTATGTGATAGCCGGGGCTGAAGATGATTACGACTGCCCTGAATTCGAACACCTTTGGAGCCAGTCAAATCGCACAGACCCACCGGGAGCCAATTATGAAAAAGCAGCGTCTGATTTTGTCGCTGCAGGTGTCGACTTCTATCGAAGCCATCCCAAAATGGGGGCCATGGTTCTGGAATGCACCGGATTTCCCCCTTTTGCCAGGGCGCTTCAGCGTGAGATCGATATCCCTTTGTTCAGTTGGGGGACGCTTCTGGATTTTGCCTATGGTGTTACGGTTCACCGCGATTATTACGGACATGTCTGATTCTAAATCGTTTCATATTACCAAAAAATGATTCAGCGGATATCATGAAAACAAATACCGGCAAACCACAGGAACTATCGGACATCCTCAAACAGGGCAGACCCTTTGTCAAAATGCACGGCCTGAGAAATGATTTTGTTATCGTTGATGCGCGCCAGGAGCCCTATCGACCGGATGTTCCGGAGATTGTCGGGATCTGCGACCGGCGTGTGGGTGTCGGTGCAGACGAATTGTTGATTATAGAACCTCCGAGACACGATACAAAAAATCATTACGCATTTGTACGCATACTGAATCCGGATGGTCGTGATGTAGAGGCCTGTGGTAATGCCACACGATGTATTGCCTGGTTGTTCATGCAGGAAAGCGGTATGAACCAGGTAACCATCGACACTATGGGTGGGACCCTCAAATGTCAAGATAGAGATCAAAAGCAAATCAACGTTAACATGGGGCGTTTGCGTACTCACTGGAGCGACATTCCCTTAGCGAGTCAAATGGAGACCCTGCATCTGAAAATATCAGCCGGTCCTCTCAGAGATCCAGTGGGGATGAATATCGGCAACCCTCATGCTGTCTTTTTTGTCGATGATCTGTCGACCATCGATTTGCATGAATGGGGACCCGTGCTTCAACGACACCCCCTGTTTCCTAAAGAAGCCAATATCGGTGTTGCACAGGTCATGAGTGACACCTCTCTTAATCTGTCTGTGTGGGAACGACCGGGAAGTTTAACAACCGCTTGTGGTACAGGTGCATGTGCCGCGGTGGGTGCTGCCCATCGTCGTGGTCTGGTCACCCAAAAAAACATTAAAGTGAATATGCCGGCCGGATCAGTTGACATCGAGCTTATGGATAATGGGACCGTCGAGATGACAGGTCCTGTTGAGGTCTGTTATACCGGCTTTCTACCGGTTATTTAGAAAACTGATTGCTATCTGCGAAGCGCGGGTCGCAAAGGAGTATGAACATTCAATGAATTCAACCGAGCGAATGCGAGCAGCCATCCAGATGCAAGCGGTGGACCGGATTCCCAATGCGCCATTCTACGAAGCCCCTATCTGCCGTTATTTCGGAGCTTCTTTCAAGGACGCACTCCTGGGCGGACAGGCCATGGTGGACACCCATTTGCAAGCCATCGACACCTTTCAATTTGACTGGGTCATGGTTGGCATGGGATATATCGGCGGTATCATTCCAGAAGCCCTGGGGTGTGATGTCACCTATCCTGAAAATGAGTTTCCAAAGATTGAACGGACAGCAATCCACACCATCGACGATATCGAGGGGATTACCGGGCGACAGGTCCAGAGCAAAAAAATGGATCAGTTTCTGGCCGGCATTTCCAAGCTGAAAGAGCGGCTGGCTGGCGATGTACCCATTGCATGTGAATATATTTCGCCATTTACGATTGCTACCCGCTTGAGAGGGACCAATGAAATTATGGCCGATTTTTACCAGGAGCCCATGTTGATACAAAAGCTCCAGGAAGTGCTGGTCCCTATCGATATCGCTATGGGTGAAGCCCTTATTGAAGCGGGTGTGGAATACATTTTCTACGGAGCGGACATGGAATGTCCCTTGTTGATTTCCCCGGAACACTACCGATCATTCATTCACGAACCTACAAGTAGTGTGGTCAATGCGCTGGCTGAAAAGGGTGCCAGGGTCTTGCCCCACATGTGCGGTCCCATTGTCAAAACCGGTATTGTGGACATGCTTCTCGAAATGACAATTGCCGGCATCATGCCCGGCAATATCACACAGGACTCGGTGCTGCCCCTGAACGCACTTAAAGAAAAAGTGGGAAATCGTGTGGCAATTTTTGACAATTTAAATCCGAATGGTTCCTTTCTGACGGGCAAGGCCGAAACAGTTGCCGCAGAGACGAGGCAGCATCTGGAAGCTGCCAGGGGATGGGCCGGCTATCTTTTTTCAACAGCAGGGACCACATCGCCCAACACACCCAGAGAGAATTTTAATGCCATGAACCAGGAAGTTCTAGGTTTCCCGTGGGGGGAGGTATCTGTGTGAACAGCCGGACAACCGGGGAATGTCCAAGATCTATACTGTCCCACCCATTCTTAACACAGGAGAAGCAGGCAGCATGAATAGAGCCATCATTAATTTCGACCGGACAACACTGGACAATATCCACCAATACGCCTTGGATCTTCTCTCCGACACAGGCATTCGATTTCCAAATCAAAAAGCGCTCGATATTTTTGCGGATCGGGGATTTAAAATTGATGGCGAAACCGTCTACTTTGACAGGAAAAGTATTGAAACAGCCCTTGAGACGGTACCAGAAGCGTTTACCATCGAGGCCAGAAATTCAGAAAAGAACATCGTCATCGGCGGAGACGGTTATCGGATGGCACCCGGTTACGGTCCTCCCTTTGTTATCGAACCTTCCGGTGAAAAAAGACACGCACTGTTGGCAGATGCGCATCTGTTTTACAAGCTGGTTCACACTTCCGAGTATTTAGATTTCAACAGCTCTCTGGTGATTCAGCCCCATGATGTACCGGCGGAACAAGCCCATCTGGACCTTCTTCTGGCAGCCTTGACATTGACCGATAAACCCATCATGGGAAGTTCTACTTCGGAGCGTGCGGCAATGGATACGATTCAGATGGCGGAAATTGTGTGGGGACCCTTAAAACAACCCGTCACGATATCCCTGATTAATTCGTTGTCACCCCTTCAATATGCAACAGAAATGATTGACTCCTTGATGGTCTTTGCATTTTCAGGCCAGCCGATAATTATTCATTCCTCCTGTACACTGGGTACTACAGGACCGATTACAATTCCAGGCTCCCTGGTTATTTCGAATGCAACCAACTTGGCTGGTATATGTCTGGCGCAACTTATCAGGCCGGGGGTACCCGTTGTATATGGTTTGGGTGGTAATCCGACAAACATGAGAACAGGCGGTTATCTCAACGGCACACCAGAGGATGTGAAACATGTCGCTATTTCTCCTGCCATGGGTCGGTATTATGGGATACCCAGTCGCAGCCAAGGCGCTTTGACAGAATCCTTCAGCCTGGACTATCAGGCCGGCATGGAATCCGCCATGATGTTGACAGGGGCCGCCATCAGCGGCGCCCATGTGGGTCTTCATGCCTGCGGCACCTATGGTTCGATGCTAGCCATGAGTTTCGAAAAATTTATGGCAGATGAAGAACTTTGTGGTGCCGTGAAAAGAGTCATAGAGCCAGTATCCTTCACAGAAGACACATTTGCCCTGGATCTTATCCGAAAGTTGGCTATATCCGGAAGCTATCTAACTGAAGACCATACCTTGCAGCGCTGCCGAAGTGAATTCTTCCTTCCCAAACTGAATATTCGAACTGAGCATGAGAAATGGCTGCAAATGGAAAAGCGAGAGATGGCGGATAGGGCCTCACAGTGTGTCAACGAGCGGATTGCAGCTTATCAAAAACCGGCCATGGAAACGTCGAGCACTAAAGCACTTGAGCAGTTCGTCGAATCGCGGCGCTGATGAAGAAAATTCGTGGATATATTAACATGCTCATATTGAAAAACATGCCGTGGTTTGCGGTTTTCCCGGAAGGAGATGCAAGATGACCTTCAAAACGCATCGTAGTGAGAACTTTTTAGAACATCTGGACAGCCAAACAAAAGCCCTGCAGAAAAACGGTCTTTACAAGACCGAATATGGGATAACTTCACCCCAGCAGGTAGAAATTACCATCCAAGATGAAAAAAATTGTATCAATCTTTGTGCCAACAACTATCTCGGCCTGGCCAATCATCCAGAGCTGGTCAAGGCGGCCCAGGACGGTGCAGGACGATACGGGTTTGGCATGGCTTCCGTACGGTTTATCTGTGGCACACAGACCCTGCACAAAGACCTGGAAGCTCGCTTGAGCCTGTTTTTGGGTACCGAGGACACCCTTCTCTACTCCTCTTGTTTTGATGCCAATGGCGGTCTCTTTGAAACCATTCTGGGTGCCGGGGATGCGGTTATCTCTGATGAACTGAATCATGCCTCCATCATCGACGGTGTTCGTCTTTGTAAAGCCATGCGTTTCCGTTATATGAACAACGACATGGCCGACCTTGAATCCAAACTTCAAGAAGCAGATACCGCCGGTGCCCGCTTCAAGCTGATTGCCACTGACGGTGTCTTTTCCATGGATGGTATCGTCGCAAATTTGAAAGGTATTTGTGATCTTGCCGACCAGTATGGTGCTCTGGTCATGGTGGATGATTCTCATGCGGTGGGTTTTATGGGTAAAAATGGCCGCGGCACACCGGAGTTTTGTGATGTTGAAGGTCGCATCGACATCCTGACCGGCACTTTGGGAAAGGCCCTGGGAGGTGCTTCCGGGGGGTATACCAGCGGGAGCAAGGCGCTTGTTTCCTGGCTGCGTCAAAGATCCCGACCTTACCTGTTTTCCAACACCCTGGCGCCCATGATTGCAGCGGCATCGCTAAAAGTACTGGATTTGCTGGAGGGGAGCGATGAGCTTCGTCTTCGGCTGATAAAAAATAATCATTATTTCAGGACAAAAATGGAGAGCCTGGGTTTTGATCTGGTTCCGGGTGACCATCCCATCATTCCCATCATGCTTGGAGATGCAAAACTTGCATGGGAAATGGCCAGACAAATGATGGATGAAGGTATCTATGTTGTCAGCTTCAGCTATCCGGTGGTTCCCCAAGGCAGAGCTCGCATCAGGACACAGATGTCAGCCGCTCATGAGAAGCACCATCTGGACAAGGCCATTGCAGCCTTTGCAAAAGTGGGCAGGAAGTTAGGGGTGATTTCATTATAGGAGTGACCGTATCGCTTTTGTTATTCCAATTATAAAACCGGGTTTTTCGGGGCTCGGTATCTACTCATTGGAATACCATTCTATTCTTTTTCTCTTTACTGGAGACGAGTATGAAAGCACTTGTGAAAGCCAAACCGGAACCAGGCGTCTGGCTTGAAGATGTGCCGGAACCGGAAGTGGATCTCAACGATGTGTTGATCCGGATTCACAAAACCGCCATCTGCGGTACAGATATCCATATCTACGACTGGAACGCCTGGGCCCGGAAAACGATCCCTGTTCCCATGCATTTCGGTCACGAATTTGTTGGAAAGGTAGTGGAAACCGGCCGGAATGTTCACGATTTCAAGCCGGGCGATATTGTCTCGGGTGAAGGGCACCAGGTCTGTGGACGCTGTCGCAACTGTCTGGCCGGGAGACGGCACCTGTGTATGAATACCAGTGGTGTTGGTGTCAACCGCCCAGGAGCGTTTGCTGAATACCTGAGTATCCCGGTTGCGAATGTATGGTACTGTGACCCCAAGATCCCCATGGACTTGCTGACTTGCTTCGATCCCCTGGGAAATGCGACCCACACCGCCCTCAGTTTTGATGTGCTGGGAGAGGATGTTCTTATTACCGGTGCAGGTCCCATCGGATGCATGGCTGCTGCCATTGCTAGACATGCTGGCGCAAGGCATGTAGTTGTTACGGATGTGAACCCATATCGTCTTGAACTGGCAAAAGCCATGGGTGCTACCATGACTTTGGATGTGCGTCATGAAAAAATTGAAGATGCCCAGGTGGCCCTAGGTATGAAGGAAGGCTTTGATGTGGGTATGGAAATGTCCGGCAACCCTGAAGCCCTCAGAGCCATGCTCTCCAACATGTGTCACGGTGCAAAAATCGCACTTCTGGGGATACTTGAGCCGGAAACCACCATTGATTGGGACACGGTTATTTTCAATGGTTTGACCATCCAGGGTATTTATGGCCGGGAGATGTATGAAACTTGGTATAAAATGACTGCCATGATTCAAACGGGTCTGGATATCCTGCCCATCATCACCCATCGGTATCATTTCAGTGAATTCGAAGCCGCCTTTCAGACCATGCGTTCCGGGCAATCAGGAAAAGTGATTTTAAATTGGTTTAGTGATTGAATTTTTAGAAAAGCTATTTTATAGAAGCTTTTAACGTATTAGAGAGGTTCGACAAACCCGCTAAAGGAGAAATCTAACAATGAACGAACTGTATGAAAAAATGGCCCAAGAGCTGATTACAGGAAATGAAGCCGAAGTCAATAAACTGACCCAGGAAGCTCTGGACAAGGGAGCTTCCGCAAAAGACGTTCTCGACAGTGGATTGTTGGCAGGTATGGATGTGGTGGGGAAACGCTTCAAGGCCGGGGACATGTTTATCCCGGAAGTACTTCTCTGTGCCAGAACCATGCATGCTGCCATGGATATCCTCAAACCCCTTTTGTCTGATGCCGATGCTGCCGGAGCAGGTACTGTTGTTATTGGAACGGTAGAAGGAGATTTGCATGATATTGGAAAGAACCTGGTAGCCATGATGCTTCAGGGTGCTGGATTCAAGGTCATCGACCTGGGTGTTAATATCAAACCACAGGGATTTGTGGATGCCGTCAAAGAGCACAACCCCAATATTCTTGGTTTGTCAGCACTGTTGACCACCACCATGCCGAAGATGGAAGAAACCATCACAGCGCTTAAGGAAGCCGGTATTCGCGACCAGGTGAAAATCATGGCCGGCGGAGCACCTGTAACCCAGGACTTTATTGAAAAAATCGGTGCGGATGCCTATGGTGCAAACGCAGCGTCAGCATCTGATAACGCAAAAGCACTTGTTGGCTAATTGTGTTTTCCATAAAAAAGAAATCTGTTTAATTAAGGTTTGCTTGCTAACCCTGTGGTTTGTCGCGGGGTTAGCAAGTCCTGTCGTGGTTCAAAGGGTCGAGTGAAATGCTGAAGAACGACAAAGCGTTTGATGACCAGCAAAAGTTCTGTGAAAGAATAGATAGAAAAAAACGCTTGAAACTCTGACACCAGCTCACCTGGAATCCTCTTCTCCAACTAAATTGAAAAAGATCGAACAATGATTACCCTTCTCGATTATGGCGCCGGTAATGTCAGAAGCGTTATCAACGCCATAGAAAAACTGGGCGAAACTGTCCGGGTTGCTCAAGGTAGCCAGGAGATCCTTGGGGCCGAGAAACTCGTGTTTCCCGGCGTGGGCAATTTCGGAAACATGATCCATATTTTAAATCAGAAGCAGTATTTGGATCCCCTGAAAACCTACCTGCAAAGCAATCGACCCTTTTTAGGTATCTGCCTGGGTCTTCATGCTCTGTTTGAAAAGAGTGAGGAGGCCCCCGGCTTAAAAGGACTCGGTATCCTCCAGGGATGTGCCCGCCGATTTCGTGTGAAACGATCCGTCCCTCACATCGGATGGAATGGTATCAAGGTGAAACAACCCTCCCTCCTGTTCAATGATTTGCATGGGGATGAAAAGTTTTATTTTGTCCATACCTATTATGTGGATCCCGTTGATCCATCGGTTGTCTTGACAACCACTGACTATGGGTTGGAATTTGTCAGCGGCATACAAACGGGTAACATCATGGCCACCCAGTTCCATCCGGAAAAAAGCGGCTCCACAGGTCTCACACTCCTGAAGAATTTTATTCAAAAAGACAGAGACGTGGTATCACCGACCCTCCAGCCGGCGGAGACGAAACTTGCCAAGCGAATTGTCGCCTGTCTGGATGTTCGATCCAATGACCAGGGGGATCTGGTGGTCACCAAGGGAGACCGGTATGATGTCAGGGAAGAGGGTGCCGTCAGAAATCTTGGCCATCCGGTGGAACTCGCCCAGCGATATTATAATGAAGGTGCCGATGAAATCACTTTCTTAAACATTACAGGCTTTCGAGATTTCCCTCTGGAAGATATGCCCATGCTCAAGGTGCTGAAAAGGACCTCAAAAACAGTCTTTGTGCCCCTGACCATCGGTGGCGGCATCCGGGACTATACAGATAAAAACGGGCAGCAGTATTCCGCACTGGCGGTTGCCGAAGAATACTTCAGGTCAGGGGCTGACAAGATCTCCATTGGAAGTGATGGCGTTCTCATTGCCGAGGAATATTTAAAGACCGATGAGAAGACGGGAGAGAGTTCAATCGAGCAGATTTCAAAGGTATATGGCAACCAGGCGGTGGTCATATCCATCGATCCGAGACGCGTGTATGTTCATGCCCCCGAGAGCGTGCGACACCCTGTTGTCAAAACCGACATTCCCGGCCCGGAAGGTGAGATGTTCTGCTGGTTTCAATGTACCATCCAGGGCGGAAGAGAAGGTCGTGATATGGATGCCATTACTCTGGCCAGGGTGTGTGAAACACTGGGAGCCGGTGAAATACTTCTCAACTGCATAGACAGGGATGGCACCAACAGCGGTTTTGATATGGAATTGATCAATGCGGTCAAGCATGCTGTAACCATTCCGGTCATTGCATCGAGCGGTGCCGGATGTGCCGAACATTTTCAGGAAGTGTTCGAAAAAACAGATGTCGAAGCAGCCTTGGCGGCAGGGATCTTTCATCGAAGGGAAGTGCCCATTTCCCATGTAAAAAGCTTTCTAGCGGACAAGCTGGAAATTCGACATTGACTGTACCTTTAGGATGAACAACCTATTGGGTTGGTTTGATGACTGATCTTAAATGCCCTTTAAATTGTTCTAGATTGTCGAGCACATCGTTGATGGCACCGGCATCCAGTGATACAGACTCGGTGATAACATGCGAAAGATCGATCCTGCCCTGGCGCAAAAATTCCAGAAGAATCGGCAATTCCTCCAGAAGATGATCTGAGCAGCCGATGATCTGCGTTTCCCTGCCCAGTAATTCCTGATAAGAATCAATTTCAAATGGGGATTCAGCGATACCTGCCAGGGCTGCCCGTCCGAATACACCCAGGCAACGAACTGCCTGTTGCATGGTTTCCGGTAGACCGATGACCTCCAGAGAGACGTCTATCCCCTTGCCTGCGGTCTTTTGAAGAAGCGTTTTAACCGGGTCGCATATCGAAGCATCCACGGGGATGGCACCGTATGTTTCAGCCGTTGCCAGTTTTTGCGGACTGATATCGATGGCAAAAACCGCCGAAGCGCCCATGATGAATGCAAGCTGGATGGCAGACATGCCCAGACCACCGGCACCGAAGACTGCAACGCTTTCGCCGGCTCTCAAGCGGGCTTTCCTCAGTGCATGAAAAGAGGTGGATGTGGAGCACATGAGAACCGCCCCCTGTTCAAAAGAAACTGCATCCGGGAGAGGAACAGCATTCCTTGCCGGAACCGTGATGTACTCTGCGTATCCCCCATCACGGTGTTTTCCGATCATTGAGCCTGTGACACAGAACTGTTCCCGGCCTTGTCTACAGTAATCACAATTGCCACAGGTCAGTAGATAATGGAGGCTGACTCTTTTTCTTATACGGGCATTTTCAACACCGCTGCCAACTTTTTCAATGACCCCGGCAACTTCATGCCCCAAGGTTTGGGGCAAAACACCCACTGGAGACTTGCCTGCCCGGTAGTGAACGTCCGAATGGCAGATACCGGCCGCTTTTACGCGGACAAGGACATCATGATCCCCCACGGACGGTATGGGGATTTCTTGTTCCTGTAATGGTTTTCCGGTTTCTATCAACCTGACGGCTTTCATAGTGACTCCTTTTGTTCACCTAAATTGAGTGTTTTGGTTATGATGGTATCGTATCCATACTTGCAAATTTTGGCTCATGAAGCGGGATTAACAGGTCTGCCATCTTCTTGATCTTTGTCATGATGTCATAGGCTTCATAGGTATTCACATGGGTTCCAGGCGGTATGACATCCATCTCCATGGCGCGGATTTCTCTTGGGGGGTTGAAATTCTCATCGATAACACAAAAGCCGGTGATGGCGGCTCTGCCTTCTTGGGTGTCAATGAACACCGTCATGCCGCCTTTTGTGTGGACGGGTGTGTGCATAACACTGATTCCGGGAACGATTTCCACATCCTGCGAAAGGGGTTTGACCTGGCCGTTATCTTCAACGTCTTCTATAAAATCTTCCAGATAACGATAATCCAGTGGATGTGGGTCATGAATGCTTTCCAGTTCTTTTTCATGGACGAAAATATCTGCATTGCTGCATTTGTAATCATTTTCGCAATGATCGTTGTGCAGGTGGGTATGGATGATTATATCGATATCTTCAGGCTTGAGCGACCATTTTGCAAGACCCTCCTCGAACGTATAGATCTTTCCATTGATCGATGCTTCCCTGTCCCTGGATTGAATCGGATGCATCTCACCGGTGTCGACGAGAATGTTCCGGTCGCTGCCCTCGATGTACCAACTATAGATGGGGATAGTGTAGGTCTGTCCTTGACCATACTGATACGTCATCATGGATTTGTCAAAAATTTTTGTTCCCACCACCATGGGATGTATTTTGTAATGGTTCATTTTCTACTCCTTACTGTAGTATTGCAATATTACCGTTATGATAGCGCTTTTTGTTGGTTGTATAAAGGCTTTTAAAAACAAATCTGATAATGTATATATTTATAATTATGGGAATCTACGGCAAGACACTGCATGTTAACCTGACAGAGAAACGATATTTTTTATCGCCTGTTCAGGACCGTATACTGAAAACATCTATCGGTGGCAGAGGCTTCAACGTGGCCTATCTGTATGATCGTTTTTCAGAAGAAATCGATCCCCTTGGCCCGGATAATTGTCTGCTCTTTAGCTGCGGCCTCCTGACCGGAACCGCTGCCCCGGCATCTTCACGTCTGCATATCAATGCTGTCTCGCCACTGACAGGTCTTCTAGGCAGTTCGAATATCGGTGGACAGGTCGGTGCATGGCTGCGATCCTGTGGTGTTCAGAGCATCATTGTCCGGGGCCAATCAAACAATCCAGTATACCTGTATATTGAAGACGGTTGTGCAGAAATCCGTGACGCACGGTTTTTAAAAGGCCTCGATACAATTGAAACACAGGCAAGAATCAAGGATGTCCTGAAAAACCGCCATCTGGCATGTCTTGTGATAGGCCCCGCCGGTGAAAATATGGCCAGGTTTGCCTGTATCATGTCAGGCAGGGATCACGCAGCCGGCAGAACCGGTATGGGCGCCGTGATGGGATCAAAAAATCTCAAGGCCATTGTCGTGGTAAAAGGTGGCAAAAGGAAACCATCGCTGAGAATGTCGGAGGCCAGAGATGCCATCCGGCAATATGTCAAGAAGATCAAAGCCTCTCCAGATTTCAAACCCTTTGCCCAATATGGCGGTGCCGGATATGTCAAATGGGCAGATAAGATGGGGCTCATGGCAACCAGGAACTATCAAAAAAATCGCTTTGGCCGGGTTGACAATATTGATGGTAAACAACTGGATGCGTACAAACTCAAGTCGAGTGGGTGCTATAACTGCCCGGTTCAATGCAAGGCGGTTCTCAATTTTTCCCGCAAAAAAGATCCTAAAAAATCGGCAACCCGGCCCGAATTCGAACCCATGCTGAATATCGGGGCCAAATGTGGACTGGATGATCTTGAGGCCATTGTTTCTCTTGACAATCTTTGCTCAAGACTCGGCATCGATTCCACTTCAGCTGCCACCAGCATCGCATTTGCTATGGATCTCTATGGTCGCGGCATTTTGACCCGTGAAGACACCCATGGACTGGAACTGACCTGGGGCAATGCGCCGGTGATGGAAACCCTGATAACCCAAATGGCGTTGGGGGAAGGATTCGGAGCGCTTCTCTCCAAGGGTGTCAGACAGGCCGCTGAAATTATCGGAAAGGGTGCCGATCAATTTGCCGCTCATGTCAAAGGACTGGAGCTATCGGCATATCACCCAGGCAGCATCATGGGCACGGCCCTTGGATATGCTATTTCCAGCCGTGGTGGTGATTATAATAATGTCTATGCTTCCCTTGAATATCGTTGGTCCAAGGAGCAGGCCACCAGACATTTCGGTAGTCCGGAGGCTGTGGATATGCGGGCCACCAGCGGGAAGGGAAAGCTGATCCGACGGGCTGTCCTGGTGAATATCGTCCTTGATTCCCTGGGGATATGCAAGGTGCCGGCGCTTAGCATGATTGGGGCTTTCGACCTTAAAAGTGAAGCGACCCTTGCCAGTTCACTGTCGGGTCTTTCCGTCACCGCTGATGAACTCTTTGCTGCTGGAGACCGTATTGCAAGCATGGAAAGGAGTTTCAACCTGAGACAGGCGCCCGGTATGGCCGAGGATACCCTGCCGTCCATGTTTATGGATCAACCCGGTTCTAATCTGAACCAGGAGACACTCGACGTGATGATAAGCGATTACTACACAGCCATGGGATGGGATGAATCTGGAAATCCTGACCCAAACTTTTTGAAAGGCACAGGTGAATAAACAAAATGGAAAATGGATTTAAACCCGAATTAAAAGTGTTGTCCCAGGCAGATAAAGAGAAAATTTTTGAGGCAGCTCTGCAGGTATTGGAAGATGTCGGTATGCAGTTGTTCCATGAAGAGGCGCTTGCCCTCATGAAATCAGCCGGCTGTATAGTGGACCAAAAGCAAACCGTCAAAATATCCCGGGAACAGGTGCAGAAGGCCATTGCATCCGCGCTGGAAAACATCCCCGTCTTCAACCGCGAGGGCAAACACGTCATGGATCTGGGTGGGCGCAGGGCCTATTTTGGTACCGGTTCTGACCTGATGTATGCTTTTGACGCTGGTCAAGGAGAACGCCATTTGACCGGACTGGCCGATATCGAAACTGCGGCAAAGGTGTGTGATGCCCTACCGAATATCGATTTTATAATGTCCTTTGCACACCCCCAGGAACTGCATCCCGATATGGCCTATCTGGAGAGTTTTCGGTGTATGGCAGCCAATTCCGTCAAACCTATTGTCAATACAGCCAAAGACAGAAACGATCTGGAAGCCATGTGGGAAATCAGCAAAATTATACGTGGTAGCGAGACAGCTTTGCGTCAAAAACCCTATACGATCCAGTACGCCGAACCCATCAGTCCGCTCAAGCATCCCCATGCAAGCATGGACAAACTCATTTTCTGTGCGGAAAAGGGAATACCGGTCATCTATTCACCTGCGCCCATTGCCGGATCAACCGCGCCCATGACCATTGCCGGGCATGTTGTCCAGGGGTTGGCAGAGTCTCTTTTCGGGCTCGTCGTTCACCAGTTGGCAGCCGAGGGCGCACCATTTCTTATGGGTATTGGTGCAGCCGTCCTGGACATGAGTACGAGCCAGTGTTGCTACAATGCGCCCGAATACCTGATGGCCTATCTGGCAACTGTTGAAATGAGCCACCATCTCAACCTGCCGAACTGGGGTTATGCCGGAACCAGTGATGCACAGATACCGGATGGCCAGGCAACGTTCGAAGCCGGTTTATTGGCATATATGTCCCTGGTTGCGGGCTCGAACCTGAACCATGATGTGGGGTATCTCGATTTTGGGCTTACCGGATCTCTCGAAATGGTAGTCATCATGGATGAGGTAATCGATCAGATCCGCAGGATGCAACAGGGAATTCCCGTAAACGAAGAAACACTAGCTATTCAGGTTATCGAAGAAGGCGCCCGACAGGGTGAGTTTTTATCTCACCCCCACACCTTGAAACATTTGCGCAACACCCAATGGCGCCCGCAGCTCATGAATCGTATGGGACATGAGCAGTGGGATCTGTCCGGCAGGAAAGACCTCCTGACCCGGGCCCGGGAACAATTGAAAAAGATTCTTGAAAGTCATCAAGCCAGACCCCTTGATGAGGACAAGGCACTACAGATCCAGGTGTGTATGGATCTGTTCCATAAAAACATACTATAGCGTGTTACAGGAACAAAAAAAGTCAGATAGTTTTACTGACCAGCAGACCGCCCCCATGGGTATTATTACTCCGGCGATTAAATACCTTAAGGTTGTCATTCCTGCGGAGGCGGGAATCCAGGAAGGCACTGGATGCCGGATCAAGCCTGTCCTCGACCTGATCGGGGATCCGGCATGACAGGGTTCGTTATTTAGTTGCCGGGTTAAGTGTTTTCTTTTAGTTTCAATTCCTCGATTTGCTTGAGAAGTTCATCGTATTCATCCTCGAGTGCCAGCAGGTCCATCATCACGGGTGGCTTCACAGAGTGAGCCGGAAGTCGTTTTTTTGTTTCGGTAATTTCTTCATCAATCTCTCGGAGTCTCTTTTTCAGTGTCTCCAATCTGTTCATGGGTCCTCCAGAAGGCATGAGTTCCAAAGCATTCTGTCACATATAATTTTCAGTTACAAAACCTGGTTCTTTGGGCTATGCCGATGTCGGTAGTTACTTAAATTCGAAGCACGAAATTCGAAATCCTAAACAATACCTAATGATCCAAATTCGAATGATCAAAACAAGACCTTGGAGGTACAAGTTTAGGCACTATGTTTGAACCGCAATAGTGAGCGCATTCCCGTAGCTTGCTGCGAGGTTCTTCAATCATTTGAGTCTTTGAAATTTGGATTTGTTTCATATTTCGATATTCGGATTTATAATTTATCACAAACTGAATATGCATATTATTTATCCCTTATAGGGTTGAATCAGTGCCGGGACCCTTGGGCTCGGGTATCTATCTGTGGATGAGATGGTGCCATACATTATCGAACATCTCCTGGGATGCTTTGTAGGCGGCATCAGGGTCTTTATCACAAATACCATCGACGATGGCGACATGAAACGGCAGGGACTCTTTCTGGATACCGATATCCGCTGTGTCACTTTCCCGGGCCTTGTGAACCGCATTCCGTACGGTACTGCCTATCTGAGATAAAAGATCATTGTGACTTGCCTTGAGAATTTTTGAATGAAAGAGGATATCCATGGTCAGATAGTCTTCATATACATATCGATTGTCGTCACCTAGCAGGTTCTGCATTTTTGATAGTATCTCTTTGATGTCTGATATTTCAGAATCCGTGGCCCTGCGGGCAGCCTGACGGGCGGCTTCGGACTCGATCAGACGACGCACTTCGGTGACGTTTTTCAAAAAAGTGGTTTTATCTTCAATCTGTAATCGCCAGACCAGAACATCCGGATCAAACAGATTCCAGTTTTCACGCGGTAGTACCTGGGTGCCCACCCGGGGACGGGTCTGAATCAGCCCTTTCTGGGTCAACACTTTGATGGCTTCCCGCAGAACACCGCGGCTTACTTTCAATTCGCTGCTCAGCTGATCTTCGGTGGGCAGCACATCTTCTGCGCTGTACTTTCCCCTGATAATGCGCTGGCCGATTTCATCCACAATATATTGATACAGCTTCCGGTGATAGGTGTTCACATGCATGTTGTCTCTCCATAATCATTAAATCATTGAATCATTATATCTTAAGTCATAGCTGACGTCAAATCAACCCGAGCAGAGTATTTCATCAATGCCTAACCACATAATTAATAGTTATATCATGTGGTTAAGCATTGAGCGCGGCGGAGCATGAAAAAGGAAAAGGCTTGACATTAATGATGTAATAATATAATCATTCTACAATTAGGTTCTGGCAGGAGCAATAGACACTATTTTGAACAGGGGGGGGCATGTCATCAACAGTCATTGAATTAGAAGAGCAATATGGCGCACACAACTACAAACCTTTGGATGTGGTTCTCAGCAAGGGAGAAGGGGTTTGGGTGTGGGATGTGGATGGAAACCGGTATATGGATTGTCTGTCCGCCTATTCCGCAGTAAATCAGGGCCACTGTCATAAGAAAATCATGCAGACGCTCATGGAACAGGCCCAGAAACTGACCTTGACATCAAGGGCATTTCGCAATGATCAGCTCGGGCCCTTTTATAAGGAATTGTGTGAACTGACCCGTTCTCACAAAGTCCTGCCCATGAACAGTGGGGCTGAAGCTGTTGAAACCGCCATTAAAACTGTACGCAAATGGGGGTATACTGTCAAAGGTGTTGCGGAAAATGAGGCCGAGATCATCGTTTGTGAAAACAATTTTCATGGCCGAACCATATCCATCGTCAGCTTCAGCACCGACCCTGATGCACGCAAAGGATTCGGCCCTTTTACCCCAGGATTTAAAGTTATTCCCTATGGGGATGTTGTCGCGTTTGAAGCAGCGATTACGCCGAAAACAGTCGCTTTTCTTGTGGAGCCGATTCAAGGGGAGGCCGGTGTTGTTATCCCACCTGAGGGATATCTCAGAAACGTAAGGAAAATATGCACCCGGCAGAACGTCATGCTTATTTTGGATGAAATTCAGACAGGTCTTGGCCGTACGGGTAAACTTCTGGCAGAAGAGCACGAAGGGATTGAAGCGGACTTGACCCTTATAGGCAAAGCATTGTCCGGCGGGTTTTATCCGGTGTCGGCAGTCCTCTCGAATTCAGAGGTCATGAATGTATTGCAGCCAGGCGAGCACGGCTCGACCTTTGGCGGCAACCCTCTGGCCTGTGCTGTGGCGCGAACAGCCCTGCAGGTACTGGTGGACGAGGGAATGATCGAAAACGCAGAAAAAATGGGTGCTGTCTTTTTAAATGGATTAAAACAGATTGTGAATCCCCTGATTAAAGATGTTCGCGGAAAAGGCCTGATGCTTGCCATGGAATTTTCTCCAGAAGCCGGTGGTGCTCGTCAATACTGTTTAAAGCTCAAGGAAAAAGGACTGCTCTGCAAAGAGACTCATGATGACACGATTCGTTTTGCACCACCTCTGGTTATTACCCCAGTGGAGGTTGAATGGGCTTTGGAAAAAATATCCGAAGTAGTCAATGCATAGACCAATAAACCAAACGAATTCACGATCTATGTAAAAATAGATATTTTAGTCCGCTAATCAAGGAGCGGTTAGACCGTTCACAACCAAGCGACACCGTCGCGTATTATAAAATCGTTCCAACGATTTTATGGGGGAAGAAAAATGCTGGAAAAAGTTATAATCATGGGTGCTGCCGGTCGGGATTTTCATAATTTTAACGTCTATTTCAGAGATAATCCGAGGTATCAGGTCATCTGTTTTACCGCTACCCAGATTCCCGATATTGATGGGCGCCAGTATCCGCCAGAACTTGCCGGGGCCATGTATCCGCATGGGATTCCCATTAAAAGCGATGAGAACTTGATGGAGATGATAAAGGTGGACAAGGTCGATCTGGTCGCCTTTTCATACAGCGATGTGCCTCACACCGAGGTGATGCACAAGGCTTCTCAGGTGATCGCAGCCGGTGCAGATTTTATCATGATCGGTGCATCCTATACCATGATCGAGTCCACAAAAAAGGTGGTTTCGGTTTGTGCTGTACGGACCGGGTGTGGGAAATCACAGACAAGCAGGCAGATTGTACAGATCCTCAAGGATGCGGGACAAAAAGTCGTATCCGTTCGTCATCCCATGCCCTATGGTGATTTGACCAAGCAGATTGTTCAGCGATTTGCTACTTATGAAGATTTTGAAAAACATGACTGTACCATTGAAGAGCGGGAGGAATATGAACCGGTGGTAGATATGGGCGCCATCATATATGCGGGAATCGACTACGAAAAAATACTCCGCCAGGCCGAAGAAGAAGCGGATATTATAGTCTGGGACGGTGGCAACAATGATACGCCGTTTTACAAGCCGGATGTGCACGTGGTGATTTTTGATCCGCACCGGGTTGGCCATGAAACGACCTTTCATCCCGGCGAAACCAATCTGTTGCTGGCTGATATTGCTGTCATAAACAAAGTGGACAGCGCGGATCCCCAGGATGTGGAAACGCTGAAGCATACCATCGCCAGGCACAACCCCCATGCACGAATTATTTTAGCCGATTCCATCGTAAGTGCTGAAAATGGAGAAAGTATGCAGGGCAAACGTGTCCTGGTTGTTGAGGATGGACCAACCCTTACCCACGGAAACATGACATTCGGTGCAGGGGTTATCGCTGCTCGGCGATACGGGGCGTCTGAGATGGTGGACCCGCGGCCGTACCTGGTGGGGTCCCTCAGGGATACTTTCGAGGCCTACCCTAAAATTGGCAAAGTGCTTCCGGCCATGGGATATGGCGAACAACAGGTTAAAGACCTGGAGGCAACCATTGAAGCCTGTGACTGCGATATGGTTGTTTCGGCGACGCCCATAGACCTGACACGCCTGGTAAAAATCCAGAAACCGATCCTCCGTGTTCGCTATGACTATCAAGACAACAGTAAACCGACTCTGGGTGATTGTGTTATGGAAATGCTCGCTTAAATCTTTTGAGGAAGATTATGATGCATCATAGTGGCAGCGCTCCTTTAAAACCAACCCTGCTAATTGCCCTGGGCGGCAACGCATTGATCCGCAAAGGACAGCAGGGGACGATTTCCGAGCAATTCGAGAATCTCCGGGTTCCCATTCGCCAGATTGCAGCGCTAAACAGTGAATACAACATCATCATATCCCACGGCAACGGCCCCCAGGTCGGGAACCTGATGCTACAGCAGGAATCCTGTCATACGGCTCCCAAGTTGCCTCTGGAGATTCTTGTAGCTCAAACCCAGGGACAGCTCGGCTACATGATTGAGTCTGTATTGGACGAAGCACTCATGGAACAAGGCGCGGGTTTTCAGCCCCTTGTTTCGTTGATCACCTATGTGGTTGTAGACAGAAAAGATCCGGCATTTCTCAATCCAACAAAACCCATCGGACCAACTTTTACAGCAGCAGAAGCTGAAAAGGTGTCATACCCTACGATGCAGACACCCAAAGGCTTTCGGCGTGTTGTTGCATCACCGGAGCCGGTTACCATCATTGAAAAAAGGGAAATACAGCGATTGATAACAGCCGGATTTATTGTCATCTGTTGTGGTGGTGGCGGTATTCCTGTTGTTCGAAATGGCCGTGCTTTTAATGGTGTGGATGCTGTTATCGATAAAGATCTTGCCAGTTCTCTTCTGGCCATCGAAGTTGCCGCCGAGCTGCTGGTGATTGCCACGGATGTGGAAGGTGTTTTGGCCGATTTTGATACCCACAAGGAAAAGGTGATTCCCCAGCTTTCCGTAAAAGAGGCCAGGGATTTCCTGGACCATGAGCCTGCCGCCAAAGGCTCCATGGCTCCTAAAGTGAAAGCAGCAGTGCGTTTTCTGGAAGGTGGTGGCAAGCGTGCTGTGATTACGCGTCTCGATGCGATTACAGCCGGGGTCCGGGGAACGGCAGGGACTCAGATTGTTTGTGGGTAGTGGTCCTCTATCATTCATGGAGGCTGTTTTAGCTATTTACCATAAGTTGTAAGCGGCTAATAGCTTACAGCTGCGTCAGCTTCAGGGTCAAGGCTGGGAGGATGGTAAACAGATCGCCGATGACAAAATAGTCACAGTGGGCCAGGATGGCAGCGTTTGCATCGGTGTTGATAGCGATGATCAAGCCGGATGTTTTCATTCCAGCCAGATGTTGGACTGAACCGGAAATGCCACAGGCAATGTAGACCTTGGGATTGACCTTGGTGCCGGTCTGGCCCACCTGCATGGTATAGGGCACCCAGCCTTCGTCGACCGCTACCCGGGAGGCACCTACGGCCGCGTCTCCAAAAGCGTTGGCACAATCGAAGATAAGCTTAAAGTTCTCTCCATTTTGCAACCCGCGTCCGCCGGACACAATCACATCAGCTTCCGACAGATTCTGAGTCCCCTGTTTTCCCGGAAGCACTTCCAGAACCTGTAGTTTCGTCTCTTCCGGGATATCGAGGATCTGTTCAGTGACATGAGGCACTGTTGGGTGAACCACGGCGGCAATGGCATTGGGGCGCATACCATACAGGATTGTTTCCCCGGTCAGACGAAAGCTAGCCATGGTTTTACCGGAATATTGGGACGTTTTGGCTATCTGTTCATCGATATCCACATGCACGCAGTCCATCACCAGGGGTGCGTCGAGGATTGCGGCAATTCGTGGCAGGAGATCTTTTCCCTGAGCAGAGGTCATACCCATGAGTATATGGATATCCAGGTTCTCCAGAACAGTGACAACGGCCTGGGCCCAGCATGCGGGGTTCCAGTCGGGTCGATTCATCACAACTTTCACGATATGATCGGCCCCATATCGGGCCAGTTGCTGCTGGATATCTGATGTCACTGTCTCCATCAGGATAGCGAAAATCTCATGCCCTTCTTTTACGGCTGTAGTAAGTATTCCCAGATTTGCCGGTTTCAGGGCACCTTCTTTAAGCTCGATGAGTAGGCCGATTTTTTTCATACCTCATATCACCCGTGCTTCATCTTTAAGAATGGTGAAGAGCTGTTCTGCAATCGATGTTGTTGTACCGCTTATTTTTTTGGGGCACCGTTTCTCCATTGCCGGTATAAGACCTACCATTTCTACCCGGCTGGCCGGTTCCGGCAGGTTGATCTTTTCGAGTTCAATGGTCCTGATTTCTTTTTTACGTGATTTAACGATATCTGGAAAGGTCGGGTATCTGGGGGTGTTGAGATCTTTGCCCGCTGCCAGCACGCAGGGCATTTCGAGTTTCAGTGTCTCCCGGACACCGGCCTCTTTTTCACAGGTTACCAGGGCGGCACCATCTCCGGTCTCAATTTTAACGACATTGGTTGCTGCCGGCATGTTGAATAGATGGGCCAGGCGAAACATGGTCTGCATTCCCTCACTGTCGATGGATTCTTTTCCGGTGAGGATAAGATCGGGTTGACCGTCCTGATCAATCACCTTCTTCAAGACCCTGGCGGTCATGATGGCATCATGGCGATGCCGGGTGGTTATAAGGAGTCCACGATCGGCTCCCATGGCCAGGGCGGATCTCAGGGTGCTTTCAGCCTCGGGTTTGGAAAAACAGACAGCAATCACCTCTGCCTGGGGCAGCAAATTTTTCAGACGACATGCTTCTGTCAGGGCGTGTTCGTCATAGGGATTCATGAGAAAGGTGATTGCTTCTTCGATCTCCGTCCCTTCCTTGACAGCGATGGTGGCGGCTGAATCCGGGACATGCTTGACACATACATAAATCTTCATAAGCAATGCTTTTTAAAAAAATAGGCCAACTTCCTTTGGGATTGAAGTAAAATCCCGAAATACCCTGTAGCTTGTCGAAGATCCCGGTTTATCGGGGCTCCAGGGATAGGGATTTTAGTCTTTCTCCCCAGAGCGACAACGTCGCGTCTTATAAAATCGGTCCTACGATTTTATCCGTTGACGGAGAAACTGGAATTATAGTTGATTTCCCGTTTACGCGAGTAAAAACCAACATCCATTTTGCGCCCGGTGTATTTCATGGTGAATTGAAACGGCTCTTTATCATGATCCAGGCCTTTTTCACAGGCATCGATGAGTTCAGCCATCATGGCACCTACCACCGGGGCATTCTTATACTGGTTACCGCTGGTTCCGATGGCCATATAAAACCCCCCCAGATCGGATTTGTCGTAAACCGGAATCCAGTCATCGGAGCAATCATAGAGATCCACAACCCCCTTGGGCTGGTTGGGTACCTGCAGGGTGGGGATGCGGCGACCCAGGCGATAACACTGGGCTTTCCACTGTTCTTCGGAGAGCTGGTTGTCACGACCGTGGCCGCCCTTGCCGGCGTAGAACTCGTCCGGGTCTACCCATTCCTGGGGGTCGCAATCCGGGTCTTCGGAGCCGATGAGGAACATGTTACCCGTTTCCGGTCGTACGTAGCAACCGATATCACCATCGCTCTGATGATACCCTTCCTTGATATAATCATAGTCTTCGGGGGCTGGACAGTACATGACTTCGTGACGCAGGGCTCTGGTTTTGATGTTGCAGCCTTCCCAGACACCCTCGGCCATTTGATTGATTTTATATGAATGAGGCCCGGCACAATTGACAACAACAGGGGCATCGATCTGGGTCCGGTCTGCCAGGGTGATGCCCTGAACCTTGCCATTGGCACTGCGGATATCGGTAACTTCGGCATTGAAAAGGAATTCAGCACCTTTGGCTTCGGCGGCGCGCATGATATTGTGAGCCGACAGTGCGGGATCATTTACATAGCCGCCTTCCGGGCAGAAGAGCCCCCCTTCGAGTTCTTTTTCGGGTTCGTCAAAGAAAGTGGGGTCTTCGGGACGCCGTACCGGCCAGAACTCGTGCAGGTCCAGCACCGGTACTTGCGCGAGAATCTTGTCGTTGTCCCATTCCTCGTATTTTACGCCTACCGCGTCATAATGGTTTTTGACGTCCTGCCATTTATGGCCCTGGGATTTAAGAAGAATAGAACCGGTGTTCATGTATCTGGCCATGCCTTTTTTATCTTTCACATGATCCAGATAATTTTCCCAGTCCAGCCAGTATTTAAAGCCTTCATAGGCAAATGCAACACCATCCTCGGTAGAGTAGTGGGCTCTTACGATGGCGCAGGATCCAGCCGTCGAGCCTTCACCCGCATCAGGCCGTTTATCAATACTCAGGGTTTTGTAGCCCTTTTTTGCCAGTTCGTATGCGATGGGAGCCCCGATGACTCCGGTTCCGATGATAATGGCGTCAAACGTTTTGTTCATGGTTTCCTCCTGTCAAGTAACTTCTATATTAAAGATAATAACCATAAAAGAGTGTGGATGCAAAGGGATTATTCTTCATTTACATTGTCTGATCTTGCACTGTCTGAACCCAGTTTCCAAACTGGGTTTCACCGGCCGGACGCAAGCCAAACTCCTGGCCGGAATCGAGTACGGCATGGACCATGCTGTCGGCATATCCCCGGCTGCAGGTAAGCAGAAAGCCGCCGGACATATCCGTATTTTTCTCCAGAACTACGATTTGGCATGGCACATGGCACAAAGGGCCCTGAAGTAGAAATGGAGCTGTTCTGGCGGGGTCCCTTAAATCAAGCGCCGTCAACTTTTCAGCAACAAGGAATGCATCTGAACCGAAAAGGGTCAGAAAGACCGTTGCTTCAGTGACATCCGTGCAGCCGTTGATGTCCGGTAATATCATTTCCTTGTCTCCCAGGTGCCAGATGGCAGCCTGGGTTCTATTCATGCGATTGACCAGGAGCTCTTTTTTAAAAGCGCATGTTCCCGGGTCAGACGGCACGGTGATCCCGTTGGGTGATAGATCATCGATCTGACTGTCCTGCAGATCCCAACGCGGTTTGTGACTCAGGTCCACCAACCAGGGGCCGGGGCCCTCCTCATGGTAGGCCAACACAACCTCCCAGTTGTCACGGGTTTCTGATTTTTTTACGCTGGAGTCAAACGTTACCGGTGAATATCTTTGTATACCTGTCATTTCACTTTCCTCACATTTTCATGCGTTTGCCTTCAGGGTCATAAAAGGGCAT
>RCNC010000260.1_pt1 | contig 31724 bp, 29 predicted proteins | sample 2041301 | NCBI WGS metagenome assembly RCNC01 (sample SAMN09708231, study PRJNA481090) | Marine sediment metagenome, whole genome shotgun sequencing project. | biome: marine sediment; feature: ocean; material: sediment; isolation source: Sewage treatment plant 13A marine sediment (STP13A) ... | reverse complement strand
GTTAATTTTTTCACCACATTTTATCCTTGGTTCACAACAATATTTTGGGCTAATTCCTAAACCAACATATATTTACATTGTAATTAAGTGATAGTGTTGACCCCAAATCACATCATGAGCTTAACCGAAAAGAAGTGTAAGTTTCCCCAAAGCGAACACAAAACCTACAAAAGCTAATACCAAATTTTACAAACCTACTTAACTAAAAAAAGGCTCTTCTGACGAGGAGCTTTTTTTAGTTCATATGTTAGACCTTTCCCTAATTTCATATCGAATATTGGTATTTCGTCGATCATAATATACGTTTTAACTTGTTTTACCACAATTTTCCCGCTCTACACAACAAAAGTTTAGAAGTACGAACCCTTGAATTTACATTCGCTTCGTATTTATGATTTATTATTGTGTCCCAAAGAAAAAAATTAACCTATAACTAAGTATTTGGAAATTACCCAATCTAGATTTAACCTAAAGCATAAAATTTTTGACTGATTAACCCAATTTTACAGATCCTACTTAACAAAAAAAGCCCTGACGAAATTGTCAGGGCTTTTATTTATTTATACTGTTCTATTTAGAAGGCATAGTTAAGCCCAAATAACCAATAGGTTTGTAATTCGTTATCAACATTGTCGAAAGTCGCTCCTGCATCAGGAGTTGGACCATTTAAAGCAAAATCAAGCGCTTCTTGTTTGTTATCCCTAAGTCCGAATTCAAATCCTAGCCCAATTCCATTCCATAAGGTATAACCCAAAGAGTTTGTCCAGGTCCAATTGGATAAATTGGATGTATCATAGCTCTGGAACATAGAAAGATTGGTCTTAAAGTTTACCTTACCTATTTCTTTGGTGTAATCGACAACTATCTTTGCACCTAAGGAAGAATCATAAATTGCATCTTCATCACTGAAAACAAAATTGTAGTTCAAAGGATGGATTACCACAACCAAATCAGTTATCGGTGTCCATGTAGCACCCACACCAAGGTCTAAATACCCTGGGTCATTGAAGTTATTTAACAAAGTTGTTCTATACTCGCCTAAGGTTGAAATTGCGAATTTTTCACTGATCTTTCGGCCGTAAAGTGTAGTTATGGTGAATACATCGGTAGCTGACTTAAAGCTATCGTCATCTGTTGGATCATCCTTATCATCAAACTTAACCCATGCAAGGTTTAAATTACCTGAATTTCTCCAGAAAAACTTCTCTTGGTTAAGGTTAGCGAAAGCATTAACGGTAACTCCAATGTTACCGGCATTTGAATTTGCTTCTCCTTTTGAATACCAGTTACTAAAACCGGAAAGGTTGGCGCCAATGGTACCGAATGCTCCCTTTTTCCATCCTGGAAGGGCATCAATTTGTGCTTGTAAGGCATCTACCCTACCTTGAATTGCATCAATAGAATCCTTTTTAGGTCCTTGTAATGCCTTGAGTTCATCTGCAGTTTGTGCGTAGGTAGAAGAAATGGTCAAAACCGCCACCAATGTGAAAACTAATTTTCTCATAATGTTAATGTTTAGTGTTTATTTTATGTTAATGTGGAACAAATGTATGAATTGTTAACAATAAACAATCAAGGTTATTAACAATTATTGTTTTTTGAAAAGTGGCACTGAAGAGCACGCCTCACCGTACATGACGCTTTTTGCAATAGGCAAAAGTTTTTGGGTTATCCACAAATAAGCGTTCTGCGGAACTGGCTTATTACTACACCCTTTTATGATAACCGGTTTACCAATAAACTGGGTTAAATCTAAATTTTCAATGATGGTTTGGTAATTACTCGTCTCCAAATCTTCCAAGCTCCCTTGCACCACATTTCTTGTGAATGGTTGTAATTTTGTTGCAATCAACATATATGCCCAACCTGGAACAATTGCATCCGTTGAGCAGTGAATGGCGACATATTTATTCTGGTATTGACTCCAATCATGTTCAGCAATTTTTGCCCGAAATTCTTTTTCCCGAAGCACAAATCCTTCATGAAGCCAATCTTTGATATCAAGCAATACCCTTTCTCCGATTGGATAATAGTCCTCCAGGTCAATGGTCTTTAATTGACTTTGGGCAACACGATTTATGATTTCCTTTTCCATGGAGTATCAGATTTCTTAAAATTGGATTCACTCTTACGAAGGAATGACAATTTATATGATTTAAAGCATTCCCAGTTCTAACTTAGCTTCTTCACTCATTAAATCTTGGGTCCATGGTGGATCAAAAGTTATCTCAACCATAGCATCTTTTACGGCATTGAGTGATTTCACCTTTTCCTCTACCTCAACAGGAAGGGTTTCTGCAACCGGGCAGTTAGGCGATGTAAGGGTCATTAAAATCTTTACATCGTAATCCTCGTTAACAAAAACGTCATATATCAACCCCAATTCATAGATATCAACAGGAATTTCAGGGTCATAGATTGTTTTTAAGACCTGCACTATTTTCTCTCCCAATTCTTGGGTATTTATTACTGCTTCACTCATTTTCTCAACTTTAATTCAATTGTGTTTGGTAGGCAATTGCATACAATTTCAACTGTTTTACCATACTTACCAAGCCATTGGCCCGAGTAGGGGACAAATGTTCTTTTAGACCAATCTCATCAATAAAATCAGTATTGGCATCAATTATATCCTGTGGTTTTTGATTACTAAAAACACGGATTAAAATAGCAATGATTCCTTTGGTTATTATGGCATCGCTATCTGCGGTAAACACAAGTTTATCGCCTTCAAGCTCTGCATGAACCCAAACTCTACTCTGACAACCTTTGATGATATTATCATCGGTCTTATATTTCGCATCGATCAAAGGAAGTGATTTACCCAGCTCTATCATATATTCATAGCGCTGCATCCAATCCTCGAACATGGCGAATTCATCAACTATTTCTTCTTGTATATCCTTTATCCTCATTACCTGACTTTATGTAAAAATACGATAAGTATTATTCGTTTTCAATTCATAAAATATATCTATACGGCCATCTATTGCAACATGGCCTTGGCGCGCTTAACTCCGGCTATCAATGCATCGATCTCTTCTTTGGTATTATAAAAACTAAAACTGGCTCGCACCGTGCCCGGGATTTTGTAAAAATCCATAATAGGTTGGGCACAATGGTGTCCTGTACGAACAGCTATTCCTAATTTGTCTAAAATTGAACCAATATCATAAGGGTGTATGCCTTCAATATTGAATGAAATAACTGAAGTCTTGTTTTCAGAAGTACCGTAAATACGTAATCCTTCAATTGTCAGCAGTTGTGCAGTGGCATACTCCAACAGTTCGTTCTCATACGCCGCTATTTTCCCAAAACCAATTGCATTCATATAATCCAATGCAGCGCCGAATGCTATTCCACCACAAATGTTGGGTGTTCCCGCTTCAAATTTATGGGGCAAATCGGCATAGGTGGTTTTTTCAAAAGTAACCTCAGCAATCATTTCACCACCTCCTTGGTAGGGTGGCAGTTTTTTCAACCATTCTTCTTTGCCATACAAAGCGCCAACGCCCGTAGGTCCACACATTTTATGGGCAGAGACGGTATAAAAATCCACATCCAACTTTTGAACATCTGCTTGAATATGGGGCGCGGCCTGGGCGCCATCAATTAATACGGCCGCACCAATGTTATGTGCTGCTTCGATTATTTCTTTGATAGGATTAATAGTTCCCAAGGCATTTGATACATGATTGCAAAAAACCAACTTTGTCTTGTCCGAGAGTAATTTGTGGTACTTATCTAAAATCAATTCCCCTTCCTGATTCATAGGAATTACTTTTAAGATTGCTCCTGTTCTTTCGCACAACATCTGCCAAGGCACGATGTTGGAATGATGTTCCATAGCCGAAACAATCAACTCATCCCCTTTTTTTAGAATTGATGAGAATCCACTGGCCACTAGATTGATACTATGGGTTGTACCCGAAGTAAAAATAATCTCGTGGGATTTAGCTGCATTAAAATGCTTTTGGATTTTTATCCGCGCTTGCTCGTATTTATCAGTCGCTTCCTGGGATAGCGTATGAACCCCACGGTGAATATTAGCGTTATAATTGCTGTAATAGTCAACTATTGCGTCAATAACCTGTTGGGGTGTCTGGGAGGTGGCAGCATTGTCAAAATACACTAAAGGATTACCATTGACCTCTCGTCCAAGGATTGGAAAATCATTTCGAATTACTTGTGGATTGAAAGAAGCCTTTTCCATTTTACAAATCAAACCCCAAACTTACCCCTAACTTTTCAGCAATGAGTCTGTTTATTCTTGATTTAAGTTCAGGAATACGTACGCTTTCCAGGACATTATTGGCAAAGGCATACATTAACAAAGCTCGAGCTTCCTTTTTTGGGATACCACGCGATTGAAGATAGAAAAGTGCATCTTCATCCAACTGCCCTATTGTACAACCGTGGGAGCATTTTACGTCATCCGCAAAAATCTCCAATTGTGGTTTTGTATTGATCGTGGCCTTATCACTAATTAGGATATTGTTATTCTGTTGAAAGGCATTGGTCTTTTGGGCAATTTTATCCACAATGATCTTGCCGTTGAAAACCCCTGTGGAATTCTCGCCATAAATACCTTTATAGTCCTGGTGGCTTTCACAATTTGGTTCAATATGATGCACCAAAGTATGATGGTCTACATGCTGCTTATACCCCAAAATTGTAACGCCTTTCATGGTCGAATCTATATGTTCCCCATTCTGGAAGAAGTTCAGATTGTTCCTGGTAATCTTACCCCCAAAGGAAAAAGTATGGACTTTTACTACACTTTTACTTTTTTGATTGATATAAGTGTTATCGATTAAAGAAGCGGTTTTGGAATCATTTTGGACCTTATAATAATCCACTATGGCATTTTCAGCAGCAAAAATCTCTGTCACTGCATTTGTCAATACCTCATTGGTTGTCAAACTTTGGTGCCTTTCTATAACTTGGAGCTCCGCATTTTCTTCTACGACGATCAAGTTTCGTGGTTGCAACATCAATGAAGCTTCATTACCGGTTGAAAAATGTAAAATTTCAATCGGCTTTTTGGGCATTTTGTTCTTGGGAATATAGATATAGGCGCCTTCCCTACTAAATGCTGTATTCAAAGTCGTAAGTGACTCATCTTTGGAAGCAATCTTATTAAAATAAACATCGATGACCTGCTTGTACATAGGTTTGCTCAATGCCGCACTCATTAGGCAAATATCAACCCCGTCATGTGTTGTTTCCGATAGAAACGAAGAGTAAATACCATCAATAAAAACAATTTTGTAGGTATCAATCTCATGCAAGAAAAACTTCTTGACATCTTTATATTCAAGAGCATTCACTTCTTTTGGGAAGATGCTAAAATCTATCTTCTGAAGACTTTTCAATGAGGTGTATTTCCAAGCTTCCTCCTTTTTAGAAGGAAAACCCTTTTCCTCAAAGTTCTTTATGGCTTCAGAGCGAATATCGTGTACCGGATGTTCAACATCAACATTGTTTTCAAACGCCATGAAAGAAGAAACCAGTTTATCTTTTAAATCCATCTTCTAATACTTGTCATTCCTGCGAAGGCAGGAATCTCATTAATTCTATCTAATTTTTCTTTGGATTCCTGCCTTCGCAGAAATGACAGGCCTTCGGTTACACCGCTGCGCCATTTTTTATCCAATCGTATCCTTTATCCTCCAATTCGTGGGCTAATTCCTTATCCCCCGATTTTACAATTTTACCTTCATGCAAAACATGCACAAAATCCGGTACTATATAATCCAACAAACGTTGATAGTGGGTGATTACAATAACTGCATTATCCTTACTTTTCAGTTTATTCACACCACTTGCAACAATACGTAGGGCATCAATATCAAGCCCAGAATCGGTTTCATCCAAAATGGCCAATTTAGGTTCTAACATCGCCATTTGAAAAATCTCATTTCTTTTCTTTTCCCCTCCTGAAAAGCCTACATTCAAGGAGCGCGACAAAAACTTACGGTCAATTGCCAATAATTCGGATTTTTCACGAAGCAATTTCAGCATTTCATTGGCTGGCATATCCTCCAACCCTTTTGCTTTCCGAGTTTCGTTGATTGCCGTTTTTATGAAGTTGGTTACTGAAACCCCGGGGATTTCAACAGGATACTGAAAAGAAAGAAAAATACCCTTATGGGCTCTTTCTTCTGGAGCAACATCCTCAAGATCCTCACCATCCAAAACTACGTTCCCCTCGGTTACTTCATATTCTTCTTTACCAGCAATAACAGCAGCCAAAGTACTTTTGCCTGACCCATTAGGACCCATAATGGCATGAACTTCCCCTGCATTTACTTCAAGGTTTATGCCCTTTAGTATCTCGTTATCTTCTATACCTGCATGCAGGTTATTAATTTTTAACATCTTCAAGTTTTTGATATAAATATTATCCAACTGAGCCTTCCAGGCTTATTTCCAATAATTTTTGAGCCTCAACGGCAAATTCCATGGGTAATTTGTTCAAAACTTCCTTGCTAAAACCATTTACGATTAAAGCAATGGCCTTTTCAGTTTCAATACCCCGCTGATTGCAATAGAATATCTGGTCCTCACCAATCTTACTGGTGGTCGCCTCATGTTCTATTTGTGCAGTCTTGTTTTTAACCTCTATATATGGGAAGGTATGCGCTCCGCAATCGTTCCCCATTAAAAGGGAGTCGCATTGAGAAAAGTTCCTCGCATTCTTTGCCCGACTATTCACCTGTACTAAACCTCGATAACTATTTTGCGATTTTCCTGCGGATATACCTTTAGAAATTATGGTGCTTCTGGTATTCTTGCCTAAGTGTACCATTTTAGTACCCGTATCTGCCTGCTGATAATTATTGGTAACCGCAATGGAATAAAATTCACCAATTGAATTGTCCCCTTTTAATATACAGGAAGGATATTTCCAAGTAACAGCTGATCCTGTTTCAACCTGTGTCCAAGAAATTTTTGCATTTTTCTCACATATACCACGCTTGGTTACAAAATTGTAAACCCCACCTTTTCCTTCTGAATTTCCAGGATACCAATTTTGTACCGTTGAGTATTTTATTTCAGCATCATCTAATGCAATCAACTCAACCACAGCGGCATGTAATTGGTTTTCATCTCTTGAGGGTGCAGTACAACCTTCCAAATAACTCACGTAACTACCCTTATCGGCAATTACCAATGTACGTTCAAACTGACCTGTACCTCCTTCATTAATTCTAAAATAGGTAGATAATTCCATAGGACACCTTACACCTTTTGGAATGTAACAGAAAGAACCATCTGTAAAGACCGCAGAATTTAAAGCAGCATAAAAATTGTCTTTTTGTGGAACAACTGTACCCATGTATTTCTTAACCAACTCTGGATGCTCTTGGATCGCTTCTGAAATAGGCATGAAGATAATGCCCTTTTCCGCTAAGGTCTTTTTGAAAGTTGTTGCTACCGAAACAGAATCTACTACAATATCAACAGCTACATTTTGCAATTTCTTTTGCTCATCAATAGAAATTCCTAATTTTCGATACATTTCCAACAAATCCGGATCCACATCGTCCAAAGATTTACTAGGATCTGCTGCTTTAGGAGCGGAATAGTAACTGATAGCCTGAAAATCTGGTTTCTCATAGCGAACATTTGCCCATTCCGGTTCTTCCATTTTTTCCCAAATACGAAAAGCTTCCAAACGCCAATCGGTCATCCATTGAGGTTCGTTCTTTTTTTTGGAAATCGCAAGAACAACGTCTTCATTTAATCCTTTCGGAAAAGTATCTGACTCAATATCAGTATAGAAACCATACTCATACTCTTTGGTCTCGAGCTCTTTCTTTAATTCCTCTTCGGTATATGCCATTTAATCCTTTTATAATGAAAAACTTTCGCCACACCCACAAGTGCGCTGCGCATTAGGGTTATTGAATACAAATCCTTTTCCGTTCAATCCGCCTGAATATTCCAAAACGGTTCCTACGAGATATAAAAAGCTTTTCTTATCTACAAGAATACGCACTGCGTTATCTTCAAAAACCTTATCGGATTCATTGATTTTGTCATCAAAGTCTAACTCATAAGACAATCCACTACATCCACCGCTCTTAACACCAACACGAACATAGTCCTTTGAAGCATCAAAGCCTTCCTCAGTCATAAGGCTGATCACTCTTTTTTTAGCTGTTTCTGAAACTTGTATCATTATTTGTTTTGATTCTAAATAGTTTACAAATATAAGTTATAAGTAGGCTTATGCAACTAATCCTAACATTATTATAACGTATATATGGATAAGGTTTTTCTATTGGTAAAAGGAAAGTGAGGATCATTGACGTAAACAATCTGGGCCATTGTTTAAACCGGCTATTCCAAGAATCATCTTTGTAGGCAGCTTTACTCCTATTTCATCCTACTTTATTCTACTTGCTTCTAATACCCCTAATAAAGTTCTTTATAATACTGGGTCGCCATTCTATTGCTCGTAAATTCAGGCAAAACATCATCGATACTATTGAATACGATTTGCTGCCACTTTTTTGGTTCATTATAATACATAGGCAACACTTTATTCTCTAAAATATCATATAAATTATCGCTGTCAATTTTATCTTGATCCCATGTAGGCAAATTGTGGTCAATCTCTGGAAAAACAAAACAATTCTCACCGTCTTTGGCAAACTCTGGCATCCATCCGTCGTTTGTGGAAACATTCACAGAACCATTCATCGCGGCAGTCATGCCACTAGTACCGGATGCTTCTCTTGTAATTCTAGGCGTATTAAGCCAAATATCCGAGCCACCTTTTAATTTTCTCGACAATTCAATTTCATAGCCTACCAATACAGCCAAATTGGATTTATGCTTCGTATAATGTACCAAGTGATTAAAAATATCAATCGCATAGAAATCATAAGGATAAGGTTTACCCGCCCAAATAATTTGTACAGGATACTTTTCATTGTTGATCAACCTTTCAAATCGCTCAAGATCATGAAGCAATAAATCGGCCCTTTTATACCCAGCAAAACGCCTAGCCCAAACAATGGTCAATACATTGGGGTCAAAAAGTTTTACAGTTTGGTTCAATACTTCATCGAACAATACTTTTTTCAGCTCTGTTTTTCTTCGCTTGTACACATCAGCATCCTTGGTCTTATGTGCTTTTTCAATTTCCCCATCTTGCCAAAATTTCTGATTTTGGGCATTGGTAATCGGAATTATTTCACTTATGCCAGAATACCCTTTCCACATATTTTGTGCAACCTTGGCGTGCAATTTGGAAACCGCATTGGCTTTTTTTGCCAATCTCAGGGCAGATACCGTATAATTGATATGGCCACCGTTAACCATCTCTTTTTGTAGTTCTTCATCGGAAAGATATTTTCCAAAAAAACCAATACGGTTCAACATACGGCCATCCCGTTCCTCATTACCAGCCTTTTCTGGAGTGTGTGTTGTAAAGACCATTTGGTCCTTTTTCACCCCTCTATCCCTTAAGTAATAAAATGCCGGTAAGGCATGCCCTTCGTTTAAATGATAAACTTCAGCTCCACCAAGGGCTTCCACGATTTTTGCCCCGCCAATACCCAAAACAATACTTTGCGAAATCCGGGTCATTGGATTGGCATCGTATAAATAATCTGTAACGGTTTTGGTCAAGTGATCGTTTCCTTCAACATCAGTTGTCAACAGGTATAAAGGTACCGTACCAAAAATCTCAGGTTTTAAAACCATGGCACGAACTTTTACGGACGGATTGTCGTGTAATTTTACCTCAACTTCAATTCCGGAATCTTCCAGGAAATTATAGTTTTTTTCAATAAAATTGGTCCTGAGTGTTTGGTCTCCGTTTCTACCCTGATCGTAATAGCCATATTTCCATAGCATACCAATGCCTATTACATTTTGCTTGAGTTCAAAAGCGGAACGCATATGCGATCCGGCTAAAAATCCCAGTCCTCCTGAATAAATCTTTAGTGCCTGATGAATGCCAAATTCCATACTGAAATAGGCGACTTTTTTATTAAATTCCTTAGCAGGTGTATATGGCAAATGCCATTGGTTATATTCTGATGTCATTTTTAGTATTTTTTTTAAAGGGGCAAATTTAATAAATATGCCCTTTGAAGGGATATAAAACGCCAAAAACTACTTGATAATTACACTATTATTTTAAGATCTCAAATTAGTAATGCCAAAATTCACTTTTTAACAAGATTAAGGGGGTTCCACGAGGAATAATTTAAACATTTAATTGCGCTAAAAGCAGATACGCTCAAAATGTATATATAAATCTATTTGATTTTGATGACTATTACATCTGACATTCCCTTATTTTGAAGAATGGGGAAGTCCGCACTAGAGCTTTCGCCCACAACCAGTACACTTTTATCTGGATTTTCAAGAACATCGAATCCATAATCCAAACCGGCGCCACCAAAGGTCTGCTGCCAAATTAATTCTCCATTATCATCGGTCTTAATAAACCATAGATCATTTTCGCCCATATTGGATACAGCATCCATATCTGAGCTTTTGGAGTTTCCGGCAATAAGGAAACCTCCATCCAAACTAGTAAAAACACCTTGCGCAGCATCAAACTGGGTACCACCTAAGGATTTTTCCCATATAAGATTGCCGTTATCGTCCAACTTGATTAACCAAACATCTGACTCGCCATTATTTTTCGAAACATCAGTATCATTGCTGAAGGTATTGCCAGTAATGACATAGCCATTATCGGTTGTTCTTGCAATATCGTAGGAAATCTCTATGCCTGATCCCCCAAAGGAACGTTCCCATACCAAATCACCTGTACTTGTGATTTTCACAACCCAAAAATCATAGCTACCCTTAGTATCGCTAATATCAAAATCATTGCTTTCTGAAAATCCGGCCATTACAAATCCATCATCATTGGACTGAACAACTGCATGTGCCCTGTCATTATTAGTGCCTCCAAAGTATTTGCGCCATTGCACATTGCCCTGAGCATCGATTTTTGTACCCCAAAACTCGCCAACGCCATGACGTGTCAGAAATTGCCCTTTTTCGTCATACCCATCAGCTCGGGCAGCCGTAATATCTAAAAAGCCAATAAAAAAGTAACCGCCGTCTTGGGTTTGTATAATGTCATACGAATGGTCATGGCCAGAAAAGCCAAAACTTTTCTCCCATTCTATATTGCCCGTAACATCTAATTTTAGAATCCAATTGTCATGAAAACCTTCATTATTACTGCCGTCCCCATCATCACTCATGGCATATCCTGTGAGAATATAACCTCCGTCGTTGGTCTGGGCCAAAGACTGACCTCTATCATCTTTGCTTCCACCATAAGTTTTATTCCATTCCAAGTTACCTGCTGCATCTAACTTTAAAAGCCAATAATCATTTACGGCAGTTGTCTTGCCTACTATATCACCATCCATACTATTGGAAAAGCCTAAAATGGCATAGCCACCATCAGTAGTTGCAATGATCGCTTGGGCAGTTTCCTCACCAGAACCACCAAAATTCTTAACCCATTCCACTTCCCCGAGAAATTCATTTTGCACTTCAGGCTCTAGCGTAATTCCTTTCTCGCCGTCGGTTGAACAGCCAAAAAAGCCAAGTGCCATGTATAGGATGAAGAACTTTCGCATTATTCTGACTTTTTAATGACAAAAAAACCAGAATTGATATCGCTCACAATAATCTTGCCACTCACGAAGTACGGGTAAACACTCCATACACCATCAAAACCAGCACTATCACTAGAAGGGAAGGTATCGAAAAAGCCTTCTTCGGAAATACTTTTATTCGCTATTTGTGAAATATCCAAAACTCGAACACCAGCCCGGTAATTGGCCAAAAAATATTGATCTTCTTTCACATAACCGTTGTGATCAATAGCTGTAGTTGTACCTGTATAGCTAGTATGTAATAGTGGGTTATCCAAATCGGAAAGGTCAAAAACCAAGGTGCGGGAGTCGAAACCAAAGTTTACTTCATCCAATTCATCCCCTATAATTAAATAGCGTTGATCTTCGGTAAACCATCCTTGATGCGTATAGGCAAGATTGGAATATCCAAAAGTGGTAATTTCAATTGGATTGTCCTTCTCAGTTACATTAACAATAGCTACCTGGTTTTCATTCGCTCCAATAAATATCTCTTCTCCTGAATAATCTGAATCTGGCCCATTATAGGTAATTACTTGGGCATCATGCGTGTATGCATTTGCACTATGTCCACCTGCTGCGATAGGGTTTTGTGGGTCTTGAATATTTACGAAATGGGCACCACCATTAAAGGTGTCAGTCCCCACCGGATAAGCATAGCCCGTATCTTCATTGATTACCACATTATGTGCATTACCAAAACCAGTGTAGCGCTCGTCAGCATTGAAAATTTTCGGTGCATCGGTAACATTGCGCAATCGGGTTAAATCAAAAATCTGCATACCATGATCTTCGGCTTCGGAAACAATATAAGCGTGATTCTGATAAACTTTAATATCGCGCCAAGAACTTGAGCTGGTTGCGGAAGGCAACTTACCCAGATAGACAAAATTTTCGGTATCGGTAATATCTACAAATGCAGTGGCATTATCAAGCCCTATAAGGGCATATTCTTTATTCGTAGTGGGGTCTGTCCATCCCCAAATATCGTTTCCTGCAGTAGCCCCGAATTCGGAAAGCGAAATGCTACCCAGTAAATCGTAACCATTACAAGGGTAAATCCCAGCCATACCATTCTCACAAGGGGTAAAACCAGCCACAGGTTCAGCATCTAATTGATCATCATTATCGGAATTGTCATCGTCACTGGAACATCCTAAAAAAATAAGGGTAATGACATATAGTAGGTAGAACTTATTCTTAATCATAGCATTGATTTTAGTTCTTTTCTATCAAAGATAAGATTAATATAATATCCTTCTTATTTTTGCAGGATGCTAGAAGATAAAAATCAAGAAAAAACGGACTTGGAAGCCATGGGCGAATTTGGTCTTATTGAACATTTAACCCAACATTTCCCCATAAACCATAAATCAACCTTAAAAGGCATTGGTGATGATGCAGCGGTACTTGATTTTAAAGGGAAGCAGACTGTGGTTTCCACAGATCTTTTGATAGAAGGTGTACACTTTGACCTCAGCTATATGCCCCTAAAACATTTAGGGTACAAAGCTGTGATGGTAAACCTATCTGATATTTACGCCATGAATGCCAAGGCCACACAGATAACGGTTTCAATTGCGGTTTCAAACCGATTTCCACTGGAGGCATTGGAAGAACTCTATGCAGGGATTGCCACGGCAACCAAAAAGTACAATGTTGATTTAGTAGGTGGTGATACAACCTCCTCGACCACTGGGTTGATAATAAGCATTACCGCAATCGGTGAAGCAATCGGTGATGAAATTGTTTATCGAGATGGTGCTAAAGCAAATAATTTATTGGTAGTGACTGGTGATTTAGGTGGTGCTTATATGGGCTTACAGGTCTTGGAACGCGAAAAGGAAGTCTTTAAAGTAAACCCAAACAACCAACCCGATTTAGAGCCCTATTCTTATATTGTGGAACGGCAATTGAAGCCTGAGGCTAGAAAAGACATTCAGGAATTGTTGGTTAAATTGGATGTTCATCCAACTTCTATGATCGATATAAGTGACGGACTTTCCTCTGAGATTTTGCATTTATGCAAACAGAGCAAAGTAGGTTGTAATCTTTTTGAAGATAAAATTCCGTTAGACCCAACTGTGATTTCAGCATGTGAGGAATTTAAGATGGATGGTACTATAGTAGCTTTAAGTGGGGGTGAGGATTACGAACTTTTGTTCACTATAGACCAAAAAGAATTCCCGAAAATAAAGGGCAATCCTAACTTAACAGTCGTGGGGCACATGACTGCTGAGAACGAAGGCGCTCACTTAATTTCCAGGAATAACTCTAAAATTCCATTGACCGCTCAGGGTTGGAATTCATTTGCCAAAACATAATTAGGCCGCGTGATCCGCGGTGCTATGTCGTCTTTGATATATGTTTTCTAATGTATTATTTATATCCTGTCTTTTGGGGGTCAAAGTAGAAAGATTACCGGTAACATCCGTGGTCACTTCTTTACCACAGTGTATACATTGGTATTCTTTGATGTGTTGGGTAACTTTTTTGGAAACGGAGTAGTGGTGTCCAAAAATTTGGCATATTACTTTCTTCATGATGTAGGTTTTTAAGTCTGTATTTATTGGGATTTGGGGACCGAATAAATGTTAATAATTTGGGTTTGGGTTAATCAAAAAAGTGGTTCATGAAACACTTTATACTACAACGTGCTATTCCTGTTTTTTATTGGGGATGAGCAAAGATTTGATCCATAAATTCGTTGAATTGCATTGTATTCGACAACCGGTTAATTTTTTCCGATGAAATGCGTAATTGCCTTTTACTCTTTTTGCTTTATCTTACCAACGGAATTACCAATCATGAACAAGACCAAAGAAACCCTAGTAATTGCCTTTGCCCTTTTTTCACTTTTCTTCGGAGCTGGGAACTTAATATTACCACCACAGCTAGGATTTAAGTCTGGCGATTTCTGGTGGTTGGTAACCTTAGGGTTTTGTTTGTCTGCTGTTTTGATACCCATTTTGGGTATTTTGGCCCATGCCAAATTACAGGGTACCATTTTCGATTTTGGCAAAAAGGTATCGTCGACCTTTAGTTTGGTCTACTCCTTTATTATATATGCCATTTCCATAGCGCTACCATCCCCACGTACGGCATCTGTTACCCACGAAATTGCCATACAGCCTTTTTTTGATACTCCTTATATAGTAACAAGTATCATATATTTTGCTTTGGTGTATGTCTTTGTGATGAACCGTTCTAAAATATTGAATGTAATAGGAAAAGTATTAACGCCAGCGATTATCATCATTCTGTTGTTGATCATGGGTATTGCCACTTTCTCGTATACCTTTGATTTTGGCAGCACTGTTTTCACAAACCCTTTTACCGATGGAATTTTGGAAGGCTACCAGACTTTTGATGCCATTGGTGCCGTCGTGGTAGGTGGAGTCATCATCATTTCCATTAATCTTAAAAAGAAGGATGCTTCCTATGAAGAGAAAAAAAGTTTGATTCGCCGAGCGGGTTGGTTGGCGGGTTTGGGGTTGTTTCTTATCTATGCCGGACTCATCTTTACCGGTGCACTTATGCACAACGAATTTGATGCCGATATTTCACGAACAGCCCTACTTAATGGAATTAGTATTAAAACCTTGGGAAATACCGCCAATTTATTTTTAAGCATTTTGGTCAGTTTGGCCTGTTTTACAACGGCCGTTGGTATAGTTGCCGGCACCGCTGATTTTATGAAATATAAATTTGGTGAATCCCAGAAAGCATATACCATCGCAGCGATCATAGGCTGTATACTTGGTGTGGTCATGGGGCAATTTAATGTTCATTATATTATAGCAATTGCCATTCCTGCTCTAATGTTTATTTACCCGATTACCATAGTTTTAATCCTATTGAATGTATTATCTGAAAAATACGCCTCTCCTTTAGTTTTTAAGGCCGTCATTATTACCACTATTCTATTCAGTATTCCTGATTTTTTAGGGAGTATTGGTTTAGGAGATGCTATTTCTTCAATTAAGGAACTTATTCCTTTAAGTGCTTTTAGTATGGGGTGGGTGTTGCCAGCAGGAGTAGTTTTTGTGCTTGTCAATGTATTGGTCAATTTTAAAAAGGAATTATGAAAGATTACACGATTCTTGCATTACTCATCTTTGTAGTTAGCTGCACCTCCAAAACATCAGACATTAATGAAGAACAAGCGATAAAGGACACCCTCACTGCCATGTGGGATGCTATTGAAAAGGAGGATATAGAACGCTATGCCTCCTATGTCCATGAAGATTTTACCCAATTTGGTGAGACCGACCCGGCACTGAATATTGGAAAAAAAATAGAAGTTGATGGTGTTAGGGAATGGGTAAAAAATTCTGATGGCATTCATACTGAAATGATAGAACCAATAGTAACTATCAAAGAAAATGTCGCTTGGATTACTTACTATTGGTCTGATTTTGGAACCACTAACGATAATGCTTTTGCCTCTAAAGGCAAATCTACCCGGATTTTTGTAAAGGAAAATGGTAAGTGGTTATGTATTCATGGGCATTACACCCTTCTGCAATAAGAACTAGTCTTGAGTTAATATCGTATGGTAGGAATTGCTCTAATTCTATGTAAATTGTTTAATAAAAATAAGAAAAGGTCTTATTTTACTTATCAATCCTTAGAAAAGGAGATTCAACTCATTTTTATCCCGTTTTAGCCTTTGCTTATTTTAATACCTACACGCTTCGTATTATTAATTATTCTAAAAGCTTCCTTTATGTAAAAAATCATACTAACCAATAATTCCCGATCATAGATTACTGTCTACAGGTAGAATTTTTATTTTAATATTTCTGAATGCGACCTTACCACCATACTCCTGAAGACTTATGTGACCAGTTTTAGCTTTACCGAAACCAGGCCAATCAGCAAATCCGGATTTTGCAATCATTGCTTCCCACTCAGGCCCATGTACTGGAAAGCGTAAAACTTCTTGATCGTTGAATATTACATATCCGATATTTTCATTATGATCAATATGAATTAAGTAATGGTTCCATTCCCCAGCTGCTTTGCTCACGATAGCAGAGGGCGCCATTAAACCATACAATGATCCAGCACGATTTATATCACCACGTTCTTCTACATATTCCTTCCAATTATCATCCAAAATTTGAATTTCTGGCCCTGTTTGATAAGGATGTTTATATTCCTCGTTCTCAATAACACCCCAAAAAACACCAGAATTTCCGTGATGGCCAATCTTCCACTCTAATGAAAGTTCAAAATTCGAGAATTCATCATCTGTCACAAGATTGGAACTTCCACCTCCCTCACGTCGTTGAAAGTCATAGACCAATTCCCCATCTGCAACATACCATCCGTCGATAGTAGAATCTGCTCCATACGCGTGCCATCCTTCGAGGTTTTCCCCATTAAACAGTTCAATCCAACCGTCTTTTGATGGATTACACCCAACCAAAAGAAAACAAATACATAGCAAGCAAATTTTATAAACTTTCATAAAAAAGTATTTAATTACGTGATTAAGAATGATTTAGACATAGTTTACTTTTATGAACTATATCGTCCGTTATGTGAATCTAGTCTAATTCCTTGATCCTAATATTTCTAAAGGATACTTTCCCAGGATGATCTTGAAAACAAATATGTCCTTTTGAAAATTTTCCGAAGTCATACCACCTCGCATCCCCTAAATATTCATTCTCATCAGATTTGCTGAATTTACTGTCTTTGACCATGGCATCCCATTCGGGTCCTCGCAACGGAAATGAATTTATCAAAACATCATTAAGTAATACCTCTCCGTGATTGGCTTTGTAATCTATTTTGATGTGATATGAATTCCATTGGTCGGCCGGTTTGGCTGCATCCAGTTTTGTCGGGGCGGACAAATCATATAGAGCACCTACAAAATGCTTATTATCGGTATCTTCCAATATATTGTTCAATTCAATTTCTCCGCCAAGAACAGCATTTGGAGTTTTATAAACATCAGGGTCCAATACTTGAATTTCTGGCCCGGTTTGATATGGGTATTTGTACTTTTCATCTTCACTGACGCCCCACATAAAACCGCTGTTTGCTCCAGGAATTACCTTCCAGTCAAATTGTATTTCAAAATTCCCATATATTTTATCCGAGAGCAAGCTTGCATCCCCATCTCCCGATTCCATATCTGAAACGCCATTAAAAACTAAAGTGTTGTCTTCAACAATCCATCCTTTCTTTGATCCATCATCTTGAAAAATATGCCACCCCTCAAGGGAACCATCAGTAATCAGCGATTTCCATTCGGGATTAGAGTTATTACAAGCTGTCAGAATAGCGGCAATTAAAAAGAGAAGTATGTTATTTTTCATTCCGATGATTTTTTATGTTATGACTTCGCCATTAATTCCTCAATCTCCTCAATTTCAATAGGTATGTTCGCCATCAAATTAAAAGGTTCCTCTTTCTCTTGTATTACCACATCATCCTCTAAACGAATACCCATATTTTCTTTGGGAATGTAAATTCCGGGTTCCACGGTAAAGACCATATTCGCTTTCATAGGAGTTTTCAGTGCGCCATAATCATGGGTATTCAACCCTATATGGTGACTGGTGCCGTGCATAAAGTATTTTTTATAGGCCGGCCAATCCTTATCCTCATTTTGAACATCAGCCTTATCCAATAAACCCAATCCCAATAACTCTGACGTCATTATCTTACCTACTTCTTTATGATATTCTGCCCAAATGGTTCCTGGTACCAACATTTTAGTGGCTTCATTTTTAACGCGGAGTACCGCTTCGTAAACCGCTTTCTGGCGCTCTGTAAATTTGCCATTTACGGGAATTGTTCTCGTAAGGTCACTGGAGTAGTTGGCATATTCGGCAGCAACATCCATCAACAACATATCGCCATCCTTGCACCGTAAGTTATTTTCTATATAATGCAATACAATGGCATTACCTCCTGAAGCAATAATCGGGGTATACGCAAAACCCTTGGAACGGTTGCGAACAAACTCATGTAAAAGCTCTGCCTCAATTTCATGTTCCCACACGCCAGGTTTCACAAAGCCCAATAAGCGACGAAACCCTTTTTCGGTAATGTCACAGGCTTTTTGCATGAGGGCAATTTCCTCGCGTTCTTTTACTCCACGAATTTCCTGCATAATCGGGAAACTCTTAGCCGTTTGGTGTGCTGGGAATTTTTGTTTACAATCTTGTATAAAACGGTCTTCCCTCGTTTGGGTCGTAACTGCTTGCCTATAATGTTCGTTGGTATTAAAATAAATGGTGCTTGCCTCCGTCATTAAATCAAAAAAGACTTTGTCAAAATCTGTCAACCAATAAATAGTCGATATACCCGAAACTTCGGTTGCTTTTTCCTTGGTTAATTTTGGCCCTTCCCAAATCGCAATATGATCATTGGTTTCACGTACAAACAGAATCTCACGATGCTTTTCATCCATTGCATCGGGAAACAACAACAAAATGCTTTCCTCTTGATCGGCACCACTCAGATAAAAGATATCGCGATGCTGTTCAAAATTCAACGTAGCATCTGCGCTGATAGGATAAATATCGTTGGAATTGAAAACCGCTATACTAGATGGCTTCATTTTAGCCATAAATTTTTTACGGTTCTTGATAAAAAGTTGATTATTGATCTGTTCGTATTTCATAGGGAATGCATTTGGTTGATAAATTTAATAATTCCTGTAATGAAAGGCCCAATTTCCAAATTTAATTATCTTAGTAAGCGCAAATTATTTTTGAATTTCCCCGATTCATTCATCCCGCATCAATTACGTAAGATTTCTAGGATATTTCTTTATATAACCACTGTATGAAACCAACACTATTCACTTTTTGTCTCTTCTTTTTACTTTCTTTTTCAACCAAAGCCCAAACCAATACAGAGGTATTCAAAAACTTGAATTTTCGCTTTATTGGCCCTGAAGGTAATAGAACCATTGCTATAGCGGGGGTCCCAGGCAACTCCATGATCAATTATATTGGTGCTGCCTCCGGCGGATTATGGAAAACCGAGGATGGTGGAATCACTTGGAAATCGATATTCGATGACCAAGATGTTTCTTCAGTAGGTTCCCTCGCAATTACACCTTCGGATCCAAATATCGTTTGGGTAGGTACTGGGGAGACTTTTGTCATCAGACCTGCACATGCTATGGGCGACGGCATCTATAAATCTGAAGACGCAGGAAAGACCTGGAAGAATATGGGTCTTGAAAAAACTGGCCGAATTGGTCGTGTTATTGTGCACCCTACCAATACCGATATTGTTTATGCAGCCGCTTTGGGTCATACTTACGGCCCTCAGCAAGACCGTGGCGTTTACAAAACAATAGACGGCGGTAAGAGTTGGAAACGCATACTGTTTATTGATGAAAATACGGGCGCTGCTGATATAGCTTTAGATCCAACAAATCCTGACAGATTATTGGTTGGTATGTGGTCCATACATATCAATACATGGGGATTGAACAGTGGCGGGCCCGGAGGTGGAATCTACCGCTCTAAAGATGGCGGTGATTCTTGGGAAGCCCTCTCTAAAAAAGGCTTGCCGGGCGGTAAAGGCAACCCCGTAGGTAAAACAGGGGTAGCGATTTCGTATTCTAACCCCAATGTGGTTTATGCGTTGTTTGAAATTGATAGTCCGGCATTGTATAGATCCGAGGACTTTGGGGAAACTTGGACATTGCAAACCAGAAACCATGATATTAATGAACGCGCACCTTATTATACGCGCATGGCAGTTTCAACTGATAATCCGGATGAGGTATATTTTGCCAATGTAAAATTCAGCACTTCAAAAGATGGTGGTAAAACCATAAAAGGAGGATACAAAGCTGGTGGTGATAACCATGATATTTGGGTAGACCCAACCAATGCCGATCGTATTATGGTTGCTCATGACGGTGGAGCGAGTATAAGTTTGAATCATGGTAAGACATTTCAAAGAGTCGTACTCCCTATTGCCCAAATGTATCATGTTGCCGTCGATGACCAAATTCCCTATAACGTATATGGCAATAGACAAGACGGCTATTCCTATAGGGGACCCAGCAACAGTTTGCAAGGTTATATACCGATTGGTCTTTGGGAGGGTGTTGGCGGCTGTGAAAGTGGTTTTGCCCAACCAGACCCATTTGATAATGATATAGTTTGGTCTGGTTGTTACGATGGCGGTCTCGAAAGATACAATTCCAAAACAGGACATGCGCAGGATGTACGCGTATGGCCCGAAGCCGGTTATGGCTGGGCACCAGCCGATATGAAATATCGTTGGTATTGGAATTTTCCTTTAACTTTTTCTCCACATGTTAAACATCGGGTGTTTGTAGGCAGTCAATTTGTACACAAGAGTGATGACAACGGACAAAGTTGGCAGATAATTAGCCCAGACTTGACTTTGAACGATAAATCGCACCAACAAAGTTCTGGAGGTATTGCCACCGACAATCTAATGACTTTTGATGGTTCTACATTGATTACCATTAAGGAATCGAACATAGAACCTGGAGTAATTTGGGCCGGCAGTAATGACGGGCAAGTGAATGTAACAACAAATGGAGGTGATACTTGGACCAATGTTAGTGCCAATATTCCCAATCTGCCAAAATGGGGCACCATTTCGAATATTGAAACTTCGCGTTATAAAGAAGGTACCGCCTACATCAGCGTTGATATTCATCAAATGGGCGATTTTGACCCTTATATCTTTAAGACCAGTGATTATGGTCAAAGCTGGAAATTGATAAGTAACGCTATTCCAAAATCGGTACACAGTTTTGTACATGTGGTTAAAGAAGACTCTAAAAGGGAAGGTATGTTGTATGCTGGAGTTGATAATGGCATTTATATTAGCCATGATGATGGTGAACATTGGGTGCGTCTTCGAAACAAATTGCCTCCTGCCCCTGTCTATTGGTTGGAAATTCAAGAGCGCTTTGATGATTTGGTAGTTGGTACCTACGGAAGGGGATATTACATTTTGGATAATATTGCTCCGCTACGCGAATTTGATTTAGATGCCAAAGATAAAAAAGCACATCTGTTTAGTTTACGGCCGGCTTACCGCTTTCACAACAAACAAAGCATAAAGACTGATGGTCCCAGTAATAATTCAGGAAGAAATCCAGCCTATGGGGCAGATATTAATTATTACATAAAAGATAGTACGGATCAAAAAGTTGAAATCCAGATTTTGGGTACGAATGATGAAATCATCCGTACTTTAAAAGGTGAAAATGATAAAGGAGTTCATAGAACTATGTGGGATCTACGATATGAACCTACATACAAACCAAAATTGAAGTCTACCCCACCAGGAAGACCCTGGGTTCAACTTAATGGAGAAGGCTGGCGACCTTTGGTGACATGGGATTTAGACCTATGGCGTGGGCAATTTGGCCCACGGGCCGTACCCGCTACCTATAGGGTAAAATTGATTATTGGTGAGGAAGAATTTGTTAGGGAATTGGAAGTTTTAAAAGACCCCTCATCTGAAGGTTCATTGGAAAGTATAAAAGAACAAGTGGCTTTTTCCTTGGAATTGCGGGATGCTATGAACCTTGCTGTAACCATGATAAATGATATCGAAACTATAAGAGGTGAGCTGAATGAGGTTATTCCAAGCTTGAAGCGCAAAAGTGATATCCAACGAGCTACAGAACTAAGAACAATCGCACAGAATATAGCAGAATCGTTATATGATATTCATTTAACGGGAGCTCGGGAAGATGCATTTAGGGCGCCCATGAAATTATACGGCAGACTAAGTGCACTTGCGAGTGATATTGGGGGACATGGGATTGATTTTAAACCAACAGACCAACAGCGTGACGTTTATGCCATCTTTAATAAGCGTTTGGAAGATGTAAATGAAAAATTCAAGAAGTTTTTGAACATTGAAGTAGAGCGGCTAAATCGGCAACTGCAAAAAAGTGAATTTCAGATTCTACTGGATAAGGGCATTAAGAATTGATTATCCCATTTTAAAAGTCGAGGCATCAGTACAAGTTTTTGAACAAAAAAAGAGGCCATATTAATTAGCCCCTTCCTTCAATTTAAGTTGGTTAATTTGCTTTATTTGGCCATGGCCTTTTTAATAGTTCCAATAATCGCCATTAAAACTCCACCACCTACACCACCGCCGGCAATACTGCCTAAAATTCCTGCCATGTCCATTGCTCCAGCATCGGTACCAGCACTAAGACCTAACATTCCAAGCAGCTGGCCTCCGAGTCCACCTCCCAATATACCAACGATGGAATTTCCAAGAGTCCCTAGAGACATGTTTTTCAATAATTTACCAGCAACATTACCCCCAAGTGCTCCTGAAACCAGTTGAATAATTAACGGTAAATACTCTTCCATTATAAAATGATTTAGTTGTTTATAGTTTATAAATTTAACAATATATTACACATATGCTCATTTTAGTATCTATATTTTGTCTATTTAGAATTAAAAGGATCCATTTTATAACAATTTGAAAATTTGTGAAAATCTGGGTAAAACCTTGTGGTTTCCTAGCTGAAACCCTAATTTTAGTTGCAAATAAAATCCAATATAATGCGATTAAAATCCTTCATACTTATCCTAACAATTTGTCTTTCATTAATTGCACATTCCCAGGAAAAGTCGAATACTTCCAGCAAGAAAATAATGGCGCTTATCATTGACGGTCAAAATAACCATGACCAATGGCCCAAAATTACCTATATGCTCAAGAATTATATGGAGGAAACTGGCAGGTTCAAGGTCGATGTAAATCGAACAGCTTACACTTGGAAAGGGGAGGCTTATCTCTCTGATTTTTGGGTTAAAGGAGTGAATAACTCAGAAGCCAAGGATAAGCCACAGAGCGACCCAGACTATAACCCTAATTTTTCGAAATATGATGTGGTCATTTGTAATTTCGGATGGAACGCAGCCAATTGGCCTGCAAAAACAGAAAAGGAATTTGAAAAATACATTAATAAAGGCGGTGGACTGGTAGTTTTCCATGCTGCTGACAACTCTTTCCCTAAATGGCAGGCATATAACATAATGATTGGTTTGGGTGGTTGGGGTGATCGCAACGAAAAAGATGGCCCATATGTGTATTATAATGATAAAGACGAATTGGTTCGAGATACTAGCCCGGGTAATGGCGGCGCCCACGGACCACAGCATGAATATCAGATACAAATTAGAAGTGCCAATCACCCAATAACAAAAGGTATGCCTTTGAAATGGTTACATACCAAGGATGAATTGTATGAACAATTACGTGGTCCCGCTAAAAATATGGAGGTTTTGGCAACCACTTATGCTTCTAAAGAATTCAAGGGTTCTGAAAGACATGAACCTGCGCTGATGGTAATGAATTATGGTAAAGGGCGTATTTTTCATAACATTATGGGGCATGCTGACTATTCCGTGCAGTGCGTTGGGTTTATTACAACCATGCTTAGAGGGTCAGAATGGGCTGCGACGGGTAAAGTGACTTTCCCAATACCAGAGGATTTCCCTACAGCAGAAAAATCAAGTAGTCGTAATTTTAAACAAAAACAATAAATGCAACTAACACTCAGTATTCCTGCCCTGCTCTTTCCTGCAATTTCGTTGTCTATGTTAGCCTATAATGCCAGATACTTGGCCATTGCTGCTCTGATTCGACAATTGCACCAAAAGTTTCAAGAAACTGCTTCACTGGCAGTGGGGCTGCAAGTAAAACAATTGAGTAAACGGCTATCAATCATCAAGAATATGCAGGCCGTGGCTATTTTAAGTTTTTTGTTCAGCGTTATAACCATGTTCCTCATTTATATAGAACTCGATTTTTGGGCCAATCTGGTTTTTGGGATTAGTTTATTCGCCTTAATGATATCCTTGATTCTTTCCTTTATTGAAGTACAATTATCGACCAAAGCCTTGTCGATACAACTGGAGGATATTGCGCCCCAATCGCCGAATCATAAATAGCGTTTGCTTAGGTCTCCAAAAAATCATCATTTGCACCAAACCAACCACTTGGTCTGTATTGACTTTTTCATTTTTCAACCTCAATAGTGACTGAATGGATTTATGAACAAAAAATATCGGTCAATGGTTATAAATACATGGCAGTATCGATAAGGTACTTTCAGAACCAACCAATTAGTTTGTCTTTTAACAAAAGACCGAAATGAATTTCAATATAATTCTTGGGATTTAGAGGTAATTCTGATGTTACTGTAGCATACCTACATGAAAAAGAGCATCCCCTTGATTAACCACCGCTTGATTATTTATACTAAAGACAAAACCGTCAAAAGGCGCTTTTATTATTTTACTATGCCTTGCATAAGTATCAGTAATCAACCCCATTTCCTGACCTTTCCTTATTTCTCTTCCGTTGGTAATTTCAGGAATGAACATTCCAGCTGTAGGTGCTCGAAGCCATTTACGACTTCTTAACAGAACCGAATTCCTGCGTTCAACATACATAGGTTCTACCTTTGAAATCATTTTAAAATGTTTCAAGACATTCAAAATACCTTGCATGCCTTCTAAAATGGCGTAATCATCAAACCGCATACTCTCTCCGGCCTCAAAAACAATAGTGGGTTTGCCCATAAGAAAAGCTGCATTACGAAAAGAACCTTTTATCAATCTAGAGGAAAATGAAAACGGTGCATTAAAGACCTCGGCCAATTCCCTGCTATTTTCATCTTCTTTTGTAAATCGTATTTGAGCGAAATTATGCCTTTGGGCGCCCCCTGTATGCAGGTCTATGGCAAAATCCATTTGATGCATTATCTGCGTTACATAATGATATGCCATACGACTTGCCATTGAACCCGACTTTGTCCCAGGAAAACTGCGGTTTACATCTTTTCCATCAGGCACATCACGCGAAAAATGAATGAACCCGAAAATATTCAGGATAGGAACAGCAATTACCGCCCCTTTATTGATCTTGAAACGTTTTTGTTGCAACATACGACGTACAATCTCTATTCCGTTGATTTCATCACCGTGCAGACCTGCTTGAATCAAGATTGTTGGGCCCGGTTTTTTGGAATTGAACACATAAACAGGTATATCGATCAGTGTCCCTGTTGGAAGTCTGTCAATACTGATTTTAAGGAGTTTTTCTTCCCCTGGAGCAACAGCTTCACCCCCTATAACGATGTCTTTATTTTCTTTTTCTTGGAACATTTTTCTCTACAAACAATATTATTTCCTTTGCAATATTAACACCAGTAACTGCCTCGATGCCCTGCAGTCCCGGTGAGGCATTGACCTCAATAAGCAAAGGCCCCTTTTTAGATCGTATAATGTCTACACCTGCAACACCCAAACCCAAATGTTTAGTTGCGTTCAACGCGATATATTGCTCTTTAGCCGTGGGTTTTATCGCCTCGGTAAATCCACCCCGATGAACGTTGGAACGAAACTCATCAACAGCGCTCGTACGTTTCATACTGGCAATAACCTTATTGCCAACAACGAATATGCGAATGTCTTCCCCATTAGATTCCTCAATATATTTTTGGATTAGAATACTAGTGTCCATTTTGTAAAAAGTATCTATAATCGATTTGGCCGATTTTTTAGTTTCGGCCAAGATTACGCCTAATCCTTGGGTGCCTTCCTGTAATTTTATAATTACAGGTGGACCCCCTAAAAGTTCAATCTGTTCCTCGATATCATCCGGATTAATAGAAAACAAGGTTTCAGGAATAGGTATATGTTTGCGAGACAATATCTGAAGTGTCCGTACCTTATTTCTGGCTCTCGAAATACTCAAAGAACGCGCAGTACTAAAGACCCCGTTCATCTCGAACTGCTTTACAATGGCGGCGCCATGCTTGGTTACTTTTGCCCCAATTCTTGGTATAATGGCATCGAAGGCATCAGTTACATTCTCATTCTGATAATAAACCATTGGTTTTCCAGAACCCAGCTTTACCGAACATTTGGTGTGATCAATCAACTCTATATAATGCCCAAGATTTTCAGCTTCTTCTGCAATGCGTTTGGTAGAATACACATTCATGCTGACTGATAGAAGTCCAATATCCATTGAAATAGTTGGTTAGTTATAGAATTGGTATGTAATATCGGTTAAAAATTACAATTCTTCCAAAACTTGTTATTGGTTTTACCTTGATTCTTTAACAAAATGAAGTTATTTTGAATATTTGCCACCCAGATGAATAACAATTCCTTAAACTGGTTCTAAATACTGTATATTAGGGCCTCAAAGTTTGTTAATAATTTATCGGTGCAGTAAATTAGCAACCAAAATCAACTACCAATGAGCGGGTTCTTTAATTCTTCAATAGGTAGAAAGTATGCGATGGCTCTTTCTGCTTTTTTTCTTATAATTTTTTTGGTCATTCATTTAGCGGTAAACATTACTTCCCTTTTCAGTGAAAGTGTATTTAATGAAATGTCGCATTTCATGGGCACGAATCCGTTGATCCAATTTGCGATGCAGCCTGTGCTGATATTCGGGGTAATTTTCCATTTTATTATGGGCTTTGTTTTAGAACTGAAAAATAAAGGTTCTCGAAACGTTAAATATGCCAAAAACAATGGTTCGGCCAATTCCACTTGGATGAGCCGGAATATGATTTACAGTGGATTGGTAATTTTGGCATTTATAGTATTGCATTTTATAGATTTTTGGATTCCTGAGATCAATACAAAATATATTCAAGGTGATATGTCAGGCGTATTAGCTGGTGAAGATGGCTATCGTTATTTTGAGGAATTACAGCACAAATTTGTAGAGCCTTGGAGGGTCGGAGCTTATGTTGTTGCCTTTGTTTTGTTAGCGCTACACCTGCTTCACGGCTTTACCTCAGCATTCCAATCTATTGGAGCGACCGTAGGAAGACAAAAAACTATGAAAAATATTGGCAAGGCATATTCGATATTGATTCCATTAGGATTTATTGTCATTGCTCTTTTCCATCATTTTAACCATTAATACCATTTACTTATGTCTGTATTAGACTCCAAAGTACCAAAAGGGCCAATTAAGGACAAGTGGACCACCTATAAGGATAAGATAGATCTTGTCAACCCTGCTAACAAACGTTTGATTGATATCATTGTGGTTGGAACAGGATTAGCTGGTGGGTCTACAGCGGCAACTTTAGCTGAATTGGGCTACAATGTAAAGGCTTTTTGTTTTCAGGATTCACCGCGTAGAGCACACTCAATCGCAGCACAAGGAGGAATAAATGCAGCTAAGAATTATCAAGGTGATGGGGATTCTATTTACCGCTTATTCTATGATACCGTAAAAGGTGGAGATTATCGTTCTCGAGAAGCTAACGTATATCGTCTGGCAGAGGTGTCAGTAAATATTATTGACCAATGTGTTGCCCAAGGCGTTCCTTTTGCCCGCGATTATGGCGGTGTTTTGGATAATCGTTCTTTTGGCGGTGTATTAGTGTCGAGAACCTTTTATGCTAAAGGTCAAACCGGACAGCAATTATTATTGGGTGCATACTCTGCCATGAATCGTCAAATAGGACGTGGTAAGATCAAGATGCACAATCGCCATGAGATGTTGGATGTGGTAATAGTTGATGGTAAGGCGAGAGGGATTATTGCTCGAAACCTAGTTACCGGTGAGATTGAACGACATTCGGCCCATGCTGTAGTTTTAGGAACTGGTGGGTACGGAAATGCATTTTATTTGTCTACATATGCCATGGGAAGTAATGTGACAGCTGCTTGGAAAGCACATAAAAGAGGCGCTCTTTTTGCCAACCCATGTTTTACTCAAATTCATCCTACATGCATCCCGGTTTCAGGAGACCATCAATCCAAATTGACATTAATGTCAGAGTCATTGCGTAATGATGGGAGAATATGGGTTCCTGGCAAAATGGAAGATGCAAAAGCCATTCAAGAAGGTAAATTAAAACCAACTGAAATTGCGGAAGAAAATAGGGATTATTTCTTGGAACGCCGATATCCCGCATTCGGAAACCTTGTTCCTCGAGATGTGGCTTCAAGAGCTGCAAAAGAACGATGTGATGCCGGTTTTGGAGTAAACGCTACTGGTGAAGCCGTTTATTTGGATTTTGCCGCTGCAATTCAACGTTATGGTAAAGAACAAGCCCATGTAAAGGGATTAGATGAAAGTGATGCTGCTCTCGTAACTAAATTAGGAAAGGGCATGATAAAAAGTAAATATGGAAATTTATTCCAGATGTACGAAAAAATTATAGATCAAAATCCGTACGAAACACCAATGATGATCTATCCTGCAGTTCACTATACTATGGGTGGCATTTGGGTAGATTATAACCTAATGACAACTGTACCTGGTTTATACTGCATAGGAGAAGCCAACTTCTCTGATCATGGTGCTAATAGATTGGGAGCCTCCGCTTTAATGCAAGGACTGGCTGATGGCTATTTTGTTTTGCCTTATACTATTGGTGATTATTTATCTGATGATATCAGAACTGGAGCTATTCCAGTAGACTCACCTGAATTTGATAAGGCAGAAAATTATGTTAAGGATAAATTGGATAAATTGATTAATAACAAGGGGAAATATTCTGTTGATCACTTCCACAAACGACTAGGAAAGATCATGTGGAACAAATGCGGAATGTCTCGTAATGCCAAAGATCTCAAAGAGGCAATTAGTGAGATTGCAGCACTGAGAAAAGAATTCTGGCAAGATGTTAAAATACCTGGACGGGCTGATGAATATAATGAAGAATTGGCCAAAGCAGGACGTGTAGCCGATTTCTTGGAATTAGGTGAATTATTTGCTAAAGATGCCTTACAACGTGAAGAATCTTGTGGAGGACACTTTAGGGAAGAACATCAGACTGAAGAAGGCGAAGCTAAACGTAGGAAAGAATTCCAATATGTTTCCGCATGGGAATATAAAGGAGAGCCTAAAGATGCTGTTCTTCATAAAGAAGAGCTACAATATGATGATATAGAAGTTAAAGAAAGAAGTTATAAATAGGAAATCCATGAAATTAACCTTAAAAATATGGCGTCAAAAAGATGCTAAAGATAAAGGCAAGATTGTAAATTATCAACTTGATGATGTGTCTCCCGATATGTCTTTTCTTGAAATGCTGGATGTATTAAATCAGGATTTGATTGATAAGGATGAGGAACCAATTGCCTTTGATCACGATTGCAGAGAGGGAATTTGCGGTATGTGTTCCATGTTTATTAATGGTCGAGCTCATGGCCCTGATAGGGAAATAACTGTTTGTCAGTTACATATGCGCAGTTTTAAAGATGGAGATACGATTTATATTGAACCTTGGCGGGCCAAAGCATTTCCTGTAATTAAAGATTTAATTGTAGATAGAACCGCTTTTGACAGAATTCAACAGGCCGGTGGGTTTATTTCTGTTAATACTTCTGGGAACACTCAAGATGCAAACAATATATTAATTGCTAAGGATGCTGCAGATACAGCTATGGATGCTGCTACCTGTATTGGCTGTGGGGCCTGTGTAGCATCGTGTAAAAATTCCTCTGCTATGTTATTCGTTGGGGCTAAAGTTTCACAATTCGCATTATTGCCTCAAGGGAAGGTGGAAGCTGTTGATCGTGTTAAAAATATGGTAGCGCAAATGGATCTGGAAGGTTTTGGAAACTGCACCAATACCGGGGCCTGTGAGGTTGAATGTCCAAAAGGGATTTCTCTAGAGAATATTGCTCGAATGAACCGTGAACTGGTCAAAGCAAATCTTATTAAGTTCTAACAAATTTATCTCGAAATATAAATTTAAAAATCCTATCCAATTTCGGATGGGATTTTTTTATCTTTATTTATGCCCAAAACCTATTCAGAGAATATAATAAAAGTTCCACGATTCAATGAAGAATCTGGCTTCTATACGACTCCAGAGCGATCAAAAATCATGGGTAAGATCCGAGGTAAAGATACCAAACCCGAATTGGCATTTCGTAAAGCACTTTGGGCGACTGGTTACCGTTATAGGATTGATTCCAAAAAATTAATAGGAAGACCAGACGTAGTTTTGAACAAGTACAAAACCATTGTATTTATTGATGGTGAGTTCTGGCATGGGCAAAATTGGGAAGAACGAAAGCAAAAAATAAAAAGTAATAGAGAATTCTGGATTGCCAAAATTGAACGAAACAAACAGCGAGATGAGGAAGTAAATGCTGAATTAGACCGACTTGGTTATACAGTATTCCGCTTTTGGGAAAACCAGATAAAAAAGGAATTGGATGCATGTTTACATAAAGTAATTTGCCACTTAGAGCTACAATCCAACAAAAACTAGTTGGTTTTAGTATTTTTATGGAGTTAGAAAATTCATATGCCCAACTATCCATATAAAATCAACTCCAAATTACCCAATGTAAAGACCACAATTTTTACGACCGTGGGGAGAATGGCGAAGAAATACAATGCCATTAACCTATCGCAAGGGTTTCCCAATTTTGAACCAGACCAACACTTATTGGATTTAGTTTCTAAAGCGTTGAATGAAGGTCATAATCAATATGCACACATGGCTGGTTTACCTGAACTAAGGGAAATCATTGCAAACAAAATTGCCGTTTTGCATAATAGGCGTTATAATCCTGAAAGTGAAATAACCATTACCATTGGGGCGTCCCAAGCCATATTTACTGCTGTCACGGCATTTATCGGTAAAGGTGATGAGGTCATCATATTTAAACCAGCTTATGACTGTTATGAGCCCGCCATCGAAGTAAATGGTGGCATCCCGGTTTTTGTACAACTAAATGATGGGGATTATAAAATCAATTGGAAAGTTTTCCGTAGTAAAATGACTCCAAAGACCAGAATGGTTATTATAAATACGCCCCATAATCCCAGTGGCACCATTCTTTCCAAGGAAGATATGCTTGAGCTTCAAAAAAGCCTAATTGGCACAAACATTATCGTAATCAGTGATGAGGTCTATGAGCATATCATTTTTGATGGGAACGAGCATCAAAGCGCATCTCGTTTTGATGATTTGGCCTCTCGAAGTTTTATTTGCGCTTCTTTTGGTAAAACATTCCATGTTACCGGATGGAAAGTTGGTTACTGTGCGGCACCTCAAGAGCTGAT
>RCNC010000509.1_pt1 | contig 31729 bp, 23 predicted proteins | sample 2041301 | NCBI WGS metagenome assembly RCNC01 (sample SAMN09708231, study PRJNA481090) | Marine sediment metagenome, whole genome shotgun sequencing project. | biome: marine sediment; feature: ocean; material: sediment; isolation source: Sewage treatment plant 13A marine sediment (STP13A) ... | reverse complement strand
GGATCCATCTCCAGCGCCAGGCTGAACTGGTTCACCGCGCTCTCCACTTCGCCTTGCCCGTAGAGCGAAATACCCAGGCCCACATTGGCCTCGGCCCAGTCCGAGTGCGCGTCCATCAGGATACGGAACTGCTCCGCGGCTTCGGTGTGCCGCCCCATCCGCTCCAGCACGTACCCCTTGTGCAACCGGGCGGTCTGGCTGGAGTCGTCGATGCGCAGGGACTCGTTCAGCTCCTCCAGGGCCCGTTCGTAGAGACCGACGCTGTGCAGCATCGATCCCATCACCATGTGGGTGAAACTGGAATCAGGGCCCGAGGATTCGGCCAGCCGGATCAGCGGGGCGATGGAGTCGGCCGAGTGGTGGGCCGGGAGGTGCAGGCGGTGTGCCGCCCCGGGATGGTTGTAAGCCCGCCGGCTGCGACCGGTGAAGGGGATCAACCGGCCGGAAGCCTGGTCGGCCATGGCGGCCTCCACCAGACCGGCCGGGGTGTCCGGATCAGTCGGCTCCGCCTTGCCGCGGGAGAGCTGGAGGTAGCAGATCTCGGAACAGACGATGTTTCGCCAGAGCGGCTCGACCTTTTCCGCGGGATCCGAACCGGGCGCACCAGTGCCGCCCTTGATGTCCCCACCGCAGATCGGACAACTGTCGGTCAGTTTGACCATTCTCCGGCACCTTCCTCCGGCCGCCGCACAATCATCTATTCTCTATATCCCATCGACCCCAAATATAGTGCCCTGCAGTGGAAAGTCAATCAAAACAATGGCGGAGGCGGTTCAGTGGAGCCGACCGCCGGCCACGGTTCCGCCGTGGGTCAGCCCCAGGCCGGCGTACGCATCGCTGTCGAAGAGGTCCATCAGGGTCAGGGACGGGCCGTCCGTGTTCCAGGCCCGCAGTTGCGGGACCTGACCCGCATCGGGCCCCGGCATGGTGAGGATTTCATCGATGCCGTCGCCATCCAGGTCGGCGCAGGCCACCCGGGCACCGTACGCCGCACCGTCGTACGCGAAAAAGTTCACCGCGGAAAGTGGAGAGACCGTGGCGCCGTCGAAAGACCAGCCACGAACGTGGGGCCCGAAGACCGCGCCGGGGCCGGCACCGGTGACGATCTCATCATACCCGTCGCCGTCCAGGTCGCCGCCGGCCACGTTGACGCCGAATTTCAGGGTACCGTAGGCAAAGAAACTCACTCCGGCAACTGGCGCCCCCCTAGGGCTGAAGGCCCGAACGTGGGGCCCCAGTACATCCCCGGGGCCGGGACCGCTGAGCAGCTCGTCCCGGCCGTCCCCGTCCAGGTCGGCGCAGGCCACGTTGACCCCGTAACCCGTCACACCGTATGCGTCCCACCCGGCCATGGGGCTGCGCACAGTGGGCGGGTTACCGGGTGCAGGCCCGGGCCCGGTGACCGCCAGCAGGCCGCTCACCGCGGTGCCGGTGCCCTGCCGCACCAGCACCAACCAGTGCTCGCCGCTGCCGTCGGGATCCAGTTCGTTGCGCAGCAGATGCTTGCCCTGCAGATCGTCCAGCCCGCCGTGGAAGTAGAGGTCCATGTCGCCGTCTCGGTCGTAGTCGGCCACGGCCAGACAGTCCACCTGGCGGAAGAGATCGTCCTGCTCCAGACCCATGGCCCCGGTGACATCCTCAAAGATCCCGGTCTCCTCCGGCCCGAGATTCTCGAACAGATGGGCATAGTGCTCGTACCACTGGCAAAGCAGTAGGTCCAGGTCCCCATCGTTGTCATGGTCCACCCAGATCCCGCTGTGCCACTCGTTCTGCATGGCGGGTAACCCGTTGTCGTCGTCGCTGGTGTTGTAGAACGTGCCGTCACCCTCGTTGCGGTAAATGGCCGCCCGACCGTGGATGTTGGCCACCACCAGGTCGAAGTCGCCGTCGTTGTCGTAGTCGCCCCAGGACGCTCCGCTGGCCAGCCCGATGCCGTAGCGACCGTGGGGCTCGATGTGCACGCCGGCCTCTTCCGCCACATCGGTGAAATAGCCGGCGCCGTTGTTCTGCCACAGCAGGTTTTCCCACGAGGGATCGGTGGTGGAGACGCCGTAGACCGGCACGAAGACGTCGAGGTCCAGGTCGCCGTCATAGTCACAGGCCGCCGCCCCCCGGGACTGCAGCTCGAAGTTGATGTTGCCCAGCTGGGGGATGCGCAGCTCGGTGACATCGGCCCAGACCGCCGGTGACGACGCTTCGAAGAGACGGTCGGGCCCCCGCAGGTAGTTGGGCTCCCAGTTGCCGAAGATTGTCTGGTAGATCTCGCAGGCGCCGTTGCCGTCGGCTTCGAAAAAGAGCGGGGTCTCGGATCGGAGGTTGGTGGGATTCTGGTGGATGGTGGACCGGCTGAAGGAAAGGCCCGGACCGCTGTTGTCAAAGTAGTGGGCCCCGGTGGTCCGGCCCACGGTGGTCACCAGGTCACAGGACTGAACGCAGTCCTGGTCGCCGTCGTTGTCGGCGTCGGCCCAGCTCATGCGGTAGTCGTAGCCCCACTCGGTTTCCAGGCCCAGGCCGGTGGAGAGGGTGAAGGTGCCGTCCCAATTGTTGAGGTAAAGGATATCCCCGCCCAGGTGCAGGTCGGGCCAGCCGTCGCTGTCGGCGTCGGGCCAGGCGGCGTAACTGCCCCCGGCGATCTGGCCCGGCTCGGCACCCAGCGCCGGCAAGGTCACCTCGACGAAGCCGGCCATGGCGGGCAGGCAGAAAACCAGGGAGAGGAGGAAGGGTACCAGGGTGAACCGCGCCTGCTTCATCGCGCGCGCTCCGTGACTGCCGTTGGCAAGAGTGGTGATTCCGGCGGATAATGGGGCCCGGTGAACCGCCCCGCCGGGCTGGTCCACTATACATCGACTGTGGACGGAGTACCCGGAGTCATGAAATGAACGGAATCTATGCCGGCCGCTATCGCTGCTTCCCGCTGGAGACGGGAACGATGACCCTCGACGGGTCGAGCATGTTCAAGTCGGCGCCGCCTGAGGCCTGGAGACGCCACTTCGAGGTCGAGGACGACGGCAGCCTGCTCTTTGCCGTGCGCAGCCTGTTGCTGCGCAGCCGGGCCGCCACCGTGCTGGTGGACACCGGCTGCGGCTCCACCCTGCCGGCGGAACTGGTGGAGCAGTATGTCGTCGACCACTCGGTGGAGTCTCTGGATCGTTCGCTGGCAGCCGTCGGCGTGTCCGCTGACGAGGTGACCCACGTGGTACTGACCCACCTGCACCTCGACCACCTCGGTGGGGCCACCGTCAGGCGGGACGGCGAATTGCGGCTGGCCTTTCCCGACGCCGAGCACCTGGTGCAGCGCGCTCAGCTGGAGGCGGCCCTCCGGCCGCGGCCGGAAGAGGAGGACTCCTTCATTGCTGAGGACGTGGCGCTGCTTGCCGCGTCGGACCGCCTGCAGCTGCTGGAGGGGCCCGGCGAGATCCTGCCCGGTCTGGAGGTTGGGGTGGCCGACGGCCACACCCTTGGCCAGCAGTACGTGGTGGTGCGGGACGATGAGAAACCGCTGCTCTTCCCTGCCGACGTGATCCCCACCGCGGCCCACGTGCGCTTCCCCTGGTTCACCGCCTATGACCGGGACGGCCGGCTGGCGGTGCGCGAGAAGAAACTGCTGCTGAAACGGGCCGCCATGGAGAACCACCTGCTGGTCTTCGACCACGAACCGCGCTTCGCCGCCTGCACGGTGGGGAGAGATGGCCGCAGGTTCACCGTCGGTGAAATTTGGGGACAGCTACCTTTTTCGTAATTACATACAAACAAAGGTCCTGACGAAACAGGTAACTGTCCCCATCTTAGAACGGCAGCACGCCCCAGCCGGAGACGCCGAAGAAGAAGGCCAGGATGCTCAGGTCGTCCCCGTCCACCACCCCGTTGCCGTCCAGGTCCGCCGGCGGCAGCCACTGCTCGCCGCCTTCCCCGGAACCAAAGGCATAGGAGACGCTGCTGAGGTCGATGCCGTCCACCCGGCCGCTGAGGTTCACGTCACCCCCCAGGGGCATTCCGGCCATGGTCTGCTCGATGAGCCAGAGGGCGGCGGGCAGGTTTTCCTCGAAGGTGGGCTGGATGTCCGAGGGTGGGTTGACGAACCCGTCGAGGCCGTTGTCCGGCCCGGGCCGCAGTTCGATGGTGAAGGCTGGGATGCGGAAGGTGCCGTACACCCAGTCGACGGTGTCGCCGTTGGTCAGGTAGAGCAGGTCGCTGCCGCCGCCCTCGTAGGGCACACCGTGCACTGCGGTGATCATGGCGGCCATGTGGCGGGACATCCAGACATAGTACGAATCGTCGGCGGTGGGCTCGATGGTGTAGCCCCAGGCCTTGAGCACCAGCTGGGAGAAGTTGTGGTAGCTGATGACGGCGGAGAAGGCCCGCCCGGTGCTCATCAGGTCGCGGATCGCCCGGCACTCCGGCTCGGAGAATGCCGCCGGCCCGCGGTAGGTCCCGGATCCCGGGTTGGGGCTGGAACCCTCGTTGTCCCGGCCCCACTGGTAGCTGTAGTTGCGGTTGAGGTCAACGCCCATGGTGCCGTTGCTGTTCTCCCGCCGGTTTTTGCGCCAGAGCCGGTCCTGCTCCACCGAGAAGATATGGCCGTCGGGGTTGATCATGGGCACCACCCAGATCTCGGAGCCGCGGACGGAGGCCTGGGCCTGCCCGCCGGCTCCACTCTGCTCCAGCAGGTGGCGGGCGATGAGCAGCGTGGTCTCCACCGAGATCCACTCCCGGGCGTGGTGGCAGCCCACCAGCAGGACCCGCGGTTCATCCCCCTCGTCCAGTTCCACGTTGTCGCTGATTTTCAAAGCCCAGAGGGGGTGCCCCCCCACGCTCTGACCGATATGGTGCAGGGCGGCGATAGCGGACCAGCTGTCGGCCAGAGCCGCCATTTCAGCGTTCAGTTCTTCATAGGTGTGGAAGGCCGACTCCTCAACCTCTCTGGTGATGTCGGTGTGGAAGGCGGAGAGGTCCTCCCGCAGCACCAGAAAGCCCCCACGGCCCAGATCCAGGGTCTGCAGCAGCTCCGGCGCGGCGATCACCACCGCCCCGTCAGGACCCACGGAGAGAATATCCACCTGCCCGGCGGCCAGGGCCCGCAGTTGCGGGGATCCTGGTACCGCCCCGGGAACCCGGGCGATAATCTCGTCGGCGTTAACCTGGGAGAAGGCCAGGGGCAAAACAGTGAAAAACGCGGCCAGGATGAGACAGGAGAGAGAGCGAAACATCGGCAGCGGAAGCGTGGTCATCGTTGTCACCATTGATGGGTGCGGGCCGCGCCGCGGACCGGAACATCCCCGGTCCGCAGGCTCCCGCCACTGTGATAGTATAACTGATCGTTGGCCTCCCCGGCTGCGAATCTATCCATTTCCTGCGAGGATCAACGCCATGATGGACCCGCGATACACAGCTCTGGCCGCCACCCTGGTGGGCCACTCAACCCGGCTGCAGGCCGGGGAAAAGATCCTTGTGGAAGCCGTGGACGTGGACCAGGAGCTGGTGGTGGCCCTGGTCCGGGAGATCCACCGGGTGGGCGGCATACCGCTGGTCAGCATCAAGCAGAACCGGGTGCTGGGCGAACTCTACCGCGGCGCCACCCGGGAGAGCATGACGGCGTCGGCGGCCAGCGAGGCATCCCGCATGCGCGGTGTGGACGCCTACATCGGTATCCGCGGCAGTCTCAACATCTGTGAATACAGCGACATCGATCCCCAGCGGCTGGAGGTCCAGCGGAAATACTGGTACCAGCCGGTGCACGCCGAGATCCGGGTGCCCCGCACCCGCTGGGTGATCCTCCACTTCCCCACCCCCTCCATGGCCCAGCTGGCCGAGATGAGCACCGAGGCCTTCGAGGAGTTCTTCTACCGCGTCTGCACCGCTGACTACGCCCGGATGTCCACGGCCATGGACCCGCTGAAACAACTGATGGAGGCCACCGACCGGGTGCGGATCACCGGCCCGGGCACCGACCTGCACTTTTCCATCAAGGGGATACCGGCGGTGAAGTGCGACGGGGACCGCAACATCCCGGACGGGGAACTGTTCACCGCCCCCCGCCTGGACACCGTGGAAGGTGAGATCCTGTTCAACACCCGAACTATCTACCAGGGAACCACCTTCGACCAAATCCGCCTGAGCTTCGAGGGGGGGCGGGTCACCAGCGCCGAGGCGGACAAGAACGGCCGGCTGAACCGGATCCTCGACACCGACGAAGGGGCCCGGCGGGTGGGCGAGTTTTCGCTCAGCTTCAACCCGCACATCACCCGCCCCATGCTGGACATCCTCTTTGACGAGAAAATCGCCGGGGCCCTGCACCTGGCCCTCGGATCGGCCTACGATGATGCTGACAACGGGAACCGGTCGGGTATCCACTGGGACCTGATCCAGATCCAGACCCCGGAGGCCGGCGGCGGCCAGGTCTGGTTTGACGGGAAACTGGTGCGGGATGACGGCCGGTTCCTGCTGCCCGAGCTGGAGGGGTTGAACCCGGAAAACCTGGCCTAGCACCTGGGAGGGAATGGAACGATGAAGATTCGCATCGAATACTGCGGCGAGTGAAACTACGAACCGAAAGCCGACGGTCTGTCGGCTGAAATCAAGGCGGAGCTGGATGCGGAGATCACCCTTGTCCGCTCATCGGGCGGGGTGTTCGAGATTTTCCGGGACAACGACCTCATTTTCTCCAAGAAACGCCTGGGCCGCTTCCCCGAGCCCGGAGAAATCGTCGATCTGCTTTGCTGATCATGCGAGTTGCTGCCCCGTGAAAATGAATGGTGCCTAGCACCATTCATTTTCACGGCAGTGTCAGCGGGCGGGCCGGATCTCGAATGAGGTCTCGATGGTGGTGTGGTCCCGCAGTATTTCTCCTCGGAGAGCTCGATGGCCCGGGCCACGTCTTTCTCCTTGATGCCGTCCCCGTAAAAGATGAACTTGACCTTGATGTTCTGGAAGGTCTTGGGGTGTTCCTCGGCCCTGTCGGCCTCCATTTCCACTTCGAAGTCGTCCAGCTTGACCCGTTTTTTGGCCAGAATGCTCAGCACATCCATGCTGGTGCAGCCGCCAAGACCGATGAGCACCAGCTCCATCGGTCCGGTGGCGGCGGCATGGCCCCCGAGTTTCGGTGAGGTGTCCATGGGCACCCAGTGCCCCGAGTCGGCCTTGCCCAGCAGCCCTATCGATCCAAATCGCTTCAGTGTCGCTTTCATCCGTTTTCCTTTGTCTTTGTCCCGCGGTCATTGTGCCGCCGGTTCGTTTGGCGGACAGCCTGGTGAAAAGAGGGACATTGTAGCAGGAATCGAGTGATTTTCGCAGGGAGGATCCGCTCACTGCACCGCGTGTAGTTTGCTGGTGGCCGCCGCGGCGTGGGTTCCCTCGGGCTCCAGCTCGAGGTAGCGGCGCCAGTGACCGGCCGCCTCGCTGGTGCGCCCCGCCGCGTGGCAGCAGGCGGCCAGGCCGTAGTGGGCGTCGGCGTAGTCGGGGTTCAGTTCCAGCGCCCGGCGGTAGGAGGCTTCGGCCCGGGCCAGGTCGCCCTTGCGGCTGGCCGCCATGCCGAGGTTGAAGTGCGCGCGCTCCATGGCCGGATCCAGCTCGGCAGCATGGCGGAAGACCGAGATCGACTTGTCCACCAGCCCTGAGCGGAAGAGGGCTTCGCCATAGTCGAGCTGGAACAGCGCGTTCTGCGGGGAAAGGCTCACCGCCCGGGAGAGGTACTCCACCGCCTCGGGGTAGCGCTCCTGGCGGAGGCAGATCACCCCCAGGTTGTAGTGCGTCTCCTCGGCGCCGGGGTTGTAGCGCAGGGCGTGAAGGTAATGCTCCTCGGCCTCCCCGTCCCGCCCCAGCAGCTGCAGCAGGAACCCGGTCTTGAAACGGACGTTGTGCCCGCCGGGTGACTCGGCCAGGATCTCGAGATAGACCTCCAGGGCCTCCTCGTAGCGTTCCAGCTGGGTCAGGGTGGCCCCGAGAAACATCTTCGGCTCCAGGTGCACCATCTCCTTGGGATCGGGGGCCGGCCCGAAGAGGTCCGAGTCCCCCGGGCCGCCGTCGCCGGTGACATAGCCCAGGGCCAGCAGCTTCTCCCGTGTCTCGGCATCCGCCGTGCTGGTCGCCGCCGGTGCAGTGGCGGCGATGGCGGAGAGGTCCACGAGCTGTCGTTCCAGATGGGTGGCCATCTCCTTTCCCCGGTCATTCCAGCGCCCGTCGGCATGGAGCAGCAGGTTGTCCAGCTCGGCGGGGTCGGCGGCCAGGTCGTAGAGTTCGGGGATCGGCGCCTCGATGTACTTCTGGCCGTCGGCGATGATGGCCGTGAGTTCGCTCCAGCCGTAGTTATAGCGCGGGTGCCAGGTCTCCATGTAGAGCAGCGATTCCCCGCCCTCCGACCCGCGGCCACGCACCGCCCCGGCAAAACTGCGGCCCTGGACCTGCTCCCGCAGACTGCCGGCGCCATCGCCTCCGGCGGGCAGGCCCAGCAGGTCGAGCATGGTGGGCACCAGGTCGGCCAGGTGTGCCGGCTCGCTGTATAGCGCCCCCGGCACAACGGTCCCCGGCAGGTTGAGGATCAGCGGCACGCGGGTGGCGCTCTCGTAAATGAACAGGCCGTGGGTGTCTTCTCCATGCTCACCGAGGCACTGCCCGTGGTCGGCCACCACCACCAGCAGCGTCTCCTGCTCGAGGCCCAGCCGCCGCAGTTGAGCCAGTACCCGCCCCAGCTGGTGGTCGCTGAAGGCGATCTCGCCGTCGTAGAGATCATCACCGAAACGGGTGGCAAAAGGTTCGGGCGGCAGGTAATCCTGGTGCGGGTCGAAGAGGTGCAGCCAGGCAAAGAAGGGCCGGTCATCCCCGTCCTGCTCCAGCCAGCTGATCAGCCGGCCGCAGGTTTCATCGGCACGCCGCTCGGCCATGAAGCCGAAGCGGGCCATGGGATCGCGGTCGGGCAACTGGTCGTCGTAGGTCTGGAACCCCTGGGCCAGGCCGAACCGATGGTCGAGGACAAAGGCGGAGACAAAGGCGCCGGTGCGGTAGCCGGCAGCCCCCAGCATCTCGGCCAGAGTATGGCGGTCCTCGGCCAGGGTGAAGACCCCGTTGGAGCGCACGCCGTGGCCCGGCGGGTAGCTGCCGGTGAGGATGGTGGCGTGGGAGGGCAGGGTCACCGGCGTGGGGGCCGAGACCCGGGGCAGCACAACACCCCGGGAGGCCAGCCGGTCGATCACCGGGGTCATGGCCCGGGAGCGGCCGTAGCAGCCCAGACGGTCGGCCCGCACGGTGTCCAGGGTCACCAGCAGCAGATTGGGACCGTCATGGACCGCTGGAACCGTGGCGGACTGCTGCTCCTCCCCGCCCGGCCCGCCGCAAGCAGAGGCGGCCAGGGCGAGGAGGGCCGGCAGGAGAAGGCGAATGGTGAACCGTCTGTTCATCCGATCTGTACTTCGCCTCCTCCGTCACACCGCTCAGGGCGAGGTCGCCGTGATGGTGCAGGTGTCGGTGTCGGTGTCGCCCGCCGGTACGAAGGGCGGCTGGTTATACGGCGCCGGGGTCACATCGGCACCGAGAATGGTAAACAGGCTCTGTCCCACCATCGACCCCAGGCCCGGGAAGTTCTGGTTCCAGCAGGTGTTGTAGGTCTCGTCCGGGCTGAGGTTGGTCCAGCCGGCGCGCCAGTTGGGGTAGACCGTGGTATTGGGCAGTTCAAAGGTGATCGAGGCCGCCATCCGCCGGTTCTCGTCGGTGAGGTTGGTCAACCCCACACAGAACTGGGAAGCGAAAGGCAGGGTGCCGTTGTCGGGCAGACAGCTCATGCTCACCGCCAGAGTGTCGGTGGGCGGCGGCGTGTCCGATTCGCCGGTGACCCGCACGTCGTCCACATACCAGCCATCAGCCCCCACCGATGAGTCGCAGGCCAGCCGGAAGCGGATGCTGGTGTTGACGCCGCTGAAGGAACCGAGGTCAGCCACCACCTGGGTCATGGTGGACCCGCTGTTGCCGGACCAGGCGCTCTGGCCGCCGATGGGGCTGCTGTAGCCGGTGGAGATTGTGTCGCTATATCCGCCCTGGGTGATGTGCGGTCCGAGGTCGGCCCAGCTGGACCCGCCATCGGTGGAGATCTCGATCACGCAGCCGTCATACCCGCCTTCCATGTCGTAGCGGTGCCAGAAGGTCAGTTCGCCGTTCAGCTCGAGGTTCACCGGGTCGGTGACCAGGTAGTCGTCCTTGAGCTCATCGGCGTCGGTGCTGAACCAGCTGCGGGTGGGGCTGTGCGAACTGCCCTCGGTGACGATGGCCCAGTCATCGGTGCCCTGGCCCGCGCTGTGCGTCCAGAGGCCGTCACCGCCTTCCATCTCGTCCCAGAAGAGGTCGCCGCTGATGGTCAGACTGAAGCTGTCGGTGTCGGAGAGGCCTCCGTCACCGTTGATGTTCAGGGTGAAGGTCACCCCGTGCAGTTCCGGGGTGGAGGGCGAGATATCGATGGTGTAGTCAGTGTTAGAGGTACCGGTGCCCGACTGGGGAATGCTGGGATAGGTCGAGCTGTTCTGGGTCACGGTGATGTAGGAGTCGCTCTCGCTGAGCAGGGCGCTGACCCCGGTGGCGGTGCCGATGCCATTGTTCTCAAGGGTCACGGTGAGGTCCACGGTCTCGCCCGGTTCGGGGATGCCGTTGCCGTTGCCGCCGGCCGTATCGTCCAGGGCCACGGAATAGAAGTCGAGGTTCGGCTCGGCGGCCATGGCCACCAGCTGCACGTCGCGCACGGTCTCGGCTTCCCAGGTCACCGGCACGTTGGTCAGGGTCTGGTCGATATAGCCCGGGGCCGAAAAGGTCACGTCATAGCTGCCGGTGTAGAGCGGCCGGACGTAGTTGCCGTGGTCCGGATCGGTGTGCACCGGTCTGTTCATGGTGATGCCGGCCACGTTGATGTCGGCGGCCAGCGGCAGACCGCTCACCGAGTCGGTGACCGTGCCGGTGATCCCCTTGCCGGCCAGGTCGAACCAGTAAAGCATGGAATCGCGGTTCTCGTCCCAGAAGTCGGCCAGTTCGGACGCTGGCGGGTTCTTGTCATTGGAGACCTCGATGGTCACCGCCATGTCGGCGTACCACCAGTAAGCCCAGTCCTGGATACCGCCGTAAATCAGGTACCACACCACACCGCGCACCACGCCGTCGGTGAATGAAGAGCTGTTGTACATCGGCAGGTTTCGCGAGGAGTAACCGATGGACATATTGTAAAAGAAGGTGTCGTCCGGGCAGTAGTCCCAGGTGCAGTCGTAGGGGTAATTGCACACCAGTGCGCCGCCGTGGTAGCTCCCGGAGATGATGAAGTTGTGGTCCAGCTGCCAGTTCATCATCAATTGGACCTCGGTGGGCCGACCAGCGGGGCTGTTGTCCGGGTCATCGATGAAATCCGGGAAAGTGCGGTTGAGATCAGAACCCTGGCCGTTGTAGCGGGTGCCCGCGACGTAGCCGTCGGGGTTCATCAGCGGCATGAGGAAAATCTCGCGGTTGTCCACCAGGTCGGTGATGGTCGGGTCCGACCCGTAGTTCACCAGCAGGTGTTCGACCATGTTGAGGCAGAGCACCATGCCGGTGATCTCGTCGCCGTGCATGCTGGAGACGAACCTGACCTCCGGCTCGGATTCTTCCACGCCGGCGTTATCGCTGATCTTGGCCACCCAGAGGTTGCGGCCGTTGGTGGACTGGCCGATGCTGAAGACTTCGCACAGGCCGGGATAGGTGGTCTCCATGCTCTGCAGCCAGGTTTCCATTTCGCTGAAGGTGGGGTAGCTGGTCCACTCGCGTCCCGGTGAAGGGATGAACCCCTGCCGGCCGATGGTCTCCAGGTATTCCTTGCTGGTATCGACGATGGGATAGACGGTGAAGCCCTCACTCAGCACCTCCAGCCGCTCCTTGGCCACCAGATACGCTTCGGCGTATTGCCCGGGCCGCACGGTGGTGATGTCGAGGTTCATCTTCACCAGCCGATCCACCGAAGAAGAGTCGGTGATGTCGATGCGCACCAGCACCGGTTCCTCGGCCGCAGCCGTGGGGGGAACGAATCCGGTGAGCACCAGTACCAGCACACTTGTCATCACAATGAAAAAACGATAGCCGCGCATGAAAGAACTCCTTGTTGCAAGCCGGATAATAGTATAACCGGAGGATAACCGGAGGGAACCACTGCAGGATCATCGCGGGTCATCAACGGGATGGCCGGATACCGCTCGCCGCCGACAGCCCCGGACGGGCTCCACCGCTCAGCGTGGAATCAGGAGATACTGCTCTGGGATACCCTTCGTACTTACCCTCTCTGCGGTCCTGCCGCTACCAACCCATCCCCTTGATATTCACATTTTGTACCAGAAAGTGACGGGAATGACAAGGTTCCTTCAGTGATGACAACTATTGCTTACACCTCAGGGCCTGAGGCTGTTGCAGGTATCACCGGTTTCTCTAAAACGGCCTGAAAAGTCCCCCCAAATGGTGGGGTTGGGCACATTTTTACTCAATAACGACAATCAAATTCATATTGACGGCGGACCAACCAGTGATTATCATCAAGGAAAATAATGAGTTGCCGGATCATCACCGAGGAGAAATCAATGAAATTGACGAGATCGACGGGAGGGATTCCTGTCCTGTGCCTCTGCCTCTGTCTGACCGTTTCACTCACCGCCGCGGCCGACCAGATCGCCAAGGGCGACAAGGCACTGCGGGCCGGAGACACCGCCGGGGCCATCGCCGCCTACCAGAAGGCACTGAACAGCCGCAAGGCCGACGTGCGCGAGGACGCCATCGACCGTCTGGCCCGGGTTGGCGGTCCGGAGGCCACCACCGCCCTGGCCCAGGCATTGAAGGACCCGGAACCGGACGTGGTGGAGGCCGCCGCCGAAGCCCTGATGATGGTCCGCGACCCGGCGGCGGTCCAGGCGCTCACCGACGCGCTGAACTTCCCGCTGACCGATGACAAGGCCAAACGCAAGATCGTTCGTGCCCTGGGGCAGATCGGCGGCCCCGGCAGCGCCGCCGCAGTGGTACCGCTGCTCACCAGCCCGGACAAGAAACTGCGCCGGGAGGCGGCCCAGGCTCTAGCCCTGGTGGGCACCCAGGCCGATATGCCGGCTCTGGAAGCGGCAGCCAATGACATGGACTCGGAGGTCCGCATGGCCGTTCAGCAGGCCATGGCCCAGGCCAAAACCAGGCCCGCGCCCCCGCCGGGGGTTCCGGCCGCCACCGGGGAATCCACGCCGGCCACCGATGCCCCCGCACCGCCGTCTGCCGACGAGCCGGCGGAGGATGGTAAATAGCGTCAACCAGTGCGGGGAGCGGTCAGCATGCGCACAATTCTCCGGCGTTGCGGCGGCATTGTGCCGGTCGTCGCGGCACTCTTGCTTATTCTCCTGTTCTGCGGAGCGGGCTGCGGATTCTTCTCCCACCCCGGTGGTGAACACCGCCTGACCGTCCTCTACTTCGGCGACCTGCACGGCCGCCTGCTGCCCCCCGAAGGTGAATCGACCACGGCGTCCGCTGGCTTTGCCAGGCTGACCGGTCTGGTGGAACGCATCCGGCAGGAGAACCGCGATGCCGGCATCCCCACCCTGTTGCTGGTGGCCGGCGACTGTCTACAGGGAACCCCGATCTCCACGCTCTTCCGCGTGGAGGCCGAGTTCCGGGCCCTCAACCTGCTGCGGCCGGACGCCATGGTCCTGGGCAACCACGAGTTCGACTACGGGCTGCCCCGGCTGCGGGAGCTGATGGCCATGGCCGATTTCCCGGTGCTGGCGGCCAACGTTTCCGACGAGAAGGGGCGACCGCTGGCCGATGCCTTCACCACCCACTACTTCGACGACTTTTTCGTGGCCACCATCGGCACCACCGCCGAGGACACACCGAACCTCACCTCGCCGGCCAACGTGGAGGGCCTGACCTTCCAGCCCGCACTGGCCGCCACCTGGGAAACCTTCAGAACCGTCCGCTTCACCGCTGATTTCTGTATCGCCCTGACCCACCAGGGCCTGGCCCGGGACCAGCAACTGGCCGACTCGCTGGGCGGACTCAGCCTGGTTGTGGGGGGCCACGACCACCTGGCCCTGGAGCAGCCGGTGTTCGGCAGGGAGCACTGCCTGGTGGTTCACGCCGGGTCCGACGGTCGCCACCTCGGCCGTCTGGACCTGGTGTTCTGGAAGGAGTCGGCCCGCGGGTCACCGCGGATCATGTCACACGAAAATGTCCTGATTCCCATCGATGACACCCTGCCGGCAGACCCCCGGGTGACTGAGTTGCTGGAGGAATACGGCCGTCTGGCCCGGGAGGCCTACGGCGAGCCGCTGGGCCGGTTGGACCAGGCGCTGGAAGGCCGCCGGGCGCTGGTGCGCAGCGGAGAGACCGGTCTCGGCTGTCTGGTGACCGACCTGATGCGCGAGGCCAGCGGGGCCGACGCCGCCCTGATCAATGCCGGGGCCATCCGTGCCTCCATCGACGCCGGCGAGGTTTCGCTGGCCGAGGTGGTCACCGCCCTGCCCTTCAACAACCGGGTGGTGCTGATCACCGTCAGCGGCGCCCAACTGCGGGCCGCCCTGGAGCACGGCCTCAGCACGTCGGCAGCGGCCGGGCCCGGCGCCGGACGCGGCGGCGCCTTCCTCCAGGTCTCGGGAATCGGCTTCACGGTGAAAGGCGCGGAACCGGTGGACATTCACGTGGGGGGAGCGCCGCTGGATCCCGGGGCGGAGTATCTGGTGGCAGTGAACGATTTCCTCGCTGACGGCGGCGACGGCTTCGGGCCCTGGCTGGGCCGGGACACCGGGGAGCGCTCCGAAACCTTTTTCCTGGTCCACGACCTGGTGGCCGAGCACATCCGCCGCGGGAACGGGCAGGAGGATGCCCCCCGGGGCGGACGGATTCTCTTCGGCGGGTGACGGTGGCCGGCCCGGAAGGTCAGTCCTTGACGTTGGAAAGGTCGTAGAGCATGGTGGGCTGGAGACCCATCAACCGGACGTAGACCACCAGCTGGCCGCGGTGGTGGCACTCGTGGGCCAGGGCCATCATCATCAGGTTGGCCACGTGCATCTCCGGGGCAAAAATCGGATTGGGGCCCAGCGGGGAATTGATCCCTTCGGTCCCCTTCTCCTCGGCCAGGGCCAGCAGGCGCCGGCGGGCATGGTCCATGAAGGCCCGGGCCTCCTCCACCGTCTTCTCCGGCCGGTCCTCAAAAGTGTCGAAGCCCCAGTTGCCGTGCTTCAGCCCCTGCACCAGCCACTCTTCGAAAGCGCCGATGTGGGCCAGCTGTTCGGCGGCGGTCCTCATCCCGTCGGCGGGACGAAACTCACCGCGGTCCAGCGGAACGTCATTGTAGATATTGGAGCTGAAACGCCGCTCCATGATCAGCATTCTGGTGAGATTGACCACGTCCATCTTCGTAAGATCCCCTTCCTGAAGGACAGAACAAACGGCAGCCAGGTATCCGGACGAGGGAGTGTACCCACCGTCCGGATTCATGTCAATCGGCCCGGCGGCTCCGGCTGTTGAATGCGGCGGGAGTTGTCGTTATAGTTAGGCCCCCGGGCGACGCCCGGCCGGCGCCTGCAACGCCGGTGACAACCCGCGGACCGGCCCCCCGGGGCCAGCAACAGGAGCTTCGAGGTCGACAGATGAGAAAACTCGTTGAGTGCGTTCCAAATTTCAGTGAAGGCCGTGACCAGGCGGTCATCGATTCCATCACGGCCGAGATCGGCCAGGTGGACGGGGTGACCCTGCTCGACGTGGATCCCGGAGCGGACACCAACCGCACCGTGGTGACCATGGTGGGCGAACCGGACGCGGTGGTGGAAGCGGCCTTCCAGGCCATCCGCAAGGCGGGAGAACTGATCGACATGACCGGTCACAGCGGCGCCCACCCGCGGATGGGCGCCACCGACGTCTGCCCCTTTGTCCCGGTGAGCGGGCTGACCATGGACGACTGCGCCGAGCTGGCCCGGCGTCTGGGCCAACGGGTTGGCGAGGAACTGGGCATCCCGGTCTATCTCTACGAGGACGCCGCGTCCCGTCCCGAACGGCAGAACCTGGCCGACGTGCGCAAGGGCGAATACGAAGGGCTGGCCGAGCGGGAGGGTAACGACTACTGGAATCCCGACTTCGGCCCGAACAGCTTCAACGCCCGCTCCGGGGCCACGGCCATCGGCGCCAGGGAGTTCCTCATCGCCTACAACATCAACTTCAACACCCGGAACAAAAAGCCGGTGCACGACATCGCCATGGACATCCGCGAAGCCGGTCGCAACATGCGGGGCCCTGACCGCAAATTCGTCCGCGACGAAAATGACGTGCCGATCAAAGCTCCGGGCAAGCTGAAGGCGGTCAAGGCCATCGGCTGGTATATCGAGGATTACAATGTGGCCCAGCTCTCGGTGAACCTCACCAGCTATACCACCACCCCGCTGCACCTGCTCTTTGAGACCGTACGCGAGGAAGCACGCAAGCGCGGTCTGCGGGCCACCGGCAGCGAACTGGTGGGCCTGATTCCGCTGGACGCCATCCTTCAGGCCGGCCGGCACTACATCGACATGCAGGGCGGATCGAAGGGCCTCCCCGAACTGGACATCGTGCACATCGCGGTGAAATCTCTCGGGCTGGACGAGCTCTACCCTTTCGACCCGGAGAAGAAGATCATCGAGTACGCGGTGCGCGGGAAAGGCGAACTGGCCTCGCTCACCGTGGCGGGTTTCTGCGACGTGCTCTCCACCGATGCCCCGGCTCCAGGGGGCGGCAGCGTGGCCGCCCTCTGCGGCGCACTCTCCGCCGCCCTCACCGCCATGGTGGGCAACCTGACCACCGGCAAGGGCATCAGCACCACCCAGGAGCAGGCCGCCTGGGCCATCTCCGAACGGGGTCAGAAACTGAAAGAGGCCTTTGTGCTGGCCATCGATGAGGACACCAAGGCCTTCAACCGGGTGATGGATTGCTTCAGGCTGCCCAAGAAGAGTGACGAGCAGAAGGCGGCGCGGCAGGCGGCCATCGAAGAGGCCAACAAGGGCGCCACCATGGTGCCACTGGAAGTGCTGCGCCGGTCGGTGGAGGCCCTGGAACTGGCCGAGCAGATGGTGCCCATCGGCAACCCCAACTGCGCCTCGGACGCCGGGGTGGCCGGTCTCACCGGCCGTGCGGCCGCCCACGGGGCCGGCTACAACGCGCTGATCAATCTCGCCGGGATCGAGGACGAGGAGTTCTGTGCCATGGTGCGTGAGGAAGCGGGGCGGCTGAGGAACGAGGCCGACGAAATCGCCGGCCGGATCGCCGTAGCCACCGAGGCCAAACTGGCTGGATAGGATCGCGCAGTCAGGAGGTCATGCTGTTCCCCCTCGCTCCTGTCGCGAAACGCTCCACTGTCGCTCGGATGGAACAGCATGACCTCCTGACTGCGCGTCGGAGCAAAAAAAGGGCACCGCGACTGCGGTGCCCTTCTGATGTACGCCCCCGCTTATTGCATGCAAAAAGACGGGGTCAGGTACTTTTCATTTGCACTGTCATTAGTGCAAATGAAAAGTACCTGACCCCATTTATTTCACAGGCAGAACTACTGCATATACCCCAGGGCCCGCAGGTGCGCCCGGGTCTCCTCGTCCAGTTCGGCCTTACCGTCCGATTTGTCCAGCATCTCGTAGAGCGTCCGCTGCTGCGAGAGGTGGTCCATCAGCACGCCCTTCATCGCCAACCGCCGTTCGAGGTCGACCTCGGCAATGTTGACCTGTTCACGCGGGTCGGCGACCATGTTGTAAAGCTGGTCGTCGCCGGTGTCCTCGTCGAGGACGTACTTGAACTCACCGTCGCAGTACCCCTTAAGATCCCGGTAGTAAATCATCGACTCGTAGAACGCCGGGCGGTCCAGAGGCTCCTCCTCGCCGCGGATCAACGGCAGCAGACTCTGCCCCTCGGCCAGGTCCAGGGCCGGCAGGCCGAGAAAGTCGAGCACGGTGGGCGCCACGTCCACCAGCCGGACCTGGGTGTCGATCTCGCTGCGGGCCACCGGGAAACCGTCAGGCAGACGGATGACCATGGGTACCCGCACCACCTCGCTAAAGAAGGTGTGGCCGTGGGACACGTCATGGTGCTCCCAGAACTCCTCTCCGTGGTCGGCGGTGAAGATGATCATGGTGTTGTCCAGCAGTCCCAGTTCGGCCACCCGGTCGAGGAAACGGCCTAGCTGGCGGTCGGTGAACTCCACCTCGCGGTTGTAGAGATCCTCCACGTGCAGCCGGTCCACCTCTTCCAGCATGATCCCCTTGCGGTAGCCCACCACCATCCCGGAATTGCGCGGCGGGATCCTGGTGCTCTTGTAGGTCTGCCCCGCCCCCTCGGCCCACTGTCCCCGGGCGATGTACGGTTCGTGGGGGTCGATGACGTGGAGCCAGAAGAAGAAGTTGCTGTCCTTGTTCGCCTCCAGGAAGTCCAGGGCGTAATCCACGTGCATCCGTGAATTGCTGGTGTCCTGGCGGGCGGTGGTGTCGGGGAAAATGGAACGGAGGAAACGGAACCAGAGGTTGGCCGTCCAGTACTGGGTCCGCAGGCGGTGCTTCATGTGGTCATAGAAACGAAATCCCTGGTGCGCACCGAAGGCCTCCAGCAGCCAGCCGTTGGAGACCACGGCGCCGGTCATCAGACCGGCCTCGCTGAGCCTCTCGGCCAGGGTCACCCGCAGATCGTCGAGGCGGTCCTGCATCGAGGTCACCCCGTGGCCGGTGGGATACATGGAGGTGTGGATGGTGCAGAGAGAGGGCAGGGTCCAGGGTGAATTGGCCTGCATACTGTGGAAGATCACCCCGTCGCGGGCCACCCGGTCGAGGTTCGGTGTCTGGGGCCCCTGGGGGTCGCTCACCGACAGGCGGTCGGCGCGCAGAGTGTCCACCGAAATAAGGATCACGTTGAGGTCCTTCTCCGCGGTGGTCTCAATGGTGGCCATGCTGAATTCGGCCTTCTTGGCCGCCATGGGAAGGAAAGTGCAGCAGGTCAGCAGCAGCAGGACCAGGGTCAACTGGTGCCGGGTAAGGAAACTACGCCGCCATCCCGCCTGGTAGCGGGGGTAGAGGAAGCGCCAGGTGGCCCAGGTGAGCAGCAGCAGTCCGACACCGAACGCACCCAGGATGAGGAAGAACCGGGCGTTGAAATCATACTTGAGATAGACCCGGTTGACCCAGAGCAGCGGCGGGGTGAGCAGGATGGCCCAGAGCCCGAAAGCCACCAGCAGGGCCTTCAGCTTCGACGCCCAGGGAGCACGCCGCAGGCGGCCGGCCAGCAGTCCCATGGCCAGGCCGATGAACAGCCCGGCAAAGATCAGCCGCAGGTTGAAGAAGAGCTTTGACGGGTTGAGCAGCAAATGCAGTTTGAGGGTTGGATTGAACATAAAAAAGAGATAGACCGTACCCACCAGCATGGTGGCCAAGCCGGTGAAGAAGGGTACGAAGCGGTCCTCGTCCCGGAACAACGGATAGCGCCGGCCAAAGACCAGGTAGAGCAGCAGCGCCAGCAGTCCGAGAAACAGCCCCCACCCTACGGCCTCGGAAAAAATAGGAGTAAAAAACACCTGGATCAGCTTGGGGATGGAGGTGAGTGGCACACCGGTGGAGGAGCCGGAGGTCACGGTGGTGGAGAGGAACCCCTCCTGGAATCCGAGCAGGGCCCCGAGAACCACGCCGGAGCGCCAGCCGAATCCGGTCACATCTTTCCAGTTCATTCTTTCTGTCATTTTCCTGGTATCGGATTGCCTCGCCGCCACCCGGTTTCCTGCGCGGAAGACCCTGTTGACTGGACCGGGAACAGACCGGGAAGCCTGGGTCGAGGAATGTTGAACAACCCCTGAAACGGGAAGAACGAGTATAAACCGCTCCCCCATACGAATCAAGAAAATCTGAAGAGTGCCAAAGACTTACCGGCCGACCAGGAACCGCAGGACCCTCCGCAGGTGCACTCCTCCGCTGAATTCTTGACAGGCACTGCCCCCACTGGCAGTATTGCAGGTGATCATAGGAACACCTGTCTCCATTTACGGCGCCACTGCCCCGCTGTTCCGGGCGGCGGCTTGGCCGGAGGTTTAGTACGGCATGGGCAAGCTCTCCAGGATCGGCATTCTCACCGGCGGCGGTGATTGTCCCGGGCTCAACGCGGTGATCCGCGCGGTGGCCAAGATGGCGCTGACCCACCTCGACGTGGAGGTGATCGGTTTTCTCGATGGTTTTGAAGGGCTGGTGGACAACCGCTTCATCCGCCTGGACCGGGATGAGGTCTCCGGCATCCTCACCCGGGGGGGAACCATCCTCGGCACCTCCAACCGCTCGGACCCCTTCAATTACCCCATGCTGGAGAACAACGAGAACGTCTACCGCGACCGCTCCGACCAGGCCGCTCACACCTTCCGCCAGCACGGTCTCGACGCCCTGGTGAGCATCGGCGGGGACGGCACCATGGCCGTGACCCAGAAGATGGCCGAAAAGTGGGATATCCCGGTGGTGGGAGTGCCCAAGACCATCGACAACGACCTGATGTACACCGATCAAACCTTTGGCTTTGATTCAGCCATGACCACCGCCACCGAGGCCATCGACAAGATCCACACCACGGCTCAGTCACACCACCGGGTGATGGTGGTGGAGGTGATGGGACGCTACGCCGGCTGGCTGGCCCTCTGCTCGGGCCTGGCCGGCGGTGGCGACATCATCCTCATCCCGGAGATTCCCTACCGTATGGACGCCATCTGCGAAGCGGTGAAACAGCGAAACTACGAGGGCAAGAATTTCAGCATCGTGGTGGTTGGCGAAGGGGCGAAGCCGGAAGGCGGCCAGATGGTGGTGAAGAAGCGTGTGGAAGGAAGCCCGGAGGCGATCCGCCTCGGCGGTATCGGCCACGTGGTGGCCGACGAGGTCGAGGAACTGGCCGGCATCGAGACCCGGGTCACGGTTTTGGGCCATCTTCTCCGGGGAGGAATTCCCACGCCGGCCGACCGGCTGCTGGCCACCCGCTTTGGCGTGGAGGCCATGCGCCTGCTGGTGGACGGTGAATTCGGCCGGATGGCAGCCCTGCACGGGCACCAGATCACTTCGGTGCCGCTGAACGAGGTTGTGGGACAGCCGCGGAAAGTGCCCCCGGAATCGGAATTGCTGGACGCGGCCCGCGCGGTGGGCACCTGCCTGGGTATCTGAACCGGTGAAGAGAACGAGGAATATGGTGGACGGAAGACAAGCAGCCTCACTGAGTCGAGTGGTGCCTGTACTGGCCCTGCTGGCACTGCTCTGTTCCCTGCCCCTGGCCGGGTCGGACACGGCCCCGGGGACCGGTGCAGCGGAGGCGCCCGACAGCCAGCCCTCCCTGACGATCCAGATCAGCGGTCGTGATGCCGAGATGTCCGGGCAGGTCCTGCGCCTGATCTCCATGGACCTGGGGATATTCGGCTACCGGGTGGCCGATCCGTCCCGGGCGGAAGAGGGGCTGGGAAATATCCGGCTCAAGATCTCCACCTCCATGGCAAAAACAAGCTGGCGGGGCAGCACCGACAGCAAGGCCCGTCTGGAAACCAGGCGCCTGGTGCTCAAGGGATCGTTCAAGGGCGACAAGGCCCGGGTGCGGCTCCTCGAGGAGGACGTGGCCGGCTGTTTCCTCACCGATCAGGATTCAATGGCCGGCGGTCTGTTCCAGCGCACCCGGCGGGCTGCCGACGGGGTCTGGGTGGAGACCGACACCTCGCTGATCATGCGGATGATCAGGCGCCTGGAGATCGAGATTTTCGGCGCCATGGCCACCGAGCAATCAATCCGGGCATTGCTGGCCCTGTACTGGGAATTCCCCGACCTGCTTGGCCCGCGTATTCTGGACACCGTGCGCACCAACAGGAAAACGATCATTCCGGTGCTGGAATCGCTCTACACCTCGGCCACCGGCTCGGAGAGAGCCGCCGCGGCAGCGATTCTGGCCCGATACGCCGACTGACCCATGGAGCGTTCCGCATACCAGGACCCGGACGAACAGGGTTCCCGCGATGAGCCCGTGCGGCCCCGACGCTGGCGGGCGATCCGCCTGGCCGCGGCCATGCTGATCCTCCTGCTGGCCGTGCTCTTCCTCAAGCGTCTGCTGGAGGAGATCGGCCCCTCCAGGGTCCTGCAGGCCCTGCTGGACGCCGATCCCCTGCTGCTGCTGCTCACCTTCACCGCCATTGCCGCCCGCTACTGGCTCTGGGCGGGGAAGTGGCGTGCCATTGCCCGCCGCGAGCACCTGCCGGTGCACAACCGGGCTTTCTTCCCCAGCCTGCTCTGCGGTTCCTTCACCGACCTGGTGGCGCCCACGGCCAAGACGGCCGGCGGATTCCTCCGCACCTACCTGGTGGCCACCCGCAGCCGGATGCCGGCGTTCAAGATCTACGGCACCACGCTGCAGGACCAGGTGACCAACATGCTGGGGGTCTTCCTCGTCTCCTTTATCGCCATGGCTGCCATCCCTTTCTGGCAGCAGCCGGAACACCGTGCCGCCTCATCGGTCACCGCAGCCAACCGACTGGTGATCAGCGGTCTGGGCTTTGCCGGCATTCTGGGCCTGGTGGCCCTGCTGGTCTTCCGCCGGCAGTTGGGGCACTTCCTCTCCACCCGCAACTACCGCGGCCTGCTCACCGCGCTTTACCGGCCGCTGAAGCTGCTCCCCCCGGCCCGGGCCCGCTATGCCTCCGCCGATGAATTCGCCGACACCGTCCTCTCCGGCAGCATGGACATCTTCGGCCCGCTGCGCCGTCTGCTGGAATCGAAGCGCGGGACATTCAAGGACGTTTCCAAGGGGGCATTCCTCTGGCTCTGCTATTGCGCCGGCAACTACTTCGCCTTCCAGGCCTGCGGGGCCGGCGAGGGCGAGGCGCCGCTGCTGATGGTGGCCGCCATCCTCTCCCTGGGCAACCTGCTGGGCATCATCTCCACCGTGCCCGGCGGCATCGGCGTCACCGAAGCCTCGCTGATCGGGCTGCACATCTTCTTCGGTGTGCGGCCCGAGCTGGCCGCTGCGGCCAGCCTGCTCTTCCGCCTTGCCTACTATTTATTCATCCTCATCTCGGGAGCGATCTCCTTTGCCTGGGCCTCACGGATCAGGAAACGGATGGCCCGCAAGGAGGCCGACCTGGAGGCCGCCCTGGAGGCCGTGAGGAAGATGGACCGCGAAAACTGAAACCGTCGGGAGGTGACCGATGAGCACGATCCAGCAAAGCCCCGATTCCGATCCCCGCCCGGAAAAGAACGACGTCACCACCCGCCGGGTGCTGCTCACCATTGCAATCATCGGCGGTGCCCTGCTCTTCATGGTCCTGCCCTGGATCTTCCTCTTCCACGCCCCGGAGCAGTTCGCCGGCTGGGCCGCTTCCGGCGTCGTCCTGGCCATCGCCGTGCACCTCTTCCTCAACACCCGCAAACGGCGAAAGGCCCTTGATGAAATGCTGGATGAGGAGGACGACGACACCACCCCCGCCCCTTGAGAGCCCCGGCCAAAACGTGTAGAGTAATCCTGAGTTCTCCGACCGCCCGGAGCTAAGGGGTCTGACAGCCTATGGCCGCGGCGGCGACAGGGTTTCGCGGGAAACGGCGGAGCCTCCCATTCTGGAAAGGAGATTCTGTGTCCTCACCGAGGTCCGGCCCAGATCATTCCCCTGTGCAACCGCCACCCGCATCCACTGGCTGTTACCTGCGTATCTCGGTCACCGACCGCTGCAACAACCGCTGCCGCTACTGCATGCCCCCCGGGGGTGCCATGCTCGTACCGCCGGCGCGGATCCTGCGCTACGAAGAAATCATCCGGGCGGCGCAGTTGATCCACCGGGTCCGCCCGCTGCGCAAAATCAGGGTCACCGGCGGTGAACCTCTGTTGCGCCGCAACATCGCCTCCTTTGTCGGTCTGCTGCGCCGGCACTTCCCCGGGGCCGAACTCACCATGACCACCAACGGCACCACCCTGGCCGATGCCGCTGCCGGTTTGAAGCGCGCCGGGCTGTCACGGATAAATGTCAGCCTCGACTCCATCGATCCCGAAGGCTTCCGCCGCAGCACCGGCTCCGCCGATCCGCAGCGGGTGATCCGGGGTATCGATACCGCCCTGGGGGCCGGTCTGCTCCCGCTGAAACTGAACAGCGTGCTCCAGCGATCGATCAATGCCGAACAACTCCCCGACCTGGTGGCTTTTGCCGCCAGCCGGCAGTGCGAGCTCCGCTTCATCGAACTGATGCGTATCGGTCCCGCACGGCAGCTGGACGACGACGAGTATGTGCCCATGGCGGAGGCGAAGGAGATCCTGCAGCGCCGCTGGCCCCGGATCACCCCGCTGGATGGCGGTGAAAACAGCCGGCGGTTCCTGGTGCAGACGGAGGACGGGCCGGCCCGGCTGGGGTTCATCGCCCCGGTGAGCCACCCCTTCTGCTCCACCTGCGACCGCCTGCGCCTCGATGCCCAGGGCCGGCTTCACGCCTGCCTGCGGCAGGGCGAGCCCATCGATCTGCGGTCGATGATCCGCAACGGGGCCGACGACAGCTGGAGCCTGCGTCGGATCAGGCAGCTGCTGGACAACAAGGGCACTCCAGGCAGCCGCTGGGACGGCGACACCCGGATGTTCTCCATGGGCGGCTGACCGCCGCCGGGCCGTGAAAGGAACAATCATGCCCCACCCCATTCCAGCTGCTGACGCCCTGGCCAAGGTACTGGGCCTGGCCAGGCCGCCGGCGCCCCGGAAGCTGCCCCTGGCCCTGGCTGCCGGCTGCATTCTGGCCCAGGAGGTTCGGGCCGACCGGGACGGGCCGCCCTTTGACCGGGCGATGATGGATGGCTTTGCCGTGCGGCTGGCCGACGCCGGGGGAACGGTCCCGGTGGCGGGCGAAGTGGCCGCCGGCTCCGCCCCCGGAGACCCGCTGACCCCCGGCCGGGTGGTGCGCATCATGACCGGGGCCCCTTGCCCCGAAGGCACCGAGGCGGTGGTGCCGGTGGAGAAGATCTCCGAAACCGGGGGACTGGTCACCCTGCCGCCGGAACTGAAAGCCGATCAGCACATCGCCCGCCGGGGCAGCGACCGCCGCGCCGGCGATCTGCTGCTGGCCGGCGGCGTCCCGGTGACACCCCTGGCGGTGGCGGTACTGGCCTCCTCCGGTTGCGCAACGGTGCAGGTCATCCCCCGCCCCACGGTGACGGTGGTTTCCACCGGCAGTGAGCTGGCGCCGGTGGAGAGCGATCCCGGCCCGTACGGCATCCGCGACAGCAACCGCCCGATGATGGAAGCCCTGGTCCGCGGGGCCGGATTGACCCTGCTGGAATCGCTGCACGCCGCCGACACCGGCGAGGAACTGGAAGAGGCCCTGGGCCGGGCCATGGCGGCGGACCTGGTGATGGTCTCGGGTGGCGTGTCCGCCGGCAAATACGACCTGGTTCCCGGAACCGCCGAAAAGGTCGGGGTCACACCAGTGTTCCACAAGGTCTGGCAGAAACCGGGTAAACCGCTCTTCTTCGGCACCACCAACCGCGAACCCCGGGGGCTGTTCTTCGGTCTGCCCGGCAACCCGCTGGCGGTCCACTTCTGTTTCCACCACTACGTGCTGCCGGCGGCCCGGCTGCTGGCCGGACGGCCCATTCCCCAACTGAAGGAGCGGGCCGTGCTGGACGCACCGTGCCGCCCCCACGGCGGGCGGCCGTCCTGGCTGCCGGCCACGGTGGAACCGGGCCTGGAAGGCGCCCCCCCCCGGGCCACCATGTTGACGGTCTCGGGCTCAGCCGACATCTACGGCGCAGCCGGGGCCAACGCACTGGTCCACCTCGACCCGGAACGGGGCCCGCTGGCCGAGGGTGACGAGGTGGCCTTTTTCCGTCTGGGCCCGGCCGGGGAGGTGTATGAATGAGCAGAAAAGGATTGACCCACCTGGACAGCAGCGGCGAAGCAGTCATGGTGGACGTGAGCGGCAAACCGGTGTCTGAACGGTTCGCCCGGGCCTCCGCCCGGCTACGCACCACCCCGGAGGTGACCCTGGCCATCACCGAAAACCGGGTGGCCAAGGGCAGTGTCACCGCCGCCGCCAGGCTGGCCGGCATCATGGCGGCAAAGAAAACCGCCGAACTGATCCCGCTCTGTCACCCGCTGCCCCTGGACGTGGTGGAACTGGACGTCACCGCCGGTGACGGGCTGGTCTGTATCGAATCGCGGGTTAGGTGCAGCGGGCGCACCGGTGCCGAGATGGAGGCGCTCACCGCCGCCGCGGTGGCCGCGCTCACCGTCTACGACATGTGCAAGGCCCTGGACCGCACCATGGAGATCGGGCCGGTGCGGCTGGAGGAGAAGAGCGGCGGGAAATCGGGCCACTATCGTCGCGGCGGGCAGACGCCCCAGCTGCCGGTGGAGGACGTGTAACCGATGGACTCACTGGGAACGGTAAAGGCGGTCTGCACCAGCAGCGGCAAGGGCGGCGCCAAGCAGAGCGTCGCCTCCGCCCGGCTGCTGCGCGGTTTCGGCATCGAGGGCGACGGCCACGGCGGCAACTGGCACCGCCAGGTGAGTTTGCTGGCCAGCGGCGCCATTGCGGTGATGGAGGCCGCGGGCCTTGAACTGGAGCCGGGCGCCTTTGGCGAGAACCTGGTGATCGAGGCCCCGAACCTGGATGGCCTCACGGTGGGCCGGCGGCTGCGCCTCGGCCCGGATGCGGTGATCCAGGTCACCCAGAAAGGCAAGGAATGCCACACCCCCTGCGAGATCTTCCACACCGTTGGCGACTGCATCATGCCGCGGGAGGGGTTCTTCGCCCGGGTGCTCCGTTCGGGGCCGCTGCAGCCCGGGCATGGTCTGGCCGTGGATCCGGAACTGGAACAGCTGCGCTGGGCGGTAATCACGGTCAGTGACCGGGCTTCCGCCGGCAGCCGTGCCGATGGTTCCGGACCGGCGGTGCGCCGCCTGCTGGCCGGTGGTGTGGGCGGCCTTGAACTTCCGGGGGTGATCCTGCCCGATGACCGTGAACTGCTGTCCGGGAAAATCCGTGAACTGGCCGACCTGGCGGTGGCCGACCTGGTGGTGACCACCGGGGGTACGGGGATGTCACCGCGGGATGTGACCCCGGAAGCCACCCGGGACGTGATCGACCGTGAGGTGCCGGGCCTGGCCGAGGAGATGAGACGGGCCGGAATGGCCGCCACCCCGCGGGCAGTGCTGTCACGGGGAGTGTGCGGCCTGCGGGGGTCCACCCTGGTGATCAATCTCTCCGGCAGTCCCAAGGCCGCCACGGAACAGCTGGAGGCGATCCTGCCCGTCCTGCCCCACGCCCTGGAAGTTGCCAGCGGCATCCCCCTGGACTGCGCCCGATAGTTTTGATTGTCATCTGATGTCGGCGATGCCGTGCTGCTTCATCCGGCGCCAGAGAGTGGTGCGGCTGATGCCCAGCAACCGGGCCACTTCGCTGCGGTTGCCGCGGTGGCTCTGGAGCAGTTCGGTGATCCGCCGGCGCTCGTCCGGAAACGGCCCGCCGGTGAGCCCCGCGTCCGCTGCGCCGGTCGCCTCTGGCGCCGCGGACGGTCCCCGCAGATCGGCGGGCAGGTGCTCCCTCCGGATCCGCGTCTCCCCGCAGCAGACAAAGGCGTATTCGATCACGTTCTGCAGTTCACGCACATTGCCCGGCCAGGCGTGTCGGGTGAGCAGGTGCAGGGCCTGCTGGGAGATCTCTTCGATGGGCCGGCGGTATTTCTGACGGAAGATCTCCATGAAGTGGTGGACCAGCAGGGGGATGTCCTCCCGGCGCAGGCGCAGCGGTTCAAGGTGGATCGGTATCACGCAAAGGCGGTAGTAGATGTCCTCGCGGAACCGTCCGGCACGGATCTCCTGCTTCAGGTCCTTGTTGGTGGCCGCCAGCACCCGCACGTCAACCTTGATCGTACGGTGCCCCCCCACCCGCTGGAACTCCTGCTCCTGGAGGTACCGCAGCAGTTTAGCCTGCAGTCCCAGGGACATGTCCCCCACCTCGTCGAGAAACACCGTCCCCCGGTCCGCTGCCTCGAAGATGCCACGCTTCTCCTGTACCGCCCCGGTGAAGGCGCCTTTCTCGTGGCCGAAAAGCTCGCTCTCCAGCAGGGTCTCGGTGAGGGCCGAACAGTTGATCTTGATGAACGGCCCGGTCTTCCTCGGGCTGTTTTCCTGGATGGCCGAAGCGATGAGTTCCTTGCCGGTGCCGCTCTCGCCGGTGATCAGCACCGAGGTGTCGGAGGCGCTGATGGTGTCCACCAGCCGGAACACCTCCTGCATGCGCGGACTGCGGCTGACCATGCCAAAATATTCGAACCGCTGCGAGGCGGCCCGCTTCAGTTCCCAGTATTCACTCACATCACGAAGCACCCCCACCACCCGGGCATCGGGGGCGGCCGGGTCGCTGACCAGGAACACACTGTTCAGCACCTCCACGCTCCGGTCCCCGGCGCCGAGGATCCGTTCACGGTGGTCGATCACGTTGGTCCGGTTCTCCAGGGCCCAGCGGATGGGACAATCGGTGCTGCAGCCGGAAGAACGGAGCACGGTGCAGCAGTCCTGGCCCAGCACGTCCTGCCGCCGCCGGCCGAGCATCTCCAGGCACTTGTCGTTGACCGCGGTGAATCGCCGTTCCTCGTCCACGGTGAAGACACCGTCGGCGATCCCGGCGAGGATCGTATCCTGGGTCTGCCGATCCTGCTCCACCTGGCGGTGGGCCGCCTCGGTGGCCTCGATATACTCGCCGAGGATGGCCATGTCCTTGTGGATTTCAACCGCTCCCACCGTCTTGCCCTGCTCGTCGCGAAGCAGGCTGCAGCTGATACAGAGCGGTCCCACCTCGTTCCGGCGGCAGTAGACGTTGTGCGCCGAAAGCTCATCTTCTCCGCCATCCTCGAGGCCGGCCCGGAAGAGGCACTTCCCTTCATCGCACACGTCGCCATCCACCAGCGTGCGGCACGTCTGGCCGATGGCGTCCCCGGAACTGACACCGTAGAGCCGGCAGAAAGCGTCGTTGACATAGGTGATCCGGCACTCCCGGTCAATCACCATCACGCCGTCGGACACGGCGTCGAGAACGCGTCGTTCTGATGCGGGCGGGTTCATGTTCACAGTATACCTGACCCGTTTTCGGGCCGGAACTGGCGGGGAGCCGAACGGCCGGACCGTCCTGCCCCCCGCCGGAAAAGGATGCTAGAAACGCACCTCCAGCGTGGCGTAGATGTTGTCCACCTCATCGGGGAAGGCGTAGAAGAGAGTCGGGTTCTGACTGAGGTCGAAGTACTCCAGCGGTCCGGGGGCGATGTGCCAGCCGCTGAAGGCGGTGTTGTAGTTTAAGTGCTGGTAACCAACCTTGAGCCAGATCCGTTTGTCGAACTGCCAGTTGAGATAGAGATCCCAGACGTCGCCGCGGGTGGCCAGCTTGTTCGACGGGTCGTCGGCCGCCGGGGTATAGCTGAACCAGTTCTCGCTGCCCTTGTTGTATTCCACACCGGCACTCAGCTTCTTGGGAATGAAGCTGTACTTCGCGCCGAGGTAGTAGGCAAAGCCGTTCTCGCTCTCGTCGGGGTTGCCCAGCAGGCCGCCAAAGCCGTACTGCGACTGCTGGCCGTTGGGATCGGACTTGTTCCAGGCGGCCATGGCAAAGTAGTCCAGCTTGCCGGCGTCACCGGTGACACCGAGGCCGAAGAGGTCCATGTCGCCCAGATTGTTGGTGGCGGTTACACTCTGCGGGTTGTTGTCAAAGGGGTTGGGGAAGTTGGACAGCGAGCTGTAGGGGATGTCGGTGAGATCCTGCAGCAGCATGTAGTTGAGGTAGAACATCCCCTCGTCGCCCATGAAGGGCAGCGGTGTCTCGAAACAGGCGCCCAGCACGGTGGAATCGTCGAGGCTGGCCACCACGCCGTTGCCGAAGGGGGTGACCACATAACTCTGGGGCACGTTGCCGCCGCCGCCGAATCCCGACTCATAGCCCACACCGTAGCAGAGACGGAAGGTGGAGTTTTCAGGCAGACCCATGAAATCGAGTTTGGAACCCAGCATGAAACCCTCGATCTCGGCGTCGATGATCAGCGAGGACGGCGTTCCCTGGCGGACCATCTCCTCCTTGATGTGCCGCGGCGGCCCGTCGGTGGCGGCCTGGCGGCCAAGGGTCATGAAGATCGGGCTGTTCTTCCACTTGTAGGTGAAGTAGGCCCGCTCAACCCGCAGGGTGTTGTCGGTGGGGATGCGCGTGGAGTTGAAGGAGTTGTGCAGGGAGTCGGGCTGGCCGTTGAAAATGGGGATCTCGGCCCCGCCATAGGCGCGATACATGTTCAACCGGCCGTAAAAATGCAGGTTGCTGGAGATGTCGGCGCCCATTTTCAGCCTCAGCCGCGAGGTGTAGGTGGCGCTGTTGTCCCAGTTCTGGGCTTCCATCTGCTGGACCCCCGGCGGCTGGGTTGTGGGGTCCACCACCTGCTGGTAGCGCGGGATGTGCCAGGAGACGCTGTCCCAGCGGACGCGGAAATCCCCACCGAAGTAGATTTTGTGTTTGGCCAGCTTGAGCTCCATCACATCAAGGCGTTCCTCGATGTCTTCGATGTCCTCATCAACGTCGGCATACACTGCCGGAGCGGCCAGCAGGAAGAGCATCACGGCCGTGATCATCAGAGCGAACGAAAATAACTTCCTCATTCTTCTTCCCCCCCTTGTGCAATCGGTTAACCGCAGGTCTCGGGCTGATCGGAATCGGCGGCGTGGTTGACCAGAAAGGTCTGGATGTGGATCAGCTGATCCACGGGCGCCACGTCCTCAAGCTTCTCTGTCTTGTTGTTGTGCACGCCTTTTTTGAAATAACGCTCCCACTGGGACATGGTCTTGTTCAGCGGGCTCACCTCGCCGCCCTCGCCGTCCTTGTCGTGGCAGCTCTTGCAGGATTCCTTGAAAAAGGCCTTGCCCTTCTTGTCATCACCCTGGGCCTCGGCCATGATCAGGCTGGTTGACAGAAAGGCCGCGCAACAGAGCAAGGCCATGAACACCAAAACAGTTCTCTTCATTTCGCTCTCCTTTCGAGATTACAGATGAAACGGTTCAAATCATCCAACAGCACATAAAAATTCAAATCCATTCCCTCACTATCCAAGATCTGTTCCACATTTGGTTCATCAGCCTATCTCGTTATACATCAACAATTTAACTTTCATTATTGAAATTGAATGTTTCAACTGGTCTGAAACATTCTTTCGACCAACACTGTTTCAACCGAGGATGGTTCAATCTATATTGTTGTATATTAAGATGCTTAATGACTTATCGGCAACAACTGAAACAATTATGAAACAATTGTTCCATGGAACGCCTGTTTCCCCGATATCCTAGCGATTAACAGGAGATTAAACAGTTGGAACAGAATGGAACAACGGCAGGTGTGAACAGGGACTCAGCGGATATTGAAACTGTATTCCAGCTGCCCTTCACCGGTGGAGGAGACGGCAGTTTCCGGGCTCAACTGCAAAAGATACTTGCCCGGCTCGGCCAGCAGCAGGTCCGGCACAAAGAGCCCGGCCCACTCCCCCGTCTCCGGCTGGCAGAGGAGCCGGCCCTGGAGCAGTGCCCGGCCCGTGGGACCGGCCAGGTTGAAGAGCAAAGGCGTTTCGCAGGGATGGTCGATACCGTTCAGTTCGATATACAGACCCGTGCCGGCGGAAACTGTGCCCCCGGGTCCGGCCGTCCGGGTGGCCGAGGGAAAGAGCGAGATCAACTGCGCCGGGGCTCCGGTCTCAGCACCGTCCGTCTGGAGCAG
>RCNC010000767.1_pt1 | contig 31792 bp, 31 predicted proteins | sample 2041301 | NCBI WGS metagenome assembly RCNC01 (sample SAMN09708231, study PRJNA481090) | Marine sediment metagenome, whole genome shotgun sequencing project. | biome: marine sediment; feature: ocean; material: sediment; isolation source: Sewage treatment plant 13A marine sediment (STP13A) ... | reverse complement strand
GGAATTATCTATTTTACCAAAGGGAGCATTGAAAGAAGGTTTAAGAAAAGCGCCTTCCCACCTGGAATTGCCAGAATTGCCTATGTACTCGATAACACTAATCACAGATAAATAGAGGTCAAACGACACCAGAGATGTTTTTATCAGCTACTTGGAGGCTGAATTTACAATATAAAGTGAAAATCTCTTTATATGAATGATTCTGCAACAGATCCAATAACCCTATTTCTTATATGGTATGAAGAGGCCCGGACGGGTATGGGAGGAACGCTTGCAAAACACCGGGTAATGTCATGGGGAGCTCAGGCGCTCAGGCGCTCAGGCGTCTCCTTTCTGCCGTTCCTGCCCTGGTCAGACCTCCTCCGGGCCGGACATTGCTACTTTGGCAACCACAACACCTGATAACATACCCACTACAAGGTCGGTTCTGTTCAAAGGTTTTGTTCACGACGGATTCACCTTTTATACAGACCTGAATTCAATAAATGTAAGGAATTGGGTGTTAACCCATCAGCGGTACTGGTTTCTTACTGGCATCCCCCCCCGCCAGGTGCGCATCGACGGCAGGCTTTTGAAACTCTCCCGTAAAGAGGCGGAAACTGACTGGAAAGTCCGCAGACGTGTGAACCATGCTGCATCGGATACGGCGCCCCAGAGCAGCATCATCCAGCGAAGAGAAGATCTGATGGAAAAAATTGATCAGATTAACCGGCAATACCATGGAAAACCCATTCCCTGTCCTGATACCTGGGGTGGGTATTGCCTGGTTCCTGATAAAATTGAGTTTTGGGAGGGACGACTTGGCTTGATTCATTTCCGGGAGCGCTATATGTTGACCAATGGTACCTGGCAACGGATGCTGCTTGCACCTTGACCGCCATCCATCAATCGCCTTTTTTTTCGGACAGAAAAAAGACGAACGGTATGCCTACAAGGCCTGCGGCGGCGCTGATATAATAGGTTTCCTGCAGGCCAAAAAGGTCCCCCCACAAGCCGACAATCACTACAACGGCCGAGCGCGCCATAAAAGACATCATCATGAAGAAACCGTTGGCTGCGGCTGGGCTGGTTTTTGCATTTTCCTGAACCATGGCCAGCATCACCGGGGTGGTGGATAACAGCAGGAACCCCGTGAACATAAGGGCTACCACACGCACCCACCCGCCGGCCCACGTAAACAAAAACAGGGTGATGGGTGCGCCGATCAGTGAAATCAAAAGGACTTTTCGCCGTCCCAGGTAATCACTTAAGGAACCGGCCGTCATGACACCGAGCACACCGGTGGATTCGTACAGGGTCAGGGCAAAGCCCGCAAGCCACAAATTGCCTGTTTCCGCTTTGACAAAGGTTGGCAGGAAGGATGCCATGGTGGCATGCATGAAGCCCCTGGCCACCAGGATGACGGCAAGGGGCTTCAGGATATGCCGCATCTCCTTCCACGTTCCCCTCACTGACGTTTTCTTGGGCGACTTGTTTCCAACAGGCACATCCCGGAATCTAAGATAAAGCCATACCGAGGCCAGAATCCCCACAACCATCACCGGGTAAAACCCTTCCAGGCCGTGCAGGGCCACCCCTCCCACCGCAATCATGGGCCCGATAGTCCGGGCAAACTCGCCGCCGGTCATGAAAAAGCTCATCCCCAAACCGACCTTTTGGCCGGAAAGTTTTGACACCATCACCGGAGCGGGCACGTGGAACACGGCCGCACTGATACCGGCAATGAACATCAGGATCAGCAGCACACCGTAGCTGGGTGCAAGCCCGATGAGGCTCATGGGGATCGCGGTCATGGCCGGAGCCAGGATAATGAAATAGCGCACGCTGATGCGGTCGGCCAGAGAGCCGACATAGGGGTTGAGCAGTGCAGGCACCTGCATGACCGTGGTCAGGAATCCTGCCTGGGTTAGGGACATGGAAAGCTTTTCAATCAACAGGGGCAGAAGCGGCGCCAGAAAGCTTGAGTACACATCATGGATGAAGTGGCCAATGGACAGTGTGACGATCTGTCTTGTCTGAAAGGCATTGTTTTTTTTGATTTCAGTCTGGTTATGGGTCATCCGCGCATTATCCACAATATCCTGCTGTGGTCAACACATAGTATGCAGCATTTCCACAAATCCGGCCATATCCGTATGGGTTTCAAGTGACCAGACTTCATCCACGCCATGAACAGACAGTTGAGTCATTTTTGCATCCTATCTTCTGTTACAAAATCTTCACCCGAGAGAGATCATTGATCTTGATGTAATCATCAATATTCCGAATGAGTTATTTCACCTACGGAATCTCCAGAAGCCTCTAATAGGTTTTTTTCAAGGTACTTTGTAGCCGCTTGTAGAGTTTTAGGCGATAAGTGGCTATAGCAAAATAATAATTATAGCATTCACCATTCGAAAAAATAAGACAAAAATGACATTCTTATTTTATTTTAAAAAAATGTAAAACCAGAAAATCATAGATTCTACAAAATCACACAAGCAGCGTACATTGTGGGTGTATCAGGCCATTTAGTACAGTCAATAGGGTACTGATAAGGATGCCAAAAGTAGTTGGTAAATACAACGGTATTCTTCATTCATGATCAATCACATTTATGCAACTATCTTTTTAGCAAACACAAGGTGTTGCATGTTGACGTAAACCGAATAGGTATTACTTTGTCCTTGTTTAAACACGGGAACTCGGAGAGGAAAATGCCGGACAATGGAATGAAACTCAACTGAACGCGTTGATGGCTGAAAAGTTTCAGATTTTGCTGGGCCCCATGCAGCCCGCTGTAAAAGACACAGTGCTGCAGTCGAAAATGGATGAATGCCAGGCAATGCTGTATAGCGATGACTGGTTTTATCAAAAAAGCATAACCAGAATATCAGAGCGTGATATTTCGATCCGTGTCGGTGTAGCGATCCAGGACTGGCTTAAGGTTTTGGTCGTTACATAATGTATGCCCAAATAATATTATGAAAAATGAACAGATAATTACACTGGATGCCATTACCGTAAGGTTGCGGGATAAAGTATATCTGAGGAACACATCCTGGCAGATAAAAAGTGAAGAAAACTGGGCTGTAATAGGTCCTAACGGCGCCGGGAAAACAACGCTGGCTAAATCGCTGTTTGGCAGTGTACCCGTGGTGGGAGGACGAATTACACACCACTACGACACAAAGAATTCCGAATCCATATACCATTCTATCGGATATGTCTCGCCCGAGCAACAGCGAGGCATCATGGAAAAGGAGAATTTGCAGCTCGACTCACGCGATTTCAGCGGAAACATTGATGCGGTCACAACAGTGGAAGACATCATTATAGGCCGTGCATACCATCAAGAGGCTGATAGTAATAATTACAGTCGCCGTTTGGGTAATGTGGCAAATAAATTGCGAATTGAATCTATTCTTGGCCGGAATATCCTTTCAGTTTCTTCCGGGGAAATGACGAAAACATTGATTGCCCGGGCTTTGATAAAGAAACCACGCCTGCTTATACTGGATGAACCCTATGATGGCCTGGACTATCAATCCCGTAGGTCCTTAAAGACGCTGCTTGAGAGTTTAATTGATGATCATATTCAAATGGTTTTGATTACCCACAGATTTGAAGAAATCATGGTCAATATTTCCCATGTACTACTCCTGAAAAATGGAGGAGTAGACGGGAGGACATGTTAACTAAGGAGATGTTGGATGGCTTGTATCGGCAGGATAGCAGTATTCCGGATAGACTGCATCATCTGCCTGCCATTTCGGGTATCCGGAAGCAAGTCCGCCCGGATCAATCTGCCCTTGATGAAGGGGCGCCTGGAAATGAATTGATCCGAATGAAGAATACCACCGTCAAATACCATAAGGTGACAGTTCTTGATAAAGTGAATTGGACTGTCAGGCAGGGGGACAACTGGATGATTCTGGGTCCCAATGGATCCGGGAAAACAACCCTGCTTAAATTGGTTCTGGGTGAAAATCAACAGGCATATGCTAACGACATCTACCTTTTTGGCAAGAAGAAAGGATCCGGAGAGAGTGTCTGGGAAATTAAGAAAAACATCGGGTTCATTTCATCTGAACTGCAGGCGCATTACCCCACACATCTGAGTGCTTTTGATGTGGTCTGCTCAGGCTTTTTTGATTCCATCGGACTTTATCGATTGTGCAGTAATGAACAGAAGGACCTGGCACGTGCATGGATAGACACCCTGGGTATTGCCTACCTTGCCGGTCAAAAATTTGGACAGCTCTCCCATGGTCAGTGTCAACTCGTTTTGATTGCCCGTGCCATGGTAAAATCACCCGTGTTGCTGATGCTGGATGAGCCCTGTGACGGTCTTGATATCACGAACCGGGATAGATTGCTGCAACTTCTTGGTATTATCGGTGAACGTACGGACACCCACCTCATCTATGTCACCCATCATAAAGAAGAAATAATTCCCTGCATAACCCATGTGTTATCACTGGATCGCGGTAAAATCATCGATATATCAACGGGTCCAGGACGTGTTGATATCCAAAAAAATTAGCCGACAGGAGATACAATGAAATATACACAAGCCGGACTGGGACGTGTTTTTATCATGCGTCTGGAAGAGGGTGAAACAGTACACGAGGAGATCGAAAAATTTTCCCGGGAGCATTCCATTCGCGCGGCCTCGGTTATGATAGTCGGTGGTGCCGACAAAAACAGCCGGCTGATTACCGGACCTGCCCGGAGAAGGGAATATCCCATCGTACCCATGGAGCATATTTTAAAAGATGTGCATGAGGCTGCTGGTGTCGGCACCCTTTTCCCAGATGAAAAGGGTGAGCCAGTACTTCATCTGCACATGGCCTGCGGTCGAGAAGCGTCGACGGTTACCGGTTGCATACGCTCGGGGGTCAAGGTGTGGCACATCATGGAAGTGATTTTGATTGAGTTGACCGATTGCTCACCTGTGCGTGCCCATGACTCAAAAACTGGATTTACGCTGCTTGACCCGGGTATATCATGAAACTTCCGAGTCATCATCTTTAAGGTTCTTCTCTCGCCGCAATACATTTTTCCCGAAAAAATACGCTATGGCAGCGGCAAGGGCCATAACCAGAAACCCGCCAAAAAACGTACCGTTAATATCCTTGGCAAGACCAAAGGCAAACGTAAAAAGGACGGCCCCCAGATTGGCCAGAAAGTTTACGAAGCCAAACGTGGTGGCCAGGGAAGCCGGATTCGCTGTACGGGAGACCAGTTCGAATATCGCCCCGAAATTAAGGGATGCAAACCAGACGGCAGCCAGTGCCAGCACCAGGGTGATCGTGGGAATTTGAATGGCATAAAGGCCCCAAAAGAGAATGGCGATCACCACAATGGATCCATTGACAATTCTCAGCGCAGGGACCTTTAAAATGAGAAAACCGCCTGCCAGGCGACCCAGCCCACCGACTAGCATCGTGAGGGCACCGCCCCAGACAAGCTGGGTGGCCGTCGAATCAGGCCAGACCTCGGCTAATAAGGAAGGCACCCAGTTACCCAGGGTCATCATGGATCCATATGAAAGGGCATGGTAACATCCAAGAATCCAGCCGGTCTGTTTTCGAAGTACTTTCCCCAGGGGTAGGGGCACGGCCGTGCTGCGCGGTTGTTCACCCAGCTTTATAAACGACCAGAGGAGAATCAACAGCATGCAGCTGATTCCCGGTAACAGGTATGACCACTGCCAGCCTAGGGTCAGCAGTTCGGGAATTGCCAGATAGGCCAGAATGCTGCCTAAAGAAAAACAGGTGGCGAAAAACGCCTGGAAAGTACCATGCCTGCCCATTGGACTATACAGGACAATCAGTTTCATCACGGACACAAAGGATAATCCGCTGCCAACACCCGTCATGATTCGCCCGGCAATGGCCAAACCATAGCTGGGAGCCATGGCCGGCAACAGATTACCACAGGCCATGAGACCGACACCCAGGGTAATGCTTATTTTAATACTCAAGCGGTCGGCCAGCATGCCCGCTGGGATCTGCATCAACGCATGGGTCCAGAGCAAAGCGCTCATCAAGACCGAAGCACCGGTGTAGGATAAACCGTACAGGTCCATCAAAACTGTTAATGCCGGCGGAATATTTAAAAAGACAATTCCGAAATTGAGTCCCGCCAGAAGCGCAAAGATGATTTTTGGATTCATGTGCTTTCTATGTCCGTGTCAATAAGCATGTTTATCAGAGAATATGGCAGGCATCTATTATGGCAGGCCATGCAATTTGTCAACATGGGATGCCTTCAAGTTTATCCGCCTTCGCAGAAAACCACCGGCATGCCCGTGGATGTCCGTTCCAGTGTTTGTGATGTCAAAGCGACCATTACCGCCTGATGTTTTGGTGGGTGTTTTTCGCTTGACAAGCAGGTGGATTTCATTGAGTATGAGGTTGCCATATTGTCAGACAATCATATTGAAAAAGCGTGACAAACACAAGGATGGAGGAAAAGATTTTGACTGCCAACAGATTGCCTCTTAAACCCATGCGGCGAGTGCTTATTTCTGATGAAATCATAGAACAGTTCAAGAACCTCATTCTGGAAGGAACTTTGAAACCAGGGGATGGTTTAGGATCGGAAACAAATTTAGCAACACAAATGAATGTGGGTCGCAGCACCATCAGGGAAGCCCTCAAGGTCTTGATCCATCTCGGGTTCATTGAGCGGAAAGGTAAGGTGGCTGTTGTTACAGAGGGTGTCAGCGGTGGTATGCAGCCCCGGGAGATTATTGAGAGGTTCAGGGCAAATCGGAATTTCCTGGAGATGATAGAAGTTCGAAAGATCATTGAGCCGGATATTGCGGCTATGGCTGCAACCCGGCATGAAGCCGGTGATCTGGATCTGATACGGCAGGATGTGGATGCCATGAAGGAAACCCTTGGGGACTTAAATGCGTTTTTAAATCACGACTATAATTTTCATCTGCACATCGCCCAGGCCAGCCGGAATCAGCTTTTGATCGAAATTACCCGTGGAATCCAGGATATGCTGAAAAAAACCCAGGAATACGTCCTGCGCAAGAGTAGCAGTATCCATCAACGGTCTCTTACGTTTCACGCGAAGATATTTGAGGCCATTCAAAATGGGCAATCCGAACTTGCCGGAAAGCATATGTTCGATCATATCGAAGAAATTGAGGGTGGAATGTATGCCATTTTGAAAAAGAAGAACAGGGATGAAACCAGTGTCTATTGAAGGCGTCATAAATAAAAGGAGTTGTCAGATGCACTCTTGGTGGCGTCCAACAACGGCGAGATCCCTGTGCTCTGTGACACCAGTCCCTGTCTTTACAGGATGCGGGCCATGTCGGACAATCGATTACAGCTGTTTGAACCCATCGAATTCGTTCTCATATACTTGATGGAACGGCTGAAATTTACCCAGCTGGATGTCAAAGTGGCTGTACATCCGACCTGTTCCACAAGAAAAATGGGCCTGGAAGTAAAACTTGAGCAACTTGCCAGGGCCTGTGCCAGGGACGTGGTGATACCGCAAGAAATATATTGCTGCGGTTTTGCGGGCGATCTCGGGTTCAGATTCCCGGAACTTAACGCGTCTGCGCTAAAAGATTTAAACACGCATGTCTGTACCTGTGAGGCAGGTTATTCAACCAGTAAAACGTGCGAAATAGGTTTGTCTCTACATGGTGACATCCCATACCGGTCGATTCTATATCTGGTAGATGAAGCAAGTGAACCTATTGAACCGAAACAGTGAGCGCATTCCCCGTAGCTTGCTGCGGGGTTCTTCAAACCCTTTCTCCCAATTATTACTCTAAGGTATTGGGTACTTTTCGCAAATGAGCAGTGGCACGATATTTCGAGGCAAAGTCTTTATAGGCTCTTGCAACTGCATCTTCAGAAAGCTCTAATACATTGGCTGCATCATTTATGAGTATATCATGCTCCCATGCATAAAGGAGATAATCCAGTTTGGCAAATGGAATTCTGAAAAAGAACTCCTGATCACTCACAGGAAGACTAAATGTATCAGGACTGGGTTGCCGATCGATAATCTCCGGAATTACTTTGAGATAATCAGCAAGCTGATATATTTGATTTTTGTAGAGATAGGTGAGCGGCTCAATATCAGTGCCACCATCACCATATTTACAGAAATCTCCTAATATAAACTCTGTACGGTTGGTAGTTCCAATAACAAGAAGATTTCGACGTTCTGCTTCAGCATAGAGATGCAACATTCGGGCTCTAATTTTTATATTTGCGAATGAGGTAATTGTACGAAAATCTTCCAACTTCAAACGTTTTTTCTTTATTTCTCCATCAGGCATTTGAAGTTGAAGACGATAAAAATTGAAAGTATCTCGTTCCAAGAGATCCGTTGGAAGTGTTATATTGTATTTATAGCCAGGCTTATAATCAGGAATCAATTTCCGCATAAACTCATCACGCCATTTATAATGAACAATGCTATCAACTGTAGGTGTTATTTCCACCTGGCGATATTCTATACCTAAAGCTTGAGCATGTTTTATGGCATATTCACTACTAATTGGATTAGACTCTTTTTCAGGAAGAATAAGTCCCACCACTTTTTCTTTTCCTACCGCATGTACTGCAACAGCAGCTATACAAGCAGAATCAATGCCACCACTCAATCCAACAATAACCCCTTTTCTACGATAAACAACATTCATCTGCTCCACAATAAACATTGAAAGTTTCTCTAATTGCTGAGCAGGATCAATTTTTAATACATCAAGGTTGAAAATCATCGGCAACCTCCTGTCTGATTTCATGTTGATTTTTATATACAGGTTTCACATCATTAATAATATCAAAAGCTTTGGGATCAATATCAGGATTTGATCTCTTGTAGGTTTGTATCAGGTTCTGTGCAATTGCGGTGCCCATTAATGTGCCCATTTCTGATGCCCCGGTGAGCTGCAACATTTTCTTGATAGCTGCTTTTTTCTCCGCAGTTAAGCCGTCACAATAACCATGGATTGGAACTAAAAAATAGCATAGAGTTATAAAAACTACAAAAAACCGCATGATTTCTCCTGACTTTCTGAGAGGTCTTTCAAAATTCTTGAGATGGCTTCAAACCGGGTGTCACTTATAGGGGTTGTCAGAAAAACGTTCCGATTGAGGACCGGTTTTCTGTTACAAACCCTTATGCCGCGATCCTATTTTCGGAACATTATTATGACAAGCGGTATAACACCGACTTATTGAGACACGTTCCCACCTTAGCACAATTGCAGATATCATCAATGAACAACTTTTTGGACCGAGGAAATTTTGCAGATGTGCTGGGCAGCACTGGTTATCGTATTGATAGTTGCCATTTAGACATATTGTAAAGACTGTAGACGAAGTTATTGCACATACACTTTGGACGTCATAGAATCGCATCAGCGTGGGCTATTTTTATAGGAGTTGTCAGAAAAACGTTCCGATTGAGGACCATTTTTCTGCTACAAACCCTTATGCCGCGATCCTATTTTGGAACATTATTATGACAAGCGGTATAAATACTATAACTCAAGGGGGCAGGGATGTTTGATTTTAAGGAAAAGGTGGCCATAATAACCGGTGGAACAAGCGGGATAGGACTTTCCACGGCAATAATGCTGGCCCAGGGTGGCGCCACGGTTGCCGTTGTCGGGAGAAGTGAAAACAAAGGCGCAAAGGCGCTTGCACAGCTGACGCTTATTAACGAAAACTGTATTTTCATAGACGCGGATATATCCAAAACGTCCGCCTGCAGACAGGTAGTGCAAGAGACAGTCTCCAGATTGGGTCGCCTGGACATTCTTGTGAACTCAGCTGGTGTTTTTATGGACGGACCAATAGAAGCTGTTTCAGAGGCGGATTACCAGCATGTCATGGACACCAACGTCAAAGGCACATTTTTTATGTGTCAGGCGGCATTATCAGAAATGCGCAATACAGGTGGTGGTGCCATTGTCAACATCTCATCGGATTCCGGGATTATGGGGAATACGGCCTGCTCACTTTATTGCACTTCCAAAGGGGCAGTGACTATTTTCACAAAAGCACTGGCGGTAGATGTGGCCAAAGACAACATTCGTGTGAACTGTGTCTGCCCCGGGGACATTTTGACACCGATGTTCGATAAAGAGGCAACTCGTTCAGATGACCCGCTTAGCTATCTTGAAGAAATTCAGCGCCATTATCCTGCGGGCCGGGTGGGGACACCTGAAGAAGTGGCGGCTACCATATGTTTTCTGGCATCCGAGGCCGCATCTTTTGTCGTGGGTGCTGCATGGTCGATCGATGGAGGATTGACGGCTTTTAGCTATTGATTCTTAAAATTATTCACAATTTATCAAAACTTGCAAAATTAGCTAGTTACGTGTTATATGGGTCGTTAGCATGCAAATAAAATATTGAAGAACCTCGCAGCAAGCTACGAGAAATCTTCGACCGTAAGGAATTCTGTCTAATTTAGATTCGCTCGCTAACCCCGTAGCAAGCTACGGGGGATGCGCTCGCTTTGCGGTTCACATAAAATGAGGTGACAATCATGAAAAACAGACGATTATTCAATGTTTTCGCTATCCTTTTTCTTGCTTTGTTTTTTCTACCAGCATTTGTATTTGGTGATATAATTTATTTTGACATTGACGGCAACGTCATTGACAGGTCGCAGCATGAGCTGATTACAATGGATAGAGACAAAAACATGCGTATGAAATTAAGCAATGGCTATGATGAAAAAGCCAATGTCTGGAAAGACCCTATCAAATTGAGAAAAAAAAGAATTGAACAGTGGCGGATAATGAGATCATATTATGACCCTGATTCGCTGCCGGTAAAAATAGAGAACGCTTCAACAAAGAATTAATAAAATCGTAAATTTGAATTCATCCCACACTGCAAGCAGCGGGGAATTCAAATTTAAAAGAGTGCTTCCACAAACGTTCCAGGGTCGAAATCCTGTAAGTCGTTGATCTGTTCCCCCACACCGATATATTTCAGGGGGATATTCAAGGTGCTGCAGATGCTGACTGCGATACCGCCTTTGGCCGTGCCATCCAGCTTTGTCAGGGCAAGGCCGGTGATGTTCAGGGCCTCGTTGAACAGCGTGGCCTGGGAAATGGCATTTTGGCCGGTGGTGGCATCCAGCACCAGGAGAATTTCATGGGGGGCCTGGGGCAATTTTTTGGCAATGGTCCGCTTGATCTTCTTGACCTCTTCCATCAGGTTTATTTTCGTGTGAAGCCTGCCTGCCGTATCGATGTAGACAATATCCACATCGCGTGAAAGTGCCGCCTCGATACTGTCGAAGACAACGGCCGAGGGATCAGCATTGTCTTTGTGTTTGACGATATCGGCCTGTGCTCTTTCAGCCCAGATGGTGAGCTGCTCAATGGCAGCAGCGCGGAAGGTATCAGCCGCTGCAATAAGCACTTTTTTACCCCGGTCTGTCTGTCTGGCCGCTAACTTACCTATCGTGGTGGTTTTGCCGACACCGTTGACACCTACGACCATGACGATGTGAGGTTTTTCCGGAGTGGTTTCTGGAATAGGCGTTGTTTGACCAATAATGCCACCGATAATGTCCTTGAGAACCTGTTTGAGGTCATGGGCATTTTTAATTTCGGAGGCACCTTTCGAGATTGTGTCCATGATGTCCATGGCGGTAGAGACACCGATATCGGATGTGATCAGCAGTTCTTCCAGTTCTTCCAGCAGCTCATCGTCGAGCTTCCTGTTGCCCGTAAAGAGTTCGTCGATATCCGTCGTGAGGATTTCCCGCGTTTTGGAGAGACCCCGCTTGAGACGATTGAAAAAACCTTTTTTCTCTGAGTTGTTTGATGACGTTTGGTTCATAAAATTATTTTACTCACTCCAGGTAATTTAGACTGTTAGACTGTTAGGCTGTAGGCTGTTAGGCGTTTCGCAAGGACCGTAGTAGTGCGCCCAAGACCTTCTCCGTCTCTACCATTTTCAAGTTGCATTTCAAAACGTATCGCTTGTCTAAATATCTCAAACGCTCTGAATTTCGTATGATCACACAAGATATCTTCTAGCAGTTTACCATCTACCACCTACAGCCTAACAGTCTATGGGTCTCATAGTCTACAGCCTATCTACCTGATTCGTTAGTTGGCATGTGCCTGCTGTTCAAGATTAACCGAGACAACCTTGGACACCCCTTTTTCGCCCATGGTGATGCCAAACAGGGTGTCTGCGAATTCCATGGATCGTTTGTTGTGTGTAATCATGATGATCTGCGATTTCTGGCCGATCACTTTCAACAGGTCATTGAAGCGAAAAATATTGGCATCGTCCAGGGGGGCGTCGATTTCATCCATGAGACAAAAAGACGTTGGCTTGATAAGAAAAATGGAGAAGATAAAAGCGATGGCGGACATGGCCTTTTCGCCACCCGAAAGGAGACTCATGCGCGTGAGTTTTTTGCCTGGCGGGTGAATCATATATTCCACACCCGTCTCCAGGGGCTTGTCCGGATCTGTCAGGATCAGCTTGGCCGTGCCACCCTCGAACAGACGCGGAAAGACTTCGGCAAGTTTTTCATTGACAGCGTTAAACGTGTTGATGAAGCGTTCCTGGGTAATCCGGTTGATCTTCTTGATGACCTTGTGAAGATCCTGGATGGCCTTGTCAAGATCTTCCTGCTGCTCTATGAGAAAGTCGTAGCGGGTTTTCAGCTCATCATATTCATCAATGGCACCCAGGTTAACATCCCCGATTCTGGATATTCTGGACGCCAGCCTTTCTTTTTCTTCTTCCATGTCTCTGACTGGCAAGGGGGTGTTCTCAGGTGTTCTTTCAACCTGCAACCTCAGCTGGTCAATGGTCTGGAAGTATTTCTCCTGAAGGCGGTTGGCGATATTTTCCTGTTTGATGGTTTGTTGTGACTGTTCCAGCTCCAGCAGGCGAATATTCTGGAGCGTTGTTTCCCTGGCCTTCTGGATGTTCGAAACAATACCGTCTTTTTCCTGTAACTCTTCGTCAATGGTTAGATAGTCTGCCTCGTTATGTTGGAGTACCTCTTTGAGTTGTTTGAACTGCTCATACATCTGGGACAGTTTGTCATCCAAGCGCCTGTTGTCTTCCTTCAATGCAATGCGCTTTTCTTTTTTGATGGTAATATCCCGGGTGAGTTGCTCCAGTCTTTTTAAGCCATCTTGCCAGAAATCCTTTAGCCGCCTCAGGGTATTGTGGTTGTTTTCGACGCTTGCGATGAGTGAGGTATGCTTAAGACGCAGGTCTATAATCTGCTGGTTGGCTCTTTCAAGCGCTTCGGTGACGCCACTTATCTTTTCATTGGTGTCTGTGACCGTTTGCTGGGCATTGCGAACCTGTTGCTCTATTTCTGTGATGGCCTTTTGAAATTTGCTTATTTCGACATCGATAGTGTTTTCTTCGCCGACAAGCTGCTCTCGCTCGAGGAGCAGCATTTCCAGGTGGCGCCGGGCATGTTTCAATTCTTCAACAGCCTGATAAAGATTTTTTTCGGTCTGTCTTTCTTCAAGCAGAAGATTCTCTTTCTTTTCGATATGCTTCTGCAGAGCCTCTTCAAGCTTTTTAACCTCTCTTCCAAGGGATTCCTGTGTCTTTCTTTCAGATTCAACTTTCTTATCCAGTTGTGCCGCCTGACGGGTCAGCCCTTTCAGCTCCTGTCTTTTGGTAAGAATGTTGGACAGTTTTTCCTTGCTGCCGCCAAGAAAGACGCCCTGGTGAGAAATGATGTTACCGTCCTTGGTGACTATCGTCTGTATGCGACCGTTCCGGTTAAAACGGGTACGGGCCTGGGTCAGGTTGTCAGCAACAAAGACATGCCCCAGAAGCGCATTGGCGACATTTTCAAAACCAGCTTTCACAGACACATGCTGCAGCAGTCTTTGCGACGACCCGGTGCTGTCTTGGGTATTCGGTGATACGGGTTTGATGTCCGGTATGGGAATAAACCCGCCCCGGCCTTCTCCCGTGGCCTGGAGATAATCGATGGCTTGCATGCCTGTGTCCTGATTTTTGACGATGATATACTGTAACGCATCTCCCAGTACCGATTCCACCGCTGTTTCGTATGTCGGATCCGGTTCGATGACTTCTGCCATCAATCCCACAATATCTTTTGAAAACCCTGTGTCGACCCCTGCTTTTGGTGGTTCAGGGTTATCCGAACCTGGTGATTTATTTCCAGGCCGGTCCGGTTTAATGCGCATAATTGCCTGAACACCGTCACGGTACCAGGCGTAGCTTTCAGATAATTTTTTCAGTGCCGACACCTGCGACCGAATCTGATTTCGTTCCATTTCCATAGATTGCGTCTGTTTTACCTGGCGGCTAAGGGCTTCAATTTTAGCGTTGACCTGGTTTTCAAGGGTAGTCAACTCTTTTTTCACTATTGCCAGGCTTTCCCGGAGAAGGGAAATATCTTTTTCATGTACCAAAACAGATTGTTTTGCATCCTGGACATGTTGTTCGGCAGTTTCGATATCTTGATCGATGCGGTTTCGCCGCCGGGCCAGGTTTTCTTTGTTATTGGAGGCATTCTGGTAGGTGTTTTTGTACCGTGCTTCTTCGGCAACCATCTCCATGAGAGCCGATTTGCTCACCTCGAGTTGTTGATTCAGTTGTGTGAGCCGGTCCCGTATGTGTTGATATTCCGCCTGTTTCGTATCGATCTGGGATGTGGCCGCTGTTTTTTCGACAGATAGGGATGCATATTCTTTTTCGACAACATCGATCTCTTCGATAATACTGGTGTTTTTTTCTTCCAGGCCGTTTTTGGCTGTTTCAAGCCCGATTATCTCATGCGCATATCGTTCGATTTCATTGCGCAGGTGGTCAATATTCGTTTCTATCCGGTCTGTTTTACGCTGGGCTTCGAAAGACTGCGACTTCTGGGCTGAAATTTCCTGGTTCTTTTCCCAGCGTTTCAATTTAATTTCTTCCACCGCCGCATCAATTTTCTTTAACTGGGACGCGTGCTGGAGATCGTCATCTTTTCGCGTTTGAAGCAGCCGGCTGGTGTCGGCAATTTTTTCGGCATATTCATCATAGTAATGGATACCCAGATGAATGTTGAGCGTTTTGAGCCGGTCCGAGTATTTTTTATAGCGTTCGGCCTTCCGGGCCTGTCGCTTCAGACCCGCCATTTGACGATTGACTTCCGTTATAATGTCACTCACCCGTAAAAGATTCTGGTGTGTTGAAGCGACCTTGCGCAGGGCTTCCTTTTTTCGGTTCTTGTATCGTGTGACCCCGGCGGCTTCTTCAATAAACAGACGCCGCTCATCGGGACCGGCGTCCGTAATGATCCCGATGTTGCCTTGCTGAATGACGGCATAGGTTTTGGCTCCCATACCGCTTCCCATAAAGACGTTATGGATGTCCTTTAATCGGCAGGGCTGTCGATTGATAAAGTAGGCACTCTCTCCTGATCGGTAGAGTCGTCTCGTTACGTTGATTTCGGTGAAGTCTTTCAGTTCTTCGGGGGCTGATCCATTGTCGTTGAGCAGGGTCAGGGAAACTTCGGCCATGTTCAAAGGCGGTTTACCATTGGTGCCGGAAAAAATAACATCTTCCATATTTTTGCCACGCAGCTGCTTGACACTCTGCTCACCCATCACCCAGCGAAGTGCGTCTACAATATTGCTTTTGCCGCAGCCATTGGGGCCCACAACAGCAGAAATACCCTGGGGAAACGCGATGGCCGCCTTTTCTGGAAAAGACTTGAATCCCAGTATTTCCAATTTTTTCAACTTCATGAAAGGTGTTCTCCCGGTACGGTTACCTGAATTAAAAATAGCTCAATTCAGGTGATAGTCAATTCGTAAAGTGAACCGAAACAGCAAACGCATTCCTCATAGCATGCTGCGAGGTTCTTCAATTTAATTCTGAATATGAATTTATAACAAGGAATAGGAGGGTTGTAAAGAAAAAACACAAGGGGGAGTGTCAATTTCGCTTTTTAGACACAAGATATGGATTTTACAATCGGTTTTAGGTTTTAAGTTTTAAGTTAGCCCATAGCGAATGGTAAAACCTAAAACCGTCCTTATAATATCTGACTCAAGAACAGTTTGGTTCGATCGTGGTCGGGGTTTTCGAAAAAATGTTCGGGTGTACCCACCTCGACCACGGCACCGGCGTCCATAAAGATGATGCGGTCTGCTACTTCCTTGGCAAAACCCATTTCGTGTGTGACCACAACCATGGTCATGCCTTCTTGCGCCAGTGTTTTCATCACATCCAGGACCTCGCCGATCATTTCCGGATCCAGGGCAGACGTTGGCTCATCAAACAGCATTACTTTGGGGTCCATGGCCAAGGCCCTGGCAATAGCGACACGCTGTTGTTGCCCCCCTGACAGGTTATCCGGGTAGGCATTTGCCTTGTCGGAAATGCCGACTTTATCCAGTAGGAATTTGGTTTTCTTCCTAGCGTCTTTATTGGATCTTTTTCTGACCACGAGCTGGGCAAGGGTAACATTCTCGAAAACGGTTTTATGGGGAAAAAGATTAAATGACTGGAAAACCATGCCCACTTCAGCGCGAACTTTATTGATATTGGTTTTCGGGTTGAGAACATCGATGCCGTCAATGACAATATGGCCTGATTCCGCTTTTTCTAGCCGATTCATGCACCGCAACAGGGTGCTCTTACCCGACCCGGAAGGTCCGCAGACAACCACGACTTCACCGGCCTTGATCTTACAGGATACATCCACGAGCGCTTTGACTTCATGTGGCACAAAGAACGTCTTGTAAATGTTTTGAACATCAATCACTTTACGGCACTCCTCCTCTCAAGGTGTTGAACGAACATGGAAAGGGAAAAGGTTAAAACCAGATAAAGCACTGCTATGACCAGGTAAATTTCAAATGGCTGCAGGCTGGCGGCGACAGCCTCTCTGCCTGCCTTGGTCAATTCACGAATGGCGATAATACCTAAAAGCGATGAGTCTTTGATCAGGCTGATAAATTGTCCCGCCAGGGGTGGCAGGATGCGTCGAAGGGCTTGGGGTAGAATAATGTACCGCAGGCACTGGGCATATGTCATGCCCAGGGATCTTGCAGCCTCAGTCTGGCCACGATGTATGGATTGTATGCCGCCCCTGACGATCTCCGTGACATAGGCGCCGGCAAAACAGGCCAGGGAAGCAACACCGTACCAGAAAGCGGAAAGCCTTCCCAGGCCATACGTGGAAAGGAGATCGTTGATAACCGTCCCGAGGACATAGTACCAGATGAGAATCTGTACCATCAGTGGTGACCCGCGTATAATTTCAACATAGACGATGGTTGCCCATTTCAAGGCCGGGTTCGATGAAATCCTTGACAGCCCGCCTGCCACACCGATAAGAATACCAAAAATCGTGGCAGTGAAGCTTAGTTTCAGTGTTATCCACAGGCCGATAATCAGTAAACCGGGTTTCCATTCTTCATGTGCGCCTAAGTTATCTCCAAGAGATATGATTTCCCCTTCGACGACGGTCACGCTTTCTATCGGGATCATGTATGTAACCGTTTCTGCATCGCCTTTAACCGTAACCGCGGCTTCCTTGCCTTTCCGGACAATACTGCCAACTTCACCTTCGATTTCGGCATTGATCTCAATCGTGTCTTTGTAGACAAAGTAAATAGGCATGCGATTCCAACGCCAGACATATTCGATTTGCTGGGTCGCATAATAAAAAAGTCCGGCCACAATAAGCAAACACACGACGAATATGCCCACCCACATATTGTATGAAGCAGGTCTTATTGCCAGTTTATTATTCCCGGTTGTGTTCATAGTCTTCTTTTTTTATGGGCTGTCTCAAATTTTAAGATGGCTTCCATTGGATTGGTTTTCAAAAAAACAGGCTGACCACCTATGGAATGATGATAGCCAGCCTGTTAACCCCAATGTTGCATAAACAACATGACAAAAGATTACTAATGGGTTGTTATTATAACCAATACCATAGGGGAAACACCATTTTCTGGACAATCCATTAGGTGAATTCAAAGGATGATGTCGATTTTGCCATGTTGTTCACCCTACGGGAAAGGCCGGAGGACATCAGATCCGGTGTTGTCAAGGGTTCGCGGTAAACAACTACAGCTTCACCCTCGACGCCTTGGCCCTGAAGCCCTCCGGCTTTTGCAACGTTGGGGTTTACTATTACCTGAATTGAGCGATTTTTATCTCGATCTGCACCGATCTCTTGCGGATCGAGGGTTTCCAAAAAGCCTCGACAGATCCATGGGTATGCCTGTGTTTTTTGTGAACACTTCTCCATCAAGATCTCGGCACACCTCTTCGGGAAAAATCGCTCAGTTCAGGTATTAATCATTTGTTTTAATAGTTCTGAGATTATTTGAGTTCTTTTTCCCAATCAGAGCCTATGATCCACTTGTCGTAGACTTTTTCATAGAATCCGTCTCCTTTGGACTGTCGCAGAAAATTATTCAGATAGTTAAGGAAGTCCGGATCACCTTTATTGATGGCCCACGCCAGCGGTTCATAAGTAAATGGCTCGTTCAGGAAAACGGTTTTTCCCCGGCCCTGGCTGCCATAGAGGACACCACAGAAAGGCAGGTCGTAGACCATGGCGTCGGCCTTGCCGTTGATAACTTCCATACCGGCCTCGGCTTCGGACTCAAACGCTTTGTAGGTGGCTTTGGGGATATATTTCTTTATGGCCTGCTCACCGGTGGTCGCCATTCTGGATGTCAGGATATATTTAGGATCATTCAGATCTTTGAAAGACAGGACTTTTCCCTCGTGTTTTTTATTCAGCAGAATGGTTTGTCCCACCACGATGTAAGGATCCGAAAAAAGTATCTTGAGATTTCTTTCCTGCGTAATGGTCATGCCACCCATAATAATATCAAATTTATCTGTCATGAGGGCGGGAATAATACCGTCCCAGGCGGTGTTGACGGGCACAAACTTTACACCCATGCTTTTAGCTAGTCTTCTACCGAAGTCCATGTCAAACCCGATAAAGTTGCCCTTTTTGTCCGTCATTTCAAAGGGCATATAGCCGGATTCGAAACCGACGCGTAATTCCCCTCTTTCAAGAATCTTTTCAACATGAGATTTTTTTGCCAGTTCGATGTCCGCACCCATAGCCGTGGTGGAGAAAAGGAACCCTACAAACAGGAACGCTACCAATCCGAAAAATAAACCCTTTTTCATTTTTACCTCCCTTTCGTTTGAATGTCATCCAATACCAGTAAACGCTAAACAACGCGATTTCTCAAAATCAAATGGAATGGTTTAAAAAATATTAATATAGTATACAGTAGATAAAGTAAAGGATTCTTTGTTAAATCGATTGTCACGAACACCTTGACATGGGCCCTTTTCAACGGATATTATGCCGTTCCATGATACACGTACTTAATTTGAACGCTTATCAGGCACTTGTCAGGTTATCGATATTATTTCAATGAATCAAATGGAAAAATGGAGGTTTGCATGCAGGATTTACAAGGCATATCAGTTGAGGAACTGATGAAAAATCCGGAGATAGGAAAGGTTATCGGTCGTGACAGCCAGGAAATGATTGAACGGCGAAGCCATGTGCCACTTGTCTGTGAGGTTTTTCACCAGGCATATACCCGACTGATTTCTGAGGACATCTACCAGTTCCATATCGATCGGGAAGCCCGAAAATGCCTGCCTGCCATCATAGATAACGTGGTGCAGAAAGTCGTGGGTGAAGATGCTCCGGACCAGGCGCTGAAAGCAGCTTACGGGAAGCCGCGCAATATCGGTATTGTTTTTTCAGGCGGCCCTGCCCCAGGTGGTCACAATGTCATTGCAGGTATTTACGATGCAGCAAAAAAGGCAAATCCAGAAAACAGGGTCTACGGGTTTCTGCTCGGACCGGAAGGCATTGTGGAAAATGACGTCACCGAAATAGATGATGAACTCGTGAATCAATATCGAAATCTGGGTGGCTTCACCATGATCAAAACGGGCCGCACCAAGATCGACACACCCCAGAAAATGGTGTTTTCCAGGGAGACATGCCAGACCTTGAACCTGAGTGCTCTGGTGGTGATCGGGGGGGACGATTCAAACACCAATGCTGCCTTTCTGGCCCAGGAGATGTTCGAGGACAATATTCAGGTCATCGGTGTTCCGAAAACCATTGACGGTGATATTCAGGTCAAAGACGCCCAGGGACATGTGCTATGTGCCATGTCATTTGGTTTTCATACAGCGGCAAGGGCGTTTGCCAACTCGGTGGGAAACCTTTGTACCGACAGCAGTTCGGATGTCAAATACTGGCATATCTGCAAGGTCATGGGGCGGGTTGCGAGTCACCTGGCGCTTGAAGTCGCTCTGCAGACGCACGCTAACATAACGCTTATCGGTGAAGAACTCGCCGACTATACAGACAATCAGCGTATTCAGGCAGCGGACAAGAGTGAAGAAACAGATTACCACGCCTATGGCATGACGCTCAGGCATCTTTCACGTGTGATATGTGACGGAATTGTCAGGCGGGCGGCTTTCGGCAAGAATTACGGTGTTATCGTGATACCTGAAGGTATCCTGGAGTTTATAAACGAGATACAGGTCTTTATCATAAAATTGAGCACGATTATCGCTGAATACAACCAAACCCACGATTCAGATTTTCATGCCGCTTATCCGGTTCTGGAAGATAAACTGGAGTTCCTGAGACGTCTGGCGCGTCGTTCAGAAGAAGAAAACGGTGTCGCCGTGTGGAATCGGAGAGATGACGACCTGTTCAACGACATTCCGGAATTTTTCCAGGAAGGTCTTTTGATGGAACGGGACAGTCATGGGAATTTCCAGTTCTCCCAGGTGGAGACGGACAAGGTGGTCATGGGTCTGGTGAAAGACTACCTGGATATCCTGAAAGAAGAGGGGGAATACAAGGTGGGTATCGAACAGGTGATCTACCGGAAAAATATGGCCAAGAGCGGGTTGGATCCAGATCTCTATGGCAAAGCGATTTTCAGGAATTACTCGGACGACACGTTCCTGATGGTGAAGAAATCGATTATCAGTATCAAAACCTTAAAGCAGGCACTTCTGCAAGCGGGTCTGATCCAGGACTCCGATGACATTCCCGCGCCGGTAGAAAAAATATACCAGAAGTCGGTTCCGAAATTTAAAACCCAGACCCATTTTTACGGTTATGACGGGCGGGGAAACGATCCCACACGGTTTGACTGTAATTATACGTATAACCTGGGTTTAACGGTTTTCAGTCTGATTGCCAATGGAAGCACCGGTCAGATGGCAGGCATAAAGAACCTGGAGAAAGATTTTGCGGTATGGGAACCCATCGGTATTCCGATTGCGCCGCTGATGCACCTGGAGGAGCGCAAAGGCAAACTGGCTCTCGTGATCGAAAAAAGCGTCGTGGACATTCATTCTACTGCTTTTCAGGCTGTCAAATCGTCCAGGGAGAAGTGGCTTGCGGCGGGTCCTGCAGAAGATGACTACCGGCGTTCGGGGCCCATCCGTTTTGCAGGCAAGAGCGAGGAAGATAGACCTATCACGCTGGTATTGAATGCCATAAAAACCGCCCCGGATAATTTCGCCCGGTAGTGTGTGGATGCATGGCATATGATGTGAAGCGGTGCAGGGATAAGCCTCCGCGGCTTTTTATCATATTGACTTGAGAGATCAGATTAGGTACAAATACATTTAAATTTGAATTCCCCGCTGCTTGCAGCGTGGGATGAATTCAAATTATAGATTAAGATCCATATTATTGCGACAAAGTTGCATTTCAAAAAAATCGTTTAAGGCTTTCTATTTGGGAAACATATCGATATGACCGATATTCAAAGTAATAATTCTACCGACGGCTCCGAGCGAAGGGAGCATCCGAGACTGTTTTTTCATTGTAAGGCCACCATTCGGGGAATCCATAAGCTGGTAAAGGTAACGGATATCAGTTTGGGGGGGTTCTTTTTTGAGTTAGCCACCAAACAAACGTTAAAACTTGGTACCCTGGTAGATGTGAGTATGCGGTTGCCGACGGAAGCGGGCACGGTTCGTTTTAAAGCCAAGCTGATCAGCCAGGGGAAGCGGGGCATCGGTTGTAAATATGTGAGCCTCATGCCTGAAACCAGGAAAGCCATCCACACTTGCTTCGAGATGTTTCGGGATACATTACCCATTAAATGATCGGGTTTGCACCCTCCATTTTATTAATGAGATATTTCATTCTGGATGTTTTATGTTCGGGGTTGGCGTGGCTGTGCGCGATGTGGAATACGTTACATCTTCTGAAGTATGTAATTCAAGCTGAGCCTTTTATGAGGTGAGGTTGGCTCAGCCGCAAGGCGTCGGACCATGAAGTCATCGTTTGCTATTACGAATGGTCCGCAACACCGCGGATGCGCCAAGATCGCCTCATAAAAGATTAGGCGAGGTAGTCTTCCCACAACCCCCACATCAAACTCTGCTCACTTTCATATCCAGAACAATAGACTTTCAAAAAATCCCGTGCATCATTGGACAAAGGCTCAAATTTGATGCCGATGATGATGCTGGTGCCGCCGGGTTCTTTTATCTTCTTGCTCCAGGCTATCCAGCCCGGTATGGAAATGTCGTCGCCGGATGGTAGTTTGATCTTCACGATGGACTTGGTATCCGACAGGGCATCCGTTCGCATGGAACCATATTTCAGCCCCAGGTCGATGCAGGCGCCACCCAGGGAGATGTCTCGGCTCACGCCTTCGAAAGCGACCGGGGTGGCCTCTCCTTGACGAAGTGCCAGCATTACCGTGGCACGAACCGGCTTTTCATGTCGGGTTGACCGGCGGACGCTTGGCCATGACCGTCCATGTTCCCTGTTGGGAGGGCCCTTGTAAAGTTTTATCAAAAGCTGCTCCAGGCGGGGATATTTCTGATAGGTTTCAACAAGAGCGGCTTTGCTGATCTTGACCACTTCTACCGGGGTGAGGGCTTTGATATCCGACAGGGAAGTTGTTTTCTTGTCGATGGGGAAAACATCACCGAAAATATCATTGTCGAAAATATGCTGCGTCGATGCTGCCGATCTGTTTTCCTGTTCGTTGATCGATTGTGCGGCTTTTTCCTCTACTGTGCCTGAAACGACAAAGAAAACATTACCACAGGTCCGGCCGGCACTGATGATGGTCTGGCCGGCATCGAACTGCACTCTTACCAGTCTCAGCATGAGGGCTATGAGTTCCTGGTAGGCTATTTGGGTAAAAAGACGATGGAGTGGCGATTCCTCTTTTATACTGGACTGCAGTGCTGTGTGAAATGCGCGACCCTCCGCATGGGTAGGTTTGAAAATAGTCCAGGCCAGTATTTTCGATACAATTGCCTGAAATGTCTTACCTTCATTCAGAAAACTCTGGGCGGCATGGGTAAAATTCTGGAAAGCATCGTTCTTTTTCTCGCGTTCCAGTAGATAATCGCCATAAGCCCTGTAAATTTCACCCTTGTCTGGGAAAAGGGACGTCAGGTCATGATATTCTTTTTCAGATGTGAGTTTCAACGATCTGTCAGCGATTTTGCCCAAAATGCTGCGTTTATCTTCAGCTTGAAATTCCAAAGACTTCTTCTCCTTCAAAATGTTCAGCAGCAGATCCTTATAGCGCTTAATCCGTACCGGGCCTTTTAACCAGGTGTCTACTTTATATCAAGTCGGTAACTATATTATACACTCCCGCAATGGCTTCGCTGGAGCGGTCGATGGCAGTCAGGGGGGCCATGCCGGATATCATGTTGTCAATCTGATTGTCCCGCATGATACTTCCTAAAATTGTCGGGTGAATCATCAGATATTTTTGTGAAACGAGCTGAATGATACGTCCCGCTTCCCTGTCTCTTGGACTTTTGGTCATGTTGGTCACCAGGGCCGGGCGAATTTCCGTGATCTCCCGGCTGAGCAGGTTCATATCCTCTTCGCTGTTGTTTTCCTGCACGGCCTTGAGAAGATCCTTCACGGTCCGGACATTCATTTCGTTTTTTGGATCCATGGCCGTTTTGATCGTAGCAAGGAGGGCTGGCTTCTGGCTGCTTAACCTGCTCAACTTGCGATACACGGCATTTCTGACAAATGCATACGCGTTCTGGATCGAAATAGGCTGAGGCGTCAGCACCACGATCTTCCTGTGGGCCATGAGAAAGAAATCGAGGACGTTGTAGGAGGTGCCCGAACCTAAATCGAGTATCACAATATCGGTGTCCAGCTGCGAAATACTTTGCATGATTTTAATTTTCTGGGCGAACTGGAGATTGGCTAAAGACAGAATTTCACTGGCACCGCTCAACAGGCGCAGATTCTCAATACCCGTTTCAATGCAGATATCCTCAAGGCGGTTGTATTTCTTGGTGATATAGTCATTGATGGTTTTTGGTGGGCTCTTTATCCCCAGCATGGTGTGGAGATTCGCCCCGCCAAAATCGACATCAATTTGCCCATCTGAGAGAGCCAGAAACCAAGCAGCGTGCTGATGACACTTTTTCCCACGCCTCCCTTGCCACCACCGACAGCCCAAATGGTCGGGCCCGGTTTTTGATTGAGAGTATTTGTTTCTTTCACAGTCATCCTTTCCCTTAAGAGCGACAAAGTCGCGTCCTAATAAAATCGTGTAACGATTTTATTTTACATATGTTTCCCACAGGTCCCAAATCAAGTTTTGTTCTCCGTCGCTCCCGAAACAGTATTCGTTCAAAAAGTCTTTGTCGGCATCAGATAAGGTTTTAAATTGAATTCCGATGAGCGACAGGTCTTTGTCTCCTTGCGTGTCTTTTCTAAGCCAGAGTACGGTTCCCATAATTTCAAGGGTTTCATCAATATTGGGTAGGTAAAGATTTAGCATTACTTCTAAATCTACCATTGATTCCTGTTCGACGCCCCAGTTTTTATTCTCTAATTCGATGCAGGCACCTCCCAGGGACATGTCCCTTGTATACCCGACCGAATCGAGCTCGGTTTTATCGTCTGCCCGAAATATTTTCAGATTGATCTTGATGGGGATTTCATGCCTGGTGGAACGTCTGACACTTGCCCAGGATCTTTCTTTGGCGTTTCCGGAAGAGCCTTTGTAAAGGTTTTCGAGAAGTTTTTCGATACCTTTATGTTTTTTTAGGATCTCCGTCAGAATCGGCTTTCTTATTTTTACAAGCTCCACAGCAGTGAGGGTCTTGATATCCGACTTGGAAATATTGAATTGTTCCAGGGGAAACGCTTCTCCAAAAATATCATTATCTGACAAAAATTTGATGAATCTACTGGGCGATGTTCCCTGCCTGTTCGCAGGTACATGTGTTCTCTCTTCGATGGTTCCCGAAACAATAAAGTAGATGTCATTCCCGGGGTCTCCATATTTGACGACAAACTGATCAGCCGGGAATCGGACACGAATCATTCTCAGCATGATACCGATAAATTCGGGGTAAGACATCTCGGCAAAAAAAGCTTGCAGGGGTGGTTCGCTCGGCGTTGTTTTTCGAATGGCAGCGTGGAAGGATCGCCCTTGTTCATGGCTGGGCTTGACAATGCTCCACGCCCGGATTTTAGCAACGATTGCCTGAAGGGCTTTGTTGGCTTTAATGTAAAGATCGGCTGTTTTGCTATACGCCTGATAGGCAGCATCGGTCTCTTTTTTCTGGACGAGAAAGTCCGCGTATTCCCTGTAAATATCCGCGTTGTCATGAAACTGCTCAATCAGCTTTTCAAATTCTTCTGCTGTGGATAGCCGCAGGGATCCTTCGACAATCCTCTGAATGGTGTTATTCTGGCTCTCATTTTGGCTATTCAAGTTTGACTCCCCACCTGTTGTTTATTAAAAACGCTTCATAATGCGATTTATTTAAGAACCTCGCAGCAATCTACGAGGAATGTTCTGCCGTTTGGCAGTGCTTCGCAGCGACCGAAAAAAAAATTTGTCTAATTTAGATTCGCTCGCTATTGCCGTTCATAGGGTATCCCGTATTTCATCGATTCGGTTGTTGAGTATTTCGCTTTTTTGATGCATGAGCCGCATGATATCATACAACGAATCGACCCGATCATTTATTTTCAGGATAACATCACCAAGCTGTTCAAAACGATCTTTCATGACTTTCAGCTGATTTTCATCGTCCGGGCTTTCCAGAAGAGCACTTCGCTCTCGATTAAAATCCTTTATCATCTGATCGAGATCGTCTTTTTCTTCATCCGAAAGGCTAAAGTCGATTTCTTTTGAGTTTTTATTCGTCATATTTCATAAGCTTTTCTTTGATCTTCGTGTCGATAGCATGCATCATGTCATCAGTATCGTGTGTTGCATCAAGGTTTCCGGCCACATGATTTTCTAAAAGGTTTCGTCTTTGAAAAATAATCAGAGCGATTACGAGAACAATAATGCCTGTAATCGCAGCCAAAAGCAGGAGCAGATATTTTTGAGAATAATCCTTTTTTGAGGAGGGCTCCTTAAAAATGAGCGTAGGCGTATCCTTGACCAGGGGAGGTGTCACTAATGGTTTGTCAGGCAAGGGTTCTGCTGCTGTGTTTGGCGCCGGTGCGATATCCCGGGTTTCGGGCAGGGCGGCTGTTACTACCGGTTCTTCTGCTGTAATATCCCGGGTTTCGGGCAAGGCGGCTGTTGCCACCGGTTCTTCTTCTGTAATATCCCGGGTTTCGGGCAGGGTGGCTGTTACTACCGGTTCTTCTTCTGTAATATCCCGGGTTTCAGGCAAGGCAGCTGTTGCCACCGGTTCTTCTTCTGAAATACCCCGGGTTTCGGGCAGGGCGGCTGTTACCACCGGTTCTTCTTCGCAAAAGATATCCAGCACCACCCTGTCAGGCGCCTTAATCATGAATGGGTTTAACTTAACCCCTTTTGGGTCGAATAAGATATTGGCAATGGTGTTGCTTCCATCTTTTATAGTCGACATGGTGTCGATACAATCCGGTGTGTTTGATACGGGTGTGCCCGGCAGGCTCGATGTTGTTTCGAGGAAACGGATAGAGACGCTTCCGGCGGCAGTATTCTCGGAGAGCTGATATTGAACCGGTGCCGAGAATTCAAACACAACCCGGGTATACTTGCCATGGTCCCCCATACGAATCTCTTTTAAAACCGCTGTCTCAGCTATGGCTGGAATTGGCAGACTTACAACACCCAGGAAAATCCCGAACAAGAGGGCACCTAAAATAACGGATACACGGGTAGTGTCATGCGCCTGTTGCCCGCTAGCTTTGTCAGGGTGCAGCATATCGTCCTTATTGCCTGATTTGTTGATGGGAGTGCTACAGATAACTTTACAGGAGGATAAACAAAAAAACGTGGGGTGTCAATTGTTTGTAATGGAAAATGAGGAAACTTTTAGCATCAAGTAATCCATGGGTCTGGGGAGCGCTGTAGCAGTTCAGGTGTTACTTGACACGGCCCAGGGGCATTTTGATGGTTGCCAGACCAAGCATGACAAATAAGATTCCCAAGGTGATGGGAAGCCCTTCCGGCCCCATGAGGTCCATGGCGATTCCACCAGCCGAAGGGCCGATGATACCGCCGATTCCCCACATAATACCAAATGCGGAATTCCCGGCAAGAAGCAACGCACCGGAAAGATGCAATGATTCCCGGATTCATATTCGTGGACTGGCTGCTACCGTTGATGTGTGCTGGGTATATAGTTGCAGAGAGGTTCTTCGGTCATGTAGTCACCGGTTGCCTCAAAGGCCCTGGCACGGCAGCCGCCGCATACCTTTTTGTATTCGCAGTCACCGCATTTCCCGGTGAGGCAGTCATAGTCACGCAGCCGCAGAAACACATCCGACTGGTTCCAGATTTCCTGGAACGGCTTTTGTGTAACGTCACCACATGCCACATTGAGGAATCCACACGGCTGGACAATACCGGTATGTGATATGAAGCAGAATCCGACCCCTCCGAGACATCCGCGGCTGACAGCATCCAGACCGTGGGTTTGAAAAGTTACCTTCTGCCCGTCTTTTTTGGCGCGCTGCCTGAGGATGCGGTAATAGTGGGGGGCACAGGTGGCTTTGAGCTGCAGGGGCGCCTTGTCCCTCTGGTCGTAGAACCAGTTCAAGGTTTCTTCATACTCCCGTGCGTCGATTTCCGTGTCCACGATGTATTTTCCTCTTCCAGTGGGAACCAGCAGGAAGATGTGGTGGGCAACAGCACCCAAGTCTACAGCCAGTTTCTGAATGGCGGGAATCTGGTCGAGATTCGATTTTGTGATGGTTGTGTTGATCTGGAATTCGACGCCGGCCTTTTTTGCCATCGAAATTCCTTGAAGGGCGCCGTCAAAAGCGCCGTCTACTCCCCGGAAGCGGTCATGAATATCCCGGGTGGCACCGTCCAGGCTGATGCTGATTCTCTTAATGCCGGCATCCGCCATCTGCCGGGCTTTGTCTCCGGTGATGAGTGTTCCGTTGGGGGCCATCACCATACGAAGCCCCTTATCGGTGCCATACCGGGCGATCTCGAAAATATCCTGTCTCAACAGTGGTTCGCCACCGGTCAGAATAATGATCGGATCTCCCACAACGTGTATCTGGTCCAGAAGATTAAAACAGGCGGCGGTGTCGAGCTCGCCATCGTAGGGACCCATGGTTGCGGATGCACGGCAATGAACACAAGACAGGTTGCAGTTTCTGGTGATCTCCCAGGCAACCAGGCGAAGATTCGATCGTTTTGACTCTTCTTTTGATGCACGGGCATGACTACTTGTTGACATGTTTTTTTCAGGGTCCATTTTTATAAATCCGAAGCACTAAATTCTATCGAAGTATCCGTATAGGATAAATCAGAAAAGAAAAAAATATCTATCACGAAATCACGAAACCACGAAACCACGAAACCACGAAAGAGACCATAAAAATTTTCGTGCTTTTAAGATTTCGTGTTTTCGTGATTGTTTTTATTTTTCCATTAAAATGCCGGCAGTTTCGATGGCAAAATACGTCAGAATCATATCAGCACCGGCGCGTTTGATGGCAGTCAAGGTTTCCATCATCACTTTTTTGCCGTCCAGCCAGCCCATTTGATGGGCTGCCTTGATCATCGCATATTCGCCGCTGACATTATAGGCCGCAACAGGAAGGTCGATCTCTTCCCGGATTCTGTTGATCACATCCAGATAGGCCAGGGCCGGCTTAACCATGATGATATCCGCTCCTTCCTCGATGTCCATGGTTGCTTCCCGAATGGCTTCTATGGCATTGGCAGGATCCATCTGATATGTCCTGCGGTCGCCAAACTGGGGTGCGGAATCAGCCGCCTCCCGGAATGGGCCATAATAGGCCGAGCAGTATTTCGCCGCATAGGACATGATGGGAATCCGGCTGAAATTGTTTTCGTCCAGGAGATTTCTTATTTCGGCAACACGGCCATCCATCATGTCTGAAGGGGCTACCATGTCGGCACCTGCCCGGCAGTGAGACAATGCCGTTCTGGCAATCAGATCCAGGGAGGCATCATTGTCGACGGTGTCACCCTCTACGATTCCGCAATGGCCATGATCCGTATACTGACAAAGGCAGACATCTGTAATGACGGCCAGATCCGGTTGACTGTCTTTGACCGCCTTGACAGCCTGTTGCACGATGCCATTTTTTGCATAAGCCCCGGTTCCCAGCGGATCTTTTTTGTCGGGCAGACCGAACAGTATGATGGCCGGAATGTTCAGTTCATGGACGGTTTTGGCCAATTTCACGACATTGTCTATGGAGAGCTGAAACTGTCCCGGCATGGACGGAATGGGAATTTTTTTGTTTTTACCCCCGATGGCAAATATGGGCAGAATCAGGTCATTCACAGAGAGTTGTGTTTCACGGATCATGCGCCGAAACGCCCTGCTTTGACGCATTCGTCTGGGTCGATAGTCTGGAAATAACATGGGGACCTCGTAGACTTTAGTTTACTTGAAATGTTAATTATTCAATATAATATCAAGGTTATATTGAAAGACGTGTCATTATGCCCTGCGGGCTGTCATTTACATTTCGTGCGACATTATACCCTACGGGCGTCATTTACACTTCGTGTGATATTTGCGCTGCGCGCGTAATTTATTGTTGCCGATAGTTGATAGTTCTTAGACAGCTATCAGCCAAGGGCTAAGAGCTTAAAAGTTCCCCTCGAGCCCTCAATAACTTTTTAGGGGTTTAGGCTGTTAGGAGCTTACTGCCTACTGCTTATCGCTTTAAGCTACCCTCCAACCCTCGTATCACCCTCGAACCCCCCAACCCTATTTTTGCGCTATCCCTATCTCTTCATCCGTCAGGTAACATGCCGGGTCCGGCGCCCACACATCACCGCTGACCGCTTCCGCTCTCACTCTGAAATTACCACCGCAGATGTCGAGCCATTGGCAGGCGGCGCATCGCCCCTTGACATGTTTCTTTTTTTCTTTCAGCTGTTGCATCAATTCATTGGAAGTGTCGGTCCAGATTTCAGAAAAGGGCCGTTGTCTGACATTGCCGAAGCTGAAGTGCCGCCAGAATTGATCGGCGTAGACCTCACCATCCCAGCTAACACAACCGATGCCTCTGCCTGAACTGTTGCCCTCGTTCATTTGGAGCAGTTCGAGTACCTCCTTAGCACGCTGGGGATTTTCTCTGAGGAGCCGCAGGTACAGATAGGGCCCGTCGGAATGGTTGTCGACGGTAAGCACTTCTTTGGGAATACCCCGGTCGTGAAGGTCTTTGGTCCGGTCGATAATAAAATCCACGACTTTTCGCGAATCTTCATGGGAAAGGTCTTCCTCGATCAATTTTGAGCCGCGACCGGCATAGACCAGGTGGTAGAAGCAGACCCTGGGAATTTCTTTCTCCTCCAGAAGATCAAATATCTTTCCAATTTCCTCTACGTTGGCCTTGTTGATGGTAAAGCGGAGTCCGACCTTGATCCCCACAGCCTGGCAATTTTCAATACCTTTCATGGCTGCGTCGAAAGCGCCCTTTATACCCCGGAACGTATCGTTGATGGATGCCATGCCATCGAGACTGATGCCGACATAGGAAAGGCCGATGTCTTTCAATTTACGGGCCATCTGGGGTGTAATGAGGGTGCCGTTGGTGGAGATGACCGCGCGCATCCCTTTTTGGACTGCGTACTCAGCCAGATCAGGCAGATCTTTTCTGACCAGGGGTTCCCCGCCTGAGAAGAGGAGAACCGGGACGCCAAATCCGGCCAGGTCGTCGATGAGTTTTTTGCCTTCCTGGGTTGTGAGCTCGTTGCTTTCCGCTTCTTTTGTTGCCTGGGCGTAGCAATGGACACATTTCAAGTTGCAGCGGCGTGTAATATTCCAGACTACCACAGGTTTTTTGTCGGCCGAGAACTGAAGAAGGTGTGAGGGTAATGACGAAGACAGCCTGCCATAGCGCAGAGCATCGGAAGGCTCCACGGTGCCGCAGTACAATTTTGATATACCAATCATATATATTTCCTTGATTCGTACTGTTTTCTACAGATAACTAACATCACCCGGATTGAAAAGTGATATTGTTGCAAAAGCTTTTAAATCACAAATCACAAAACCCAAATTTCAAACAAATCACAATATTCAAATTCAAAATAGCATACTGATCTTTATGGGTAAATTGTGATTGATCTAACGTCGATATGAGCTACACTCTGCCAGGACATAGATTAAAGACTCACCACCAGATGAAACCTGTTTGGAATATTGGATCTTGGATATTGTTTGTTTTTTGTTATTTGGTGCTTGGGATTTAGTAAAAATATGTTTTATCCGCCTTCGCAGAAAACCGCGGGCTTGCCCGTGGATGAATGCCAAAGATATAGGTTGATTGCTACGGCGTGATGTCACCCCAC
>RCNC010000258.1_pt1 | contig 31826 bp, 24 predicted proteins | sample 2041301 | NCBI WGS metagenome assembly RCNC01 (sample SAMN09708231, study PRJNA481090) | Marine sediment metagenome, whole genome shotgun sequencing project. | biome: marine sediment; feature: ocean; material: sediment; isolation source: Sewage treatment plant 13A marine sediment (STP13A) ... | reverse complement strand
CGGACCTGCTCTCGAATCGCCCACAAGCTCAACACCCGGCCCCGTAAACGACTCGGGTTCCAAACCCCCCTTGACTGTTGCACTTCAAACTTGATCCCGGGAAGCGGATCCCCAAGTCACCGCTTTGAATGGCGGAGAATATGAGCTGAACCTCTCACCACGTCCCAAATCACTACCAATGAGCCAGAGGCCGCAACGTCCGAGGCCCACCGTCTGTAGAGGGTGGTGAATTGGGGCTCCCCGGCATTCGAAATGTCATAGATCCTCAGTCCAGCCTCCCGATCTGCCACATAGAGAAATGGAGCCGAAACCGCGAGTCGCTGAGCGATGCCCGGTGTATCCTGAGAATCTACGAGTTGTGGGTCGGTCGGGTCGGATATGTCCAGCGTTTGCACGCTGGAAGCCCCCTGAGTCATGGACACAGTCACATAGGCAAAGTCGCCCTCCGTTGCCACTCCCCGGGTCCAAGATCCTGGATCATATCGTGATAAGAGCCGAGCGGAGGACGGGTCCCCGACATCGTACAACCACAGGCCTGACCCCCTGGCGGCAACAAATAGGATTGAGCCTTCGATCACCATCTGCCCAACGTTGTCGCTCCCCAGAGGCAGTTCGATTGTGCCGGCCACTCGTGGAACGCTCAGATCCCGCAGATCTATGAGGCTAATACCGACAGAGTCGCTGCCCTCAGCTTGGGGCCTGCTATGACTCAAAGCGGCAAAATCATCAGAGAGGGCCAGCAAGACGGAATGGCCCCGCAGAGCCTCTTCCTCAAGCGAAGAAAATAGCTGCGGAGGCTCGTCATCGGAGACCTCGAATATGCGGAGACCAGATTCCACAGCAGCCAAGACCATCCGGCCCCTTACCGCGAGGGCCCCAGCTCCACTTCTTCCCAGAGCTAGCCCAGCAACGGTCTGTTTAGGTCCGTCGGCCCCTCCAAGGGTCACAACCCTCAGGTCGCTCTGTCTAATCCCGCAAATGGCAACTCGTTCGCCATCAACCGCAGCAGCAGCAGCTCCTCCAGGGAGGTCGTACAACATCTCGACCCCGCGGCTGCAACCGCCCGTGGCGATCAAGGCGCCAATCGCGGATAGCCTTATCCAGCCCACAGTCCTCCCCAGGTCAGGGGTCACGGTCATACCGTGCCCGCGGCTTTCTAACTCTTTTTTCTATTCCCACTTCTGCAATCTTCCCGCGAGGTTCCTTTCCGCCAGAAACTTGCGATTTCGAAACGATAAGGGGTGTGGGTGGCACTCGGAAAGGGTGATGGAAGTTGCCGGAATAGTTGGGATGGGCTTTTCGGAAACCGTTTAGGGGTTTGGCCAATGCTTGCGGGAAGGGCAGGGAACTGGGCCTGGAGCAGATGGGTGAATGTTGCGGTGAACCATCCCGCCTCGGTTCAGGACGTGGGTGTAGAGCATGGTGGTGCGGACGCTGGTGTGGCCCAGGAGTTCCTGGACGGTCCGAATATCGTATCCGTCTTCAAGCAGGTGGGTGGCGAAGCTGTGCCTGAGGGTGTGGCAGGTGGCTCGTTTCTGAAGACCGGCTGCCCGGACCGCAGTTTTCATGGCCCCTCAGTTTCGGGCTGGCTGCGGGGCGCCGAAATGGCAGGATTGGTTCGGGGCCGGTTGGGCGGGCCCGGATTCGTCAGCCGGGGTTCGGCGGGGACAGCTTGATTTTATCCTGCCTCCGTGGGGAGGCTTAACCCCCTTGTTCCGCCTTCAGCCACTCCACGATCCCCACGTCGATATACTGGCCGCCGCCGGTCTGTTGCACGTGGACCGAGATGAGGTTTTCCCCGGCTTGGAGCAGTGTGTAGACTTCTGGACTCAGGCGGGCCAGGTCGTATCCGGTGGTATACCCATCCAGCCTCGCAATGGGCTCACCGTTGAGGAACACCTGGGCATCTTCATCGTGATGAATCCGGAGGAGAAGAGGGTTCCCGCCCAGACTTTCCATCTGTTCTTTTGTCAGGGAGAACGATCTCCGAAGCCAGATTTCCGGAGTATTCCAAACGGTCCGGACGATAGCTCCTGGTGTGCCCTGGCTTCCAAAACCGGCTTCACCCTCCTGCCACGCGGAGTCATCGAACTCCGACTCAGCCCAACGTGGGCCCGGGTCCGTCTCAGTGAACCGCCACACTTGGCCTTCCCGTTGGGATGTGGGAAGGACCGGGCGAAGCGTTGGAGGGGGTCCGTAGAGCTTTGCGTGGAGCTCCTTCACCGAGTCATCCAGCTTCACGACCTTCCGATCGTAGGTCATGATTCCGTTCACCTCCACCTCTACATCGGTGGTCTGGGTGTATATCGCGGCGGCCAAACCTTCGCCGATGAGGGGACGAAGGACCGTGAGGAGATCGGCGTAGGCTTCATTCAGTTCTGGCAGGGTCTCGAACGACCGGTATCCCCAGTTGTCAGCATCCACCCATGTGTGGCCGGCCAGGGGCAGGCCGAGGCCGCCGAACTCACCGAGTACGGCCGCCCTGGGGCCGAGAGGTGAGATGTTCTCCGGAGTCGGGCTTCCCGGGCCGGGGTAGCGGTGGATGTCCAGAACGTCCCCGGTCCCGGTATCCGTCCACCCGCTGGCATTGTTCACGAGCCGGGTCGGATCGATCTCCTTCAGGAAATCGACGTAGGCTTCGGTTTCGTGCTGTCCCCAGCCCTCGTTGAACGGGACCCACATGATGATGGACGGGTGATTCCGGAGCCCTTCCACCATGGCCTCCAGTTCGACGGCAAAGTTCTGGGTGCCTTCAGGCCCTTCGAAATCTCCGCTCGGCATGTCCTGCCAGACCAGCACACCCTCCCGATCACAGTGATAGTACCAGCGGGCTGGTTCGACCTTCACGTGCTTTCGGATGAGGTTAAAGCCGAGTTCCTTGGTTTTTTCCACGTCGAAACGGAGAGCGTCGTCCGTGGGAGCAGTGTAGAGGCCGTCGGGCCACCAGCCCTGGTCAAGGAGGCCGTACTCGAAAAGGGGCTCCCCGTTCAGGAGGAGCCGCTGGTGCCCGTCCTTATCCGGTGCGATGGCGATGGAGCGCATCCCGAAGTAGCTGTCCACCCTGTCGAAGGCCGGGTCCGTGTACCATGGATGGCCCGGGGCCATGTTCCCAATCCGGATCTCCACCTCATAGAGGAAAGGATCATCCGGTGACCAACTCCTGGGCTCCGGGACGGAAAGGGAGAGGGGGGCGCCGGATTGGCCTTCCTCGACCAGGATGGGGTTTCCTTCGGCGTAGAGGGTGACCTGGAAGGGCAGGGGGTCGGGGCTCCCCTCCGTTCGCACGAGAAGACTAACCTGCTCCGCCTCCAGATCCGGCGTGATGTCCACGGAACTCACGTAGAGTTCGGGGACGGGCTCGAGCCAGACGGTCTGCCAGATGCCGGTAACGGCGGTATACCAGATCCCATGAGGGTCCAACACCTGCTTGCCTCGGGGCTGGGTCCCATCGCTGGAGGGGTCCCACACGCCGACCATCACCTCCTGTTCGGGGCCCTCTATGAGGGATTCGGTAATGTCGAGGGAGAAGGGATCGTACCCTCCTCGGTGGATCCCCAGGCTTTGGCCATTCACGAACACTTCGGCCTCCCAGTCTGCCGCGCCGAAATGAAGCATCCATCGGCCGCCGTTCTCCTGGCCGCCGTTCTCTTGGCCGTCGTTCTCCTCACCTGGCAGGGAGAAGGTCCTCCTGTACCAGACCCGATCCTGAGGCGTGACGGTCCTGGCAAGGCCGCTCAGGGACGATTCCACAGGGAAGGGGACCAGAATCCGGTCAGGGAACGCTTCGGGTACGGACGCATCGCGGGGTTGGATCGTAAAATCCCATAAGCCGTTGAGGTTGATCCAGGACGGCCGAATCATCTGGGGGCGCGGATATTCCCCAAGAGGCTCAGCCGGATCCACCTCAGCCGCCCAGCGGGTTTTCAGCCCGGGGGTCGGTTCCCAGCTGTCTTGAGAGCCGGAGGGTCCGCAAGCCAATGCCATCAGGAGGGTGCCGGCCCCTATGGCCATGCTCGAGGCTTTTGGAAATATCGGCCTCATGTCGTGTCTCCCGTGGTTGCTCCCGGGGGGCTATCCACCGGCCGAGGCAAACAGTGACGGTAGCATGTCCATGTGTACCGCCCCGGCGTTCAAGATGACGTCGTTGAAGGTCTGAACATCGAACTCGTCTCCCAGGCGCTCCATCTCCGTTTCCAGGACCTCCATGAACATGTCCTTCCCCATGAAATAGCTGGTCATCTGCATGGGGCCACGCTCGAGCCGGCCGAAAAGGCTCTTGGCGAACTGGGGCGCAAGGAGGGCTCGATCCTGGGAGAACTGGTCCACCTGTTCCTTCGTCCACCCGAAGCAGTGAACCTGAACGCTGTTGTAGGCGCGGTTGGCGTTTTCAAGCCTTTTTCGCAGATGGGACAGATACGTGAGCTTATTGAAGTCGTCCCACCCTGCATCAAGTGCGAACTTCTCCGTGAGCGTTGCCCAACCCTCCACGTAGGGTTGGTAGGGGAAGAATATCCTGATGGTGCGAGGGTTTCCCGAGGCGATCTTCTGTTGCATGTAGTGCCCGGGGAAAAGCTCGTGGATGATGATCATTTTGTTGAAATGGTTGTTGAACGACCGGTAGAAATCCTCCCTTTCCTTCTCGGGGAAGGTGTCGGGGATGGTTGGGAGGCTAAGGGTCGTCATGGGCTCCGGATCGAATGGAGGAGGGGAAGCCACAAAACCGATGCGCTGGGAGGGGCCGGCACTTTCGGGGGTGAGGATAATCTCCAGTGTCCGGTCGGCGGGGAGGGTGGCGATCCTCTTCTCCGAAACGAATACCTCCGCTTCGTCGGCGAACTGACTGAAACGGGCCAGCGCCTTCTGCTCGGTGGAGGGCCGGTTGTTCTCCATATCTTCCGAAGCCCGGGCCACCAAAGTGTTGATGTCGGCCGGGAGGGCCTCGTCCGGGTAGGCTTCCTTCCAATATTCCGTTGAAACTTCGGCAATCAGGCCTCGAACCTCGTCGATCTCCTCCAGAGCCCGTCCAGCTACCTCCTCCGGCGTGATCTCCATGTCGTAGTAGAGGCGGAGTTCCTCGGCGAAGCGCTGGCGGCCCAGGGGAAACTCTTCTTCAGCCTCCACAACTTCCAGGCCGGTCTGAATGAAGTCGATGGAAGAGCGTATGGCTTCGGCGGCGGGTCCGATCTCCGGCTCCACCGAGGGAAAGCGGGGGGGAAGGGTTTCCAGGACCTCCATTGCCCCCTGGAGGGTCCTCACCGCCCTCTGGGCCTCCCCTTCAGGGCTCTGCCGAAGTTGGGCGACCAGGGCCTCCGAAACCCCGGGTACGGCTGAGATCCGGTTCCTCACCGCCGCCTCGAGCACCTCCCCTCGAATCCTCTTTGGATTCTCCGGCACAGTCACCAACCCCCGGATGACACCAGAGAACATTGTGGGTGAGGTCTCATGGACGCGCTCGTCTCTCCACTGGCTCAGTTCGGCTTGTACTTGCCGACGGAGAAGACGCAGGTCGATGAGAAGATCGGCGGATAGCTCTTCGGGTGCTCCCTCGAGCTGTTCCCACACCTGGCTGTTGTACTCCATCCATTCCCCGATGCTTGCCGGACCGCGGTCCTCCGCCTGAGACAGGTATTGGTCCAGGCCCCGGCGAACAGCAGAAGTCGGGTAGAAATTCTTCCATGCTTCTACATAGTCCGACGTCATTTGCTCGTACTTGGATTCCTGGGGTGAACCATGGGAGGTGGCCTCGTCCTGGGGGGGGCCGCAGGAGGAGAGGGCCAGAAGGGGGAGGAAGGCGACGAGGAAAACACGAAGGGCTAGTGATTTTATCAACATCTCTGTGCCTTGAGTGAGAGGGTCCGGGACATAGTACAAGCCGAAGGGAAGGGGGGGGAGGGCTCCCGGCCTGCAGAAGATTCAAGCAGTCCCTCCCTTCTTGTCTCACCCGGGAGAAGGCTCCACTTTGCGGCCATCTCGATCTGGTTTGGATCATGCCCGAAACTTCTCTACCGAGGGAACACTCGTGAACGAAAAGAGCATCTTGATTCGCGGCGGTACCGTAGTCTCATCCGAGGAAGTTCTGGAGCAGGATCTGCTGATCCGTGGGGAAACCATCGAAGCCGTGGGAGCCTTGGCTGGGCAGGAGGCGGATGAGGTCGTTGATGCCCAAGGACTTCTTGTTTTGCCGGGTGCCATTGATCCCCACGTCCATTTTAATGAGACGAACAAAGACCAGAACGGCGTCCACGACTATCTGACGGGAGGACGGGCCGCCGCCTTCGGTGGCACGACCACCATCGTGGATTTCGCCGACCAGATTCATGGGAGCCCCCTTCTGTCCGTCCTGGATGTGAAGAAGGACCAGGCCAGGGGGCAGGCGGTCATCGACTGGAACGTCCATCCCATCATCAACAACGTGACCCCGGAGGTGTTGGAGGAGATTCCGGAAGTTGTGGCCGCCGGCCTACCCACCATCAAGTGTTTCATGACCTTCCGGTCCCTAACCGGGGAATCGGCGGTCAACATGTACAGTGGGAAACCGGGCCGCATCATCTCGGACCAGGACTATGTGGATCTTACGTCACGTCTCAAGAAGGCCGGCGGGATGCTCATGGTCCACGCCGAGGACAGCACGATCATCGACAAGATCGCCATGGAGAAAATCACCCGGGGTCAGACCCGGGCCATCGACCACGCCCGGTGCCGGCCGGCCGAGGCAGAGGCTAGTGCGGTACAACGCATCGTGGGCGTGGCTCGGGAGACCGATTGCCCAGTGTATGTAGTCCATCTTTCTTCGATCCCGGGCTTGAAGGAAGTGACGGCGGCTCGGAAAGAGGGTTTGCCGGTTTGGGCCGAAACCTGCCCCCATTTCCTGATCTTCACCGATAAAAAGCTGGAACGAGAGGACGGGTATAAATGGCTGGGCTCGCCCCCTCTCCGGGACGAGGCCACTCAAACCGCCCTTTGGGAGGGGTTGGGGGATGGGCGGATTTCGGTGGCGGCCACCGATGACTGCGCTTTTTCCCTCGCGTCAAAAGTCGCAGGGGCCGAGAATTTCGAACTCTGTCCGGAGGGGATGCCTGGGATCGAGCCGAGGTTGACCGTTCTCTATTCGGAGGGCGTAGCCAAGGGACGCATCACTCTGCCGCAGCTCGTGGATCTAGTGGCCACAGCTCCGGCCCGACTTTTTGGCATGGCTCCCAAGAAAGGCAGCCTGATTCCTGGGGCGGATGCTGATGTGGTCCTTTTCGATCCGTCCACCCAGTGGGCGATGACAAAGGATTCCCTCCACATGGCTTCCGACTACACGTCCTACGAAGGTGTAGAGGTGACAGGTAAGGTTGCGAAGGTGTTTTCACGGGGAGACCTCATCGTGGACGGCGAGGAGTTCCTGGCCACGCCGGGAAGAGGTCGATTTCTGCCCTGCAAACTCGACTGATGGCCCGGGCCCGATGGTGTCAGATCGCCTCGAAGGCGGGAGTTCCGATCCATCCCACCCGTCCGTCCTCCAGGACCACCTCTGTCCAGCCCTCCGTGACCTGATCCAAACGCACCTTCGTACCTTCGTGCACATGGAAAAGGGTCAGGTTGTCCTCCCCGGACGGGGCCGACTGGATCGCCACTTCCTCAGCGAGGATGATTCCCCAACGGGGTTCGGCTAGAACCCCCTCCTGAGCCAGAAGGGTGGCACCTATCAGAACCAGGATCACCCCGGCACCGCCGGCCAGCCAGGTGGCTCTTCGAGCTAAGCCTTCTCGACGGGAGAGTATCCGGACACACAATCCCCCCACTCCCACCAGATAGCTTCCCACCACGACCAGAATCAGGACTCCCCTTGGAAGTAGGTCCACCCACCATGAGGCGACGGAGAATAGCCAGAAGCGTGGTAGCGGCTCGATCTCGTCGGCGGTGAGGGATCGGGCCAGGTCGAGGTTCGCATGGATGTCCGCATCCCCAGGCCTCAGCTTCAAAGCCCGTTCGTAGTTCAGAATCGAACGACCCAGTTCCCCGGTTTTGAAGAAGGCGTTCCCGAGGTTGTAGTAGAGGTCGGCGCTCTCGAAGCCCCCCTGGCGAACGGCCTCATAGGCGTCCAAAGCACCGGCGAAGTCCCCTTCCTGGTAAAGCTGGTTCCCCTGCAGGAAAAACTCCTCTTGTCCATGGACCGGCACAGCCGCCATCAGGAAGACGGGGACGAGGAGGGGGAGGCCCCGGATGGCGGTGTGGAGGCCGCGGAAGGTGAGCTTCATCGTCCCATCTCCCGGTTCAACGCTGTCATGACATTGGCCACACGCTCCAGGAACCGCGTTTCCTCTCCGGGATCGCTCTTCGGTGGGGCGAACCGCTGGCGGTCGCAATGCTCCAGGCAGGCGACCACCTCCCCTGCGACGGCCTCCGACACCCCCTCATCCTGAAGGCCTTCTTCCACATCCGCCATCTGCATCCCCGCTTCGGCGATATTCACCCTGTCGGCGATAAAACCCCTCAGGGCCAAGGCCACTTCAGCGTAGAATTCCCTTGGAGCCTCTCCCCCGGCTTTCCGCCGGGCCTCAGCAAGGCGGGTATGGGCCACCCGGCCCGCTTTCCGACGCCGGGCCCAGGCCGGGTCCCCCTCCAGGCGATCCTGATGGGACCGGAGGGCCAGGGCTCCCAGGAGGGCTGCCATGGGAAGGAGAAGCAATGTCCAGAAGGCCCCTCCGGTGAATAGGGAGTGTCCGGCTGGGGCCAGCCTGGGGGGCGCCAGATGGATGAACCGAATGTCTTCTCGGAGAGTCTCGACACCGCCGCGTACCAGAGCGGATGGGCCCTCCACAGGTTGCCCGGAAACGGTAAGGGATAGGGGCCCGGTCTCGGCGGTTCGGTACTCGTCCGAACCGGTATCGAAGTAGGCAGCGGACACGGATGGAACGGTTCGGATGCCCGGAGCCCGGGGGATAAGGACATATTCCCAGGTCTTGGTACCTCTGAGTCCGGTTCCGGACCGTTGGCTGCTTTCCGTGACCTCGGGGGGATAAGCCTCGAAGTCCCCGGGTAGGTCGAGGTTCGGATCCGGGATCCCCTTCAGGTTGCCCTCTCCTTGGGCTCTCACTGTAAGGGTCACGGCCTGGTTGGCCTCCACCGAGTCCCGGTCCAGGGACACCGTCAGAGCCAGGCTTCCCACGACCCCGCTGAACGAATCCGGCCGGCCGGCCGGAAGGGGGGCCACGTCGACGTTGATGGGGTTGGAAAGGACCGTGGTGGGAACGACGGTGCCGAATAGGGAGGAGCGGTCGAAGCCGAAGATACTTTCGAACGGATCTCGGGACCTCCGCCTCATCCTCACCTGGGCTTCGACGCCCAGCGGTTCGACGGTGCGTTCCCCTGGACCCGTGGGGACCAGGCCCACCCGACGAATCACGGCTGTGGTATACTGCTTCCCATCCCTCACCACCTGCTCGACCTGGGGGGTGTCCGGAAGAGGTAATTCTTCCACCCAGAACCCGGAGAGCTCGGGAACGGTGGTGAAGTTAAAGGAGCTCACGTCCACAAGAGTGAAGATGCGGTACTCCACTACGAGCGGTTCTCCCTCCAGCACCCGGGTTTTGCTTGCCTCCGCCAATATAAAGAGGTCTTCGTCTCCCACTGCTTCGGCGGCGGTGGAGTCACCCGGGTTCCTGGGTTCGGCCGGCTGCCCGGCTGAGACGGTGAGGCCGAAGGGCTCTGTCTCATAGCTGTTTCCGCCCACGTTTACCGTCATTGCTGGGAAGTCGAAGGTCCCCTCCTCCAGGGCCTGAAACCGGTATTGGATCGTGAGGGAGACGGTGCTTCGTCCGTTCACAACCCGCATGGAGGATGAGCTTCCGCTCCCCAGGTAGGTGGCGAAGCCTGCCATATCGGGAAGTCGGGGTTCGGAATCAACATTCTGTGAACCCGTCACCTCCACGTTGATGAGGAAGGTGCTCCCCACTCCCACGGTGGCCGGACTTGGATACGCCCGAACCGATACGTCCTGTGCCGCCGTCGGGGCAGGGCAGAGGAGGGCGAGCAGGAGGGCGCCCATGCCCAACAGCCATGTCCTCTGCCGGGAGGGAAGGGAACGAACCTTCATCACCATTTCTTCCTCGGTCGTTTCCCAGTGGCCGCGGCCCGTTTCCGGTTCACATCACCCGGATCCTCTCTGATGGCATTCAGGAGGCGTTCTGCCTCCTCGGGGGTCATTTCTCCGGGTTGGGGTTGGGGCTCCGGTTGCTGGCCTTCAGAGTCAGGCTGCTGGTCCTCGGATTGATCCTGGTTCTCCTGAGGATTCTGGTCCTCCTGGTCCTCCTGGTCCTCGTCGTTCTCTTGTTGCTGCTCCTGTTCTTGCTGTTGATCTTGCTCGTCTTGCTGTTGGTTCTGGTCCTGGGATTCATCCCCGCCTTCCTGGTCTTGCTGCTCCTGTTCCTGAAGCTGCTCCAGGACCCTTTCGAGATTGTGCTTGGCGTCGAGATCGGCCGGAGTCGTCCTCAGGGCCTGTTTGTAAGCCTCAAGGCTCTCCTGGAGTTGCTGTTGCCGGAAGAGGGCATTTCCGAGGTTATACCAGGAGGACCCGGAAAGGGCGGGATCCCCGCTTTCCGTCGCTTCCAGAAACCTCTCCATGGCCTTCTGGAAATCCTCCTCCTGGTACAGGGCGTTCCCGTCGTTGAAACGAATGAGGGGGGACTCGGGATTCTGGAGGAGGGCCTCCAGGTATTTCTGGTGGGCCTCGCTGAAGCGGCCCTCGGAATAGAGGCGATTGCCCTCATTGACCTCAGCCCGACCCTTTTGGCCCGAAACCATACCTGGCATCAGGGTAAGGGCCGCCAGGGCCCACCACGTCAGTTTTATGATTCTGTTCACTCGAACCTCCCACTCCATGCAGCTTTTGCCCGTCGTCGTTCCGGTATCAACGCTTCCACGAAAAGAAGCACGAACCCCATCATGAGAAAGAGCTGGAACTGCTCCTCGAACTGGGTGATCTCCCTGGAGTCCACCTCGTCCCCTTCTCCTCTGGCGATGTCGTCCACCAACTCCTCGAAGGCAGTGGTGCCTGGAGCCACACGGACGAACCGGCCGCCGGTGGCATCCGCCAGCCCCCGCAACGTTGCCTCGTCCAGGGCCGTGGTAATGACATTCCCTTCCTCGTCCCGTTTGAACCGCTGGGGACCGCCCTGAGTCCCGTCCTCTGGAATGGGGACTCCCTCGGGGGAACCGACCCCTACCGAATGGATTTGTACACCGCTACCGACGGCCCGTTGTAGTTGTTCGTCGATGCCTCCTTCGTGGTCTTCCCCGTCGGTCACAAGGACAAGAATCCGGTCCTCCCTGGCGCCCTGGTCGAGAGCATCCAGGGATACTCGCAAGGCTTCCCCCAGATCCGTGCCCTGGATGGGCATCATCTCGGGCTCCATGGCGTTCAGGAACATCCCGGCGGCCGTGTAGTCTGTGGTGAGAGGGCTCTGGACGAAGGCGTCACCGGCAAAAGCCACCAGCCCGATCCGGTCCCCGTCCAGGTTGCCCAGGAGTCGAAGGATGGAGAGGCGAGCCCGATCCAGCCGATTCGGAGTCACGTCCTCGGCGAGCATGGAATGGGACAGGTCTACGGCAACCATTACGTCCTGGCCTCTTCGGCGCACCGTTTCCACCCGAGATCCGAACTGGGGCCGGGCCAAGGCCAAAACCACGAACGCCACCGCCAACACCTGTAGTACCGCCTTGGCCCAACGAGCCCGGCGGCTCACCGAATCGGCCAGCCTGGCGACCAGATCCGAGTCACCGAATTGAGCCAATAGACCTCTCCGTCTCCGGGCCGACAGCCAGATGCCGCCGGCAAGGGCGGGCACCAGTAGCAGAGCCAGGAGCCATTCGGGAGAGGCGAAACGGAACATTGGCTTCCTTTCCCTTAGGGTAGTCTTCGGAGGACCGTGTAACCCAGGCCGATCTCCAGCAGGAGCAGAATCAGCCCTGCTGCAAGAATCGGCGGGAACCGTTCCCCGAATCTGGTAAAGTTTTCGACCTGGATCTCAGTGGTTTCTAGCTCGTCAATCTCGGAAAATACCGTCTCCAGACTCTCCCGATCCGTGGCTCGGAAATATCGACCCCCCGTAAGGCTCGCCATTTCCTGGAGGGTGGGCTCATCGATTTCCACTCGCATGTTCACATAACGCCTTCCCACCAGGGGGTCATCCACGGGCACCCGGGCTGTACCCTGGGTGCCGGCGCCAATGGTGTACACACGAATGCCCAGGGCCTGGGCCATCTGGGCGGCGGTGGTGGGACCGATCTCTCCCCGATTGCTACTTCCGTCGGTAAGGAGAACAACGACCTTGGATTCCGCGTCGGAGGCCTGGAGCCGCTTCACGGCCGTCGCCAGACCCATTCCCACAGCCGTTCCATCTTCGATCATCCCGACGTCCATGTCGTTCAGCAGGCTTCCGATCACCCCATAGTCCAGAGTAAGTGGGGCTTGGGTGTAAGCTTGGCCGGCAAAGGCGACCAGACCGATTCGGTCGTCCCTTCGTCCCTGAACGAAGACACCGGCAACCTCTTTGGCCGCCTCCAGTCGGTTGGGCGCCAAGTCCTCGGCGAGCATGGAGCTGGAGACGTCCATGGCCAGGACAATGTCGATCCCCTCCGTCTGAACGGACTCGGAGGTGATCCCGGTCTGGGGCCGGGCCAAAGCGACGATGAGGGCTCCCATGACGAGGGCACGGAGGAGACCCGGAACCCTCCGAACCCAGGGACCCATCCCCTTTCCGGTGCTTCGGACGGTATCCACGGCTGAGAAACGGAGGGCTCCCCATCGGTTGGCTCTCCACCGGTGGTGGATCCAGAACAACCCTGGGAGCAGGAGAAGAAGGAGGAAGAGAGCTGGGTCTTCGAACCGGAACATCAGACAGTCGCCTCCACCAGTTTCCTGCCAAAGCCCAGGAGGGACTTGGAATCCGCATCCGAAGGCCGGCTCTTTGCGAACTTCACCATGTCGCACTCATGGAGGAATCTTCGAAACTCCTCCAGGACTGAAGGCTCCATCCCCGTTTTGGCCAACCCGCCGGAGATATCGGATGTGGTCATTTCCAGGGCAGCCACGCGGAATTGCCCTTCCACATACACCCGGAGAATCTCTGAAGCCTGAATGTGGAAGTCCTTGACCTTTCCCTGTTCCAACAGGGGAGAGGCTTCCAGGCGCTGGAAAGCCTCCAGGGCGACCTCGTGGGGAGGACGGGCGAGAAGGTCGGGAATGGGTGTCGAGGGTTTCGGTTCCCTTCGCCTCATCCTCCGGAAGAGGAGAATTCCCCCGGCCAAGGCCATGAATCCAACCAGGGCAAGGAGGAGCATTCGCACCAAGCTCACGGGAATGCCGAGAGGTTCCTTCAGCTGTCGAATGTCTTCGCCCTCGTCCAGCCCAACGCTCGAAACCTGAATTCCGAACGGATTCGTGTGGAGGACAGTGCTCTCGCCCTCCTCGTTGATGACTTCAACCGGGAAGCTGGGAATCTCCAGGTTCCCCAGCTCAAAGGCTGTCAGGGTGAGAGTCATGGAGGAACGACTCGTCTCCCCCCGGGAACTCGGCTGGTCTGCCCGGCCAGCCAGGACCTCGAAAGGCTCCAGGTTCAAAGAGTCGGGCCAAACCACCCTGGACCCAGGGAGGTGGTCCACGGAGATGTGATATGTGATCCGGTCTCCCACGGAGATCAGGGTGGTATCCACATCGGAAACCAAGCTGGGCGTCTGCCCCATGAGAGGCCCGCCGGCCAGCAGAAGAGTCAGGGCCAACCCGGCGCCTATTCTCACCTGAACCTCCGCATCCGCGTTTTGAAAAAGCGCATGAGAGGCTTCACATAGGGCTCGCCGGTCTGGATATCGATGACGTCTACCCGACTCCGGAGAAACTCGCGGTCCAGTTGGGCCGAATCGGTACGTACCTTTTCCTCAAACGCATCCCGGAAATCCTGATTCGACGTGTTCACCACCAGGCGTTCCCCGGTTTCGGGATCTTCCATCTCCATCAACCCCAGGGGTGGGAGGCTTCTTTCCCGTGGGTCGTGCATGCGAACGGCGACGAGGTCGTGGCGTCGGCCGGCCACAGAAAGGGGGCGGGAAAAACCCGAGCCCAGGAAATCGGATACCAGAAACACAACGGATCGCCGGGGCACGACCCGGGAGAGATACTGCAAGGCCCCGCCGATGTCGGTACCTCGGCCCTGGGGTCGGTGAAATAGAAGTTCACGGAGGACACGGAGAACATGTCGGCGCCCCTTCCGCGGAGGGACGAACTTCTCGATGCGATCGCTGAAGAGAATCAGTCCGATCTTATCGTTGTTCTTGATGGCGCTGAAGGCCAGAACCGCGCTGAGCTCCACGGCCACTTCGCCCTTCATCCGCTCCTTGGTTCCGAAGTTTCCGGATGCGCTCACGTCCACCACCAGGACCACCGTGAGTTCCCGTTCCTCTTCGTAGATCTTCACGAACGGGGTCCCGGTCCGGGCGGTGACGTTCCAATCGATACTCCGGATATCGTCTCCGTACTGGTATTCCCGGACCTCCGAGAACGTCATCCCCCTGCCTTTGAATACCGAGTGGTATTCTCCGGAGAAGACATCGTTCACCAACCCCTTGGTGGCGATCTCGATATGGCGGACCTTCTTGAGGATCTCCCTGGGGATCATCCTTGCCGCCCCCCTTCGGAACGTACCATCCCCTACGGCACCTCGACGCTGTTCAGAATCTGCGTGACCACATCTTCCGAGGTGACCTCTTCCGCCTCTGCTTCATAGGTGAGGAGAACCCTGTGTCGGAGGACGTCCATGGCCATGGCTCGGACGTCGTCGGGGGTGACGAAGCCCCTGCGTCGGAGAAAGGCGTGGGCCCGGGCAGTCTTTGCCAGGCAGATGGAAGCCCGGGGGGATGCCCCATAGGAGATGAGGTCGGAGAGTTCACCCAGTCCGTAACTGGCCGGGTCCCGGGTGGCCAGGACCAGTTCGACTATGTACTGCTCCACCTGGTGGTCCAGGTAGATCATCTCCACCGCCTTCCGGGCTCGAAGAATCTCCTCGGGCCCAACCACAGGGTTGATTTCCTCATCAGGACCTGTGGACATCCGGCGCATGATCTGGAGCTCCTCCTCCCGATTGGGATACTCCACAGACAGTTTCAGCATGAAACGGTCGACCTGGGCCTCGGGAAGGGGGTAGGTGCCTTCTTGCTCGATGGGATTCTGGGTGGCCAGGACCAGGAACGGGGCTTCGAGGGGGAAGGTGTTCTCACCGATGGTAACGGTCCGCTCCTGCATGGCCTCCAGGAGGGCCGACTGGACCTTCGCCGGGGACCGGTTGATCTCGTCCGCCAGGATAATGTTGGCGAAGATCGGCCCCTTTTTGGTTTTGAATTCCTGGTCCTTGGGATCGTAGACCAGGGTTCCGATCAGATCAGCCGGGAGAAGGTCGGGCGTGAACTGGAGCCGTCGGAATTTGGTGTCCACCGCCCTCGCCAGCGTCCTCACAGTGAGGGTTTTGGCCAGGCCGGGAACACCCTCCATCAAAACGTGGCCGTCGGCCAGGAGGCCGATGAGAAGGCGTTCCACCATGGTGCCCTGTCCCACGATGACCCTCCCAACCTCTTCCAGGAGCTTGGGAAGGAATAGGCTCTCTTGCTGGATCTTCTCTTGGATGACCTCGATGTCACGATTCATCGTCTCGCCTGTGGTCCGATTGAGTTTTTCTTTCCCCCTAAATCTGCCACAAGGGGCTTCAGGGTGTCGGGGAAAATACCCGATTATCCCATGAGATGACTACCCCCCGGAAGAACGTTGCCCCAAACCGAGACCTCGAGGGTGGGGTGCCCCATATGGCCCCCGGGAGGGGCGCAGGAGCTTAGCTTTCCTGGTCCCCTGCCGGCAGCCGGCGCTGAAGGAGCCCATCCCTCTGGTTCTGCTCGAGGTAGTCCACTCCTTCGACCGTGATTTCGTATCGCGAGTTGTCTCCCCGTTGGATATACTGTTTTCGAACGAGGTACCACATCGTAAACTCGAGATGCTCCCGGGGCCGGCCCGTCAGGTCTTCAAAATCCAGGATAAAGATGCCCGGGGCGTGCAGGTCTGCGCGACGTTGGGCGTAGAGAAGCTCCAGAACCATGAGCCGGGTGACTTCTTCCAGCTCGAACTCGTTTTCCGTCCGGACCTGGGCGGAAGTCGCCCGCCACCGGTTGCGGCGAATCTCCTCGTATCTGACGTCGTATTTCGCCCGCAGCTCCGGGTCGGTAAGGGTAAGGTACGCGTCATGGATCAGCTGAAAACGTGTATCGTCACCTGTTTGCCGGTTATCCGGGTGATAGCGCCGGGCCAACAGGCGGTAAACCCGGTGAATCGTCTCCGGTTCGGCATTCGAGCTGATCTGAAGGACCTCGTAGAAGTCCGGGGTCTGATCGGAGTCAGACGGGGTCGTAGACATGAATCTTCTTCCTCAGCGAGTTCCAGGCCAATTGAGGCCCGAGGGGATATCAGAGGATTCCTGCCAGCCGGCGAAAACCGCTCGAGGCCGGTCTGGAGATGATATTCGGGGCCGATGGCTAGCGAAAGAACCCGGGTCGGTCTTCTTACCGCAGTATGAGTTCTTTCATGTCAGTTCCACCCTTTTCGGAGTGGAGGATGAGCCTTACCCTGGACCCCCGAGGGCCTTCAACGGTCCATTGAGCCCGGTAGAGGCTCAGGAATCCAGACTCTCTTGTCCCCCGCATGAAGTCGAAATCCACTGTGGATGGGTCGTCCGTTTCGGTACCGCCGGAAAGCTCGATCGTTACCCGGTCGGATCGGGCGATGTTCGTTCGGCGAGCCTGCTCCATCGATGTGTCCAGATAGCCCCCGTTGGCCACGGTTGCCGTGACCAGCCATTCGTCGTCCCGATCTCCGGGCTCCACTGTAACGTCCTGGATTTTCACCTCTGGGGTCAGGAGTCCCCGAACCACGGCGAACCGGGCCTGGTCCTCCGCCAGCTTCTGGAGGAAGGGTCCGGGAGGAGGGTTCCTGAGCCAGTAGCGGGTGAACCCCCCCATTTCGACCTCACCTAGAACCGGGTGCTGGTATGCCCTCCATTCCCGGAACCCCTCTCCGGAAAGGGCTGGGTCGTCCTGGTGGGCGTCGAGCCACTTGAGGACTGCGGCCAAGACGTCCGGTCGGTTGTACCTGCCTGGAATCGCGAACAGCGGTTTGTCCCTCGGGATTTCGCCCCAGCCCATCTCGTTGACGAAGGGCTCCATGGTCCAGAGCTCTGTGGTAACGGAAAAGAGGCCCTGATGGACATAAGACCAGTCGATGAACACCCCGTGACGGACGCCCGGTTGTTGGTCGAAGGGCACGCCAGGAAGGATGGTGGTGAAATCGTTGTAAACCGATGCCACCGGGTAGGTGGTGATCGCGGTCCCTTTGGCCAGGATGGCGCTGTAGTCCTGGAGGTCCTGAGGCGGAAAATCCGTGTCGGGCCTCGCTGCATAGGGACGAAGATGGATCCCTGAGGTCGTGTGCCACGACTCGATCTGAGAGATCTGGGGCTTGGAGAGGATGAAGTCCACCAGGACCCGGGCGTTGTGCTCCTGCAGGGGATAGTCGCCCTGACCCCGAAACCGTGCGTCGGTGGAGGCCCAATAGGCTGGGTAGTTTCGGTTCGAGATGAACCCTGTGTTGGGTGCGTCTTCGTTGATCTCGCCATCCCCGTCGTCGTCCACACCTTCCGACAGGACTCGATAAAAAGGCCCCTGGTTATCGTCAGATTCACGTCGGACCATAAGGCGAGGGTCTGGGCCATAAACCGTCCAGTTCCCGTCCGGGTCCGGAATACGGATCTGGAGAATCTGGCCGTCCCCGTCCATGTCATCAGGGCCGTCCTCGCCAAACCTGCCGTCTCCGTCGGTGTCCCTGGCCCCCGGAGCCTTGGCCGGGTCCCAGTCCACCTTCCCGGTCATGGTGGCTTCGGCCCCATCAGGGTCACCCCGCTGGACGATGTAGGTGACCCTGGTGTCTACAAGGCGGGTGACGTCAGGGTCCGACCCGTACCGGGAAAGGAGGTAGTGAGCCAGGTAGAGGGTTACTTCCCCCCCGGTCACCTCCGAGGCGTGCTGGTTTCCGTCGAAATACACGGCGGGCTTCGTCTCCGGCCCACCTGTGGCCTGGTTCCCAATCTCGATGCACCAGATCTCTTTGGTCCCGGACGCACTTTTCCCGATGGAGTAGAGTTTGGCCAGTTCAGGGTTGGTCCCCGCCAACTCCTGGAGGAGAGCCGTGGATTGGGCATAGGTGTGATATCGGAAATCATAGCCGGCATCCTGGGCAGAGGCCTTATGCCCCAGGGCTAAGAACCCCCCCAGAACCAGGAAGAAGAGAAGGATCCGCATTTTCTAACCCCCCCCTACCAGGATTTGGGCCTGCCCCTGGAGGAGTCGGTTCAGGGCAGCAATGGGACCGTCAATGATCGACTGTAGCTCCCTTTGGGCGTTTTGGACCTCAACCGCCACTTCTTCCATGACTTGCAGCTGACCCTCTGTGGGTCGGGCCTGAGCCTGGCTGATACCCCGGGTGGCAAAGCTGAGCTGCTCCGACAGCCGTGGATAGATACGGTAGCCCATGCTGGGTGGTGGGCGCCGGAGGACGTTGTCCAACGCACCCAATGCTTCGGAAACGGCCTCGATCTGTGTGATGATTTCAGTTTCGTTCGGGAGATCTTTTCCTTGGATTGTCCCCTGGAGGTCCTCGGCCTGGCTTCTCAGGTCCACCACCGTGCCAATCATTTGATTGAGGGTGGATTGAATCTCCTGTCCCCGGAGAGCCGCCTCGGTTCGGGCCTCATAGTCCGCCTGGCTGGTTTCCAACGCCGGGTCACCCCTGACACTGAACGACTTGGACAACTCCTGCCCGTTGGCGGAAAGGGTGGCGGTATAGGTACCCGGTGCCACTGGTGCTCCGGATCCGCCGCCCCGCCCTCCGCCACCACCGCCGGGAACCGGCGTTGCACCGGCCCAGGCCAGGTTCCAGATGGCCCGGTTGACGCCCGCTGACGCTCGGACGTTCGGGAGCTCACGTACCAGCCGCCCCTGGGCATCGGTGATGCGAATCGAAACCCCGCCCGAGCCCTGGGCGGGGGCTTCAGCCAGGTAGAAGTCGATATAGGCGCCTTCCCTGGGATTCTGACCCTGGAAGGTGCTTCGTCCGAGGCTCGAGTCCCGATTCCAGGACTCCCAATCTGTCGCTTCACGGATGTCAAAAAGGTGAACGTCCGTCTGCATGGCATCGGCCAACTCCACCAATGGCTGGACGTTGTCCAGGATCCAGGCTCCCACGCCGTGGGTCCCGATCACCAGGTCGTTGTATTGGGGCTGAATCTTGATGCCCCGGACCGAGACTCGGGGCAGGTTGTTCCGGATATCCACCCAGTTCTGGCCTCTGTCCAGGGATGCGAAAAGCCCCCGGTCCATACCGAGGAAGAGGAGGTTCGGATTCGCCGGATGCTGCCGGATGACCTTCGCGTAATCGTCCTGTGGGAGGCCTGCCGAAAGATCACGCCAGCTCTGGCCGTAGTCGGTGGTCTCCCAGACGTGAGGGGTGAAGTCGTCCATTCGATGGTTGTCGGAAACGAGGAAGGCTGTTCCTGCTTCCGTGGGAGACGCTTCGATGTTCTGGATCCATGCTTCGGCGGGGAGTCCTGGGACGTTGTCCCTGACATTCGTCCAGCTTCCCCCATCGTCCCGGGTGATCTGAACGTTTCCATCGTCGGTGCCCACCCAGATCACGCCTGATTCCACAGGGGATTCGGCCACTGTGTAGATAGTGGTATGGAATTCGGCCGCAGTGTTGTCGTTGTAGATCTCACCACCCGAATCCAGCTGTTTTTCCGGATCGTCGGTGGTCAGGTCGGGGCTGATGATGTCCCAGGAATAGCCGTAGTCCCCGCTTCGGAAGAGAACGTTCCCGCCCCAGTAGACCACGGAAGGATCGTGGGGAGAGATGACGATGGGGGCGTCCCAGTTAAAGCGGTATCGGGCCTGACCCATATTCTGGCCCTGGGAGCCAACCATCCATGGATGGGGTTCGATGGAGCGGGTTTGGCCCGCCCTGGTGTCAGTGATGCGAAAGTACCCGCCCTGAGCGTTGGAGTAGACCAGCCAGGGCTGGCCAGGGACAGGGACGGTGTAGAATCCATCCCCGCCACTCACCGTATACCATTCATCCGCCAGGATGGACCCACCCCGGGTTTTGGAGGGGCCGCACCAGTTTCCGTTGTCCTGAAGCCCTCCGCACACCCAGTAGGGGTCCCGGTCGTCCACAAAAATGTGGTAGAACTGGGAGAGATCCACGTTTCGCCAGATGTGGAAGTTGATTCCACCGTCAAAGCTCACCTGGAAGCCGCCGTCGCTGCCGGACAACACGTGCTCCCCATCCGCCGGGTCGATCCAGATGGCCTGGTGGTCCCCATGGACACCCGACGCAACCCGCTGGAAGGTCCGGCCGCCATCGGTGGATTTGGACATCCCACCGGCCAGGGTGAAGACGGTGTTGGGGTCCGAGGGGTCCACGAACACGTCGGAATAGTAGAAAGGCCGGAAGTTCAGATTTCGGTCGTCGCTAGTCATCCGCCAGGTCTCGCCGTAGTCGTCGGACCGAAAGAGGGTCCCGGCGGTGGGGAACTCGGTGATGAGGTAAACGATGTTGGGAGAGGATTGGGCAACGCTGATCCCTGGGCGGGCCATAGGCTCGTCGGGGAAGGTCTCGATTTTTCGCCAGCTTTTCCCACCGTCCCGAGAAACGTGAAGGGCCGTTTCTTTCCCTCCGTCATCGAAACGCCATGGCCGCCGGCGGAAAGTCCACATGCCGGCGTAGACATTCCTGGGGTTGCTCAAATCCAGATCCAGGTCAGCGCAGCCCGTGTCCTCATCGATGAACAGGACGTGGTCCCAGCTCTGTCCTCCGTCTTCCGTACGGTATACTCCCCTCTCCTGGTTGGGCCCCCATGCCCGGCCCATGGCACAGACCAAGGCCACATCCGGGTCTCTGGGGTCTACGACGATCCGCTTGATGTGTTCGGTCTTGTCCAGTCCAAGATGGGTCCAGCTGTCCCCACCGTCGGTGGACCGCCAAACCCCCAGCCCGTAGGAGATGGAGTTTCGGGGGTCGCCCTCACCGGAACCGAGCCAGACCACGTTCCGGTCCGACGGTGCGACGGTGAGAGATCCTACGGAATAGGCCTCTTCGTCCTGCCACTGACCCTGGAAGGTCACGCCGCCATTGGTGGTCTTCCACACGCCACCGTCAGCCCCGCCTACCCAGTACGTGGAGGGATCTCCGGGAATGCCAACGATGGCGGATACCCGGCCCCCGACGTTGGCGGGCCCAAGATGCCGGAACTCCAGGCTATTGATGGCCGACTGAATGGCTTCAGCCTCCTGAGCCTGGGCCTCGGTTCTGATGAAGCTTCCGGTGAGGAGCAAGGCGGTAAGAACGAGCCCAAAGACTCTGCGGACACGGCTGACGGCGGGGATCTTCATGGTCCCTCGTCCTTTCTGGTGGCGGAAAGGGGTTCAGATGGCGAATGTACCTGGCCTGGTGAAGAGGTGCCATCCCCGCAAAGGAGTGACCCCATGAGACGTTGGTCCAGAAACCGCCCAGCGGCGTTCCGGCCGCTTTCTGCTGTTCTGCCGATGCTTCTCCTTGGCCTCTTGACCTTCTCGTCATGCTCGGTCCGGCCAGACGGCCCGGGGGGTGGCCAGAATCTCGCGGAATTCATCCGGTCGAACTTCGACAAGGAAGAGGTCCGGATCCCCATGAGGGACGGGGTCCAGCTCTTCACCTCTGTCTACACGCCAAAGGACCGGAGCCGCACTTATCCGGTTCTGATGCGGCGGACCCCATACAGCGTCGGGCCCTATGGGGACCGGAGCTTTCCAGAAACCCTGGGGCCGAGCGATCTCCTCACCCGGGAGGGGTTCATTTTTGTCCTACAGGACGTCCGGGGCACCTACATGTCCGAGGGGACCTTCCGGAACATGACACCCCACAACCCGGCGAAGTCCGGTCCTGAAGATGTGGATGAAAGCTCCGACACCTACGACACCATCGAGTGGCTCCTGGCGAATGTGGAGAATCACAACGGCAGGGTAGGGCAGTGGGGAATATCCTACCCGGGATTCTACTCAGCTGCGAGCATGATCGACGCCCATCCGGCCCTGAAGGCCGTTTCTCCCCAGGCACCCATCGCCGACTGGTGGTACGACGATTTCCATCACCACGGGGCCTTCTTTCTCCCTCACGCCTTTCGATTCTTCAGCTCCTTCGGCGTGCCCCGGGAAGGACCGACCACCGTCCGGAATCCGACCTTCGAATTCCCAACCCCTGACGGGTACCAGTTCTACCTGGATATCGGGCCTCTCACCAATGTGAATGAGCTTTACTTCAAGAGGGGTATCCCCTTTTGGGACAGCATGATGGCGCATCCCACCTATGATGAGTTCTGGCAGTCCAGGAACATTCTCCCGCACCTGGAGAACGTGGCTCCGGCGGTACTCACGGTCGGAGGTTGGTTCGATGCGGAAGACCTCTACGGGCCCCTGCAAATCTACCGAAGTGTGGAGGAGAAGAACCCGGAGATCTTCAATGCCCTGGTCATGGGGCCCTGGCGTCATGGCGGGTGGGCAAGGGATGCGGGTGACTCCTTGGGCTATGCGCAGTTCGGCTCCAACACCGGGCACTATTATCAGGAGAACATCGAGTCGGTGTTCTTTAACCATTTCCTGAAGGATCAGGGGGAAATGGACCTCCCGGAGGCTTACGTCTTCGAAACCGGAGGGAATCGTTGGAGGACGTTCCCGGATTGGCCGCCGGCGAAAGCGGCTGAACGGTCGATGTTCCTCCACAGCGGAGGCGATCTCTCGTTCCAGGCCCAAGGTGACGGGCAGGGGAGCTTCGCCGAGTGGATGAGCGATCCCGCCAATCCGGTCCCCTTTACCCCGGACATCGCCACTGGCATGACCCGGGAATACATGGTGGATGACCAGCGCTTTGCATCCAGGCGCCCTGACGTCATGGTGTACCAGACGGAGGTGTTGGAGGAGGACCTCACTTTGGTTGGGCCCCTCGTGGCAGACCTGTGGGTTTCCACATCAGGCACTGATTCCGACTGGATCGTAAAGCTGGTGGACGTATTCCCGCCTGATACTCCCAATCACGCCGGACTTCCCAGGGGAGTTCCCATGGGGGGATACGAGATGATGGTTCGATCCGAAGCCATCCGGGGGCGCTTCAGAAATTCCCACGAGGTCCCTGAGCCCTTCGTCTCGGGCGAGCCGACCCATGTCCGGCTACCCCTCCAGGACGTACTTCACACGTTCAAGGCCGGACACCGGGTGATGATTCAAATCCAGAGCAGCTGGTTTCCTCTCATCGACCGGAACCCGCAAAGTTACGTGGACAACATTTTCCTCGCTGAAGAGGGAGACTTCATTACTGCGACCCAGCGGGTATACGGATCGCCTGAATTTCCCTCGAAGATCGAGGTTCTGGTCCTTCCGGGGGGGTAGGGAGTCGAAGGGGCGACTCAGGCTGGCTTCAGATCCAGAACGGGGGTTCCATCGACGGCGTCCAGCCCTCGAACGGTCAGAGTATCACCCACGATGCTCACCAGCTCCACCTCCGTGACACCAATTCCGTTGGGTCGCCGGGGGCTTCGGAGGGCGAACACGCCCCGCTTCGGTCGGGTTTGGTCACCTCTAGGGTGCTGGAACAGGGCCCAATCTTCGGATCGGTGGAAAAAGAACACCACCAGTACCCGGCTCTCCTTTTCCAACTCGGAAAGACCTGGGGCATACTCCGTTTTCAGCTTGATACGGGACTCGGACTCTCTGAGAACCTCCCCAGGCGTACCGAAGGGTAATCCGTTCTCGACAAACCCGATGGGATGGAAGGTGGCGGACTGGGTTTCCATGTTTGTCCCGTCTTTCGTCGGTGATCAGATCGAGTGCAGAGCCGCCACGGAATTGTGAGCGAGGACCCTGTCCTTAGCCACCAGGTAGACGGCTGGAGCCTCTAGATGTCCCAGGGTGAGAGAGTCATGACCAACACATTGTCCCAGGATCATCACGAACTCGACTCCGTCCCGGTTCAGGAGTTCACCCTGGGCCAGGGGGTTGCAGATCATCTCGGGTCGGCCCGGCCGGATCTTCTGTGAATCGGCGATCCCTGCTTCTTCTTTAGGCACCGCCCCGGTTTTGCAGCAGGTGGAGGAGACCTGGAATCCGTTGCTCTTGAGAAGGCCGGACACGGCTTTGGCCTCTTCTTTGAATCCCACGCAGAAGCTCAGCCCAATTCGGTTGGCCCCCAACGAGTGAGCTGCCGAAAGGGCCTCCGCCAACCTGGAGGGGGGATCCGACGGGTAGTCTCGTCCGGTGCAGGAGGAATGGACCAGCGTCTCAGGGTCCCAGCCCTTGTAGGTCGGACGTTCCTTTTTCGGCCAGTGACCGAACAGGTCGTTCTTCAGATAGCTTCGGCTGGTGTAGATCCCGGCCACCGGATTGTGGAATAACCGGGAGTCCCGGGCGATGAAGCTCACGGTGGGGACGCATGAAGACCGGAGGAAAAGAACCTCATGGCCGACGCACATGCCGCCCAGGACATTCAACTCCGTCCCCATCTCAGAAAAATGAGCCGCTTGGGCGGCGGGATCATCCAGGTGGGTGGGTGGTGGGAGAACAGGGTCGATTCCCACTTCCTGAAACGCCGTCGCCACCTTTTGAGCCAGACCGGCCATATCGGGGCAGTGGGCGAGGCCAAGGGTTTTGAAGCCCATTCGGCGGGAAAACTCCCCGATTTCCTTGAGCCTGGTCCATTGGCAGTAACCGCCGGACTCAATGAGTGCCGATGTGCCCAGGAAGGCCAGGTCGGCTTCCTCTCCATATAGGTCGCCGAACTCGGGGAAGTCGTCCCCCATGGGGCAGCTGTCCGGTGTGCCTTCCCGAGTGCCGCTCCGGCACATGAAACTCTTACATTCAGCGCATTCGACGGTCATAACAAACCCCTGTGGGAACTGACTGCATACCCTTGTCAAACTACCATGGCTCACCAGATTGTGCAGTAGTTGAAAGAAGGGATTATTCGTGGTTCAGCGAGGAAGGAGATTTAGGGTGAAAGCCATCGCCGATGTACAGATCATCCCCATTGGATCAGGGGTTTCCGTTCGGAAAGAGGTCATGAGGGCCCATGAGCTCCTCGAGGAGTCAGGGTTGAACATCACCCTCCATGCCAATGGGTCGAACATGGAGGGTGAGATCGGCGAGGTTTTGGCAGCCATTCAACGGGCTATCGAGACCCTCCACGCTGAGGGGGTGGTGCGGCTCTCCTCCCATATCAAGATCGGGACCCGGACCGATAAGGTCCCGTCCATGGCGGGGAAACTCTTTAAATAGGGTCCCCCCCGGTCTCGGGGAACAAGGAAACTCGAACGTAGTTGTCCAGGCGAAGCCAGATTCCGGCGTCCCGCTGGATGGTTTCGGCTGTGACCCGGTCCAGGGGGCCCTCATCCAAGGCGAGATGGGGGTCCCAACCGTAGAAATATGCCGACCGGAGTTGGTTCAGCCACCAACCGTTTTCCTTCATGTTGGTCTCCCGGGACCGGCGTTCCTTTTCAGTGGCAGCCTGAACGTCCTCCGGGGTGGGTCCTTCCTCGATCAGATCCTGGATTTCCCCGAATACGGCCGCTACCAGCTCTTCCACCCGGTCCGGGTCCGATCCAAACTGGATTCGGATCTGGTAACCAGGATCCGGGATCAGAGAATACCCGGGGGAGACCTGGACCCCGTAGGTTCCGCCCAGGTCTTCCCGGACGAGACGGAGTAGGCGGGATTCCAATACGGAACTCATGGTTCGGATTCCCATCCGGGTGTCTGGAGTGGACTCGAAGGGGCCTGTGAAAACGAGCTGTGTGATGCTCTGAGGTTCCACGCCCTTTCGTACGGTCTTCTCGATGACCCCCACCGGCGGATCCACATCCAGATCCATCCAGCTTTCTTCCCGGCCGATATTCGGGAGACCCCCCAGGTAGGTCTCCACAAGGGGTTTGATTTCCCCGGTGTCCAAGGCTCCGACAAAGAGGAAGGTGAAATCACTGGCGTCTGCGAAGCGGTCCTGGTAGAAGCTGAAGGCCTCGTCCAGATCGATCTCCTGGAAGGCTTCCAGGTCCATTGGCCGGACCCGAGGATGCCCCTGGCTCATGGTCAGGAGGAGAGTGTCCTGGAAGGCGTTCATCGGGTTGGCGTCCCGATTCGCCAGGACCGCCTCCAACTGGCTTGTCAGGGCCTGAAACGCGACCTCGTCCTTCCTGGGGGCCGTGAAATAGAGATAGATAAGCTGAAAAAGGGTCTCCATATCCTGGGGCGACGCTTGGCCGGAAAACCCTTCCGTGTTCTCTGAGATGGAAGGCGAGACGCTGGCCGATTTCCCAGCCAACTTCTTCATGAGGTCCACCCGATTGAACGAGCCGACCCCGCCCAGGGCTACCATCTGATCGGCGCTGGAAGCTGAGAGATGATTCTCAATTGAAGAGAGGGAAAAACCCCCGGGACTGAAGGCTCGGACCAGGACCTGGTCGTCCTTGAAATCCGTAGGCTTCAGGATCACACGCACTCCATTTCCGAGGCGCCACTCCGTGATCCCCAGATCAGGGACGGTGGTCTCGTCCACCACGGGGGAGGGCACGGGTGTTTCGGCAAGGAGGGGCTCATCGCTGGCGGAGTCTTCATAGGGGCCGATGTCCCCTGCCACAGCCTCCTGGAATACGGCGGCCAACTCCTCCTCGGTGGGGAGGGGGAGGTCGGCTTTCTCCGGCGCGTTGACCAGAACCACCCGGCTGTGGTCGACCAGCCCGTTCCGACCGACTTCAGTGACCTCCTCAGTGGAAATCGTCGGAAGAAGGGCCTGAGCAGCTCTGAATTCGAACTCGATTCCCGGGATGGGTTCGTTTTGGAGGAAGTGGTTCACGTACTCACTGGCGTAGCGCCCGGAGGGCTGGTTTTCCCGCTCGGCATAAGTTCGCTCCATGGATCGGAGGAGGTCCGCTTTCTGCCTTTCCAGCTCCGACTCGGTGAACCCGTGACGAACCACACGTTCCGCTTCGGTCAGGAGGGTGCTCATACCCCTGTCTATACCCCCATCACTGACCACGGCGGCCAGTTGGAAGATATCGGCTGAACGGACAAACCGGCCCTGCCCGGCCATCCCGGCGGCAAAAGGCGGGTCCGCCTGTTGGGTGAGCTCGAAGAGGCGGGCGTTGAGCATCCCGTTGAAAAGGTTGTCCACCAGGAGTTGGCGGTACCCATTGAGGGTTCCGCGCTCTTTGAGGGGTTGTTTGTAGAGAACGGACACCTGGCTACTGGTGGCCTCCGCGTCGCTGGCGATGCCGTAGAGGGTCTCCGGATGAGGGGGAAGCTCGTAGGTGACCCGGGGCCGGGTGTCTGCCTTCTCGGGGACCCTCGAGAAGTGTTCCTGAATGGCCGCCTCCATGGCGGTAGGATCGAAATCCCCCACGGCCACTACCGCCATCAGGTCGGGGCGGTACCAATCCTCATAAAAGCGTCGGAGGGCTTCCGGCGGGAAGGTTTCCAAGGTCTCCAGGTCTCCGATGACCAGGCGGTCGGCGTAGCGGGATCCCTGGAAGATGAGGGGGAACTGCCGATCCATCATTCGGGCCATGGCTCCTCTTCCGGCCCTCCATTCTTCAATGACCACCCCTCTCTCCTTGTCGACCTCCTCCGGATCCAGCGTCACCCGATAGGCCCAGTCCTCGAGGATCTGAAGGCCGGTTCCCAAAATCTCCGGATCGTCGGTAGGAACCTGAAGCATGTACACCGTCTCGTCGAAGCTCGTATAGGCGTTCACCTCCGGCCCGAATTCCATCCCGATGGACTCCAGGTAATCGACCAGCGCCTGCTTCTCGAAATTGGCGGTGCCGTTGAAGGCCATGTGCTCGAGGAAGTGGGCCAGGCCCCGTTGGTCATCATCCTCCAGTACGGATCCGACATTCACGACCAGACGGAGCTCGGCCCGGTTCTCGGGCCGGTCGTTGGCCCGGACGAAGTAGCGGAGCCCGTTGTCCAGGGTGCCCATTTTCACTTCCGGATCGAAGGGAAGGGGGTCGTCCGGGGAGGTGAGTGCAGGCTCCTGGGCTGTCAGCTGCCAGGATGAGGGGGAGAGGAGAAGGGCTGTGGCAAGAAGGGAAAGCCCGAATGTCCTGCGACGCATACATGGCCTCGTTGGGTTTACCCCGGCGTACGTAAGGACCTCGTAGGCCGAGTTTCTGTAAGAAGGTTAAACGCCAATACCGCCGGGAAGGGGAGGGAGTTCCAGAAGGATCTTTCACGAGGCCGGAGGAGGAAAGTCTCGGTGGCCGGATTCCGGGTTGTAGGCGTTTGCCATTCAGGGATGGCTGGAGCTTGCCGAATGGAGGCGAGCATGGTCTACTAGGAAGATAGTTGACTTGGCTCGAAGAAGGGGATAGAATGCTACTATGAGTTTAGTTGATTCTCGATCCGACAAGGATCTCGTGGTCCTCACCGGCAGGGAAATGGACATCATGAATGTCCTTTGGAAGCTGGGTTCAGGGACCGTTGCCGAAGTTCAGTCAGGCCTTTCCGACACCCTGGCCTATACCACCGTCCTCACGATCCTCCGGACGTTGGAGAAGAAAGGTCACCTCCGGCACGAGGAGGAGGGGAGGGCGCACCGGTATGTGCCCCTGGTGGAAAAGGCCGAGGCACAGGAAGGCGCGGTGACAAGAGTCACCAGGAAGCTCTTCTCCGGGTCTCCCGAACTCCTGATGGCTCACCTCCTGGGTGAAAAGGGCCTCACCGAACAACAGCTGAAGCGCCTTCGGGCTCTCGTGGATGAGCGGCTAAAGGAGGAGGGGAAATGATTGCGGCCTGGATCCTTTACGCATTGTTGGTGGGGGCGTTGGTGGGGGCAGGGGCTCTGGTGCTGGAGAACCTGCTACGGGCCCACCGACTTCCTACCCGATGGGTTTGGGCCGGGGCCATGGGCCTTTCTCTCCTTTGGCCCATGGGTCATCTAATCTGGAGGCATCTGCCCAGGGATGCAGCTCCCATACCTCTTCCCGATCCTGCTATGGTCGCGGTATTGGATCCTTTGGCGGTCCAAGTCACCCAGGGATCTTTCCTCAGAAGTCTCGATGAACCCATCGTTTGGGTTTGGGCCTTCAGTACCGCCGTTCTTCTGGCACTTTTCACACTCCTTCTCGCCCGGACACGCCGATTGCGGAGGGAGTGGAAGGACGAAGAAGCCGGTGACCAGGTGGTTCTTTTCTCCGAGGACCTGGGTCCAGCCGTGGTGGGGTATGTTCGGCCCCAGATCGTGCTTCCCGGGTGGTGTCGGGGGTTGGAGGAGGAAACTCTCAATCTGATTCTGGATCATGAGAGGGAGCACCTTAAAGCCGGCGATCTCAGACTCATCCTGACCGCAGGGGTTCTTCCTATCCTCTTTCCGTGGCATCTCCCTGTGTGGTGGCAATACAGGCGTCTCCGGGTGGCGGTGGAGGGGGACTGCGATCTTAGAGTCCTGCGGAAGTATCCCGAGCGTACCCGAAGCTACATGGAGCTCCTCCTACACGTGGGTGGGCAGCTCCCTCGAACTCCGGCCCTGGTGGCCATGCTCTCCGATCCTGAGGAATCCCTGGCGAGGAGGATCCGAATAATGACTATGCCTTTCCCAAAGAAACCGTGGATTCGAGGGGTGGTTCTCGCTGCCCTGGTGGGACTCCTGGTGGCCGTTGCTTGTCTGTCACCCAGCCCGACCGACATCCCCGCTGCAGATCCAGAACTCCCCCCGGAGATTGAGATTCCGCCTCCGCCCTCCGTTGATGAGGAGGCCAACCCAGAGCTTTCGGCGGCCCCGGTTTTCACTCCCTACACGGTTCAGCCCGACCTCAAGAACCGGGCTGAGGTGGCCCGGGCTCTCGAAGAGAACTATCCGCCCCTATTGAGGGACGCTGGCATCGGGGGCACCGTACAAGTCTGGTTCTTTGTTGACGAAGAGGGGGTGGTTCAGCGGCTGCAGATCGATGAGCCCTCGGGGCATAAGGCCCTGGATGATGCGGCTCTCAGGGTGGGAAGCGCTCTTCAGTTCACACCAGCCCTGAATCGTGATAAGCCTGTTCCGGTCTGGATTTCCTTACCGGTCACTTTTTCCACCCGGGGTTCGAGAGGCACTGGGGAGCCTCCTCCAGGGTCGCAATCGGCGGAGAGGTCGGAGCCGGTCCGGATAGTGATTCCTCCTACCCCGGAGGAACTGAAACGGGGTATTCGTTCTCCCCTTGAGGAGGCCAACAAGGACATCACAGCCGCCCCTACCTTCACGCCCTACACAATCCAGCCCGACATCAAGAACCGGACAGATGTGGCCCGGGCCCTCCAAGAGAACTACCCCCCTCTGCTGCGGGATGCCGGAATCGGAGGCACCGTTCAAGTTTGGTTCTTGATCGACGAAGAGGGAGTGGTTCAGCGGATGCAGATCGCTGAGAGCTCGGGCCATAAGGCTCTGGACGATGCAGCTCTCAGGGTCGCCAGGGAGGTCAGGTTCACCCCGGCTCTAAATCGGGACGAACGAGTTCCGGTCTGGATTTCCCTCCCGATCACTTTCACGACCCGGTAGGGGCATTCTCAGGTCAGAATTGCATGGGCTGACCGCTCGCACCCCAAACCAGAGCTGCCAGGAAGAGGAGCACCCCGGCGATCAGGCCGATCATAAAAAGGGTATAGGAGGTTCGAAGCAGGTGGTACTTGGTTTCCAGAACGCTTCCCAACCCGTAGATGTCCCGGATCATGTTCCGGTAGGCCCGCTCCGGATCTTTGATCAGTTCCTCCATCCCTTCAACGAAGTCCTCCTCCGGGAGGGTGGTGAACGTGCCGAAGAAGAGGATGTTGGCCTCTCCCTTCCTTATCTCGTCCAGGGTGGCCTTTCTGAGAGTTACTCGTGGCCTGGCAGCCAGGACCGCGTAAACCAGAGAGAGAAGGCAGAAGACCAGTAGGACACCGGGCGGAATGAGGAGAAAGCGGCTCTGCACGAGATTGGGGTAAAAGGCGGCGAACAGGATTGAGATGATGATCCCGTTGATGGAGATCATGATGTTCGCCTTGTTGTCGGCCAGGTTGCTCAAGTCCAGGTGGGTTCGGTAACTGGTCCTGAACATGGTCTCCACCCCCCGGGTGGACTGGGGCTTACCTTTTTTCTTTGCCTTCTTTTTCCCTTTTTTTCCGCCCCCATCCTCCGGAGCCGAACCCTCTTCGGTAGGGGCCGATTCTGAGGCGAAATCTCTCACTACGGTCTCGGACGGTTGGTTCCCGGTTTCCGAAGGCGTAGAAGCTTCCGGGATCGGTTCTTTGTCAGGTGTGTCTAACACGTTCATTCCCCCACTGGCACGTTTGTTAGAAGTGGAATCCCCCACCGCCGTATAGGAATCGGGTGCCCTCATCACTTCGGGATACCGAGAGCGTCAAGGTAAAGGTATCGATGATGGAAGCCCAGACGCCGCCCCCATAGCTACCATGCCACCGATCCGAGTCATCGTCGTCGAACCATACGCGTCCCGTGTCCCAGGAGAGGGTGGCCCCCCAAGACCCGGGGATAATCGTTGGAAGGTCCCCGACTCGCAGCCGGGCCTCCGAACCCAAGAAAAGGGAGGCATTCCCGTGAAACCGCTCCTCGGGAAATCCCCTCAGTCCTTTTGAGCCCCCTAGGGTAGCCGCCTCCTGATAGGGGGCCTCCCCCCAGATCTTCTCGCCCCCGCCCCGGAGGGCAAGGG
>RCNC010000257.1_pt1 | contig 31855 bp, 26 predicted proteins | sample 2041301 | NCBI WGS metagenome assembly RCNC01 (sample SAMN09708231, study PRJNA481090) | Marine sediment metagenome, whole genome shotgun sequencing project. | biome: marine sediment; feature: ocean; material: sediment; isolation source: Sewage treatment plant 13A marine sediment (STP13A) ... | reverse complement strand
GGAAAAGCTGACGGCCTACGAGCTGGGCCTTAAGAGCACGCTGGCCAATGGCAAGATTCAGATGAACCTTGCCGCCTGGTACAACGATTTCAAAGATGTTCAGTCACAATCCTTCCTGGTGCTGCCATTCCCGGGCTCGCCGGAGGCCACCGAGTACACAGGTAATGGCGGGGCTATGGATGCCAAGGGCATAGAGGCGGAAGTTCAGTGGGCGCCGCTGCCACAGTGGAACATCTCTACCCAGCTTTCCTACACGGATGCGAAGTTTGGCAACTATTCGGCGGCCAACCTGGCAGGCCTGGGTGATATTCCCGGACATACCGATGGCGACCAGTTGCAGTTCAAGGGCTGGCGCCCGGCTCTGTCTCCAGAGTGGGTGTGGGGCTTGCAGACCTCTTATACCTTCCAGCTTGAGAGCTATGGAACGATAACGCCTTTCTTCCAGACCACTTATGCCAGTGCCTATTACGCCAATGACATTAACCTGGCAGGTGTGAAATACGGGTCTCACTCAAGATCGGATATCCGGATTATCTGGCAGGCGCCGAAAGGTAAATTCCAGCTTCAGTTCTACTACCTGAACTTCGAAGAGGACGCAGTTCTTAACTGGTCCAGGGTCTACAACCCGGCGGCACGCCCGGAGATCACGACACTGCAGGCTAACTGGGCCAACCCGAACACTTATGGAATTATTTTCGACTACCGGTTCTGAACGCCTAGACGGATCGCCTGAGCACGATGATAGCCCCGGTGGCCAGTATCGCAGCAGGTAGTAGCTGTGCAGCCATGGTGGGCAGGTGGTAGACGCTGGCCACCTGCTGGATGACCCGCTCCACGATCATGAATAGACCGCCCAGGATCATGCCAAGGAATAAGCGCATACCCAGGTTGGGTGAACGCATCGCGCCAAACACGAACGGCATGCCGGCCAGCACCAGGGCGATCACAGTCAGTGGGTAGAGTGCTTTCTCCCAGAAAGCCTCTATATAGACCAGGTCATCAAGACCATTTTCTCCAAGGTAGTCCAGGTACTTGATCAGGGAGCGGATGGACAATAGCGAAGGTCGGGTTACCGCCGAATCCAGTAGCTCCGGCCGGATCTCGCTCAGCCAGGGTTGTTGCTCCTGTACGGTCCGCTGTGCGCCTGCATCGGTGAACTGAGTCGTCGAGATGTCTTTCAAGGTCCAGCGATCGCCGTCGTGGGTCGCGCTTTCGGCACGGGTGACGCTCTCAAGCCTCACGCCATCTGAGTACCTGTAAATTACGATGTCCCTGAAATCCACGGATTGCTCACCGCGGTTGGCTGTGAGCACCGGGCTCTGGATATTAACGATGTCGCCGCCATCCCTGATCCACATGCCGCGGGTTCCGCCAATGATGGCCTGGCCGACCATTTCGCTCAGACGAAATGCGCGGGCCTGTTGCTCTGCAGCCGGCGCCACCCATTCGCCCATGATCACCACGGGGGTTGTGATCAATAGTGCTCCAGCCATTGCTGACAGCGCCAGTCTCAAGCGGGAGACACCTGATGTACGAAAAGCGACCAATTCATTGCCCGAAGCCAGGTTCCCCACACCGACCAATGTGCCAAGCAAGGCGGAAACGGGGAAGATCTGGTAAGCCATACGAGGTGTCGTTAACGCCACGAACCAAAGCGCATCGGAGGTGCCATAATCGCCCTGGGTGTCGCGCAGTTCGCTGAGGATGCCGAACATGGCAAAGAATAAGGTCATGATCAGCCAAACGGCCAGCAAACCGGTAATTGCTGCCTGGCCAACGTAGCGATCAACCACTTTTAACATCTGTTTATCTCACCGGGTGCGTGCACGCAGTATAAGCCCTTGGCCCATGCAGCTCTATTCGTAATCCTTGTTGCGCAGCTTCTTCAGCGAAGCGCGCTTTTTTTTGGACTCAAGTCGCCTTTCCTTCACCGCCCTGCCCGGACGTGTCGGGATGCGCTTTCGTTGCGTCCTGATGGCCGCCAGGATCAATTCGCGCAGTCTTTCTATCGCGTCTGAGCGGTTCTTTTCCTGGGTCCTGTGTTTCTGCGCTTTGATGACAACCACGCCGTCGGCTGTGATTCGCTTGTCGCGGCTTTTCAAAATACGCTCTTTGACCGCATCCGGGAGTGACGATCCAGGCACATCAAAACGCAGGTGAATGGCGGAAGATACCTTGTTTACGTTCTGCCCGCCGGCGCCTTGTGCCCGGATGGCGTTGAGTTTGATTTCATCGTCCGGAATTTCTATCCGGTCATTGACGGAAACCATGATTAAGCTGTTGCCTTTCGTTTTTCGCGGTAGATCCGCGCCAGGCCAACAAGACTGATCAAAAGCCAGAAGAGTTCAACCAGGAAGGCTGACATGTTGAACTCATAATAGAGTGAATACAGGATGCAGGCGGCGCCCACGATATTGCCCAGGGTATAGGCAAGGCCGGTGGCGGACATTTTTCCTATCTGAATCAGGAAATAGCTGCCGACGATCAGGATCACTCCCAGGTTGCCGATCAGATCGTAGAGTTCGTAGTCCATGTTGTTCATGATACTGGAAAATACTGCACCTTCTCAGTGCACTGCTTTGGTGCGCGCACTTCCTTTGCACGCCCGGCATATTTAGGCCCTTTACGAAAACTCCTGAAAACAATTAGATAGGCGTAGTTTTTAGGTGGCATGAATTCTGCATCTAAGGGGGTATCAATCAGCCTTTATAGAGAGGATTACTCATGAAACTGGTCACAGCGATCATTAAGCCATTCAAGCTCGACGATGTGCGCCAAGCGCTGCACGAAGCCGGCATCGCCGGCATCACCGTTACCGAAGTAAAAGGCTTCGGGCGGCAGAAGGGTCACACCGAGCTTTACCGCGGTGCGGAATACAACGTCGATTTTCTTCCAAAACTAAAGTTGGAAACGGCCTGTAGCGATGAGGTGGCCGATCAGGTGGTCGAAGCCATCCAGGCATCGGCAGCAACCGGCAAGATCGGTGATGGCAAAATTTTCGTCAGTTCTCTGGAAGAAGTGATCCGCATCCGGACCGGTGAAACCGGATCCCAGGCTATTTAAGGCCGCTAAGAGCTCAAGAGCAGGAGTGTAGTAATGGAAGCCCATATTTTTGAATTGCAGTATGCAATCGACACCTTTTATTTCCTTATCTGTGGAGCCCTCGTCATGTGGATGGCGGCAGGTTTCTCGATGCTGGAAGCCGGCCTGGTCCGGTCCAAGAACACCACGGAAATTCTTACCAAGAACGTAGCCCTGTATGCGATTGCAAGTTTCATGTACCTCGCATGTGGCTACGCTTTCATGTACGACGGTGGCTGGTTCCTGAGCGGAATCGAGGCATTTAACATGGATGAAGTGCTGGCCAGCTCAGCTGAAAATGGATTCGACGGCGGCGCGGTTTATTCCGGCGCGGCGGACTTCTTCTTCCAGGTGGTGTTTGTCGCAACAGCAATGTCTATCGTTTCCGGCGCTGTCGCCGAACGAATGAAGCTGTGGGCCTTTTTCGCCTTCGCCATTGTCATGACCGGCTTCATCTACCCCATGGAGGGCGCCTGGACCTGGGGTGGCAAAGAGGTATTCGGCCTGTTTAGCCTGGGTGATGATTTTGGTTTCAGTGATTTCGCGGGTTCAGGCATTGTCCACATGGCTGGCGCGGCTGCAGCGTTGTCCGGTGTATTGCTGCTGGGTGCGCGTAAAGGCAAATATGGACCGAAGGGCGAGACACTGGCCTTACCGGGCGCCAACCTGCCGTTGGCGACCCTTGGCACCTTCATCCTGTGGATGGGCTGGTTTGGTTTCAACGGTGGTTCGGTCCTGAAGCTGGCTGACGCAAGCAGCGCGCACAGTGTTGCAATGGTCTTCCTGAACACCAATGCAGCGGCGGCTACCGGCCTGATTGGTGCACTGGTTGTTGCCCACTTCAAATTTGGCAAAGCCGACCTGACCATGGCGCTCAACGGCGCGCTGGCCGGACTGGTGGCGATTACGGCCGAACCTTCAACCCCCACACCTCTGCAGGCCTCCTTGTTTGGGCTGATTGCGGGCGCGTTGGTTGTCTTCAGCATTCTGGCGCTGGACAAGATGAAGATCGATGACCCCGTGGGCGCTATTTCGGTACATGGCGTGGTCGGTTTGCTGGGTCTGATGCTGGTGCCGCTAACCAATGATGGTGCTTCTTTTGTGGGTCAGCTGGTGGGGGCCGCGACGATATTCGTCTGGGTCTTTGGTGCCAGCTTCGTGACCTGGCTGTTGATCAAAATGGTCGTTGGCATACGGGTTAGCGAGGAAGAGGAATACACCGGACTGGACATTGGCGAATGTGGCCTGGAAGCCTATCCGGAGTTCACCGGTTCGTGATGACGAAACGGGTCTTTTTTTATCCTTCGGACTGGCCCACGCGCCAGGGTGAATCCGGCATGCTGTACTCTTCGGCCACATCCATGAACGCCCGGGCCTGGGCGGAAAGGTACTTGCCGCGGCGCATCACGGTTCCATAGCTCCGCTTGGGAAAGTAGTCGCTCATGTTCTTGGCCACCAGCTTGTCATCATCACGCAGGCAGATCCCGGTCACGATGGAGATCCCGAAGTCGAGTTCAACATAGCGCTTGATGACCTCCCAGCCGCCTACCTCGAGTGTCACGTTAAAGGGTACCTGGTGCTGCTGAAACACCCGGTCGACCATTCGCCAGGTGGTCAGTCGGCGGGGTGGCAGGATCAACCCAAAAGGTGCGATGTCTTCGATGCGTACGCGCTTGCGCTCAGCCAAAGGGTGACCAAGCGGCATGATCAGTGCAGGCTCAAACGAGTACACGGGTTGGTAACTGATGTCGGAGGGCACGTCCAGCATGGAGCCGATAGCCAGGTCGACCTCGTCATCGCGGATCATGGCGAGCCCGTCACGGCCGGTCACGTTGCGTAGTTGCACGTGGATATTGGGGTAGCGTTGCCGGAACTCCTGTACCAGTCGCGGCAGCAGGTAAATGATGGTGGATTCCCCCGCCGCGATGATGACCTCGCCACTGTCCAGGTCACCCTTCATGTGACGGTTGAAGCGGGCATTGAGTGTGTCCAGCCCTTCCACCAGCGGCCTGGCCATTTCATACATTTCCTGACCTTCGCGTGTCAGGTTGATACGCGGACCATGGCGTTCGAACAGGACCGTATCCAGTTCTCGCTCCAGCGCACGTACCTGCAAGCTGATGGCGGGTTGGCTGAGGAATAGTTGCTCCGCAGCATCGGTCATTTTTCCACTTTTAGCCACGGCACAAAAGGCGCGGAGCTGCTTGAGCTGGTTGCCTTTATAGTAGAAGCGTGGAGATTTTTTGCTCAAAGCAGTGTAATCAGGCTGGATGTATCCCAGCGCCCTCCGCCTTTGGCCTGTACCTCGGAATAAAACTGGTCTACCAGTGCGGTCACCGGCAGGTGCGCACCGTTATTGCGCGCCTCGCTGAGGACATATCCGAGGTCTTTGCGCATCCAGTCGACGGCGAATCCGAAGTCGAACTCACCATCGATCATGGTGGAGGCGCGGTTCTCCATCTGCCAGGACTGGGCCGCCCCCTTGGATATAACATCCACAACCGAACTGGCATCCAGGCCTGCCTGGTCCGCGAAGTGCAGGGCCTCAGATAAGCCCTGGACCAGGCCCGCGATGCAAATCTGGTTAACCATCTTGGCCAGTTGGCCTGCACCGGAATCGCCCAGGCGGGCCTGCATGCGGGCATAGCAATCGATCAGCGGTGCAGCCGTGGCAACGGCTTCCTCATCGCCACCGATCATCACGGTTAACTGGCCGTTTTCCGCACCAGCTTGCCCGCCGGACACCGGTGCATCTATAAACGCAAACCCCAGCTGCCCGGCTTTTTCATTCAGTTCGCGCGCAACGTCGGCGGAAGTGGTCGTGTGATCGATAAAAACCGCGCCTGGCTTCATGCCGGCGAATGCGCCCGCCTCACCCATGGTGACTGCACGCAGGTCGTCATCGTTGCCGACACAACAAAAAACAAAATCCGCGCCTTCAGCGGCTGCTTTTGGCGTGACGGCTGCCGCGCCCGGATAGTCGTCGATCCAGCGCTGGGCCGTGGTGGCGGTCCGGTTATAGACCGTGACTTCGTGACCTGCTTTGGCCAGGTAACCCGCCATCGGGTAACCCATAACGCCCAGGCCGATAAACGAAACTTTGAAACCCATGAAATAAACCTCTGATTAATGCGAAATAGTGCAGATGCCCTGCGGTTAGTTTTACCAGTCCTTCAGCGGAAAGTCGATGGGACTGGCAGGCGGCCAGGGCAGGCCGGATCTTTTCAACATCGAGGAAAATACCGGGGCTGCCTCGCGGTCGAATGGGGCACCGCAGGTGCAATAGTAGATGGCTTGCATCAAAGTCATGTAACCGTAAGGCCGGCCATCGATCAATCCTGCCAGGCTGTTGGCCTCGTTGCGGTCACCCTGGGTAGCCGCCATCATCAATGAGAAGTAATCGTTGGGGCCGTGTTTGCCGAGGAACTCCTGTTGCAGGGCCCTGGCGGTCTGGGCATCGCCGGTTTGGGCCGCCAGCATGGCCCTGGAGAACAGACGGGCGTCATCATAGCGCAGCAGGTCATTGATGGCCTGCTTGGCTTCATCTGGTCTGCCTTCGGCTGCAAGTGCCCTGACATAGGCCGATACGACCCATTGGTTGTTGGTCGTTTGCAGTCGCCTTCGAGCTGTTTCAATGGTGCGCTTTGGCTCGCCAAGCCACAGGTAGGCATGAACCAGGTGAACCCAGGGTCGTGCCTGCATCGGGTCACACGCCGCAACCCTGGCGTAAGCATCGCGGAGTAAATCAGCCTGTCCGAATGCACCGCTGGCCAGTTGTGACCAGAAGGCGGGGCTGCAGCCGGCTGTTCGAAGTGCGTGGGCGCTGCGGGCAGACAGACCTTGCCAATCACCCTGGGTGAGTGCCATGTCGAATTCCGAGGCCAGTCTTGATTCGCTGCTATCAGCAGACTGAATGGCGTTCAGCTGGTTCTCTTTTAATGCCAGCGGAGCGGCTTCGAGATCTTCTTGTGAAATGTTTCCGCTCAGCTCCCCGTTGGCATGGGTCATTAAAATATGGACGTATAGGTCCGATCGCCTCAGGTAGGCGGAATGGAAATCCGGCGCCAGTGAAATTGCCCGGTTGAATTGCTGATTACCCTGGCGTAGCAGGCTGAAAACATCGCCTTCGCCGTGGGCCTTTTCGAAATACTCAGCGCCTTTTTGGTAGGCGATGTACGCTTCCACGTTGTGCACCCCGACCCGCCGCATCCTGGCGCGTTGCTTGTCATCCATGACCACATCCAGTGCTGTCGCAATGTTCTCTGCGATGTCTTCCTGTACGGCAAAGGTGTCCTCGGTGCGGCGGTCATAGGTCTCAGACCACAGATGGAAACCGTCTTTGGCCCGAATGAGCTGGGCGGTAATGCGCAGCTGTTCGCCGGCACGCCGCACAGAACCTTCGACGATGTGATCGACACCCAGTTGACGGGCAATCTCGCCGACCTGCACGTTGCGGCCTTTGAAATGAAATGCCGAGGTTCGGGCCGTCACCAGTAATTCCGGTAACTGGGCCAGGGAGTTGATGATTTCCTCTGTCAGGCCGTCCGAAAAATAGTCATCATCCGGTCCGTTGCTCATGGGTACGAAAGGCAGGACGGCGACTGAGTTTTGTGCATCACCAGCCGCAAGCTGGTGAGTTTCAGCTGCAACCGGATTGTATTCGCCGGCACTTGTTTCTACGGTCAGTGGCGGGGCTGCCTGATCTTGCAGAATGAACTTGTCGGTCAGCAGGAACCCCACGGCTAATACCAGGATCACGATGATCGCACGGTCCAGTTTTTGTCCGGTCCCACCCTCGAGTGTCATTTCAAAGGCCCAGGCCAGTATCAGTGCTGGGAAGATACCAATGGCCAGTAGGAAAAGGACATAGTGGGCCACTGTTTCAGGCAGGTGAATGATGGGCCCGACAACATCGATGACCTGCAGTAGCAACCAGCTTCCGACCAGGTAGGCGATGCCAACCCGGAAGACATTGCGGCGCTTTAGCTCCTCGAAAAAGCTTGTTTGCCGCCGTCTCCTCATCTCGTTCGCTTTTCTGGCAGTGGGCCGATTTCACCATTATCGGTCATTGCCTGGATCTGGCTTCTTTGTCGAGCCATATCCGCTTCCAACTCGGAAATCATGCCGCGAAATTCACCCGACTCGCGAAGGCCGTTGAAGTTGGGGTTGAGGTCGGTTTCCCAGCGCCAGGCAAAGCGCCAGCCGTTGTCGATGATACGCCTGAGTTCCTCAAGGGCTGCCTGTTCCTGACCCAGCAGGGCCAGGGCTTCGGCTTTTACAGCGGTGACATGGAAACGGTCGGCCCCGGTGGTGAAATTGGGCTGCTCATAAGCTTCAATCACGGTTTCCAGCAGTCGATCAGCCTCGTCTGTCCTGCCTGCCAATTGCAGTAGGAGCGCCAGGTCCGTGGCTTGAACGATATTATTTCCAGTGACCAGCGATTGGTCTCCAAACAGATGCGGGTGCTGTTTGGCAAACACCTCGATTCCCGCCCTGGGGTCGCCGTTGGCAATCGCCTCATCCCGCTTGATGCGCATGAAGATGCTATCGGAAGTCCAGCGATCGGGTAAATCCAGCCTCAAAGCAAGGTTGCTGAACTGCAGCGCAACCTCGAAGCGGTCGGTCAGGTAATGATGCATGGCCTGCATGGCCATGGGTTGTGGCTGGTTGGTGACCCAGTCGTCAAGCCAGTCGGACCACTCTGCGGCTGCGGCATAGTCCTCCAGGCAATCATTCGAAAAGACCATCCAACCCGCGATCTCAAAGTCCTTCGGATCGACTTCCAGGCCTTTGAGCAGCCAGCTCATGGCGTTGCCAAAACGGCCTTCCGCAAAATACGTGCCGGCTACCGGCCCGTACCCCAGCGGGCTTTCCGGATCGATTTCCCGGATGCGGCCGTAGGCGGTGCGTGCCTGGTCAAAATCTCCCAGCGACTCGTAAGTGCGGGCCAGTGTGAATATTGTGCCCTGCGCCAGTGGGTCAAGGTCGCGGGCCTGCAGAAGCAAGGGCAGGGCCTTTTCCGGCTGACCGCTCCGCGTCAGCATTGTGCTGAATTGCATCAGGGTTTTGGAGTTTCCCGGGTCCAGGTGTAGCGCTTTTACGAAAGAGGTTTCCGCTTCCGGGTCGCCCGCAAGGAACTGGTAAGTGCCAAGCATGGACCAGGCGGGTCCATATTCGGGGTTCAGTTCGATCGCCCTGTCTATGGCGCTGGTTAGTTCCCCGCTCACCTCATCCACGCTGGAAATCCCGTTATTTATCGAGCTGCCGAGGGCGGCTGCCAGGGCAATGTAGGCGTCGGTGTATTCGGGGTCCAGTTGAATAGCTGTGCGGGCGTAGTTGATGGCCTTTTGCACGGCGTCAAACCCGCTCCGGCTTTCATATTGTCGGGATAGCAACACGGCCCGGTAGGCATCCAGGTTGCTTGTGGGTGTTGCACCAATCACGAACTCTTCCTCAGTGGTCAGCGTGGCCTCGAGGGCGACAGCAATGGCCCTGGCAATCTCTCCCTGGATTTCAAAAAGAGTCTCGGCGCTGATCGTGTGGTCATAGGTTTCCGCCCACAAGTGCTCGTCGGTCCGGGCATTGATCAACTGGACATTTATCCTCACCCGGTCACCGGCTTGCTGCACACCGCCTTCCAGCAGGGTGGTCACACCGAGTTCCTCACCAATCTGTCGCATGTTTTTCGTGGTGTTGCGGTAGGCCATCACCGAGGTTCGGGAAATTACCTTGAGTTCGTGGATTTTTGACAGGTTGGTCAGCAGGTCGTCGTGGATTCCGTCAGAGAAGAACTGCGTGTTTTCGGCACCCGCGCTGCGATTCACAAACGGCAGAATGGCGATGGATTTTTCAGAGCTTGCGGCGTCATCTGCAGGGGGTAAGGTTTGCCGGGACACAGTAGCTGTGTCAGTCAGGGGTGCGAGGCCCTGGTTCCTGGCGTCCGGCAGCCAGATGCGTTCAGCGCCCATCATCAATATGACCAGGACCAGCACGGCAATAATGACCCGGTTCAATTTTTGGCCGGTCTTGCGGCTTACCGGTTGCGAGGGGTCGACGTCTTTTTCACGCCTGACGCCAGCGGGCGTGAGTTCAAAAACCCAGGCAAGCACCAGGGCCGGGATGAACCCAAGCGCAATAACCAGCAAAACACGTTTTGAAACCCACTCCGGCAGTTCCAGGATGGGCGCAATGACGTCAACCACCTGCAATATCAACCAGGAGATGACGAGATAGGCGACGCCTACCCGGAATACATTCCGGCGTTTGAGCTCACTAAAGAAACTCATTTCACTGGCGTCTCGGTGTCTCCGGTTTGGGTGGTGGTGCAAATTCCGGAAGTTCGGTCGATTCTATCACCTGCCCGAAATACAGGGCGTTTATGAACAGCTTTTCGGTGCCACGCCAAAAACCCCTGAACACGGGGTTGTTGGCAAACTGAACGACCAGGCCCTCACCGTGTTTTTCTGCAATCACAGCGGGTTGTCCGCGGAAGGCGGCCAGCCGGTCATCGCCGATGAATCCTGCCAGGAGTGGATCACTGGTGTAGCGAACGGGTGTTGAGTAGGCATTTCTGCTGGGCTTCAGAACCGTCGTGCCACGACGGAGCAGCGGTAGTTCCGGTCGCTGGTAGCCGAAAGTCAGCGGGTGGCTCAGGTCAATGATGGAAGCCACAATGGCGCCGCCAATCACCTGTTTTGCGTTGTCATCCGTGAAATCGGCATAAGTCCGGGGTGTGAGGGGCTGGTCTGTTGCGGATTTGGCCTCGTCTTCTTCACACGCTTCCGGGTCCTTGTCAAAACACAGGTCGCCGGCCCAGCTTGCAGCCCGGTTAATCGTGACCAGAACGCCACCGTCAAGGACCCAGCGCCGGATGGATGACTGCTGTTTTTTGGTAATGTCGTCATATTCGCCGTCTGCCATGAACAGGTGGGTGTAATCCCACAGGTCTATCGAGCCCAGTTTCTGTTGCTCAATGATTGTCGTGGGGATACCAAGACGCTCGTCCAGAACGAACCACTGCTCACCCACACCGTAAGACGAGGCGCCTTCGCCACCCAGCAGCAGCGGATTGACCGGTTTGATCAGTTTGAAGTGCTTCGAGCCGAGATCTGGCCCGGACACGGTCATGGTGCTTTCCAGGCTGTTGATTTCGAGTCCATCCAGGGCCGCTTTGCCCAATAATTCGATGTTCTTTTGCAGTGCTTCCGGAGTCTGGATACCGGCCTGGACGATCAGTGTGCCGGGGTCAAAGGCTTTCATCCCACCGCTGGTTTGGGCGGAGAAGGCTTTGGTTGATGTGCGAACCCGGACCTTGTTGGCCAGCAGTTCCTGAAGTAAAGCCGGTGTGTCCAGTTGGTTCCAGTCAATGGCCCAGGCCCTGGCGTTCTGGTCAGGTGACAGACCATTGCTGGATTCGGCTGCTGTCCGGGTTTGCGGCAACCGGCTGACGGTTGCAAACGGCAGGTTATTTGCCAGCGGCAGCGTCCAGGCGGACACGTCATAGAACGTGTTGTCCTGAAAACGGGTGCGCTGCTCCATCATGGCTTCGAGTAAACCGAACTGGCGCTGGCTGGCCGGTAAAACCCAGGCGTGTCCGGGTGTGAAATCGTATTTTCCGGCGCGAACATTTTCGGCCAGTGCACGGTATTCGATCTGGTGGAGGTCCAGCATTTCGAGAAAGGCCCTTGCACGGGCAGGGTCACCATCGTCGCCGATTATCCAGCCTTTGAAATTTCGCCCATTCGCCCTTTTTTGCATGGCGTCATGAAAGCCTGACTGGTAGGCCTTGAGCCGCTCCCTTGTTTCCCACGAACCCTGCAGGGAAGACAGCGACATTCTGAGTTGATTGGCCACTGCCGACTGGAAGGTCTCTGTTCCGTTGGTGGTGGCGAGGGCCTGGCCGCGGATGGCTTTTTGTTCAAACAGGATACCGATGCCGCCATTGATGTCCGGGTAGGTGGAGCCTTTGCCATAGTAGAAATCGTCGAAGGCGTCTTCTGTAAAGTGTGGCTGCCCCACCTGATCCATCGCCCGGGAGTGATACTGGGCCAGGGCGCGGGTCAGCTCCAGGTTTTCCGCCGGTGTCAGGGGGTTTTGTCTTGAGGGGACGCCCGGCTGAAAAAAGAATCCGGGATAGCCGCCCTGTTCGTGGTGATCGGTCAAAACGTGCGGCAGCCAACGATGGTACTCAACAATGCGTGCTCTCGATTCCGGGTGCACCAGGGGCAACCAGTCACGGTTCAGATCAAACCAGTAGTGGTTGGTACGTCCGCCGGGCCAGTGCTCCCGGTGCTGACGTGTATCCGGGTTTGCCACCGGCACCTTTCCCGCATTGCTGTTGGCCCAGCTGGCAAAGCGGTTAAGCCCGTCCGGGTTGATGCTGGGGTCGATCAGAATGACGCTGCCGGCGAGTAATTCCTTCACGTACGCTGATTGCGAAGAGGCCAGGTAGTATGCAGCCAGCATGGATGCATTGCTGCCGCTGGGTTCGTTGCCATGAACACTGTAGCCGAGCCAGACGACCAGTGGTCCGTTTCCATCGAGATGTTGTTGGCGCAGGGATTCGAGGTTTCCCTGGTTTTCAGCGCTGGTGATGGCCAGTTGAAGTAGCGGCCTGCGTTCGTAGGTGTATCCGGTCACTTTTATGGAGACCCGCGGAGATGCCGCTGCAAGCGCGTACATATAGTGCACCAGTTTGTCGTGGCCGACATGCCAGTCACCCACATTCCAGCCCAGTACCGATTCAGGGGTTGGGATGGACGGATCCAGGTCGGCATCCGGTGGCAAGTACTCCTGTGCGCTGCGCGCATGGAGGTTGAATACGAACAGTAATAAGGCCAATCCGGTAAAAAATTTCATGTTTTATTCCATCCCTGCAAGCGGGTTATTCTATGAGATACTGCGGCGAAATTCTCTTGCGGTGTTTTTTTAGTTTGAATTCTCAGGGTGAGATCCATGAAGATCATCAACACCATTTTGTTTTGCTTATTCGTCACCGGGGCGGCCAGCGCGTCTGCCGCTGAAAGTGTGCGCGAGAAACTGGGCCTGATAGAGCTGCCCCCGGGCTTTCAGATCCAGCTCTATGCCGAAGGCGTCGAGAACGCCAGGCAACTGGCGCTGGGTGACCATGGCACCGTGTTTGCCGGCTCGCGCAAAGCCGGGCTGGTGCATGCCGTGGTGGATGCTGACGGCGACCATTTCGCGGAAAAAGTGTACGTGATTGCAAAGGATCTGAAGATGCCGTCCGGTATCGAGTTCAAATTCGGCTCGCTTTACGTGGGTGCGCTGGATCGGATTCTGCGCTATGACGACATCGAGAGCTGGCTCGATCAGCCGCCGAAACCGGACCTTGTGACCGGGGGTTTTCCGGACAAGACCCATCATGGCTGGAAATACCTGAGATTCGGGCCGGACAGTCTGCTTTATGTCCCGGTAGGGGCACCCTGCAACATTTGTGATGAAGAAGGATTTGCCCAGATTCGCCGCATCATGGCGGATGGCAGTGGCATGGAAGTATATGCCGAAGGCGTCAGGAACAGTGTTGGGCTGGCGTTTCATCCGGACACGGGGAAGTTGTGGTTCACTGACAACGGCCGGGACCTGATGGGCGATGACATGCCCGGTGATGAACTGAATTACGCGCCGGAGGCGGGTATGCATTTCGGTTACCCCTATTGCCACCAGGGCGATACGCCGGATCCGGAATTTGGCCAGGGCAAGTCCTGCACAGATTTCACACCACCTGCGCTTACACTGGGTGCACATGTGGCGGCGCTCGGCCTGACGTTCTATACCGGTGACATGTTTCCCGGGTCCTATAAAAACCAACTGTTCATTGCACAGCACGGCTCCTGGAACCGCAGCGAGAAGGTCGGGTACAACATCATCCTGGTGAAGTTTGATGAACAGGGGCGGGCGCAAGGTAGCGAGGTGTTTGCCAGTGGCTGGCTACAGGATGAGGAATCCTGGGGCCGTCCCAACGACGTTATGCAGATGCCGGACGGCTCGCTGTTGGTATCCGATGACCAGGCCGGGGTGATCTACCGAATCAGCCGTCTATGACCCTGATACAGCTGATAGTGCTGGCCCTGATCCAGGGCTTGACCGAGTTTCTGCCTGTTTCCAGCTCAGCCCACCTGATCCTGGGCAGCAAGGCATTTGGCTGGCCTGACCAGGGGCTTGTCTACGATACCGCTACCCACCTGGGCACGCTATTCGCCGTGCTGGTCTATTTTCGCCGCGAGTTGCTGGACATGGGCAAATCCTGGTTGAGGCCGGCCGTTAACGATGAGGATCGCCACAACCGGTCGCTGACACTGTACCTGGTGCTGGCGAGCATTCCGGTGTTGCTGGTCGGCGCGCTGGCCTCCGGTTTTGTTGAGCAGCATCTGCGTGATGTCCGGATCATTGCCTGGAGTACGCTGGTTTTCGGCTTGCTGCTCTGGTTTGCCCACGCCATCGGGCCGCGCGTGAAGACAGTGGCTGACTTTAACTTGAAAAGTGCGCTTATTATTGGTGTGGCGCAGGTGTTTGCATTGATTCCGGGTGCATCGCGGTCCGGTATAACCATCACGGCCGCCCGCTTTCTGGGCTATACGCCGGATGCGGCGGCCCGTTTTTCTTTTTTGCTGTCGATCCCGGTGATTTCTGCGGTTGGCCTGTACAGCGTGTTGCGCATCGCGAACGGTGACTCGCCGATCGACTGGATGCAGTTTTGCATCGCCGTTGTGTTCTCCGCCCTGGCTGGCTGGGTCTGCATTGCCGCCTTTCTGGAGCTATTGAAGCGCGTCGGATTGATGCCGTTTGTCATCTATCGCTTGCTACTCGGTATTTTCCTTTTGTGGTTTCTGGTCTAGGCGCACCAATATAGAGCGCACGCATTTTGATATTGCACCAACATAGTGCATTTGAGATACTGGAGCTGTGGTTTCCCATTGCGTTAAATCAATGCATGTAACCAATGTCGTCGAATGTGCGGTCTAATGAGCCTAAAATTGATCGAACACCTGTTTTTTCCAGGCCATCTGATTTTAGTCGCGTTGGCACGACTCCTGCATTTATAACTTGACCCATTTTGGAACACCACGATAGGAAGCATATGTAATGAGCACTGAAAAAATTCTGAAAACGCTTGAAGAGAAAAAATACAAATTTGTGGACCTGCGGTTTTGCGACACCCTGGGTAAAGAGCAGCACGTAAGCCTGCCCATGAGCGCGGTCAATGAAGACCTGTTCGAAGAAGGCAAAATGTTTGATGGCTCTTCCATCTCCGGCTGGAAAGGTATTAACGAGTCCGACATGGTCCTGATGCCTGATACAGCATCTGCCGTTAAGGACCCGTTTGCTGAACACAAGACCATGATCGTTCGTTGCGATGTGCTGGAGCCACACACCATGGAAGGCTACAACCGTTGTCCGCGCTCCCTGGCCAAACGTGCTGAGGCTTACCTGATCTCCAGCGGTATAGCCGACACGGCTTTCTTCGGTCCGGAACCAGAATTTTTCGTGTTTGATGACGTCCGTTACGAAGTTGACATGCACGGTTGCTCCTACCGGGTTGATTCGGAAGAAGGCGCCTGGAACACCGGTGCAGAATATGAAGGCGGCAACATCGGTCACCGTCCGGGCGTGAAAGGTGGCTACTTCCCGGTTCCCCCGGTTGATTCACTGCACGACATTCGCGCCGAGATGTGCCTGATCATGGAAAAAATGGGCATCGAGGTCGAAGTGCATCACCACGAGGTCGGTACCGCCGGCCAGTGCGAGATCGGTACGAAATTCAGCACGCTGGTCGACAAGGGAGATGAATTGCTGACCCAGAAATACGTGATCCACAACGTGGCTCACGCAGTAGGCAAGACGGCAACCTTCATGCCCAAGCCACTAGTTGGTGATAACGGCTCCGGTATGCACGTGCACCAGTCCATTGCCAAAGACGGCAACAACCTGATGATGGGCGACGGTTACGGCGGGCTTTCAGAGACGGCTTTCCACTACATTGGCGGAATCTTCAAGCACGCCAAGGCGATCAACGCATTCGCGAATGCGTCAACCAATAGCTACAAGCGCCTGGTTCCGGGTTTCGAGGCTCCGGTGATGCTGGCTTATTCAGCCCGTAACCGTTCCGCTTCCGTCCGAATTCCGTTCGTCGGCAACCCGAAAGCTACCCGCATTGAGGTGCGGTTTGGTGATCCGGCGGGTAACGGCTACCTGATCTTCGCTGCCATGTTGATGGCCGGACTGGACGGCATCAAAAACAAGATCGATCCGGGTCCTCCAATGGACAAGGATTTGTACGACCTGCCGCCGGAAGAGGAAAAACTGATCCCCACTGTTTGTGCGTCACTGGATGAAGCCCTGGTGGCACTGGATGAGGATCGCGAATTCCTGAAGGCCGGTGGTGTTTTTGATGATGACCTGATTGACGCTTATATCGCCCTCAAAATGGAGGAAGTGACCAAATTCCGGATGAGCACTCACCCGATTGAATTTGAAATGTATTATTCTCTCTAAGCGGCCTGGATGTATTTGATCCCTTTCAAGTGGTCATGCCCCGGGCGAAACGCACAACCCCGCGACTAAGCGGGGTTGGCGGATTTTCTGCAATAAGGAGCATGGTTATGAACAAAGGATTGATCAGGGCAGTCTTCCTGCTGGTGTTTTTGTTGTTGCCGCTGGCGGCGCTCTCACAGGGCGAGATCTACAAGGTCGTGGACAAGGACGGCAACATCACGTTCACAGATCAAAGGCCAACGTCAGACGCAAAACCGGTAGACCTGCCGCCCTTGTCCGTGATTGAAACGGAACCGGTTGCAGCACCGGCAGCGGCCGCAGCAGACCCGGCGGCGGACGAGCCACAAGCACCAACCCTGAGGCAGCTGAGGAAACAGTTCAGCGACTTCAAGATCAACAGCCCGCAAGCTGAAGAGACGTTCTGGGGTACTGCAAACATGGTAATGGTGAGTTGGGGCGGTTCTGAACCGGTCCTGGAGGATATGAAGGTTGTGCTGTATGTCGATGGCACACCGAAAGAAGTCCTGCCCTCCGGCAGCACAACCATTCAATTTGACCGGGGCGAGCACTCTGTCTATGCGGAGCTGTTGGATTACAGGAGCCGCAAGATCATCACAACCCAGACCGTTACCTTCTTCGTCAAGCAGCACTCTGTCGGCCAGAACGCCCGGGTGAACCGTCCCCGTCCAGGAAACTGACAGAGTATGACCGGTGGAAGCTGATCAGGCACAGGTTTTCCGGGTGCTTGACCGGCTGGACACCGGCGTGGTCAGAATCAAACCGTCAGGGCAGATCCTGTTTATGAACAGTGCGGCTGAGCATTGCCTGCTGGCCAGCCGCGACCGGGCCTGCGGGCGGCATATCTTCGATTTACTGGAGATGCCGCCAAAATTGCACGATGCCATTAACGAAGTGCCGGATGCCAGGAAGAGTGTTCGCCTGCATGAACTGAAAATGGGTGGTGGACTCTTCGACTGCACCATTCAATCTATGGAAGATGGAAACTTGTTGCTTGAATTTCATAATCTCGAGTGGGAAAAGGCGCGTATGCGCTTGCAACAGCGAGAACTACAGACCGGCATGCTGGAATTGCTGAGCAGGAACCTGGGGCATGAAGTCAGAAATCCCCTGGGCGGAATTCGCGGTGCTGCCCAGATGTTGGCTGATGAACTCGAAACGGGCGAACTGTCTACGCTCGCTCGATTGATCATGCGCGAGTCAGACCGCATTGATGAGCTGATTCAGAGTTTCGGCCAGCCGGAACTCGATAACGCTGAAATCGATATTTACCCGTTACTGGATGAAGCGCTGGATCTGCTCCACGCTGAATTTCGCGATACCGTGCAACTGGAGCGTGATTATGACCCAAGCATTCCGTCTTTCAGTGGTGACAGTAGTGCGATTCGACGGGTGGTCCTGAACCTGCTGCGTAATGCCTGCCAGGCAGGTGCGTCGCTGCTCCTGATCAGGACGCGGGTTGAATACGGCAACGCGCTGTTGCAGTCGGGAAAAAGCAGTGTCATTCGCCTGGATGTGATCGATAACGGCCCTGGTGTTCCAGAGTCCCTTCAGTCGCTTTTATTCATGCCTTTCGTGACAGGGCGCAGGGATGGAACCGGACTGGGCTTGGCCCTTTCCCAGCAGATTGCCGCAGCACACGGTGGCTTGCTGACGTTCGAAGCGCTGGATCATGGCAGCCAATTTACTTTGTATCTTCCGTTCGGTAACGGTGCGGTCGAGAAGCAGGTGGCCACATGAGCACTTTTCCTGAAATCTGGGTGGTGGACGATGACGAGGCCATCCGCTTTGTCCTGAAGCGTGCGCTGCAGCGCAAGGGATACAACGTTCAGTGCTTTGAGACCGTCGGCTCGGTCAGTGAGGCGCTGGAGAGCGATCACCCTGATGCACTGCTGACAGATATTCGCCTGCCCGATGCGGATGGCCTCAGCGTGGTGGATACGCTGATAAGGCGTCGAATCGACATCCCCGTCATCGCCATGACGGCCTTTTCGGACCTTGACCAGGCGGTCAGTGCTTTTCAGAAAGGCGTGTTTGAATATTTGCCCAAGCCGTTTGACCTGGAGGAGGTTATTTCGGTCATAGAGCGGGCGCTGGCGACCGGTGAGGCCGTGCCGAAAGAAAGCGAAGAGCAGACCGGCAGCCGGCTGCTGGGCGAATCTCAGGCCATGCAGGAAGTATTTCGCACCATCGGGCGCCTTTCCCGATCTGACATATCCGTGCTGATCACTGGTGAGACCGGCAGTGGCAAGGAAGTTGTGGCCAGGGTCCTGCACCAGCACAGCCCACGGGCTGATGAACCCTTCGTGGCGATCAACACGGCGGCCATTCCAGCCGAGTTACTCGAGTCCGAGCTATTCGGTCACGAAAAGGGCGCTTTTACCGGGGCGCATACGCGGCGGGTAGGGCGTTTTGAAGAAGCTGCGGGCGGTACGCTTTTCCTGGACGAAATCGGTGACATGCCGGTCGCTCTTCAAACCCGTTTGCTGCGGGTGCTGGCCGAGGGTGACTATTACCGTGTCGGGGGCCGGGATTTACTCAAAGCAAACGCACGGGTGATTACCGCCACACACCAGGACCTTGAAGAAAAAGTGCGCTCTGGCAGCTTCCGCGAAGACCTGTACCACCGCCTTAATGTCATCAATATGGCCCTGCCACCCCTGCGCGCGCGGACGGAGGACATCGCCTTGCTGGCGAGGCGTTTCCTGGCCCAGGTCGCAACCGAGCTGGGTTTGGAGGAAAAGCGCTTGCGGCCTGAAACGATCAAAATACTTGAAGCCTATTCCTGGCCCGGAAACGTAAGGCAGTTGCTTAACCTGTGTCGCCAGATGTGTGTGATGGCGCCGGGGGACCAGATCTTCCCTGCTGACCTGCCGGCCGAAGTCTCGGGTAAGAGCGGGCTGGAGGAAGAAGGGGCAGCCTGGACCGACTCACTGCGCCGCTGGGCCAGTCAGGAGCTGCTGGCTGGCAAGACTGATCTGTTCAGCCGCGGCCAGGATGAACTCGAGCGGGTTCTGATCGAGTGTGCGCTGGATCAAACCGGCGGGCAAAGGCAAAAAGCCGCGGAATTGCTGGGCCTGGGCCGCAACACACTGACCCGGAAATTGCAGAAATTCGACAGTGACCGGGAAGCCGGTCTGGTACCCACTCAGGCTGCCGGCAGTACCTGAAGCCAGAACGTCACGGGCCCGTCATTGAGCAGGCGGACTTTCATGTCCGCGCCGAATACTCCGGTTTGCACACCCGCTGATTCCGTTGCCGCCAGGCTAACCAGGTGGTTGAAAAGGCGCTCGCCCTCGGCAGGTGGTGCGGCCGGCGTGAAGCTGGGCCGGTTGCCGCTGTTGGTGTCGGCGGCCAGCGTAAACTGGGGTACCAGCAGCAATTGTCCATTGGCCTGTCCCAGGTTCAGGTTCATGCGGTCTGTTTCGTCCGGAAAAATACGGTACGCCATGAGCCTTTGCAGCAGGCGGCTTGCCTGCTGTTCAGAATCCCCGCGCTCCACGCCGATCAGGGCGAGAATTCCGCGGCCGATCTCCGCCACCATATTTCCGTTAACAATTACGCTGGCTTCGGATACCCTTTGTAGCAATGCGATCATGCAACACATTCTATAGGAAGCGATGATTTACCTTGCACGGTTTTTTCTCTGGTCACTCAGCCTGATGCCGGGTGGCATGCCCTTCTGGCTGGCGAAAAAAGGGGCCGGCTTGTGGATGCGCCTTTCTCCGGTCAAGCGCCATACCACAGAGCGCAACCTGGAGCGTTGCTATCCGGACATGGGGCAGGAAGAACGTGAGTGCATGGTGCGGGAAAGCTTCGAGCACTATCTTTGCTCCATCCTCGAAACAGGCCACAACTGGTACTGGCCGACCGAGAAGTTACAGTCGCGTTGTGTCGAATTCGCTAATCCGGAATTGATTTACGAGTGGCGCGCCAGCGGCAAAGCCCTGGTGGCAATTGCTCCGCATTTTGGCGCCTGGGAATACCTGGGCATGTATTTGCAGGGGTTTGAGGACATTGCGATACTTTACAAGCAGCCCAAAAACCGGGACCTGGAAGAGGCCCTGGTCGCCAGGCGGCGCCGCGGTGGAGCAATACTGATACCGGCCAATTTCAGCGGCCTGGTCAAGCTGTACTCACAACTAAAGGAAGGTAAAGGCGTGGGCATTTTGCCGGATCAGCAGCCTGCACCATCGCAGGGGCAGTTTGCCCCTTTCTTCGGCAACCAGGCATTAACGGGCTTCCTGGTACCGCGATTGATTAAACGCGTCGATTGCGTGGTGCTGGCAACTGTTTGTGAGCGGCTCGAACGTGGCTATTACCGAATCCACACCTTGCCTGTGGATGACGGAATATTTTCAGACGATATGTCAGTGGCTCTGGAGTCCATGAATCGCGCGATCGAGCAATGTGTTGCCATTGCTCCGCCGCAGTATCTCTGGAGCTATCGACGTTTTAAAGCCCAGCCGGAAGGTGCTCCACCCTTCTATGACCCTCGCTGAGGCCTGACCTGAAACGAGGTTCTAGTCGCGCCAGAAGGCAGGCGTGAGCAGCACCAGTAATGTGTATATTTCCAGCCGGCCAAGCAGCATCGCAATACTCAGGATCACTTTTGCCACGTCGTTCAGCTCGGCGTAGTTGGGCCCTGCCAGACCCAGTGCGGGGCCGAGATTGGTGATGCATGCGCCAACGGTTGAGTAAGCCGTTTCCGCATCCAGTCCCGTGGCGGTCAGCAGAATCGTCATGATGGCGAAACTGGCGATGTACAGAAAAAAGAAGCCCCAAACGGCGCTGATGATGGTATCGGATGTCTTCTGGCCGCCGATTTTGACCGGAATGATGGCGTGGGGGTGGATCAGTCTCTGCACTTCGCGGATGGACTGGCGGTACAGCAGAATGACCCGGATTACCTTCATTCCTCCGGCAGTACTACCCGCACAGCCGCCGATAAAGGCCAGCAGGATCAACAGTACCGGTAGAAAGCCAGTCCAGGTGTAGAACGGTGCAGTTGTGAAACCGGTCGTTGTCATGGCTGAGACCACCTGGAATGCGCCGTAGCGGAACGACGAGGCCAGGGTGTCATAGGTGCCGGTGAAATAGAGGCCGAAGCTGACCAGGATGGAAAAGGCAAACAGCAGTGATGCGTAAACCTTGAGTTCCGGATCCATGAAATAGGGTTGCGCGCTGGCCCGGCGCCACGCTGTGAAATGCAGTGCGAAATTAATCCCGGCTACCGCCATGAACACTACCGCCACAACCTCCACCGTTGGATTGTCCCAGTAGGCCAGGCTGTAATCGTGAGTCGAAAACCCACCGATCGCTACGGTGCTGAACGCATGGCCGACGGCGTCGAACAGCTTCATGCCGGCCAGCCAGTAGGAAAAAATGCAGGTCACAGTGATGCCTACATAGATCAGCCACAGCGCTTTTGCTGTTTCGGCGATCCTGGGTGTGAGTTTGGCATCCTTCATCGGTCCGGGTGTTTCGGCCCGGTAGAGCTGCATTCCGCCAATTCTCAGCATCGGCAGGATGGCGACGGCGAGAACGATGATGCCCATACCGCCCAGCCACTGCAGCTGCTGGCGGTAGTACAACACGGCCCTGGGCAACGCATCGATATTGGTGACAATGGTTGCACCGGTCGTGGTCAGCCCGGACATCGATTCGAAAACAGCGTCTACATAGCTCAGGTCCGGCGAGGTCAGGAGGACAAAAGGCAGCGCGCCAACCAACACCAGGGCCAGCCAGGAGCTGACGACGATCAGGAAACCGTCTCGCAGACGCAACTCCTGGTGCGCGTGCCGGACCGGGAAATAGATCATCAAACCAATCGTCAACAGCAGGGCTGCGCTGACCAGGAACAGGGTGGCGGTGCCATCCCCGTAAAAAAGCGAAACCAGTACCGGCGGCAGCATCATCATGCTGGAGCCTGCAATCAGGAAACCGATAATCCTCTGTACGGCGGAAAAGCCCATCGATGCCTCAGATAAACATCGCGCCGACCTGGAACAAGCGTTCCACGGCCGCAATCTGGCGTTTGTCGGGGACGAACAGGATCACGTGGTCGTTTTCCTGAATAACGGTGTCATGGTGAGCGATGATCACATCCTCACCCCGGACGACAGCCGGTATGGTGGTTCCGGCGGGCAGGGAAAGATCCTCGATCGCTCTGCCGACCACTTTCGAACTGCGTTTGTCGCCCAGCGCCACGGCCTCAATGGCTTCGGCTGCTCCCCGACGCAGGGAATGGATGCGTACCATGTTGCCGCGCCGGATATGCGTCAGCAACGCACCGATGGTTATTTGCTGGGGTGAAACGGCGATGTCGATGGAACTGGATTCGACCAGGTCCACGTATGCCGGACGGTTGATGATGGCGATCACCTTCTCGGCACCCATTTGCTTGGCCAGCATGGAAGACAGGATGTTGGCTTCGTCGTCGTTGGTCAGTACGCAGTAAACGTCGGTGTTGTCTATCGACTCCTCGCGCAGCAACTCTTCATCAGCGCAGTCACCGACCAGCACGATGGCCTTTTCCAGGTTTTCAGCAATGGCTTCTGCCCGCTCAGGGTCACGCTCGATGACCTTAACGTGGTGGTTGCGTTCCAGTTGCCTGGCCAGGTTGCTGCCGATGTTTCCGCCACCGGCCAGGATAATGCGCCGGACCGGGTTATCCAGCGGACGCAATTCCTTCATCATGGTTCGGATGTTGCGCTGGGCGGCCAGGAAAAACACCGTGTCGTTCTCTTCGATCACGGTCAGGCCATCGGGAATGATGGTCTTGTCCTGGCGGTAGATTGCGGCGACACGGGCTTCAGCGCCCGCCGGCATGTGGTGACGCAGGGTATGCAGCCGGTGGCCGACCAGCGGGCCTCCTGCATAAGCCTGGGTGGCGACCAGCTGCGCCCGCCCGTCGGCAAAGTCCAGAACCTGTAAAGCGCCGGGATACTCGATGAGGCGGGCAATGTACTGGGTGACCAGTGTTTCAGGACTGATCAGAACATCAACCGGGCAGTGTTCGCGCTCAAATAAAGCCGCGTTGTCGATGTAATCGGATGACCTGATGCGGGCAATCCGGGTCGGCGTGTTGTAAAGCGTGTAGGCAACCTGGCAGGCGGTCATATTGACTTCGTCACTACTGGTTAGTGCGATGATCATATCTGCATCTTCTATACCGGCCCTGACCAGCACCGTGGGGTGCGAAGCGAACCCTATCACGCCGCGGATATCCAGCCGGTCCTGCAGTTCCCTGAGGTGTGTGGCGTTGGTATCTACCACCGTGATGTCGTTTTCTTCACTGGCCAGGCTGTAGGCAACGGTTGACCCCACCTGTCCGGCTCCGAGTATGACGATTTTCATTTTCTGACCCCGTCAGATGTTGCCGCAGTCCTGGGGTCCACGCCCAAAGCCCTGAGTTTGCGATAGAGGTGAGTGCGCTCCATGCCGACCGATTCGGCCAGCTTGCCCACGCTGCCGCCGGCCTCTTTCAGCTTATAGACCAGGTACTCCCGTTCAAACTGTTCCCGTGCCTCGCGCAGGGGCAGGTCGAAGAAGGGTGGGTGTTCCGCCGCATCCTCGACCGGATCGACCGGGTTCTGCTGCAAAGCTTCCTCGACCTCGGCCAGCGATACCTCACCCTCACCCCCCAGTACCAGCAGGCGTTGGACCAGGTTGCGCAGCTCACGGATATTTCCCTGCCATCCATGGTTGCGTAAACGATTCTGGGCAGCGACTGAGAACGGCCTGTAGGGCAGGTTCTCCTGGTTAGGGAACATTTCCGCGTAATAGCGAACCAGTTCAGGAACATCGTCTGGGCGTTCCCGCAACGGTGGGACCTGCAAAGGCAGTACATTGAAGCGGTAATACGCCTGCTGCAGGCTTTCATCATTTTTTGCCCGCTCCAGAATGTTGGTTCCGGCGCTGGCCATCAGGCGGCAATCCAGCTTCTGCTCACCCTTTTGAGTCACAACCCGGCCAGCTTCCAACACCTGAACGATGAGCTTCAGAGCTTCGGGTGGAATGTCCTGCAGTTCGGGAATGAACAGGGTGCCGCCGCGGGCCCGCTCAAAAATTCCTGCACCGCCGGGACTGCTATCGTCATCGAGCAGATAGTCACGTATTCGGCCCGGTGTCAGTTCACATTGGTCGATCATCAGAAACGGACCTTTGAACTTGCTTTGGCCGTGGATGAACCGGGCCAGGTTTTCGCGGCCACTGCCTTTCTCACCGCTGATCAGCACGGGTAGGTCGTGTTGTGCGGCCTGTTCCGCCTTACCGCGCAGTACCTGCATCAGAGCGCTGCTACCGATGGGCTCGTTGCCTGTGCCAGCCGTTGTGGACGGGGCTTTTTCAATTTTCTGTCCGGCTTCCAGCGCCTGGCTGACGATCGACAGAAGTCGCGCCAGTGAAATGGGTTTTTGTACGAAGTCGTGCGCGCCGAGCCGCGTCGCCTCGATCGCCGTATCTACCGAACCATGGCCCGACATCACGACAACAGGGCATTCCAGGCCGGACCCCGATGACCACTCCTTGAGCAGGGTGATGCCATCGATATCCGGCATCCAGATATCCAGCAAAACCAGGTCTGGAGTCTCACGTGCAAAACACGTGCGCGCCGCCTCACCGTTTTCGGCAGTGCTTACCCTGTACCCCTCGTCTTCAAGAATTTCCTGGACGAGTTCGCGGATATCGGGTTCGTCGTCAACGACGAGTATGTGGGCCTGGGTCATTTGTGCCTGACTGTCTGTTGCTTTTGCGCCACAGCTTACTCCAAAGTCAGAGGAAGGGCGATGCTAACCTGCGCTCCGCCGTCATCCGGGTTGCTTATCGTAATGCTGCCATTGTGCTCGGAAACAATCTTCCGGCAAATTGCCAGGCCCAGGCCGCTGCCGTTGGTCTTGTTGCTGACATAAGGTTCAAAGGGTTTTTCCAGCACCTGCGACGGAAAGCCCGGACCATTGTCCTGCAATTCAAGTTCTAGCCAGCGCGAGCTTCCACGCTCTTTCCTGCTGCTTCGGATCGAGATCGAGCTTGCATCGCCTTCCCGGGCCTCCTTGGCATTGCTAATCAGGTTGTGCAGCAATTGCCGCAGGCGACCGCTGTCGGCAGCCAGACCATCCGGGCCGGGGCACAGGTCAAGGTTGAAGCGCAGACTGGAGTCACCCTGTTGATAGAGCGCTACAACCTCCCGGATCAATACGTCCAGTTGGGTGGGCTCAAGGCTGAGGTGTGGCTCCTGGGCATAGTCTCCAAAGGCGTCCACCAGCTTACGCAGTGCCTCGACCTGCGACACAATCGTGCCGGATGCCCTGTCCAGCAGTGCACGGTCGTCAGCTTCGAGCTTGCCGGTGAGTTTCATGCGCAGGCGCTCGGCGGCCAGACGAATGGGTGTCAGGGGGTTTTTAACTTCATGCGCCAGGCGGCGCGCCACTTCTGACCACGCGGCATCACGCTGCGCCTGGTTCATGATGGTGACGTCGTCGAAAACCACGACGTGGCCGTACCTGGGCTGTTCGCCCGCAAGCGTGACCAGCGGGAGTCGTGAGCCACGGAGCAGCAGCACCAGTGGCTTGCCCGGGCGGTCGAGCTTGATTTCCTGCTGCCATTCGCTTCTGCCGCGGCTTACCGGTTGCCGGATGGCTTCGATGAAGGTATCCAGAAAGGGAGCGAAATCACCCAGACGTTCCAGCGGCTGACCGGTTGTTGGTGTTTCCGGATCATTGTCTGCGGATTTTCCGGGCAAGCTGAGAATCTGCCGGCATGCGGCATTGGTCGTTATCATCCGGCCTTCATCATCCAGAGTCAGAACGCCTGATGACAGGTTGGCCAGGACAGTCTCAAGGTATTCGCCCTGCGCCTGGAGTTCAGCCCGGCTTTCCTCGGCCTGCTGGCTTGCGGTCATCAGGGCCTGGGTCATCTGGTTGAATGACTCGACCAGGAAACCGATTTCATCTCTTTGCCCGGTAGCGACTTCCTTACCGAAGTCGCCGGCAGCCACTTCGCGTGTCGCAATGGACAGCGAAGACAGCGGTGAGACCAACCGCCGGGCAGCGAACAGGGCAGCCAGGATGGCCAGCAGGACAGTCAGAATTAACACCAGGGAGAGTACCAGCAGGAAACTCTGCTTCAGAGACTGCCTCAGATAGCTGACGTTTTGATAGCGATGGTATTCCTGCTCGATCGTACCGGCCAGCGTGGTGATGTTCGTCGGCAGAGGATAAATGGCTTGCAGAAAACGGGCAGATGACCCTGGGTAAGTTGCGGGCATCAGCTGGATAACCCGTATTTGCAGCCCGCCGCCAGCAGTGGGTTCGGCGGCCGCGTATTCACCTTGCCGGCTAGCCTGCATGATGGCGAAATCGCCAGGTCTTTCGGGCAAGCCGGTGAGCGCATTGATGTTGGCGGTCGCGACCAGTGTTCCACCGGTTTCCATCACCGACAACTCCACCGGCCCAGCGGCACGGACACGGGACACAAGGGCCTGCCGGAGTAATTCATGGTCTTCCTGCAGCACCACCAGGTCGCCCGAGAGGTCCCTGAGCTGGTTTCTGACCTCCAGCGTACGCGTATCCAGGAATTCCTGGCCAAGCTCAAGGGAGTCTGCGAGAGCCGTTTCGACCCGTACATCAAACCAGCTGTCTATGGTGCTGGTGAGAAACCAGGCGGAAAAAAAGAAAACGATTAGTGCGGGGGGCAGGGACAGAGCAATGAAATTTCTGACCCAACGGGCCGCCAGCAACGCACCGGGTACACCCGACCGAACGTTTCGAACCAGGGAAACGAGCCGGTAACCAATGCTCCAGAGCAATATGGCCAGTGCCGCTGCGGTTATCGATAGCACCCAGATGAAACTGTTGTCGAGTGCTGAACTGCCGGGCCCTGCGGGTTCGTTCTGAGCGCCGCTGACCAGCAGTAGGGCAACCAGCAATGCGGCCAGCAAAGCAAGCACGGGCAGAGTCCTGAACACCCGGCGCTTCATCCTGCTCTTGTTTCTCACCGCCCTGTTCATGCCTGGCTCAAGCCTCCGGCTGAATTTCTAGCGGCCAGGAAGACCAGGATGAATCGTGGTGCCAGTTGGAGGACAGTAATACCGGTAGTCGCATGGGTGGGGGCATGGTGCTTTGGTCGAGGCTTATGCGGGCCATCAACTCGTAGTCACCTGCCGGCAACACACCTGTTTCGAAAGATAACCGGATTTGTGACAGCTCGGCCAGAACGTGCCGCAGACGCGGAAACGTCTTGATGCCGACTGAGCCGACCTGCGCCAGTTGATAGTGCTCACTCATCGGCAAATAACGAATTTCGTATTGTTTTGTATCTGAGGCAACCCGCACCTGGCTGCTTGTGTTGCGTAATAGCAATTCCAGTTCGAGCGTTAGCGGAACGCCATGGATCAAGGCTTCGTGAGCCTCATTACTGAGGGCCAGTTTCTGCTCGCTGCTTACGTATGCCTGCCCATTGGTCCACTGGGTATCGACCCGCTTGATGACAAAACGATTGTCGTCGGCAGCGGACTGGCAGCCGGCTAGCGCCAGGAGCACAACCAGCAAAAAGCCTGTCGCCCGGTCAGGGGTTTTTACGTAGGCCGGCATAGAAAAAGCCATCCATCTCCTGCTCTCCCGGGAGAATTTGCTGTCCGAAATCGAGCTGCTTACCGCACCCAAAATTCATTTTCAACAATTCTGCGTCCGCATGAAGACCGATAAAGTGTGCTACCTGTTTTGCATTTTCCGCGTTCAGAATCGAACAGGTGGCGTACAAGAGCATACCTCCGGGTTTCAGCAGCGGCCAGAGTTGCGCAAGCAATCGAGCCTGGGTGGCAACGGCTTCTTTTACCTGCTCCGGCTTTCTCAGCCACTTGATTTCGGGATGGCGTCGGATTACACCGGTCGCTGTGCACGGAGCGTCAAGCAGGATGCGGTCGAAGCAATTTCCATCCCACCAGCTGTCGGGATCTGTTGCATCGGCACTGAGTAACCTGGCCTGCTCACCGGGCTGGTACCCCAGGCGCCGCATATTATCCGCCACACGCTCCAGCCTCGTTGCGCTCTGGTCAAGGGCAGTGAGGTGAACTCCTGGCGCGGCTTCAAGTATGTGGCAGCTTTTACCGCCAGGGGCGGCACAGGCGTCCAGAACGTGTTGCCCATCTTCCAGTTGCAGTAAGCCGGTAGCCAGTTGGGCGGCCGGATCCTGCACCGAGAAACGTCCTTTGTCGAAGCCGGGGAGCTCGCTGACCGCAGCAGCCGGGCTAATTCGGACAGCGTCCGGTACGACCGGGTGACACTCCAGGGTGTACCCTCCGGCTGTCAGCGCATCCAGAGTTTCGGCACGATCGAATTGACGGTTAAGCCGGAGCCAGAGCGCCCCGGGTTCGTTATTGGCGGTAGCCATGTGCTGCCAGTCATCCGGCCAGTCAGCCCGTAGCGCCTGCAACAACCACTGAGGATGGGCGAAACGCTCATCATGAGATTGCAGGCGGTCAAGCAACTCGTCCTGCTCTCGCTGGAAGCGTCGTAATACGGCATTGATCACCGATACGGCCCACGGCTTGCCCAGTTTACGGGCGCTCTCGGCACTTTCATGGATGGCTGCGTGGGCCGCCGAGTCGCCTTTCCACAGTTGGAACAAGCCCAGCAGGATCAGGCGTTGTACGTCGCGGTCCTTGCGCCGGAGTGGTTTGCGTAGCAACTGGTTTGCCAGCCATTCAAGCGCTGTCAGCCAGCGCAGGACACCGTAGGCGAGATGCCGGGAGAAAGCCCGGTCACGGGCGTCAGCTTGCTGGTTTTCGGAGTCCGCGTCGGCCAGGTTGTTACCGGAGTCAAGAACACGCTCCAGCAGGGCCAGAGCAGCCAATCGCGAGCTAGTGGCGCCGCCTTTTTTCATCAGAAGTTATCCAGCCGGCCGCTGGGTGTGCGGGCGTTGAGGTAGTCGGCTGCGATCATGACGCGTTTGCCGGGGGGCTGCAACTCCAGCAGCTGTAACACCTGCTCACCGCAGGCAATGTCAATCCCCTGCTTGCTGGTGGTCAGTACGGTTCCAGGCGCCTGTTCGTGATCCTTGTTGATCACGCGGGCCTTCCAGATTCGGGTTCGCTCATCCCCCATCATGCACCAGGCGACCGGCCAGGGGTTGAATGCCCGAATGCGCCGTTCCAGCGATGTGGCTGATTCGGACCAGTCGATGCGAGCTTCGGCTTTTTCGAGCTTCCTGGCATAGGTGATGCCGGATTCCGACTGGGGTTCGGCGGCAGGGAGAACACCTTCCGACAGTTTATGCATGCAGTCCAACAGGGCCGTCGCCCCCAGTTGTGCCAGCCGGTCATGCAGGCTGCCACCGGTTTCTTCCGGCTCCAGCGGGGTGTTCACGCGGTACAGGACAGGCCCGGTGTCCAGGCCTTCATCCATCTGCATGATGCACACCCCTGACTCTCTGTCGCCCGTTTCGATGGCGCGTTGGATCGGCGCAGCCCCGCGCCAGCGCGGTAACAGGGAAGCGTGAATGTTCCAGCAACCGTAGCGGGGAATGCACAAAATCTCTGCCGGCAGTATCAGGCCGTATGCCACGACGATCATCAGGTCTGGCTGCAGGTCCGAAATCAGTTTTTTAGCAGCATCATCCTTCAGCGTTAGCGGTTGGTGCACTGCGATACCTGCCTCAGCAGCAGCCTGTTTGACAGGGCCTGCCTGCAGTTTTCTGCCACGCCCGGCGGGTCGGTCCGGTTGCGTCAGGACGGCGACGGGTGTGAAATTCTCGTCGATCAGCCGTTGCAAAGGCAGAACTGAAAAGTCAGGTGTGCCCGCAAACAGGATTCGAAGGCGGGCACGGCTTGTCATGGCGGTCAGAGCACGTTCCGGGAGTCGTTCTGGTTATCGGATTTTCGTTGCTTCTCGAGCTTTTTTAGCACCATGCGGCGTTTCAGCGGGGACAGGTAATCGACAAAAAGCTTGCCATCGAGGTGGTCTATTTCGTGTTGTATGCAAATTGCATGCATACCTTCCAGCTCCTCCTCGAACGAGTTGCCATCGGGTTTTTGTGCAGAAATACGCACGTTCGCCGCGCGACTGACCTCGGCATAGATGCCCGGAACAGAGAGGCAACCCTCCTCACAAGTCTCTGTGCCTTCGGCCCGCAGGATTTCCGGGTTGATATAAACCCGCGGCTGGTCCTGTGCCTCGCTTACATCAAGCACCAGCAATCGCTGGTGGATATTGACCTGTGTCGCCGCCAACCCGATACCACTGGCCGAATACATGGTTTCCGTCATGTCTTCGATCAGGCGAGCGAGGTCATCATCGAACCGTTCAACCGGCTTCGCAACGGTCCTGAGACGGTTATCCGGTATTTCAAGAATTTCTAGTTTAGCCATACATTTACACGCGCATAAAATAATTTAGATGAAGTTTGCTTCCGTATTTATTATGATAGCCAATGGCGGGCCCATTCCGCCAGAGTAAAAACTGACCGCATCTGACAGATGGCTGGATGCCTACTAGAGAGGACGGAACGTGATCAGAAGACTCATACATATACTCATTGTAGCTGTATTGCTTACCGGAGTGGCCTTGGCGCAGGACGTGGCCGTGCGCTCCGATCACCCCGACGAATACGTCGTGGTTAAGGGCGATACGCTATGGGATATCTCAGGAAGATTCCTGGACAAGCCTTGGCAGTGGCCAGCAATTTGGCAAGCCAATCCGCAAATTGACAACCCCCACCTGATATACCCCGGTGATGAAATTTCGCTGGTGTATGTTGATGGTGTCCCGCAGCTCAGACTCCGCCGGGGCGATACGGTGAAACTATCACCGTCTATTCGCGTCGTGGATCGTGGCGATGCGGTGAGCGCCGTGCCCTACGAGGCCATCAGGCCTTTTATCAAGCATTTGCGGGTTTTGAAACCTGACGAATTCGAAGGTCTGCCTTACGTGATAGCGAATGAGGATGGCCAGCTGAACAGCATGTATGGTGATCGAACCTACGTGCGCGGGCTGGACGCCCAGGTCGGCGAAGAGTATATCGTCGGGCGCCTGAGCAATATTTATGACAATTTCGGCGATCCACCGGAGACCCGGCGAGTGTTGCCCAAGAAACAATGGAAAGAAGTACCCAATATCTGGGATCGTCACCAGCATATCTATAACCAGGTCGATCCATGGGACAAGCGGCCCAAGGATCCCATTGGCTATGAAATGTTCCTGGTCAGCAGGGTTCGTGTTATAGAAGCCGGGGAAATTTCCGTCATGGA
>RCNC010000702.1_pt1 | contig 31865 bp, 28 predicted proteins | sample 2041301 | NCBI WGS metagenome assembly RCNC01 (sample SAMN09708231, study PRJNA481090) | Marine sediment metagenome, whole genome shotgun sequencing project. | biome: marine sediment; feature: ocean; material: sediment; isolation source: Sewage treatment plant 13A marine sediment (STP13A) ... | reverse complement strand
GCCCGCTGCCCCGCCAGGGGCCCCTCCGGGACCGGACGCCAGGCGTTTTCCCCCGACCAGAGCCCCCGGAGCAGCGGCTCACTGCCGGTGCCCATGGGCGACACGGCGGACATGCCGGTAACCACCACCTCAATTTCGGCCGGCAGGGTCTCAGAGTACATGGTATCTCCTCAGGACCAGACAGCCGTTGTTGCCGCCAAAGGCGAAGGAGTTGGATATCCCCACCTCGGGAGTTCCGTGGGCCAGGTCGCACTCCGGGTCGGGCTGCTCCAGGTTGGCCGTGGGCGGAATGAACCGGTCCCGCAGGGCGAGGATGGTGACCAGGGCCTCCATGGCGCCGGCGGAACCGAGACAGTGGCCCAGCATCGACTTGGTGGAGCTCACCGGGATCGATTTCCCATTCTCGCCGAAGGTGCGGTGGATCGCCCTGGTTTCGGCGAGGTCGTTGTGCGGGGTCCCGGTGCCGTGGGCATTGATGTAGTCCACCTGCCCGGGAACCAGCCCGGCCTGGCTGATGGCCCGCTCCATGGCCAGGGCTGCCCCCTCCCCCTGCGGGTGCGGTGCGGTCATGTGGTGGGCGTCCGAGGACATGCCACAGCCCAGCACCTCCCCGTGGATCGGGGCACCGCGATCCAGGGCCACGTCCAGCGGCTCGAGGACCAGGATGGCCGCCCCCTCGCCCAGGGAGAGTCCCTTGCGGCCGGCGTCGAAGGGCCGGCAGACATCGGGGTCCACCGAGCGGAGGGAATTGAACCCGCTGTAGGTCAGGCGGCTCAGGGTATCGCTGCCGCCGGTGACCGCCATCTCCACCGCCCCGGTGCGGATGGCGTCGAATGCCTGGCCGATGGCCAGCGTGCTGGACGAGCAGGCGGTGACCACGGTGGTGCGCAGACCGCCGAAGCCCCAGCGCTCGGCGATGCGGTCGGCCGTGGCGCAGGGGAAATGTCCCAGGGCCCGGGTGGCGGGCACCGATTTCCAACCCCGGCCCAGCACTGTGCGGTAATAGGCCTCGCTGTCGAAAAGCCCCCCAACGCCGCCGCCGAGAATAACGCCCACCCGGTCCGGATCGCAGATCGGCCCGGAGCCGGCCCGGGCGCCGCCCAGGGCTTCCGCGGCCGCCACCAGCCCGGCCATGTCGGCCCGGGAGAGCCGCCGCTGTTCGCGCCGGCTGAAGTGGGCCCCGGCATCAAATCCAAGCAGTTCCCCACCGGTGTGTGTGCGAAATGGTGAGGTGTCGAAGAGGGTCACCGGCCGGATACCGCAGCGGCCCTCCACAACCCCGGCAAGCAGGGACGGCACATCGGGGCCCAGCGCGGAAACCGCCCCCAACCCGGTGATCACCACCCGGCGGGAAGCAACTGCCGTCTTCTCGTTGGTCACCTCGTTGGTCACCCGTTCTCCACCTCTCGGGGAACGCTGAGTGTCAGCTCGGCTTCACCGATCAGCTCACCGTCCACCTCCACCGTACCCACCACCTTGACCAGCCCGCCGAAGCGGCCCACCACCTCGGCCCGGATCTCCAGTGTATCGCCGGGTACCGCCGGCCGCAGGGTCCGAAAATTCCGTATGGCTGCGAGGAAGCCCACCAGCGGAGGCCCGGGCCCCGCACCGGCAGGCAGGGCCGAACCGTTGTCCGGGTCCACGGCGGCCAGGGCCGCGGTCTGCGACATGGCCTCCACCAGAAAAAAGGGATTCAGTTCCGGCGGCACCACCCCGGAACCGATGCGGAGGAAGGGATCACCGAAAGAAACCCTTTTCAGTGCCAGGCAGGAGTGTCCTCCGCGGCGTTCCACGATCCGGTCGACCATCAGGAACGGGCTGCGGTGGGGCAGAGCGTCCAGTATCTCCAGGTCGCCGGTGGTTGTGCTCATGCGGATTGAACACCCTTCTCCTTGACAAAGGCGACCAGGGCATCGATGGAGGCAAAGGCCTTGACCCCCACCTCCTCGTCCTCGATCTTGACCCCGAACTCCTGTTCCAGGCCAAGCACCAGTTCGAGGGCATCGATGGAATCGAGGCCCAGCCCTTCACCGAACAGGGTCTGGTCATTCTCGATCTCTTCGGGTTCGATCTCCAGCTTCAGCCGGTTGACGATCAGGTTCTTCATTTTCAGGGAAAGCGACTTGTCATCCTCGCTCATCGTGTGATCCACTCCTCTCGGGCCGGCCCGCCGGCCGCGCACGATACATCGTTATCGGGAGCTGTTCAGCCCCCGAGCAAATCCTCAAAGTTCTTCTCCGCCGTCTGTACCTCGACGTCACGCAGTACCCAGCGGGTCATGCGGCTCAGCACCTCGCCGGGCCCCACCTCGACAAAACGGCGGCAGCCACCGTCCCGCATGGCTTCCAGCGCCCGGGGCCAGTAGAGCGGCCGGGCAATCTGGGTGCAGATCAGCCGGTGCGCCGCGGCAGCTGTGTCCACACGGCTGCCGTCAAGATGCGAATAGACCGTCAGCCGCGGCTGGCTGAACAGCGCCGGGTCCACCTCGACCAGCAGCCGGTCCACCACCGGCTGCATCCAGCGGCTGTGAAACGGGATCCGCGTATGCAACCGTTCCGCCCGCATGGAGTTTTCAGCCAGAGCCGCGAGCACCGCATCAACCGCCGCCGCGTGCCCCGAGATCACCACTTGCTTCGCCGTGTTGACGTTGGCCACCATGGCCTCGTCGTTCCCCGCGGCAGCGCAGGCATGGTCAACCTTCTCCGGCCCGTGGCCGATCAGCACGCCCATGGCCCCATCAAACCCGGCAAGCTCGTGCTCTGCCAGTTGCTGCACCTTGACCGCGATGCCCACCGCATCCTCGAAGCGGAGCACACCGGCCGCCTCAAGGGCGGAGTAGCAACCGAGGCTGTGCCCGGCCACGGCCGCCGGTTCCACACCACGGAGGCGCAGGTAGGCGGCATAGGCTGCGTTGACCGCCAGCACCGCCACCTGGGCGGTGAGGTCGTCGACGTTTTTGGCGCTCCCCCGACCCAGGGAATCGGCCAACGGCAGACCGGAGGCCGTTTGAGCACGCTGGAGCCACATCTCGGCCCCGGGCACCCGGCCCTTCAGGTTGTGCCACATCTCCGGGTGTTCGGACATCTGGCCGGGGAAAAAAAAAGCCCTCATCGCCACTCCTGTGACCTGCCAATCGTCACCGGGAGAGCCCCGCCGGACACCCCGGATATCCTGTTTCGGTCCACCGGGCATTGTAGGTTCCACCCGGCGGAGTGTCAAGAAATCCCTTATGGCACAAGGTCTTAACGGTCAAGCAGATCTGGCCGCCTCACCGAGGGAAACGAACGGCAGTTCGCGGAGCATGGTTTCCCACACATTCCGGCCACGTTTCAGACCGGCATAGTGGACGAACCGCTGGGCCCGGGGCATGGGAAAACGCGGTGGGTCGGGGTCCAGTTCCCAGGGGTGGAGGAAAAAGACCGCGGGCAGGCCGCGGGCGGTCAGTTTCCGGGCCGCCCGTATCGCCCGGCGGGGACCAAAGAGACGCAGCGGCCAGGCCCCACCGAGAAAGACACCGTCCACCCCGAAGAGCCGACCGGCCAGCGGCGGGAATTCCCGCAGGCAGCCCCCGGTGTCCAGGAGAAGTTTGCAGGCCTCCCGCGGGTGACCCGGCTCCCCGATAACCGGGGCGCGGATGAGGCTCGAATCCCTGGTGATGCCGTGCCGGGCCATGATCTCGAAGGCCCAGGGCGTTGCTCCCACCCCGATGGACCACATGGGCGCCCGGTATCCCGATACCACCGCCCCGGTCCGGGTGTGCAGCACGGCCAGCGAGCGGACGAGATCCTCCTCGAACGTCTCCGGATCCAGGAGGTTCACCGGCTGGTGCAGGTGGCCGTGGCTGGCGATCTCGTGACCGGCCTCTGCGATGCGGGACACCAGGCCTGGCCGGGTTTCAGCCAGCCAGCCCAGAACGAAAAAGGTGGCCCGGGCGCCGGACCGCTGGAAGAGTTCCAACAGCCGGTCCACGTCGGCGTCCACCCGGCTCGGAAGCGAAGCCCACTGCTCAGGGCCCTCGAGACCCGGCACGCCGCAGACGTGGAACCACTCCTCCACGTCCACGGTGAGCACTGTGGGCCCCGTTCCGTCCAGCGGCTCGATTGCCTGGCAACGGATCTGGCTCATTCCCTCCCTCGGTAGCCGCACGATAGTCGGGAACCGCGTTTTGTTGCGACCCCGTCACCCCATCGGCTAGAATGATTTGCCGGGCCCCGGAAGCGGGGCCCCGGAAGCGGGCGCGAACGTATTTTATGGTACCACATCCTGATAGACCTCGGTGGTTGCCTCTGCGAAAGACCTGTTTGTGAATTTCCTGCAGACTTACCCCTATTTATTTTTCAGCCTGATGCTGTTTTGTGCGGCCCTCACCTGCCTGGTCCTGGTCGACAACCATCGCAAGCCCACCCTGCTCTGCGGAGTGCTGGCCGCCCCGGCGGCGGTGCTGGAAATCTTCTTTGTTCCGGACTACTGGCATCCGGTGAGGCTCAGCACCTTCATCATCGGTGTGGAAGACATTCTGTTTTCTTTTTCAGTGGGGATCATCGCCTGCACCCTGGCCTATGCCCCCTTCCGGGGGTCTTACAGTTGGACCATCAACCTGCCGTCGATGATGAGACGGTATGCACTGGTCTTCCTGCCTTTTCTCGCCGGCCTGCTGGTTCTTCGCCAGATGGGGATGCCGGTCATGGCGGCGGCACTGTTCGGCATGCTGGGCATCGCACTGGTGCTGAAGAAACCCATGAAGGACATCTGGCCCGCTTCGGCCGTCGGGGCCATCAGCTTTTCGCTGGCCTATTTTATTCTGATAAAAGCTGGATTTACCCTGTGGCCCCACTGGCTGCAGCAATGGAACATCCAGAACCTGACCGGTTACCACGGCTTCGGCGTCCCGTTGGAAGAGTTGGCGTGGGCATTCCTCTACGGGGCTGTCCACCCCTGCGCCATGGGCTACATCCTGGGGTTCAAGCTCCACAGCGACAGTCCCGCTGCCGTTCCGGCGAGGGGGAATTTCAGCCCCCGGGACCTGACGGCCTCGGCGAATCTGAAGGAAGCAGGCAAAGGCCTCTCACGAAACTGAGTCTACTCACCGGTTCCACATGACCCGACTGCCCATTGCAAAGTACGTGCTCTCGAGGATCCTCTTTCACAAATCCCATTACCGGCATTTCCTGAAATCGCTTCTGGGTGCCAATGGCGGGATCAGCTATTTTTCCCGCCCGGCGATCCGCAACAAGGTCATCGGCAACCTGATGGGAATCGAATCGTGGCACCAGGTGCTGTATGGCCGCCCGGGCCGGGACTATGAGACAGCGTTCCTGCTGGCCTGTATCGCTGCGGCCTACGACAATGCCGTGGACGAGGAACATTTCCGGGATTGGCCCCGCCTGGACAGGGTACTGGATACCGGCCCGTGGGAGGCCGATCGCAACGGCTGGCCAGACGCCATCGGCGCCGCCAGGAATTCCCTGAACGTCTTCCGCCGGCTCAATCCCGGATGCTGGGCCAGGGCACTGCCTCTGTTCAAGGGGATCAGCACGGCAACCATGGACTGTTTCCGGCAGGCCACCGTTGAAACTGTGGATGAAGACCGGCTGCGGGCCTCGACCTATGACAAGGGAGGGCTATCCTTCGCCCTGTTTTCCATCAGCGAGGACCCCGAACTGAGTTCCGATCTCTGCCAGGCCGCCTACGATTTCGGCGCCGCCTCACAAATCGCCGACGACATCTATGACCGGGAGGAGGATGTCGAACTCGGGCAGGCCACCCTGGCATCGCTCAAGCTGATCCGGAAGACCGACCGGAACCTCATCGATGATGCGCTCCGGAGGCTTCCACGGCATGAGGGAACAATCCCCGGGCTGCTGCTGCAGGCCTGGGAGATCCACTTGAAGGACTCGCTGCGCTTCTACGATTCCGGAGATCTCGGCGGCGGGTGGAAGTTCAACATCGGCCAGACCGCCTTCCGCTGCGGAATCTCCATGGTGCCCGGCCTGCCGCGCCTGTTCTTCCGCCGGTCTAGTCGCGCCTCAGGGCCTCCACGGGATTGAGGCGTACGGCACGCCAGGCCGGATAGATACTGCCGAGGAAACCGAGCAGCAGCGCGGCGGCAGCGATTTCGACAATCATCGCCGGGGTGACCCGCGGTTCCAGCAGGCCGTAAACTTCCGGGCGCGCCACCAGCCAGTGCAGGGTCCCGATCCCCAGCAGCGCCCCGCAGAGCGTTCCCAGCGCCGCCATCAGCAAACCTTCCAGGACCACCATGGCCATGATCCGGGTGGAGCGCCACCCCACTGCCGAAAGCACACCGATCTCATAGGTCCTTTCGGTGATGGTCATCAGCAGCGTGTTCACCACCACGATGAGGGCCATGGCCAGCGCCACGAATGAGGTGCTCCAGGCGGTGGCGCGCAGCAGACGCAGCACATGGTTGTTTTCCGCGATTTCCCCTGTCTCGTTGAAGCTGAGTTCCGGACAGGCGGCGGCGAGACGGCCGCGGATCGTGGAAACCGCTGCCATGTTGCCGGGGTGGTCCACACGTATGTTAAAGCTGGTCACCTTGCCGGTGCGCTCCATGAGCTCCTGCATGGCCGGCAGGGGGAGAACGATGCTGCCGTTGGAGATGACACTGGAATGACGGGAAATCCCGCAGATGCGAAACTCCCGGCCCTGGAGCAGAATCGTGTCGTTCACGCTGCAGCCCAATTGCGCGGCCAGGGTTTGCCCCACAATGGCGTCGCGCGCATCGTCCGGATCGGGGAGTTTCCCTTCGAGGATATGGAGTGATTGCCAGAAGTAGCTGCCGGAGGGCCAGCCGCTGAGCAGCGCCACATCGCCGGTTTCCAGCTCCACCAGGTCCAGGAGCTCACCCGAAACCCCGGCAACACCGTCGATGCTTCGCAGGGTGTCGGCAACTGCTTCGTCAATGGAAGCCGTCAGAATCTCGATGGCCCCCTTGCGCACCGCCAGGATGTGGGTGCCTTTCTCCTCCAGAGAGGTGATCCAGGCGCGCTCCAGGCCGCGGGAAATGCCCACCAGGGCGATGAAGCTGGCCACCGCGGCCGCGATAATCGCGCAGGTGAGGTAGGTACGCGCCGGATGGCGCCGCAGGTTGCGGATCGGCATTGTCAGAAAGCGCATGTGCGGAAAAGCCCTCCGTTACCCGGCTGATTGAAGCCGCCCGTCGAGAATGTGGAGCACCCGGCTCGCCTGCCGGGAAACGTCCGCATCATGGGTCACCACCACAAGGGTGGCCTGCTCGCTGCGGTGGATATCGAGCAGCAGATCGAGCACCACCGCCGATGACTGCGAGTCGAGATTTCCTGTGGGTTCATCGGCAAGAATCACGTCCGGAGAATTGGCGAGGCTCCGGGCGATGGCCACCCGTTGCCGCTCACCCCCGGAGAGTTCGTTGACCCGGTGGTGCCCGCGTTTCGCCAGCCCGACGCGTCCGAGCACATCAGCGGTACGCCGCCGCCTCTCGGCGGAATCCCTGATCACACCGATCATGGGAAGCTCCACATTCTCCCTTGCCGTCAGGGAGAAAATGAGGTGGAAGGCCTGGAAGACAATACCGATGCGGCCAGCGCGAAGCCTGGTCCATTCGCCGGCGGAACATGGCTCCACGCCCTCAAAAAGAACGCGTCCGCTGCTGGGCCGGTCCAACCCGCACATCAGGTGCAGCAGGGTGGACTTGCCGCTGCCGCTGGGGCCCTGGACGGCCACGTATTCCCGGCGATGGATGTCGAGGGACAGGCCCGCCAGAGCAGTGACCCGCATTTCGCGGTATTCACGCGAGACCTGCTGCAGGGAGATGATGGGCTGGTTCATTCGCTGTCACCCATCAATACCGCAGGGTGGCCATACAGACCCGGTAGGTGTCGGGCACGGTGCGGTAGTGGCTGCGACCGGGGTGGTACTGGATCGACACCGGCACGTTGACCAGGTGAATGTTGCGGGCACTGAGCTTGAGCAGGATCTCGGTCTCGATCTCGAAGCCGGTGGAATCCAGTTCGATCTCCCGCAGGCGGTCCACCCGGATCAAGCGGAATCCGGTCTGGCTGTCACCCACATCGAGGCCGGTGACCCGGGAGAGGACGAATTTGCCAAAGAGGTTGGTGGTGTACCGCAACCGGGGGATATCGTCCCGGGTTTCCGGCCGCAGCCGACAGCCCAGCACCACGTCGGGCTGCGGCCGGTCATCCAGCCGGGCGAGCATGGCCGGGATGTCCGCCGGATCGTGCTGGCCGTCGCCGTCCATGAACAGCAGGTAGCCGGAGACCTCCGGCAGCAGAGCGTCCAGTCCGCTGCGCAGGGCCGTCCCCTTGCCCAGCCGCCGCGGATGGGCCAGCAGCTCGGCGCCGGCAGCGCGGGCCACGGCTGAGGTGTCGTCGTCGGAACCGTCGTCCACCACCAGCACCCGGTCCACCAGGGGCAGGGCCCCGGCCACCACCGCGGCCAGGGTTTCCGCCTCGTTGTTCGCCGGAATGATCAGGCTGACCTCGGGCCGCTCCACGGTCATGAGGCCCTCCCGTTGCCCTTGCCGTTCTTGCCATCGAAGTAACTGCTCAGCGCTTCCACGTAGGCCTCGGCCACCGCCTGGCGGTAAGCCGGGTCCACCATCCGCCGGCTGTCGTGCTCGTTGCGCAGGTTGCAGACCTCGACCAGCATCTTCAGCGGGATGATGTTGTTGCGCAGCACCGCCGGAGCGTAGGACCGCCGCCGGCGGACCAGGTGGTTGCGGATCGGCTTGTAGCCATGGACCGGGAGGTCGTTGCGGCGGAAGCTGGCCAGAATCTCCTCGGCCAGACCGCGGGAGAGGCCCTCGCTGCGCGAGCGGTCCGACTTGTAGTAGTCGATTGTGGGATAGGCACGCACCTCGGTGCGCTTGTGATAGGTCGAGCCGGAGAGCGAGACCCGCGAACTGCCATAGCGCGCCCCGAGGATGTAAATCATGGTCCCGCTGAGTGCGGGGTGCAGGGCATCGGCGTGGAGGCTGGTGAAGACCACGCTGTGCTCGTCGGCGCCCCGGGACACCAGTTCCTTGTAGTGGTAGTTGGCCAGCGCCCAGCGCAGGTTGACCCCCTCCCGGGTGGCCCCCGATTCGGTGAGCCGGTAGGCCGGGCTCACCGTCACCTCCTCGTCCTGGTCACGAACCAGCGGAGTGCGGTCAGAAGGCGCGTAGCCGTTGCTGCGGTCCTTGACCGTCATGATCACCCGGCCGGAGCTGCGGGTCTCGATCACCTTCTTGATCCGGCAGGCGATGTCGTAGACGTGTTCGTCCTCCCACACGCCGTTGTGGATGGCCCCCGGATCACGGCCGCCATGGCCCGGGTCGAGAATCACCGTGATCCCGTCCAGGCCCAGGCCGCGGCCCGCCTTCTCGAACCCGCTGGAGAGGGAACGGTTCAGCTCGTAGGCCAGCCGGTCGGGATGGCCGGGGGGCAGCAGTTCGTCGGAGAGGTATTCCACCGGGATGCGGATGCCGTAGCCGGTGGGGATGTCGGTCACGTCCTCGATCCCGGAGCGCCGGGCAATCAGCGCCGCCAGTTCGTTGACCTCGTCGGCCAGCATCAGGCCGGTGAAGCGGATCACCACCGCAGAGTAGAGCGCTTCCCCCTGCTTCAGCCGGTAGAGGGCATATTCACCCTGATCGTCCCGGCCGTATTCCAGCGGGACGTCCCGCGCCGACTCCTCCTCGGCCCAGACCCGCATCTGGGGCAGCAACCACTCCACCGGGATGGCCACCTCCTCGCCCACCCGCAGATCCCACTCCGCCTGACCCACCAGGCCGGCCAGTTCCGCTCCCCGGTCTTTATCACCGGTGTACCAGTCGGCGATGACCTTGAAACTCTCCCCCGCATCCCCCGACCGGCCGCACACCACCCGGTGGATGAACTGGTTGCCCTCCACCCGGTTGTGGGGAAAGGAGGCCAGCAGCGCCGCCATACGGTATGGCGGTGAGAGGAGGTCAAAGGGGATGCGGTACCAGCGACCCTCGATCAGCGATCGCGTTCCGTTGAGCAGTTGCACCTGGTCCCACTCTGACCGGGAGCCGGTGAACCGTTCGGTGAGCCGGTAATAGCCCTCCCCCGGTTCGGGCGTGGCCTCCAGCTCGATCCGGTTGCCCTGCTCCACGCGGATGCGGATACCTTCGGCGATGACCACTGTGCGACTGCAGTCCTCGGCGGCTCGGGCAGACAGGGGGAAGCAGGCCAGCACGGCCAGCAGCACCATCGCCCGGATTGTCCGCTCCCTGCCGCTCATTACGCCTCACCGCCCCCGGCAACGGGCGCCGCCATATTGCGGAACCCCGACCGTTTCTCGAAAGCCTGCGCCGCCCGGAAGAGAAGGTGTTCGCCGTGGGCCGGGCCGGTGAACTGCAGTCCCACCGGCAACCGTCCGTCGGAAAAACCGCACGGGATGGAAATGGCGGGCAATCCGGCCAGACTGCTGCAGACGGTGTTCACATCGCTCTGGTACATCTCGAGCGGGTTCTCCGTTCTCTCTCCCAGACAAAAGGCTGGTGTCATGGTGGTGGGACAGCATATCACGTCCACCGTCCGGAATGCCTGAGCGTAGTCGTCGAGAATCAGCGTGCGGACCTTCTGCGCCTGGAGGTAACACTCCTCGTAATAGCCTGCCCGCAGGGCGTGGGTCCCCAGCAGGATCCGCCGCTTGACCTCGGGGCCAAAGCCCTGGGACCGCGTTTGCACATACAGGCCTTCCAGCCCCGCTGACTCACCGCGGCGTTCACCGAACCGTATCCCGTCAAAACGTCCGAGGTTCGATGCGGCCTCGGCCGCGGCACTGAAGGCGTAAACCGCCACCCCGTATCGCCGGTGCGGCAGGAGCAGTTCCTCCAGATCGGCGCCCAGGGAACGGAGCAGATCCAGCGACTCGCCAAACAGGCGGTTCACCTCGGGGTCCGGCCCCGGGGTATCCGGATCCCGGGGAATGCCCACCCGCAGCCCCTGGAGATCCCCGGTGTCCACCTCCGGAGAAGTGTGCTCCGACAGATCAAGCGAACTGCTGTCCCGGGGGTCGCGCCCCCGGATCACCCCGTTGATCAGGGCGCAGTCAGCCACCGAGCGGGCAATGGGCCCCACCTGGTCCAGTGACGAGGCAAGGGAAACCAGCCCGTAACGGGACACCGTGCCGTAGGTGGGCCGCAACCCCACCACGCCGCAGAAGGCAGCGGGCTGCCGCACCGACCCGCCGGTGTCGGAACCCAGGGCCCCCAGGGCGCTGCCCGCGGCCACCGCCGCGGCGGACCCGCCGCTGGAACCGCCGGGCACACGGTCCCGGTCCCAGGGGTTGCGGGTGGGGCCGAAGGCCGAGTGCTCGGTGGACGACCCCATGGCGAACTCGTCGAGGTTGGTCTTGCCCAGCAGCACCGCACCGGCCCGCCGCAAACGCTGCACCACCGTGGCGTCCTCCGGCGGATGGTATGCGGCCAGATGCCGGGAGCCGCAGGTGGTGGGGAGGCCGGCCAGGCAGATGTTGTCCTTCACCGCCATGGGCACCCCGGCCAGCGGGCCGGCGTCTGCGCCGCGATCCAGGGCCCGGTCAACGGCGCGGGCATCGTCCATGGCCCGCTCCAGACAGAGCCCGGTGTAGGCTGACAGCGCCGGCTCGGTCTCCTCGATCCGCGAGATCACCGCAGCGGTCAGCTCGGCCGCCGACACGTCGCGCCGACGAACAAGGTCGCCGGCCTGCCCCGCCTCCAGTCGGTGAAGTTCTTCGCTCACCGCTTCCCTCCCGGCCGCGGCCCGGGGAGCCGGGGCACGGTGAGGTGGCTGCCACTGCCCTGCCCGGGGGTCGGCTCATCTTCTCTGATGGTCAGCAGCGGGTCAGCGGGGTGGGCAAAGGGTTCGACGCCGACGGTGGGCAGGTCGCCAATCTGCTGAAAGGCCTCGACCATCCGGCGCAACTGCACCTGGAAGAGAGCCCGCTCTTCTTCGTCAAGACCGAGCCGGGCCAGCCGGGCCAGTTCCACTGGGTCACAGGTCTCCGGATCCATGGGCATCACGGCTCCCCTGCCCGCTTCAGGCCGAGGCCGGCGATGATCATGCTGGAAATCTCTTCCACGCCAAATGGCTTGGTGAGACAGGAGACTCCGGTCTCCTGGAGAAACCGGGTGGTGTCCGGGCCGATCTGGTTCCCGGTCATGAAGATGATCCGGCCGGCGGCCTCCGGGTCGCGCTGCAGCAGCAGGTGGTAAAGATCGCGGCCGCCCAGACGGGGCATCTTCAGGTCGCAGAGCACCAGGTCGAAACCGGTCTCCTCCAGCAGCCGCCGGGCCATCACCCCATCCGGAGCGGAGGTGAACTCCAGCTGGGGCACCCCGGAGAAAATGGCCTGGATCATGTTCAGGGTCGGCTGGTCATCGTCCACCAGCAGGATGCGGCAGGTCCTTTCGGGATCCAGCTGCAGCGACGGGCGCACCGCTTCCCCATCCTCCCCGGGTCTGGCGACGATGGGCAGTTCCACGGTGAAGGTGACCCCGACCCCGCTCTCCCGGTTTTCCACCCGCACCTCACCGCCGTGAGCCCGGACGATCCCGTAGGCCGAGCTCAGACCCAGACCGGTGCCGTGGCCCAGTTCCTTGGTGGAGAAGAAGGGCTCGAACAGCCGGGCCTTCATCTCGTCGGAAACACCGGGGCCGTTGTCGCTGAACCGCAGCACCACCTGGCCCTGTTCCAGCGTGCTGCTCACCACCATTTCCGCGTCCGGCCGGTCCCTGAGGGCATCCAGGGCGTTGCTGGCCAGGTTGAGAATGACCAGTTCCAGTTGTCCCCGGTCGGCATACACCGACGGGAGCTCCTTGTCGAGGTCGAAGCGGAAGTCGGCTCCCTCGCTTTCGAAGCGATACTTGAGCAGCTTCACCGTGTTGAACAGCGACTGGTTGATCGAGAATCGGCTCATGGAGGGTTGCTGGGGGTGGGCGAAGTTGGCCAGGGACTCGATGATCTCCTTGATGGCCATGGTATTCGACTCGATCACCTCCAGCTGGTGGCCGAGCTTTTCATCGGTGGCGTCCATCTGGGCCAGCTGGGCGTAAATCAGGATCGGGCCCAGCTTGTTGTTGATCTCGTGGGTCAACCCCACCACCAGCTGCCCCACCGCTTCGAGTTTCTGGCTCTGCATGGCCCGCTCCTTGCCCTGGAGCAGGCCGCGGACTTCCATCCGTGCCGCCTCGATGGTCTCACCCAGGGAAACAGCCTCCACCACGGCCTCCAGCGACCGGCCGGCCAGGGGGAGCCAGCTCTCGGCCCCGTCGTCCTGCGCCGGATCCACCTGCCCCTTGAGCAGCACGGTGAAGGTCCCGCCACGGTAAACCTGCTGCCAGCCCTCCACCCCCGCTTCCCGCTGCCCGGGTCCGAGGGCCTGCCAGGCCTGCACAATCCTCCCCGCCTCCTCCGTGGCCACCTGCGGGCCCACCAGGCGCAACGCACCCCGGGCAGGCTGATCCAGCAGGCAGACGGTCCGGCCGTTGCCCAGACAGGCCCCGGCCCGTTCCACGAATCCCTGGACCAGCTGATCCCAGCCGGGCGGGTCGTGACGTCGAGCAAGGAGCCAGGAGAGAAAATCGCTTATCCCTTGGATGTTACCCATGAAAAAGACGCTAGCAGAATTGCCATGTTGAATCAAGACGGGCTACAGTTGTGACAACCCCATGGAGGAACTACTGGTGGAGCAGCAGCAAAGCAGCCGGGTGACGGCGGATCAGATCCGGGTGGGGACGGCGGGCTGGTCCTACCCGGACTGGGAAGGCCGGGTCTACCCCAGGGGAACAAGGGACAGGCTCGGATTCATCGCCCGGCACTTCCCCATGGTGGAGGTGAACAGCTCGTTCTATTCCATCCCCGAGCAGCGCACCACCGAGAAATGGGTGCACACCGTGGAAGAGTGGCCCGACTTCCGTTTCACCGTCAAGCTCTTCCAGGACTTCACCCACCGCCCGGGCCAGGCCGGCCCGGAGGAGGCCGCCCGGTTTGCCGCCGCCCTCGACCCGCTGCAGGATGCCGGCCGGCTGGGAGCAATGCTGGTGCAGTTCCCCTGGTCCTTCCGCGACCTGCCGCAGAACCGCGAGCTGATCGTGGATCTGGCCCAGCGGTTCCGGCGCTACCGTCCGGTGGTGGAGGTGCGTCACGGCTCCTGGGACGTGAAGAGCGCGGCACACTTTTTCACCGGCCTCGACATCGGCTGGTGCAGCATCGACCAGCCGCAGGTGGGCGACTCCCTCGGTGCCACGGAACAGGCCAGCGGCGGAGTGGGCTACGTCCGCTTCCACGGCCGCAACCGGGACAACTGGTTCAGCAAGGATGCCGACCGCAACCAGCGCTACGATTACCTCTACAACCGCAAGGAACTGGTCTCCTGGAGGGATCGGATCAAACGAATCGCCAAACGGGCCGGGCAGACCTTTGTGGTGACCAACAACCACTTCCTCGGCCAGGCCGTGGTCAACGGTCTCGAGTTGATGCAGATGGTCAGTGGGAAGAAGGTGGTGGTGCCCGATGCCCTGGCCGCCCGGCACCCGCGGCTTGAGGAAATCCGCGAGTATCCCCCCGGCAGTCAGCCGGGATTGTTCTGATCAAAACCTCAGCAGCAGCCCGATAGCAGCGTTAACGGTCTCCTCGAAATGCTCACATACAAAAGAGTATGCTGCGCTTTCTCGTCGGCCGTCGCCTTGCTCTCGACCTGCTGACAAGGTTTTGATTGTGCCTTTAGCTCTTGTCTTGTTCCTTCTGAAATCCGCCCCAGTATTTCTCCGACTTCTTCTGACCTGTACGCGACTCCAGGCCGGTTCGCACCGCGTCGAAACCGAAGCGGTCCCGTACCATGTCAATGCTGGTCACCAGCTGTTCTCCACGGTCGGGTTCGTCGAACAGGGACTGCTGGGAATTTTCCATTGGTTTGAAATGAGTGAAGCGCACCCCCACCAGGCGCACCGGGAACCTTCCGCCCCACAGCTTGTCCAGCAGCCCGGTGGCGGTGTCGAACAATCGCTGGTCAACCCAGGTGGGCTCATCGGTGGTGAAGGCGGCGGTGGTGGTCTTGAACTTGTCCGAACGCAGCTTCACCGTCACACAGCTACAGCCGAACCCCTTGCGCCGCATGCGACGGGCCGATTTTTCCACCAGCCGCCGCAGGGCTGCCCGCACCTGGTCCCGGTCGGTGAGGTCGGTGGGAAAGGTGGTCTCGGCGCCGATGGACTTCGGCTGCCGCCGTTCGATCCGCACCGGGGACCGGTCCTCACCCCGGGCCCGGCGCAGCAGGGACGGGCCGTGGCTGCCGAACCGTTCCTCGAGCGTCTTCGGGTCGAGGCCCTGCAGGTCACCCACGGTTCGAATGCCCATCAGCTGCAGCTGCTCCTGCATCTTCGGCCCGATACCGGGGATCCGTCCCACGTCCAGCGGCCGGAGAAAGGCGGCTTCCTGACCGGGGAGCACCACCACCATCCCCCGTGGCTTGCCCAGCTCGGAAGCGACCTTGGAGACCATGCGGGAGGTGGAGAGCCCCAGGGAGCACTGCAGGCCCAGCTCGTCGAACACGGCCTGACGGATCCTGGCACAGACGGGCACCAGGTTGCCATAGAGGGATTCGAAACCGGTGAGATCGAGATAGCCCTCGTCGATGGAAGTCTGCTCGACCCACGGCGTGTAGCGCCGGAAGATGTCGAAGACCGAGCGGGACCAGGCCGAGTAGTCGCTGCCACGATTGGAGACCCGGACCAGCGAGGGGCAGAGCTGCTGCGCCCGGGCCATGGACATGGCGGAGTGGATACCATACTTTCGTGCTTCATAGGAGGCGGCGGCCACCACGCCCCGGGTCTCCGCCGGGCCGCCCACCACCACCGGTAACCCGATGAGCGATGGGTCGCCCAGTTCCTCCACCGAAACGAAGAAGGCATCCATGTCAACGTGAAGTATCTGCTGCATGCTGCACCACCGGGTGTGGTTACCAGGATCCGGCCAAAATCCTCAGCATCAACCCTACACGAAAATATAACGAAAATCAATGATTCCCAGCCTCAGTTCAGTCTGTTGGCGACCTCACGACAGGTGAATTTCCCATTTGAATAATTACCTGTAACCTGCTACTATCGATGCACCCCTACTTGGGCCGGGTTCTCATCACGCTTTAGAAGGATGAAGGCTGGCTCTTTCTAGAACATGCAATACATTCAGGCCGCCCTTGATCCAGGGAAGGGATGAGGAATGCGCGGGGCACAATCAGCCGGCAAAGGTTCTGAGGGTACAGCGGCGTTGGCATTTCCCCAGACCACCTATGTGGTCAATCCCACCGGCAGCATCCTCTACCTCGACGAGAAGCTGAGCCGGATGCTCGGCTACAGCCAGGACGAGCTGCTGGGTGAACACTACTCGAGAATCGTCGACATCAACCGCAGCCCGCTGGCCGGACGGCTGTTCAACGAACGGCGCACCGGGAACCGGGCCACCAGCGGCTACCCGTTGACCCTCAACAGCCGCAACGGCAACTCCTTCAAGTTCGACCTGCACAGTATCGGTGTCTACAGCAAGGACCACAAGTTTGTCTGCTCCCAGGGCACACTGACCCGGGCCAGGCGGAAAAAGCACGGGGCGGTGATCAACCCCGCCGGCCTGGTGGCGGTGGCCCTGGAACCGCTGCTGCTCTTCCGGGCCGAGAGCGGCCTGCTGGCCGCGGCCAACAACCGGGCCGCGGAGATGCTCTGCGCCGATCCGGAGAACCTGGTCAACTCCACCCTGCAGAACATCTTCCCCGATGTGGACGGCGACAAGCTGCTGGCCGGTATCCGGGCCCTGCCCGAGGGTGAGGAACTGTCCTACGAAGACGTCACCGCCCAGCGCCGCGACGGCCGCAGCTTCCCCTGCGAGGTCAGCTTCAAGCTGCTGCCCTTCACCGGCCGCCGCACCAGCCAGCCGGGAAAGACCCCGGAACGGATCCGCTATCTCGCCGCCGGCATCCGCGACCTCTCCGCGGTCAAGGAGATGGAGACGCAGGTGATGAAGATGAACAACCTGCACACCCTCGGCGAAATGTCCTGCGGCGTGGCCCACGACTTCAACAACCTGCTCAGCGCCATTCTCGGACACGTGCAGCTGCTGATCACCAAGGGGGACAAGAAACCCCCGACCTGGGACGATGTGAAAAAACGGCTGCAGGTGGTTGAGCGCGCAGCCCTGGACGGGGCCGAGACGGTGAGTCGGATCCTGCGCTTCAGCCGGATCAGCGGCGAACGCGAAGTGGAACTGCTCGACCTGAACAACCTGGTCCGGGAGACCCTGGCCATCACCAGATCCCGCTGGAAGGACGAGGCCCAGGTGGAAAGCGTGGAGATCCGCGTGATCGAGGACTACGGCACCGTGCGCCACGTGCTGGGACGGGGCAACGAACTGCGCGAGGTGCTGACCAACCTGGTCTTCAATGCCGTGGATGCCATCCGGGAAAGCGGCACCATCACCGTGCGCACCGGGATGAAAAGCGGCCGGGTGTTCGCTTCGGTCAGCGACGACGGCATCGGCATTCCCCCCGAAGTGCGAGAGAAGGTCTTCCAGCCTTTCTACACCACCAAGGGCAAACGGGGCAGCGGCCTGGGATTGAGCATCTCCTGCGGTATCATCGAACGTCACGAAGGTGAAATCATGGTGGACAGCGAGAAGGGCCAGGGGTCGACATTCACCATCTACCTGCCGGTGGCCAACGGTAAGCCCAGGGAGGAGGCGCCCCGCGAGGCACCGGGTGAGAGCTGCAACAAGGGCCGCATCCTGGTCATCGACGATGACAAGTATATCCGCGAAGTGGTGAGCGAGATTCTCCTCTCGGTGGGCCACCAGGTGGATGTGGCGGTGGACGGCATCGACGGCATGGCGCTGTTCAACAAGCACCAGTACGACCTGGTGTTCACCGACCTCGGCATGCCCGGGATCTCGGGCTGGGAGGTGGCCAGCAGGATCAAGGCCTCCGACAAGTCGATACCGGTGATCGTGATGACCGGCTGGGGTGCCCAGGTGGAAGAGGCCAAGGTGAAGGGCACCGGTGTTCAGAAAGTGCTGGCCAAACCGATGCAGATGCGCCAGGTGGTTTCCGTCACCGAGGAGACCCTGCGCCGGGCCCGCGACAAGTAACCTGCCCCCGGCCCCCACCTCTCCTGCCGGGGAACCTTCCACTGCTGTTTCCACGTATACTAGTATTATGAAAAGACCTGAACAACGTGTGTCATTGCGAAAGCAGCACTGTTTCCTCATCCTGCTCCTCTTCATCATCGCCCTGGTGGCGGTACCGGTGCAGGGCGGGACGGTGACACCGAACGAGGTGGGATTCCAGCACCTCTCCGTGGAACACGGGCTCTCCCAGAGCAGCATCCGCTGCATGATGCAGGACGAGGCCGGATTTCTCTGGTTCGGCACCGAGGACGGGTTGAACCGCTACGACGGCTACACCTTCACCGTCTACCGCCACGACCCGGAAGACCCGAACAGCCTCGGTTACGACACCATCAACGACCTCTGCGAAGGGGCTGACGGCAGCATCTGGGTGGCCACCATCCAGGGGCTCGACCGGCTGGATCGCTCCACCGACAGTTTCACCCACTTCCACGCCGTCAGCGACGTGGAAACCAGCCTGTCCCACGACCGCACCATCGCCGTGCACAGTGATGCCGCTGGACGGATCTGGGTCGGGACCGCGGCCGGCCTCGACCGCTACGAGCCCTCGACAAACGATTTCACCCACCACAACCAGTCACGTAACGGAGTGGTGGCGGACGGCACCCTGCTGGTGCGGAGGATCCTGGAGGACAACGAGGGGATGCTGTGGCTCGGCACCAATCGGGGGGTGGAACGGTTCGACCCGGAGAGCGGTGAGATCAGGGCCTGGCGCTCCGACCCCGACGATCCTGCCACCCTGAGCGCCCCAGTGGTGCTCAGTCTCTGCCAGGCACCGTCGGGCCACATCTGGGTCGGCACGGCGTCCGGCCTGAACAGTATCGACCCGCAGTCGGGCCGAGTGACCCGGATCACGGCGGACCTGTCCACGGTGAACCTGGCCCTCCAACCGATCATCTCACTGCTCATCGACAGCCGGGGGGTGATCTGGGCCGGCACGCTGGCGGCCGGGGTATGCACTCTCGATACCGCGGGCGGCTGCTGGCGTCAATACCGCCACGTCCCGGGCGATCCGACCACTCTCAGCTTCGATTCCAACCTGTCCACAATGGAGGACCGTTCGGGCCTGGTCTGGATCGGCAGCGCCGGATCCGGGCTGGACATCTTTGACCGGGATCGAAAGCCGTTCATTCTCCACACCCACATACCCGGCAATCCGGACAGCATCCAGCACCTGGTGGTCCGCACCATCACCGGCGACCGCCGGGGCAATCGCTGGGTCGGCACGGTCGCCGGCGGCCTGACCCGTATCGACGCCGTCACCGGAGAGCACCGCCAGTATCTCCCGGTGGCCGGAGACCCCCACAGTCTCAGCGCCAGATCGATCTGGTATGCCCTGGTGGACAGCCGGGGCACCCTCTGGGCCGGTACGGCGGGCGGCGGTTTGAATCGCTACCGGCCGGAGAGCGACGATTTTGTCAGCTACCGCAACGATCCGGATGATCCCACCAGCATAGGCGTCAACAACCTGCAGTATCTTTTCGAGGACCGGTCGGGCCGGCTCTGGATCGGCACCGGCGGCGGCGGCGTGAACCTGATGGACACCGGGACGGGCACCTTCACCCGGTTCATGAACGACCCCGGTGACCCGGCCAGCCTGAGTGCCAACGGCGTCTACTGCATCGCCCAGCAGACGGACGGCACCATCTGGGTGGCGACCAACGGCGGCGGGCTCAACCGCTACGACGAAGAGACCGGCACCTTTCACCGCTTCCGCCACGACCCGAACGACCCCACCACCATCAGCGACGACCGGGTCCTCTCCCTGTACCCCGCCGACGATGGAACCCTGTGGGTCGGCACCGGGCTGGGCCTCAACCATTTCGACCCGGCGGTTGGGACATTCCGCCGCTACTACGCCGGGGACGGACTGCCGAACAACGTGATCTATTCCATCCTCGAGGATGAGACGGGCGATCTCTGGATCAGCACCAACAACGGCCTCGCCCGGTTCCGGCCGCCGGCCGCCGGCGATGTGCCCTTTGTGCGCACCTACGACATGAGCGACGGCCTGCAGAGCAACGAGTTCAACTCCGGGTCGTCCTGGAAGAGCCCCGACGGAACCATGTTCTTCGGTGGGATCAACGGCTACAGCAGCTTCCACCCGGACGAGATCGCCGAGAACCGCATCGTGCCGCCGGTGGTGCTCACCAGGATCACGGTTCCCGGGCTGGAGCTGCCCGACAGCCGGCCCAATTCCTCCAGGGCCTCGGTGACCCTGCCCCACCGCTTCAACAACATCCACGTCCAGTTTTCAGCACTGAACTACCGCCAGCCGGAGAAGAACCGGTATTCCCACATGCTGGAAGGACTGGACGAGGGGTGGAGCGAAGCCGACAACCAGCGCCGCGCCACCTACACCAACCTCGACCCGGGGCATTACACCCTGCGGGTCCGGGCCTCGAACAACGACGGCGTCTGGAGCGAAGAGGAGGCAGTGCTGGTGATCACGGTCACCCCGCCCTTCTGGCAGCGGGGCTGGTTCCTGGTCCTGGCGGCCCTGGCGCTGGCCGCTGGGGTCACCGCAGCCTACCGCCACCGGGTGCGGGTGCTGGGTCTGCGGGGCGAACTGCAGACCGCCCGCGACACCCAGGTATCCATCCTGCCCCAGGCATCACCCCGGGCTGAAGGCTACGACATCGCCGGCACCTGCATCCCGGCCAACACGGTGGGCGGTGATTTCTACGATTTCATCTGGCTCGACGATGACCGCTCGGTCCTCGGCATCGCCGTGGCCGACGTGGCCGGCAAATCAATGGATGCGGCCCTCACCGCCGTGTTGACCACCGGGGTGGTCCAGGCCGAAGCCCGCCGGAGCCACTCCGCGGCCGAGGTGGTGGCGGCAGCCAACCTGCCGGTCTACACCAAAACCTCCCGCTCCACCTTTGCCGCCCTCTGCTTTGCCCGGCTCGACCTCTCCGCACGGAAACTGGCCTTCACCAATGCTGGCCTGATGGAGCCGCTGCTCAAGAGAGCAAGCGGTGAAATTGAATTGCTGAAGTCCGAGGGATCGAAACTGCCGCTGGGAATCATCCCTGACGGGGAGTATGAGGAAACCGCCGTGCAGCTCGAGGCCGGTGACCTGCTGCTGCTGCTCACCGACGGCATCCCGGAAAGCCAGGACCAGGCGCACCGCTTCTACGAGATGGAATCCCTGCGCATCCTGCTGGAGGGGATGGAAACCGGCGGGATGAGCGCCGGAGAGATCCTCGATGCGATCATCGCCGATGTCCGGCGGTTCACCGCCGGGGCGCCGCAGCACGACGACATCACCGCGGTGGCGCTGAAGGTGTTGTGACTACCGGTCCTGCTCCTCGATCCGCCTCGCGGCAAACCCGGCCATCCGACGCACATCCCCGTCGCTGTCTTCGGTGGCCAGGCGCTGCAGCGCCGGCAGGGCCAGCGGCGAGCCGATCCGGCCCAGGGCTTCGGCGGTCTCTTCCCGGATGTCACTGGAACGGTCTCCCAGCAGGGGCAGGAGATCAACCACCCGCTCGGCATCCCCGATCAAGCCCAGTGCCTTGACCGCCTCGCGACGCACCTTCTTTTCCGGGTCGCGCAGCAGGGCTGCCAGGTCGGTGCCGGCGGCCGGATCAGCCAGCAGACCCAGGGCCTCGGCCACGGCTTCCCGCACCTTGTCGTCCGGGTCCCGGGTGGCGGCACGGAGCGCGGGGAGGGCCGCCGGGTCACCAATTTCCCCCAGCTTCGTCGGCGTCGAAATCCTTCCGCAACTGGGTGGCGTATTGTTCCACCTTGCTCTCACCGCAACCGCCGCCGGCGAGCAGGAGGGTCAGGAGAACCACGGCCCAGCAAGCAATGAAGCAGGCCCTGCGGCTGCTGTTGTTCAGTGCAGTGAACATTGGGATATCCTTTCCGCGGTGAATGCCCCACCCGGTTACCCGGCGGTGGCCGCTCTGCCCACCGCCCGGCGAATATCGTCCAGGCGGAACAATTGGACGCGGCGGTTGCCCTGGTCGGCCACCAGCAAAACGCCCAGATCCTCGTTCAGCGTCATACCGTCGGGACTGTTAAACTGTCCCGGCTCCACTCCCGGACCGCCGCCAAAGCTGCCCCGGAACCGCCCCTCGCCGTCGAAGATTTCGATCTCACCGCCCCGCTCGTCAAGGGCGTAGATCAGGCCGTCGCCATCCACCACCAGGCCTTCCACATCCTTGATGAACTGGCCCGCCCCCTCGCCCGTCCCACCGAAGCTGAAGAGGAACTTTCCGGCGGCATCGAAGACCTGGACACGATGGTTGCCTTCGTCGGCCACCAGGATCCGGCCCCGGGCGTCCACGACGATGGACTCCGGTTCGTCAAACTCTCCGTCTCCCGTACCGGGCATGCCGAAGCCATGGAGGAAGCGGCCTTCGCTGTCGAAGACCTGGACCCGGTTGCTGGTGGCGTCGGTGATCAGGATGCGGCCCTCGCCGTCCACGGCGATCCCCTGGGGTTCGATGAACTCGCCCGGCCCGCTGCCCTTGATGCCGAAGGAACGGACAAACCGCCCCCCGCTGTCGAAAAGCTGGACCCTGCCGTTGCCCTGATCCACCACCACCAGGTGGCCGGCCCGGTCAAAGGCGATGCCGGTGGGTTCGTGCAGCTGGCCGTCACCACTGCCCAGCTCACCGAACCGCCGCAGAAACCGCCCCCTGTCATCAAAAACAAAAAGGGCATGGGTTCCCTTGTCCGCAACGTAGATATTGCCGTCGGGACCAACACAGACCCCGTCGAGAACCGAGAAATCGGGATGCTCGATCACCAGTGCCGGCTGCAGCCAGGCCGTCTCGTGGACAGCAGCCCCGGTGGTGGCCACCGGTTCGGCCGTAGCGGCATCCGGAGAGCCGGCGCAGGACGAGAGCGACAGGAGGATCAGGGCCGGTGCCAGCAGGGCCACCGCCAAAGGTCTAACCGAAGATGTCCTTGAGTCTCTTTTTAAAACCCTTCTTTTTCTTTTTGTCATCATCGTCATCATCGTCATCCTCGTCATCCTCGTCGTCCTCGTCGTCATCGTCGTCATCGTCGTCATCGTCCTTGTCTTTCTTCTTGCGGTCCTTGTCGTCCTCGTCCTCGTCGTCGTCCTCGTCGTCTTCGTCATCCTCCCGGCCCGCCGGCGGGGTGAAGTCATGGAAGAAGGTACTGACCTGCTGCACCTTGATCTTCACATCATCGGTGAGGGTCTGCCCCTGGAGCTCGAGGCGGATGATGTACTTTCCCGCCGACATTTTTTTCTTGATGTTGGACTTGCCCATCAATTCTTCATTGATGTAGATGGTGGCCCCTTCCGGCTTGGAGATTACGTGCAGCACACCGTGGGTGGCGTCGGGAACGATTTCCCGCGGCCGCGCCGGCGTGGCGGCCGGCGGGGGAGCCGCCGTGGTCCTGGTGCCGCTGGTGGCGGCAGCAGTGCTGCCGGTGCCGGGGGGGACCTCCCGAGGCCGTGCTGGAGGCGGTGTTGTTGTCCGGGTGGGCGGCGGCGTGGTGGTGCGGGCCGGTGGCGGCGTATAGGTCCGTGTGGGCGGCGGCGTGGTGGTGCGGGCCGGTGGCGGTGGTGTTGTTGCCCGGGTGGCCGGTGGTGACGATGTCCGGGTTGCCGGTGGTACCACGGCCGGCGGCTCGGCAATCAGGTTCTCCTCCTCCACCACCTGTGGCTGGTCAGCGGCCGCCGCCTCCTCACCTGCCTCAACCGCCTGGCCGGTCAGAGAGGCCGGCCCCTGTTCCACCGCACTGCCGCCGGCTGCCGGCGCCGCTGCCGGAACTGCCGTCGGGGCCGTGGCGGCCGCTTCCCCGCGGGAGTGCTGCACCACTTTCCAGGTCAGTACACAGCCGATGATGATCATCACCGCGATAAACGAAATCAGGATCGGCATCACCGGCAGATTGCTCTGCTTTTTGCGCAGCACGGGGCCGGTGCCCGGGTCCACCGCGGCCGGCGGCGGCGCCATCGCTGCCGGAGCCGACCCGTCATCGTCGCTGATATAGATGGTGCTGTCTGGAACAGCCCCTGCGGAGGGCGGCTCGGGGGAGCGGGCCGCCGCCACCACATCGGACGGGATGGACAGCCTGGTGGAAGCATCGTCAATGAGCACGGTTTTCACACCCTCGTCGCCAGCCGGCTGCTCCTCTTCGATCACGAAGCAGAGCAGGCACTCACCCAACTCGATCCGGTCGTTGTGGGACAAGCGGTGATCGACCGCCTGCCGGTCGTTGACCAGCGTTCCGTTACTCGAACCAACGTCGACGATGCGATGGCCGCCATCCTCGTCGCGGATGATTTCGGCATGCCGCTTGGACACGAGGCTGTCGCCGATGACGATCGTGTTGGCCGGATCACGGCCGATGCTGATCCTGCCGCCCTCGAGACGGTGTTCGGTTCCCGCCCCGGGGCCACTGACGATAATGAGCCTGGCCATGGTTCACTCCCTGCCCGGTATTGGCTAACCGTCGGAGGGCGCGGGCGCGGCGCTTTCGGCTGCCGGAGCCGTCAGTGCCGGAATCTGTTGCGCCTTGTCCTCCCGGATCACCAGTTCCTCGAAAATCCAGCCGCTCACCCCGCTGGTGGTACACACATGATACCAGTCGTCCTTCTTGTCCATCCGGATCAGCTTCGTCCCGGCGGCAACCGTGGTGATCAGCGGGCACTCCTCGCTGTGACACGAACGCAGGTTGGCGCTGGGCACCATCACCGTGTACCGCTTGGGCGGCTTCTCTGAGACGACCTCCTCGTCCACCCAGCCCACCACGCCGTTGGGCATCACCACCTGGACCCAGTCATCGTCCTCGTCCACCTGCATGATCTCCGTGTCGAAACCGGCCCGTTCAACTTCCGGGCACTCCATGGTGGGACAGTAGTGAACCGTCACCGTGGGCCGCTGGGCAAAGATTCGGGTGGGGACGTCGTCGGAAACCTCCACCGCCTCGACCCAGCCCAGTTTACCGTCCATGGTCCGGACCTGGACCCAGCCGGTGGACGACTCTTCCAGCTCCATCATCATCGTCCCCAGGGGGACCGAGGTGAGGATCTCTCCGGTGCCGGCAGGCATGGAGTAAACGTCGACGGTCTTGCGCGCCGCGTAAAAGTAATCGGGCGAATCACCGGCAATGACCTGGCCGGCGGAGAGGGCGAGACAGATCAACCCCGCCATGATCATCCCGATCCCGAACAGATTCTTCTTCATCTCTTTTCTCCCCTTGATGGTGGTTTCCACGTATCGCCCGGAACGGGTCTATCCACGGGCGCTCTGAAGTATGCTCTCGACCAGCGACTCGAAGGAGACACCGCCGGTCACATGATAGACGGGGATGCCCTCCAGCACCCGGGCGTATTCCACTTCGTGCTCGGGCTTGAAGCTCGTCTCACGGTTTTTCAGGTCAAAAACGCCGCCGTCCTTGAACACCGCCCGGTAGAACTCGGGGTAGCGCTCGGGGGGCAGCAGGTCGCAGCGGTAGTCGTCGCGGCTCTTCACGTCCCAGTCGATGAAAAAAGCGGCATGGAGCGATGCCGTGGCTCTCTCCGCTTCCGGTCCGAAGACCGATTTCACGTCCAGGTCGTATTTGTGCTCGACGTGCCACAGTTCCTCCATGGGCATCGCCTGGTAGCGCGCCAGTTCATCAGCCGGCATCATCCCGTGCAGTTTGGGGTTGCCGACGATGGTGCCGGGATTGATCCGCGGTTTCTTGGGCACGCCGAGCATGGGGATGGCGCCGCCCCCGGCACCGGGAGACCGCCGGGCCAGCAGCCGGTCATTGCTGATGATGGAAATGCCGTGGTCCAGGGTCCAGATGGCCGCCGAGCTCTTGCCCGCTCCGGAGCGGCCGCTGACGATCATGCCCCGGTCGCCGCGGCACAGGGCCGACGCGTGGAACAGCGTATACCCCGCGTCCATGCGGTCGATGATGAACACGGCATTGATGATGTTGTTCAACTGGTTGATAAAGCCCACCAGGTCGCCGGCCACCCGGATGTGCCCCCGGCCCAGCAGCGCCAGCACGCCGGAGCGCACCTTGAGCATCAGACGCAAGCCGGTGTCGGGGTCGTCGAGGAAGGCCTCCTTGGGCTTGGTCTTCCCCTGCTCCACGTAAACGGTCAGCTCTTCCTGGTCCACGGTGATCCACCGCTGGTGGGCATCGATCCGATACGCGCCGGGTTCCGCCTCTCCCCCGTCCAGGTAGTCGGCGTAGTAGTCCCGCAGGAGCCCGGCCACCTCCTCCGAATCGGTGTTGACCTGGATCTTCACCCCGTGCAGGTCGAGCAGCAGCCGGTGGTCGGGTGTGAAGCCGCCGTCGTATTCATCGAGGATCCTCTGAATGGTTCCCATGATTCCCTCTCCCTCAACCGGACGCCAGCGTCCGGACGATGTACTCGGCGTAGAGATCCGCCGCGTCGAGATCGAGGGCCACCCGGCAGCCCTTGAATCCGCCGAATGCGCTCACCTCGTAAAGCATCAGGCTGCCGTCCGGCGCCTGCACCACATCCACCCCGGTGAAGTCGAGGCGAAACGCCCCGGCGGCCCGCAGGGCGATCTCTTCCAGCTCCGGCGTCAACTCGCAGGCCTCGTAGCGGCCGCCGGAGTGGATGGTGGTCATCCAGTTGCCTTCCCCGGCGATGCGGTAGTAGGTGCCGATGACCTTGCCGTCGAGCACCGAGATACCGATGTCGCGGCCATCCCGGGCATCGACGAACTGCTGGAGATAGAAGGGCCCCAGCCCGGCCTCGCTAAAACGGTCGAGCTCGGCGGCCGCCTCGTCGCGATTGGCGGACTCCAGCAATTTCATTCCCCGCCCCTTGGTGGTGAAGATCGGTTTGAGCACCCCCTTGCCAAAACGGGACAGGGCATCCAGCGCTTCGTCCACCGATTCGGTGACCACCGTGGGGGACATGGGCAGCCCGGCCCAGCGCAGGATCCGGGTCACCTCCAGGCGGTCGGCCACCACCGCGATCTGGTCCGGGGGCGAAAAGACACGGGCCCCGTTCCGCTCCAACTGGCGCAGCACCCCCAGGCGGTAGGTGAAGTTCTCGTGGGTCAGCTCGCCCATCTTCTTCACCACCACCCCGTCGAACCCCTCGAGGGGCTCTCCCTGGTAGCGGACCGTCCCGCCGTCGAGATCGAGCAGGCAGTCCCAGACCTGGAACAGCGTTGTCTCCACACCTCGCTCGCGCAGGCATTCGGCCAGCCGTTCGGTGGACCACTTTCCGATGACACCGGCTATGGCAATCTTCACATCTTCACCCTTTCCGAAAACTTGTCCAGATAGTAGAGGCCCTCCAGAAACAGTTCCTTGGCAAAGCCGAAATCGCTGATCAGCCTGCTGGAAGTGATGAAGGACCGGGCCCGGCTGAGGATCAGCCGCTGGTCGAACTGCGTATCGCCGTGGGCCAGGGCAAAGTCCCTGGCAAAACGTTTGGTCATCTTGTTCAGGCTTTTCAGGTCCTCGAGGACCGTCATCCGGGCCAACGGGTTGCGCACCCCGGAGACGAGGAAGACCCCCAGGTCCTGGACCAGGTCGCCGTGCTGGGAGCGGTGGATGTCGATGAAGCGCACATCGCCGGTCTTGCGGTTGAACATGATGTTGTTGGCGTTGAAATCGCCGTGCAGCATCACGGCGAAGGGCGGCACCAGCGTGGGTTCGATATCGCCGGCGCGATCGAGCAGCTCGCCCACCGAGGGGGCGGCCGGGCTGCTGCTGCGGCGGATCATCCGCAGGCGGGGGTGCTGGTTGAACACCGAGGGCAGCCGGTCGCGGATCTGCTTGACGTAACTGATCTCCGGCGGCTGCTCCTGAAGTGTGGCCTCCCAGATCCGTTTGAGGGTCCGGTGCAGGGCAAGCAGGGCCTCGACTTTATCCTCCCAGGTACCGTTGAGCACGATGTCGGAGAGCAGTTCCCCATCCACGAACTCCGAGAGAAAGGACCGGGTCTCCCCGTCCTCACCACCAACCGCCACCAGCTTGGGAACCACGCCCTCCAGCACCTCGTTCCACTTCTTCAGGTTCTCCACCTCGGGCAGGATCTTCTTGGTGATCCCGTCCTTGAAGACCCACTGCCCTTTCTCGCCCAGGTCGAGCTTGCCCACCACCGCGCCGCTGATCCCGCCCCAGAGGTTCTTGTAGCTGAAACAGCCGGTGCGGGCGCCGGCCTCCTTGGCCAGCCGCTCGAGGTGCATGTACTGGCTGAAGTTGAGACGCTCACCGGAGACGCGGTAGATGGTGCTCTCGGCGATGTGCAGCTGGGCCAGCAGGACTCCGCGGATGCACTGGATCTCCAGCACCCGGGCCGCCGCCTCGCCGCCGGTTTCCCCGGCGATGGGGCGGGCATCATCGTCGAGGTAGCCCAGCAGCAGATCCTGGCAGAGGTCCTCCAGGCTGAGCACCATCTCGAAGGCCTCCCGGGCCAGGGGGATGCTCTCCTGGAAATAGGCCTCCAGGGACGCGGTGAAAGTCTTGATCGAGTTCTGCCCCAGGTCGAGGATGTCCGGAGAGAGCGCGGGGATGCGGTTGCCTTCGCGAATCCGGGCCAACTCCACCAGCCGGTCGCCAATGTCCTCCAGCTGCCGGGAGACGTGGAGCAGCGACCGGTCGCGCCGTGTCTCCTCGCCGGAGCTGTCACCGTCGAGCAGGGCGGAGAAGAACCGGTCCTCAAAGGTCCGGGCCAGGTGGTCCACCACCCGGTCCATCTCCTCCACCTTGCGCGCCCCGGCATAGTCGGTTTCGGCCAGCAGGTTGAGACAGGTGGCCTGCTGGAGACGAATATTGCGCCCCTGGATGATCAACAGCTTGGCAAGGTCATCGGGATCGGGCACGTGCAGGCACCTGGCCCTCCGGCGCCGGCGTCCACGTGGCCGCCGAGGCAACGGGAGCCGGCCGTTCCGGAGAAAAATGGGGATTCGGCACCCCGTCTGATTTCTCTACGGGTCGTTTCGCGAAAGTGGAAAAAAGTATATCCCCTGTGCCGGAAAACTGTCAATTCGCTCAAGGCTAATTCAAGGTGACACGGAGTTCGGTGCGGGTGCCCAGACGGAAGGTTGAACCGTCCTCCAGGGGTGCCGGTTCCCCGGACAGGCGGCGGCCGCCGACCCAGGTTCCATTGAGGCTCTCCAGGTCGCGCAGGAACAGCTTGCCCCGCTCGAAAAGCAGCTCGGCGTGACGCCGGGAGATCTCCTGGCTCTGGTCGGGGATGGAGAACTTGTCGTAGGACTGCATCTCCGAGGATTCGGGCCGGCCGAGCACCAGGGTGGAACTGACCATGGTGTGGGAGGCCTGGATGTCCGCGGGGTCGATCACGGTGACCACCACCTTGCGCTGGTCGCCCCGCTGCAGCAGTTCGATCTGCCGGTTGGCCTCGCGGATACGGCCGCTGAGTACCTTGAATATGCCGAAGGCGATGTCGGGATAGTCGTGGGTCAGCTCCCGCACATTGTCCTTGTGGATGGAGAGCAGGCGGGTGGGCTCCAGGACCACCGCGGCGGCCGAGCGGGGTTCGTCGTCGAGGATCGCCATCTCACCGAAGATCTCGCGCTTCTCCAGTATGGCCAGCGATTCCGTGGTACCCCCGCCCCCGCTGCTCTCCACCGACTTGAGGATCTCCACCCGTCCGGAAATGATGATGTACATCCGGTCACCGAGGCTTCCCTCGGCAAAGATGGTCTCGCCCCCGGTGAGGTTCTCCTCCTCGGTGACCTCGCTGAGCACCTTGAGCTGCCGGCTGGTCATCTGCTCGAAGATGGGCGCTTTCTGCAGGAAGACGATTTTCTCGATGGTGGTCAGCATCGCTCGCAACCCTTTTCGCTACTCACTCACAGTTTCATGTCGATCTGTTTGAGCGCCAGCGCTGCGGCCAGCACCACCAGCACCAGACAGCCCAGCAACACCGCCGCCGGTTCCAGGGGCAGGAGCATCATACCCAGGGCCACGGCACCGAAGACCAGGGTCACCAGGTAACTGACCAGCACGGTCTGGGTGGTGGAGAGCCGCCATTTGCGCAGGCGCAGGGCGAAGTGGTCCGGGCTGCCCAGAACCACCGGCACGCCGCGCCGCCACCGGACATACATCACGAAGAGCATGTCGAAGAGGGGAACGCCGAGGATGATGCCGGGGCCGAGGGCGGCCAGAACATTGGACCCGGTGTAACTGCCGAGCATGGCCAGGGAGGCCATCATCAGCCCGATGAACATGCTGCCGGTGTCGCCGAGATAGATCTGCGACGGGTGGAAGTTGAATCGCAGGAACCCCAGCAGCGCCCCGGCCAGGGCCAGGGTGACGATGGCGATCATCAGCCTGCCGTTGACAAAGGCCACCACCACCAGCGGGATGCTGGCACAGAAGGCCACACCGCCGGAAAGTCCGTCCATGATATCGATGATGTTGAAGGCATTGGTCACCGCCACCACCCAGAGTATGGTCAGGGGGATGGTTGCCCAGAGCGGCAGGAAGACCAGCTTGATGTAAATACCGCTCTTGATCAGCACCCCGGCAGCCAGGATCTGGCCGATGAACTTCACCCCGGGGGTCAGGGCGCGAAAGTCGTCGATCAGCCCCAGGAGCAGGACGATGGTCCCGGCCAGGATCAGCCCCAGCACCTCCCGGTCGAAATCGAAGGTCACCGCCAGGGCCACCAGGAAGGCCAGGTAAACCCCCAGCCCCCCGAGGTAGGGCACCGGCTGGCGGTGGTTCTTCAGTTTACCGTCCGGGGTGTCGACGATATTCATCCGGATCGCCGCATCCCGCAGCCGGGGCACGAGGTAGAGGGCCAGAGCGAAAGCGAGCAGGAAAGTGAACCCGCATTTGAACAGCGTTTCGGCCAGAACCACGTTCACGTCCACCTCACCATTGCTTGAACAGCCCGGAATCAGCAGAATTCCGCACTGTCGGGCTGTCCTGGATCGGATTTGAGCGGCTATTTCGCTTGCAGGGTAGCAGAAACCGGATAAAGAGTGCAATTCAACGAGTTTGGAAGATATTCACCCCATCGGTTCCCGGGGTATGGATCAATCGTCATAAATCACTAAAAATCGGGCCAGAGGTTAATTTTTTTAATGAAATCGGCGGAACATTGGAGTAGAATGCCCATTGTATTGAGATTCATTCGCCAGGCAAGGAGCCGCTGACACCGATGAAGAAATTTCCACACATCCGAAACGGTAAAATCAACTGCATGAACTGTTTGTTCTGCAAGATAATCCAGGAGCAGGAAAACGGCAACAACGCGCTGGCCCTACTCAATCTCTACTGCAAGAAGGGTTTCTGGGAGGACGAGGAGGACAGTGTCCAGGTGGACCCCGATGAAGGGATGACCGACAATCTCGAAACCCTGCTCAAGGATTACGCTGAGGGCTGCCTGGAATTCGAGCCGATGGACGAATAAATTCCAGTCACTGCCCCACAGACGACGGCACCGGCCTCTGGTCGGTGCCGTTTTGCTTTTCCCAGGACAAATCCCACCTGTCCCGTGGCCATCTCCGGGTTCAACCGTGTAACGATCGTCAATAATTTGGCGAGACACGGACGTTCACACCCTTTTCCTCCTCATCAAGCCAACCCCCTTCCATCATTGAAACATCTTTAAATAGAACACGATAGTCATTCGTTCCGTGCACCGCTGACCTGAGCCGCCATCTGGTACGGCCATTGCTCTGCAAGGAGGGTGGTAGAAAACGGGGCGTCCCCGGTGGCGCCGGATCCGACATCTGAACGAAA